>Ga0114922_10001697_pt1 | contig 20840 bp, 15 predicted proteins | sample AartaG_FD_100975 | JGI IMG/M metagenome (GOLD analysis project Ga0114922, IMG submission 100975) | Deep subsurface microbial communities from Aarhus Bay to uncover new lineages of life (NeLLi) - Aarhus_00045 metaG | ecosystem: Environmental > Aquatic > Marine > Oceanic > Sediment | place...
TCGAAAAATTTTTGCCCCCCATGGGGGGCACTCCCTAACGGCCATAAGCTAAGGATAAGTGTTAAGAAGAAAGGGTAGAAAAAACTGTCATTGAAGGGAAATTATAATTGACGCTGGACAGGAAAGGCAGTTGTCCAGCAACCATCCAGTAACATGGCTAAGAATAAAGATGTTACTCGATCTTGCTAAAAAATATGGGTTAAGTACATTAGCAAATAAAATAGAACATGCTTGGAAAAGCACCGCAAATACATATGGAATCCAGGAAGATTATGACGGAATATGGTCAGAGGAATTCCTTATTCCTTTAAGAAAAATGTTGGAAGATATGTTAACAGAAAGCCAGCCTATCACTTTTAGCCAATTCCGATCTAAAGACTCCAAGCTAATTATTCAACTGAATCCTGTAGAACTATTAAATCTTGCTTGGGATAAATTTGAGGTAGATCCCAATTCTTACAGATCATGGGAAAAAAGTACTATTGAAACTTATATAAATGCTCATTAAGGAGTCAGCTAGGAGAACATACTTCCAAAATGGCGTCCATAATACTATCTTAAGTGTATTGTTACCTATAGCCGCCACAATTAACCATTGGCCGTTTAATCCGAAGGTTTTCAAGAGTTTGTTAAAACTCGTGAGGAGATTTTCCCTACATATAAGCCACCTATTACTATGAATTTTATAGAAATGTGGAAGCGAGACAAGCAAAGGCTTTAAAATCGGAAACTACACGGGTTTCGGCATTGAGAAAATTCTCCGATATCGACAGGAAGTTGCTTCCGATTGAGCAGAAGGTAGGCGAAGCAGTATTTCAGTATGACGAAATGATCAATGCACAAATTCATGATGGATAGCGAGATATGTAAATGGGTGCCTTCATCAGTTTTCATGCTTAGTCAATGAAAGGTGAATTTTTGAATACTTGTTTTCATACTAACGTTTTTTGTATAAACCCTTATGAACTTATTCGAAAGTATAAGTGTGATTCTTGTGGCGAAATTATGATGTGTGCATGTGAGCAAGAATTTGCCCAGCGATTCCTCGCACATCAATTGGATTTTGGAAATGAGCTAAACACACGACGAAGAATAGCAGTTACTCTTGGTTTTCAGGAGAATATTTGTAATGCATGTCGTGGAATTCCAGAAGAAGCACACCCCAAAGCACCGCTGTATGGCAGAACTTCAAAAATCGTCCGGTACTATTGGCGTGAGATCCATTTCGAAACGATTCGCCAATTTGCAGAGTGGGCTCAGGACCAGGGATATACAGACTGGCTTAAAGCTCGCTCCGAAAATGAGGAGAAATACAATTCCATCGAAAAAGATGTTATTAGGGAAACTAAGATACTTCACAAGCAGTCCCCTAAATACATTTATTCTGAGGAATCCCAAAAAGAAATCTTGACTAAATATCAGGTGGAGACAGTAAAATTTGATGGTGTATACGTTAAAAAAGCAGAAGGTGGTGTTGCAATTCTTGAAAATAAAAAACTTTTCTCAGCAGAAGAGTTTGCTGCATATAAGTTTGAAAGATTGGGTTATAAGATCATATTTACTGAAAGTGTACCATTTCATGCGATGTTTGGTATTTTCATGTGGTTACTTATCCAAGATCACAGTGATCCCAATGTTCGCATGGTAAGCTTTGGAGATCGCATTGCTTTTGAACAGAAGACCAAAAGGAAACAGATACGAACTTTTCTCCCTGAGGATTTCGGTACATCTGGATATGCTTTGCGGAGGGCTACGGCTATAGATGAGCATTTCGCCTCTGTTTTAAATATGGAGAACAAGGAAGACCTTCTTTGGACATTTGATTATTGGGTTGAACCAAGTGCAGGTTTGAGGCAATATCTTTGGGCTCACCGTGATGAAGATATTGCGAAAGCAAGGAGAATAGCTTCAATACTGCCTGTTGATGTTACTTTGCGTATACTAAAATATCTTGTAGGACACTATTGGAAAAGATATCTCGGATGGCCCGATCTAATTGTTCACAACAATAGTGAGTTTTTTTTCGCAGAAGTCAAATCATCTAAGGACAAACTTAGTGAAGAACAAAAGAGTTGGATACGTGCAAATAGCACCGAGATTCATCTGCCATTTAAACTCATCAAAATTCACAAATGTGTTACTAAAGCCTCACGACATGATAAGTAGTTCAACCTCACGTACCTGTGAAGTGCGGTCAAAAACCGCTACACTTTTGATTTACACCTTTGCGATTGTATTTATCCGCCTAATCTGCCAAAGGTTTGGTAATACTAAAAAGGGTCAAAGTTTTGATACGAACGGTGTCAAAAAAGTGTCAGTCGCTACCAGTAAACCACTCCAGGTTTCACTTGTAACTCACTTGCAAACTACTTGTAATCCTAGTTTTCGGCTCAAAATCGGCTCATAATCACTTGTTAATACAGGGCTTACAACCGGAGCATCGGACTGAAAATCCGTGTGTCGGCGGTTCAAATCCGCCCCTGCCCTTTCCACCTATCTCTTAGCTTCTTGTAGCAATCCCTGGTCATACACCTTAACATTGGAGGCAGCATACACGAACCACACGATGCGCTCCTCGACATCAAGAAAAATCCTGAAGACAGACAGCTATTGGAGGATCTGATACTCAAGGAGATTCGTTGTCACATGGAGGGCTACAAGTAAAAGACCGATACAATTTCCCAATTAACACGGGATTTTCTTAAGGAGGCCCGACCATTCATACATTCAAAGAGTTAGGGCTGCTTATCGGGGGTATGCATCTGTAGGTTGCTCTATTTTCCAGATACCCACTACCACCTGGGACTCTTTTAGCTCAAGCAATGCCAGCTTATACCACACGTGGTCAGTAACAAACCTTACGTATTGTCCCCGTTTCAGGTTTAATGTAGCTTCAGAAGGTATCTTCTCAAACCCGAAGCCCTTCTCGTCCAGTACACCTATATCGTGTACGCTTTGCATTTCAATTATAGCAACTTCGGTCTCTATTTTCTCGTTCGATGATTTGCTACGATTCGTCCCACAGTAGGTCAGATTGAATCGTCCACCATCACATAGGGTGGCTTTCTTGTGGTCGAGTATAACTTGCTTCGGCTCCCATTCTCGCCACATGAAATAACCCAGGCAGGTTAGGGTAACCAGCCATGACAATACACACAAGAGTATAAGAGACTTTTTGCCCATTTTAGAACTCCTTTCAATCCAAGAGTTTAGCGTTATAAAGGCTGCCTTTAACCTTACACTTTACGTTTGCTGTCTCATTATGTCAAGTGCAGTTTCAGAGTTAGCTTAGATGCTCAAAAGCGGTGATTTTGCCCGCAATTGATATAAGCAAAAGTGGCGTTTCTTCGGGCTTGGCGGTACAATAATCGAGCCAATTGTTTTTGGCTACACAGACATCGCAGCGGCTGGACCAGTTCCCGCGTTGCTGCCGCTGTGCAGTGCCGAATAAGGACTTGCGAGCAATGTAGCACTGTCGTACCAGGATTTCAACTCACAACTTGGGGTATGCGATTGTTTCGATCACGCAACATTCTTTCTGTAAATTCTGTTTTGCCTTAAGCGGAATTCAACAATTATCATTGGTAATCATTTCCTTCTTTTTTGACAGGAATGCGTTGCCCAAAGCGATCATATCCTATTCCCACGTCTTTGAGATCAGCAACCATTTCTCTCGCAAAATCCAGAGTGACATTACCAGCATAATTTCCACCTACCCGCTCAAAAATTTCCGGGTCATCTGCGATCGCAACTGCCATTGTGGGTTCGAAACCCGCCTTTTCCACCGATTCTGGATTGGACGACCAGGGCCCTTTTAGGATCACTTGCCTTCCATCCTTTATTGTTATTGGCACTTCACTTCCACCCATGCCTCTGTCATTACCGTTGCCAGACCAGGCATAGAAACTCACATAACCGTCTTTCTCAGCAAAATAGATATCTCCCTTTTTTTCATATCTCAGATCACGAAGAGGTCTTTTGTCTACTAATATGTTTAAAAGTGGAAGTGACCCTGAGCCTTCTCTCCAATCTACATAGGCTTTCAGTACTTTCATACTTACGTCCCTTTTAGCTGCATCAGTTGAAGGTTTGCACTACATAATAGTAACGATAGATTTATAAAGCTTTCGGTGAAATCGGTTGGCACTTACGATGTGAAAGTGAGAATTGTTGGGGTAAACGTATGCCGTGAACTTATCGTGATAATTCCCGCTTATTTTCTCAATTTTGTGTAAGATTTCCCATTGTTCTGACCTCTTAATCAACAGAGCAACAAAATCAAATTAACGTAATTTTTGAGCACGAGGTACTGCCTAAGGGTCGTATGAAAAATACTGCTGCAAATGCTTGGTATCGCTTCCACAGCGGCTTGCTTGTGACCGTAAAAACCCTTGGCAGCATCCTGAATCTGGACTTATAATGAAGCGGTCATACAGCTTGCGGTCCGAGGCTTCAGAGAGAGCCACGTTCTCGCAGGATGTTAGTCTGCGAGAACCAAGAGCAATAGATATCCATGGAGACAGTTATGTCGAACCACTTTGACCAGGTGAAGGAAGCAACAAAAACTGATGTTTTGAACATTTATCTGGATTTTGAAAAAAACGGCGAAAGACTTCTTGGTTATTTGAAGCGTCTCAAGCACCTGCACGGGGAAAGACTACTCCCAGACTGCCGCCAGGGTGAAGATTTGCTGAAACACTTTGTGGGACTTGTGTTTCCGGAGGGTTTGATACAGACCTATTACTTTTCCAATACGAGTCTCAAGAAAGGTCTATATGACATCACCATACGACCGTGCATTGATGGGCCCCGGCTGGAGCGTGTCTTCCCCGGTGGGCTCGTTCTATGTGTTCGTGGTCACCCGTCTCCTCCAGCAGGGCGAAGCCCTGTGTTGGTAATTGACCGGATTGTCGACATATCAGATTCTGATGTAAAGCGGTTTGAAGTGAGCCAGACCGCTGTGGCCTACACCCGGGAGGAAAACGTTTACCGCAAAAGGCGGGGGCGATGCCTGTTTACCCCTGAATTCATCGAGAACTTGCCGCTAATATCCCAGGAAACCCACGAAAGGCTCAAAGATTGGCGAGGCTACCTCGGCTGGAAAAAGCGAATCATCGAGAGCAACCTGGCTGGCATACGATACCTGAGCGTGGATTTGACGGAAGTGGGGGTGCTTCGTTTTCTCACCATCTGTGAGAATAAAGATGCGTTCAACGATTTCAGACGTCATCTTCCCAAGGATGATCTCATGGCTTTTGAGACAGGGTACTCGAAGCACTCATGGATATTTGACCACAACGAGGAACACCAAGGGCGTCCGCGTGAACTGGGTGAGTTCTCGAAAGCTGAAGAGATAGAGTTGCTCCCAACCCATGCAGAGAACGTGCCCTGGCGCGACCCTCACGTAGCATGCTTGCTCTTCGAACTCAGCGAGGATGCCAGAAACGATTTTGATGAGTTGCGACTGGAAAATGGCCGGGAGGACAGCGAACAGTATCGGCGAGCAGCAAGAGATGTCCGTGAAGCTATTCTCACGAGGTTTCCCAAAACAGGCTTTCTTGCACTTTCAGCGGTAGGTGAAAAGGTCTTGGTCAAACGCCAGGGCGAGGTGCTAAAACGGCTGGAAGAGCAATCGGGTTACAGTCCCTTCTTGTCCTCATATCTGTTCGACATGAACAAAGCCAACCTGCCCGCGAAGGTGTCTGTAATTGAGACCTGGCATAACAAGACCCTCAACAGTGACCAGAAAAAAGCAGTACAGGTAATACTCGCCGCACCGGACCTGGCTATGGTTCAGGGTCCCCCTGGTACAGGGAAGACTACTGTCATCGCTGAGTCAGTTTATCAATTTGCCAGGCAAGGCAAGAAGGTGCTTATCGCATCACAAGCAAACCTGGCGGTCGACAATGTCCTGGAGCAGCTGGCAGAAACGCCTGCCATTCGGGCGGTCCGGCTGGGCAAAAAGGAGAAGATCGACGAAGGGCTGCAACTCACCAAAGACAATGTACTGAAGGTCTTCTATCGCAGCCTGGCCAAATCCTGCCGTCAGAGGTATCTGGAGCCATGGAAAATCGCCGGGCGGCAGATAGCCGAACTGGAAAGATGGATCCAGGATGCTGATGTTGTTCACAAGGACATCGGGACCTTTGAGGAAAAACTGCAAGCTGATCTCGACCATCGGCGCAAAATTCAGCAGAACCGCGACAGCGAAGAGAAGCGTTTGAGTGAACTCTATGAGGAAAACCAACAAAAACAGCGGCAAAAGGATAACCTTGAGCACTTCAAAAGGTTCCTGGCTGGTAAGAGGGAATTGGAGTTTCTTTTGCCCAAGCCTATCCTGGATGTGATTCACAAGAGAATAGTCCGACCACTTGATGGTCTGGTGGAGGCGGGCATTGAGATCAATCAGTTGTGGCATGTAAAGGAAGCCGAATCACCTGGAAGACGGTCGCTTTTCGCCAGGCAGATATTGGCAAAGTGGCAGGAAGTATTGGAGAACCTGCCGCAAATGCAAAATGACTTGGCGCGACTGCAGAGGCTACCGACCGAACAAATCATTGATCTTGAGACAGCAAGTGAACTGGAGGACCTCCGGAAACAGATTGAACAGGTGCAGGAGGCCATGATAGACGATGACAGCCAGTTTGAGATCTTCAAAGAATTAAAGAAGCGCGAGCGAGAACTGAAACGTAAGAGTTCGGGGCTTGACCCGAAGATCTACTCGAAAATCTTCACCGGTCTTCGTAACAATGTGCCATGCTGGCAGAAGCTTTGCAGCCCTGATATCTCCCGCAATGAGGCAATGAGTGTCCTCACGGCATCGGTACGACGTATCGAAAAGGTGCGGATCCATGTGGAAAAAGGGCTTCGGCGTATAGAGAAAAGGATTGAGAGGTTGCTGGCAGATTTGCGCATTGAGCCTGTAGAAGATCAGCAGTTGCATCGACTTGAACGTGAGCTTCGCCAGGTGGATGCCCGTATTCGCGAGAGCAAGAATCGCCTGGCCGCATTACGGCAGCGCCTGAAAGACAAAGTGCAGGAACTCTCACAACGGCAGTGGCTCCACGGCGAGACTCTTCCCGATGAGTATTCCAGCCTTCGCACAATCGTCGCGGACATGATCATGCGGAACCGAAACACCTTACAAGAGATTCAGCAGTTTAGAACCGACTGGGAGCTAGCGCTTCACGACTGGGTGTCCGACCTGGAGAATCCTGAGAGTCTTGGTAGTGACCAGCATCATTTCTTGGGCACTTACCTTGCCAGTTGCAACGTTATTGGCGTCACCTGTAATGAGAACCGGCGGACTCTCGAGGAAGCCGGGCACACCCATTTCGATGTGGTTATCATCGATGAGGTGAGCAAGGCCACGCCACCGGAGCTGTTGATGCCAATCATGTACGGTCGCACAGGCGTCCTGGTCGGTGACCATCGCCAGCTCCCTCCGTTGTTCAAGGAAAGAGGTGGATCATGGCAGGAGGCTGTTGAACAGGAGCAGGAGCAACTTGAGAATGGAGTCAACGAACACGACACCGCCACTGAACTGACCCGGGAGAACTTCGAGCGGTATCAAAAGATGGTAACGGCGTCGCTTTTCAAAGAGCATTTCGAAAACGCGCCCCAGGAATTGAAGGCCTCTCTATTCTTCCAGTATCGCATGCACCCGCAGATTATGGATGTTATCAACTGCTTTTATAAGAACCGGCTCAAATGCGGCCTGGAGGACGCGGACACGAAGCGAGATCACGGCATGACCATACGGTCGCCCAAAGGTCTGGCAATGCTCACGCCTGACAGACATGCCGTGTGGATTGATACATCTTGTGAACCCGCTGGCCGGCGACACTTTGAACAGCAAGCGGGCACGAGCAAGATCAACGACCTGGAGGCTGTTTTGATTGTTCAAATGCTTGCGAGGATTGATCAGGAGTGCAAGCGCCTGGGATACGGCCGGACAAAACGCAAACGCGTGGGAGTCATTTCCTTCTATGGTCGACAGGTTCGGCACATCCGCGGTATGATTCGAAACCACAAACGCCTGCATGGAGACTTTGAGGCCATCCAGTGCGACATTAACACCGTGGACCGCTTCCAGGGTAAGGAAAGGCCCATCATCATAGTGAGCATGGTGAGAAACAAGCCTATTCGCAGGAAGTCAAGGCATGCATACGTCGCCCAGTTTGAGCGTATCAATGTTGCCCTATCCCGGGCTCAGGAATTGTTACTCGTATTCGGCGCAAAGGATATGTTCTTTGACTATCCGGTCCGCTTGCCCAATCTGGACCGACCCGGCTATAGGGCTCGAAAGGTGTACCAAGAGATAATCAATCGCCTTCATCAGAACGCCTGCTTCTGGGAGAGTTCCCGTATCATGGATCCACAGGAGTATAGACGAGCGTGTACGGACCTCCTGCCAAAAAAGGCACAGGCATTCAGAGTACAAGAATACCGAAGGTCTCGCCCTCGAAAATTCTCGCGACAACCCCGGAGGTAATCTTATGGAGCTTGGAACAATACACGTGACATTTCCTATCTTTCGGTTTACTAGCAAGGTTTACCACTCCACACCTCGCAAGCCAACGGTCTTTGAGCGTATGCTGCTGAAACTACACGAACGATTTTCGTCCAGTGAAATGTACAGTCACATGTCTCTAAGGCATATCTTTGAGCAGATCCTCTGTGTTCCCGATGCCGAGGTTCTCATAAGGCCTGTTCTGGACAATCTGATCGACCTCGAGCTTTTCAAATGCTCCAAACACTACGGCTCGCTCGAGGAAGTGGCGCTGAGGGACCTTGAACGCACAGCCAGAGGAGATGAGATACTGCGAAACGATATTCTGCCGGCTGTCGCCGCCGAACATGTGGTCAAACACACGTACGACCCTATTCACGGTCTGTTGTTGGACAGTAGCCAGCAACACTTGTTGCGCAGCGATCACCTGCCTTTTTCAATTAGCGAAGCCCCTTTCGTTGACATGTATCCTTCCGAGATGATCGCAGGCGCGATCCCTTCAGAGAAACCCACCTGGTGGACTCCTACCACCCAGATCAACCGAATTGAGCGTCTGAGACCACCGCTTGTACTGTGGAAGGAACAGAATGTTCGTGTGTGTTTGGAGGAAGATGGCAATGTGCGCACGGAGTGCGAGGACAAAGAACTCTCGGAATACCTCAAACGCTTGCCCGACGAACTGCTCTTCAATGATTTTATCCGCCCTTTCCTGGCTGGGAGTGAGGAAACACCACCGTGGGAGACAGCGCTCCAGAAAAGCGATTACGCAACCATACTTCTTGATGTAGAGGATTTCTTCCCTGTGCCGCAATTTTCGAGCCGGGTCGAATGGAAGGGGAAGGTACACTTCGTGCGGGAACTTCCGGGACTGCTGGCGGTACCCGAAAAGGCACCGTCGAGGACCGCCATCATTGTTTTTAAAGCCGCGGATACTGAGTCAGAGGTTCACGTTTGCTGGAACGAAGAACGAGATGGAGTCTGCATCCGCTACCCGGGCGCATTGCTGGATCCAAGAGTGTTTTATTCCGACGGTAAAACTTGCTCGCTCGGCGCGGCCATATTCAGGTTACGTCTGAATGGTACGGTCCACGAAGTTCCTCTTGCCTTTGCTTACGCTCAAGAGCATATGCCAACAGCATTGCAGGATGCTTTGACAAAGATGGAAGAAGAACTTGAAACCTCTGCCAGGCCGGAAGACTGCCTGGCGCTGGCGTTCTGGCAGCCGATTTCCGAGGTATGGAGAAAGCTGCTGGCGCACGTGACTGACTCGGGAGTAGATTTTGCCAAAGCCTGCGAGCACCTCAGTAACTACCGACAGCGCCTTAAACGCTTGTCCCAACAGGAGGACATTCAAACATGGGACCGGGATATTTGCGAACTCTTCGTCTCGTACACGGAGCGACCTGGATCCGCTATTCGAGCCGAGGACCTTAAGGCCCCAATCGAGGTACTGGCGCGCTGCGATATCCAGGACCCCATATGTCTGACGAATGTCTTCGAGGCAGCCCTCAGCAAATTGCAGCCACCTGACAGTCTTGATAGTACTGAGGCTATTCTTGCACTATTCGACCCACTGCGACCCGCACTGAACATTCCATTCCCATCAGCATTGTACACGCCCGAAGTCTTGGTTGACTGTTTCAACAGCTTTGCGGAAAATGGCTTCGAGTCCAGGATGAAGGATCGCAATTCTCTTGAACAGACTCTTCGCTCACTGAAGATCGATGAGACTCGTCTAAAACGTGTCGTCGGTTGCAATAATATGCTGAACTTCGACAGTGACCTGCGATACAGCAACACGATAAGATCAGTCAATGTGCATGAAACAAGGGGATATTGTGCTCAGTGGCTCCAGATCTGGGATGCTTTCTTTGAGACCGAATCTGCACTGAGAGAGCTTGTGCAGAACACCAATCTTGAAAGAATACACGCGAATATCGCTGGCTACCATGCATTCCTCGGCAAGTTCGTGGCGGAGGTTCCGGATAATATTCGCTCTGTGTACGTTGTCGACACCAACGTCTTCATAGACCAACCAAATATTCTCTCAAAGTTCAGGCCATACGAGTTGATCATAGTGTCGAAGAAGGTCGTTGACGAACTCGATGACAAGAAGAATAGTGAAAGGCTTTACGAACCTGTCATGCAGACTACCCGGGCTCTGCGGGATTATTCAGGGAAGAATCTACGATATGAGAATGCCGACCTGTCCCTTCTGCCGGAAGATTACCGGGCAAAAGGCGACAATCTAATTCTTTCTGTCGCCCTGAAGTACAAACCCTGTAATCCAATCCTACTTACTGCCGATGTCAGTCTGACGGTGAAGTGTCAGATGGAAGGTCTGCGGACTATGACGTTGCCTGATTTCGAAAGAAGGCAGGTTCGAGGATCCTCAATACGCATCGCTGAGATGAAGAAACAGGGCAACCGCAAAAAGCACAAAAACAGGACGAGTAAACACAAGAGGAGATAACGATGAGTGAATCAACTGAATTCAGGTTCGAACTGGCTCAGGCCCACAAAAGAGAGCTGTACCTTGCCCGCATTCGCGCAAATACTCAGCGCTACTGCGATCGATATCGTGCCTTTTACGACGATATGGTTTGCAATGGCTATGACCGGTACCTTCCTCAAGAGTTCAGCCGTGTTCGAGAGGATCTGGAGAAAATAGAGGGAAACCTTGATACCGACACAGAAGCTGCCAGGGATATCAGCATGCACCTCGGTGCTTACATCACGCAGCTTCCGGTGTTGGCGCGAGAGGCAAAGCGAGAGTTCGAAGCACGCGAACGGCAGCGTCGAAGGGAGCTGGAAGAACAAAAAAAGCTGGCAAGATCCGAACTGGAGGTTTTCTTACACCAGCAATTGATCTCTTTTGACGACCCGGTTGTACGGGACTTTGCATGCGACCAACTTCGGGCCCTGCGGGGAGAATATGCAGACCGGAACGTTTCTCCCGGTGACCTTGACACGGAAAAGAAAACCCTCAGGCAGCGATTCGGGGCTATTAGAGCAGAAGCTGAGGCAAAGGCCTCTGCATGGAAACAACAAAAGAGGCAGCAAACACGGGCAGAATCCCAGTGCACAGCGCTTGAGATCTGCCGGGAGAACATAGCTCAAGACAAAAGCGAAAATCCAAAGGCTATTCAAGAGCTTCTGGACAGGATAGCTGCAACTCAACACAAGCTCACAGAAGGGCCGGCCTTGGAACAAGAGGAACTCCAGCAGCAACTGCTGACGGCAGTCAATACAGCTGATGAAGCGGTGGTAGATGAGCGATGCCGCAAAGAGACCGTTAAGGCAATAGTCGGATCGCTTCGCAAGGTAGGCTTTGTTGTGGATTGCCCCCGGCGCCATAAGGATGGCGACAGTGATGAGGTGGTAGTAATGGCGCGAAAACCGGCGGGAAACCAGGCCGAGGTCCGCGTAACGATTGATGGGGGATTCCTTTACAGGTTTGATAACTATAAAGGCATGTCGTGCAAGAAGGATATAGACAAGTTTCTGCCCATGGTGAAGGAGATTTACGGCATCAAGCTGTCTGACAAACGTGTCTTGTGGCAGAACCCTGACCGGCTTTCAAGATCGGCGCGGCCAATTGAGTGTGATCGAAGGGAGCAGAAAAATGGCTAACGATAGAGAAAATGCATGGCTGGAAGCCTTGGAAAGGCAGGCCGGAATCCGCAGGGCAATAATGCTACACGGTAACGTTGCTGACGTGTGCTACAGCGTCGATAACCACGAATACCAGCCTGTGCTGGAGGTCGTGTTGCAGACACTGAGCCATAAAGGTTTTGACCAGGTCATACTCTGGGATAGTTTCAACGGCATACAGAATATCTCGGCGTCCGAGAGACAACAGCTTGAGCGGTCTGCGACTATGGAAAGCGTTCCTGGTGAGAAATCCGGGGAGACCTATGATGTTGGAAATGATGAACCGACAGCGACGGACACCTCCGCTTCAACAGAAATGCAGGGGGCTGCCCCTCCCAGTCCGGCAGACTTCTTTGCCCTTGTCTACCACCACCTGATTCGGGAGACCCGAAGACGTTACGCATTTGTGGTCGACTGGTCTCACTACCTCTTTGGCAATGTTAAATCCCTCACTGAGCAGGAGAGGCAGTGGCTGCTCATTCTATCCAAGGCCCTACGAAATGCCCCTCTTAAGCTGAATGCGGAGAACATCGAGAAACCCGCAGGCATGGTTCTTCTGGTCTGTAATAATCTTTCTGGTATCCCACCGGCGTTCTATCAGGGCAATCCGCTCGTGGAAGAGATGGTGGTGCCCACACCTGGCCGAACGGAGCGTGAGGCTTTCCTCAAGCGTTCGATAGACCGATGGCTGCTCGACAAACCCCTGACACCTGGCACCGTAGATTTCAATGATTTCGTGGACTCGCTCCAGGGGTTGTGCCTGCGGGACCTGCAGCAGATGATCAAGCTGTCCCGGCAGGCTGGAAGTGAGCCTTTGACAGCAGAGAAATTGGTCAATCTCTACAAGTATGGCGAAAAAACGAGCCCTTGGGAAGAATTGAGCAGGGCAAAGCTCATGAATACCGAGGATACCCTTAAACAATGGGTCAAGGGTCAGGATAAAGCCGTCAAAAAGGTCCGCGACGTTATCATACGTGCCTATACGGGGCTTTCCGGCCTACAGCATTCAAAGAAGCAAAAAATGCCCAAGGGCGTGCTATTCTTTGTGGGCCCCACCGGCGTCGGCAAGACCGAACTAGCCAAGGCGCTGGCAAGGTTTCTTTTCGGTGACGAGGACGCATGCCTGCGCTTTGACATGTCCGAGTTTAACCATGAGCAGGCCGACCAGCGCCTGGTCGGTGCTCCACCCGGATACGTTGGATACGAAGAAGGCGGGCAACTTACGAATGCAGTCAAGCGCCGGCCCTTCTGTGTCCTGCTTTTTGACGAGATTGAAAAGGCCCACGGCAAGATCCTCGACAAATTCCTTCAGATTCTCGAAGATGGCCGTCTGACTGACGGCAAGGGTGAGACGGTGTATTTCGCAGAGGCGATAATCATTTTCACATCGAACATAGGATCGGCTGAAATAAAAACGAGTCCAGATAATGAAAAGGTCAAAGAGCAATTTGTGAAGAAAGTGGAGAACCATTTCATTCATACCCTCAGCCGTCCCGAACTCTTGAATCGGATCGGAAATAATATTGTGCCCTTCAATTTCATTACCGACGACAAGTTCCTGGTGGATATTGCCCGGGTGAAACTGGAACCGCTAAGAGAATTCCTGAAAGAGAAGTACGGAGTTGAAGATTTCATATTCGACAACGAAGAGAAGGCACTCAGGGCCCTTGTCTCAAGTGTGGATCGCTCCAAAGGTGGCCGCGGTGTTCTTAATGAGATAGTCACATGCATATTTGACCCACTGGCGGATTTTCTGTTTCAGGAGGCTGAAGACAAAAGCTACTATGTGGGTAGGCGCATCAAGGTGCTACAGGCGGGGGATTCCGCAAAGTTTGCCTTTTCGTTGGAGTAACCTATGAACATGCTAAACCTTGCTTCGATTGTACCCTGTACCGAGTCAGAGGGGCCGGGCAAGAGGTTTGCCTTGTGGGTACAGGGCTGTATGAAGTGCTGTCCCGGCTGCTGCAATCCACACATGTTCGAACTTGCGTCCAAACAAATTGTCCCGTGTGGTGCTATCGTCAAGCAGATACTGCATGCCAGAAGTATGCACCACATCGAAGGCGTCACTTTCCTGGGGGGAGAGCCAATGCTGCAGGCCAAAGGACTCTCATATGTTGCACACCGGTGCCAGGCCAAAGGGCTCTCAGTGATGGTGTTTACGGGCTATACTCTCTCCGAGCTTAAGCAAATGCGGCTGACCGGGGTAGATGAACTGATTAGTCTCACCGACATTCTCGTGTCCGGTCCCTATCTGCGGGAATACCCCGAAACTCTCCGGAACTGGATCGGTTCGACAAATCAACAGTTTCATTTTTTCACTGCAAGATACCCACCTAGCATTGAATATGATCCTCGTTACAGTCCGAGTGTGGAGTTTAGGATTGGCCGTGATGGGAGAGTCCGGCTCAACGGAGAGCCAACCACGGTCTCTTCTCGGTGACATGTAGCTCTCAGACCTGGAAGCCATGTGGGCAGTACGAGTTTTCCGATCATTCCCAAGGATTCTTCCTCAATATGTAAACGGTGGTATTTACATACTGGAGAACAGAATGATGGTTGTGACCAGTTTTGAGACCTTTCTCCTGAAAGAGACAAAGCAAATGATGGGAAGGCTTTTCAAATATAGATTTGCTTGGATAGAATTCAAAGGTCAAAACAGAAATTGGGAGCGATTTTTAGGTTTCTATGGTGTCAAAAAAGTGTCAGTCGCCACCGGTAAACCACTCCAGACTTCACTTGTTACCCACTTGTGAACCACTTGTAACCCTCATTCTTGGCACAAAAAGCGGCTATAACCTACTGTCGTAAGGTGATTTACAAGCAGACTTGTGGCTTATGAATCCCATGCTCTAACCAACTGAGCTACGCCGCCAAAAATTTCTAAGCTGTTATACGTTAACAACTTCCTGTTCGACCTGTCAAGTTCTAAAGCACTCAAAGTGAGCAAAATCGGCCATTTGCGTCAAATTTGTGTCAATTGGCTTTCGTTTTAGCCAAAATACCGTTCAACACCTTACTTGCAGAGATCATATCTTCCAACCGAACGGCTAAATAGTACTTCCTCGTTGTAGAAATGTCCGAATGACCTGCGAGTTGCTGCACTACTTGAATTGGCAGCTTCTGGGCCCAGTTCGTAATGGCAGAACGCCGAAGATCATGCAAAGAACACTTCGCCACACTCGCATGCTGACGGATTACGCCAAAATCTCTCGATATGTTGTTAATCACCTCCGAGGTGGGGCGCCATTCACCGAGCTCGCGGCGTCGCAAGATTAAACGAAGACGTCTCGGTGTTATAAAAATATAAGGGTGACTTTCTTCACATTGAGCTTGGAGGTTGGCTAGCAACTGCGTTGTCTCGTCAGAGAGAGGAACTACCCGGTTTTCGTGGTCTTTCGGTTCCCATTCAATCGTTTCTGCAGTTTCCTCTTTCGGTACAATACGAATCAACTGACTTTCAAAGTCAATATCAGCCCAAGTAAGGTTGAGGATTTCACCGCGTCTGAGACCACTACCGTATGCCATGGAGATTAGAGACTTCCACCAAAGACGTTTTACAGAATTCATCATTGCAGCGTACTCTTCTAAAGTCACGTACCGGATAGGTTTCTGCGCTTTCTTGCGTTCTCTAATCCTGGCAAATGGATTTTGACCTTCTATCAAATATCCTCTTGGTTCTATTGCCAAGTTAAAAACGCTTCTCAAGGTACGGATGTCCTTGTTCGCCGTAGAAACGCTTGGCACGGTCGATAACCGATGGGCGATAAAAGCTTCTGCATGTCGAGGTTTAATCTTCGACAGCAAAACTGAGCCACCTATAAAATTTTCAAAGAACTTCAGAGCCCGCTTTTGGACATCTAATGTAGCATATGTCCAGCGTCAACTATGATTTATTTGGATTTAGTTTGCTTTTTCTGACAAGTACATACGGCCGATTGGCAGCCCTTTGTAAACTGGCTCAGGAGATGCAGCCAACGAATTTTGTTTTACTTACGGAGATCAATAGTTTATTTCCCGATGGCGTTTCAGCTAAAATCTGGATCAAAGGTGATGACATTAATGGTCCTCAGGAATCTATCCTCGGCAGTCTCTGCTGCAATGCTCCGCTGCCCTGATTGTTTGGTCTATTTATGTTTGTCGATCATTTTTTTAATAGATGCCTGTGGCAATGAGGATTGTCTTCGCGCTCAAAGCACAATAAGGTTATTGTTTTACCGTTTGCCCTTTCTGCAAGTTCTCTAATTTTCTCATGTTGCTGTGACATTTCTTGATGGTAGTGTTTTTTATATTCGTCCCAGGAAATGTTGCCTTTCTTCCAGTCCTGCAGTAATTCGACACTGGGAGCCACATCTTTTAGATGCTCTGTCAGAGACAGACGCTCTCTGGAAAGACCTCGGGGCCAGTACCTGGCCACTAAAATCCTTTGGCCATCTGATCCCTCAACCGGGTCATAGACTGATTTTGTTTTTACCATAACAGTGTTTCTCAAATAAAAGCATACAGGTTATAAAAAACCTCTGAATTAAAGGGCTTTTTTACGGTTTACTGCTCACACCATGCTTTTCTTTTTGTTTTGTTTTGAGAATTACCACAAAGCCTTTCTTTGCTAGCCGCCAGTGCAGACTTCTGATCTTTTCAAGGTCAGGCTCAGGCAACTTGTTTTTCCCTGAATCGTATCCCAGCCATATCATACATGGATTGATATTCTCAATCCAGTCAATCATTACGTTCAGGTCAAAATCCATCACCGGTTCAATCGTCACTATTTTGAGTGGGTGATTTACTTTCGCAAAATCCTTGTACCTTTGAGATGGATTAGGCGCTTTCGAAGTACCTTCGCACAATTTGTTCCTGTTGGTTTCCAGGGTTGTGCCAAGAATGACATTTTTAGGGGAAATGGCCCTATTGAAAGCCTGAGGGTCTTTTGACTGTATCAAAAATGTTTTGTCCGGCTCGCTTTGTATCCTGGCTATTATTTCCTTCAGATATTCGGTGGGGCAAAATGCTATATCCCCGCTTGAACAGGTAAATATGAACTGCATGTATTTTGTTTTAGGTAGCTTTTGGTTCAACCTTTCAGGGTGTGTATGTGGGGTAAACTCGTAACATCCGGGGCAATTTTTCCTGGCCTATCTTTTGAGTTGTCTCTGGAAAGAGCTTCTGCAATAAACACAATCGTGTTCACAACCTACAAAGGGATTCCATGACTTAACCGACAGTTCATACATATTATTTTTCTTTTCCATTTGATTACCTTTGCAAAAAGAGATAGTTGGAATAGCAGATAAGTTCTGATAAATCATCAAAATCAGATTTAAGTGCATTGTATCAAAAATTCCGACTCATCGTATGTAAATTGCCTTTGCTAAGTTGTGCTCAACTGACATTGGCGGGTATTGCAAAGTTCAGCAGGACACAGTTGTATATCTTTTCTGCCAATCCATTCGGCAGGTCAAGTATGATTGTCGCTGATCAGTCAACAGGACACTCAAAGGCGGAGGAGTAAAAGCCGTTCGATAAAAACATCGAGAGATTCTTGTATTCTTTCGGCCTTCTTTTTTGGCTTTCTCCGATTTCGCCTTTTGGCGATCGGCATATTTTGTGTATCGCCACTCGATATGTCTAAAAGTATCATCGATAAACTTGAAAAGATTGGGATCGTAAGCCTGTAATTCCTCTCGTGTATCGACGTGGTTATGAACGCGATCGGGTTTGCCGGTTCTACTTTGCCGGTTGCAGTCAAGATAGCCCTGGACCCCTTCGGCCCAGTATTCGGATGCGTTGGTACCGGCATAAGTATTTTCAAAAAGCCCCTGAGACGTTGCTTCCTGATAAAGTGCGTTTAACTTATCCTGAAATCCCGGCTCTGCCCTGCGAAGGTGGTTGTGAATACAGTGTGCAAATTCGTGCAGAAAGATATTTTCGCCGACGTATCTGTCACCCTCATAATTGAGCAGATTTTCCTCACCGCAGCTTGTCGTTCGACCGCCGAAACCACGGGCTCTGCGATTCCAATATTCGTCCATATGGCTGTATTCGGGAATATCGGTAACCTGCTCTTTGGCTCCGATGACGATGATCTTAACACCTCTTTTCGCCATTCCTTCTAAAATATCTGGGCGAGCTGACAGGACTTGTTTGATAAGATATTTCACTTCCAAAAGTGCCTCATCGGCGACTTTATCCGAACTGAAAACAGGAATGCCCCAGGCATCCACATATTTTTTGTAAAAAGGATCGAGTTTGAATGACTCTGGAGGAGCGGTAATAATCGTTTTTATCTCTGGTGTACTTGCTGATTCGGTTTCGGCGAAGCATAACTGATAACTCATCAATATCGCTAACAGGATAAAACATCTCAGGGTCGGAGTTCTTTTCATAACATCCCCTTTCAAGTGTAAAATATACTTATTATTCGATTGTTATCCGATATTCTGTTTTAACTAAAAGCTTAATTACATAACCTAACCTTCAAAAACCAAAAAAGAATATCAAAAAAATATCCTCATTGCAACCAGCTAATGTCACTTTTTGGATTGTACCGGTATTGACGACTATTATTGAGTTGGTCTCCACAGAATGAAAAACTCTTTTTGGCTTATTGGTAAAATTTACTTCATTAAGGAAAGATTTTTGATATAATAGATTTCCATAGTGTGAAGAATCTTGAAAGGTGGTCGTTTTAAGTATATGGGCTTCAAATAATGTGAGGATGCATACAATGAAATTTTCAAAATTACTCACTGCATATATTTTATGTCTCTTATTGACTGGTATTGTTTATTCTCAGGAGAAGAAGATTTACTGGGGTAATGATGTTCCGGCAGGATGGAACGGTACTTGGCCGGAAAAATTTCAAACACCGGCCGAGAAATCGGATTACACCAAAACCGCCTCAAATGATGAAATCCTTGAATTTATTTCCATGCTGAAATGGAACAGCGAAAACATATACGTCTATAACATGTTTGTCAGTGACCTGGGAAGGAACTGTCCCGTGATAGTCATGACGAATCCGCGGATCACTTCAGCACGCCAGGCAAGAGGCTCGGGAAAAACGATTATTTATTTGCAGGGAGCCATTCACCCCGATGAAAGCGAAGGGAAAGATGCCCTCCTGATACTGATGCGGGAGATTCTTTTAGGCGGAAAAAGATCTTGGCTGGATAAGCTGATCATTCTATGCTGTCCGAATTTCAATGTTGATGGCACTGAAAGCTGGGCTGTCAAGGACGGAATCCCCCAACTGGCCGGCATTCGTCAGAACGCCCATGGTTTTGACATCAATCGCGACGCCATCAAACTGGAAACCACCAACATGCAGCAGGCCTATCGCAGGGTCTTTAATACATGGGATCCTACGATTATTTTGGATACCCATCGGATGGGCAGGGCCCGTCACGGTTATGCCATCGGTTATGCCACCTCGACTGTGCCGGCGGCTCATCCCGGACCTCGTAACTATGTCACTAATAAAATTTTCCCTTCACTTCGTCAGATGGCCCGTGAAAACGGATGCATCGAAATATTTTACCATGCCGGTCTGGATCGTAATTGGCCCCCGAAAGAGTTTACCCACGACAGAGCGATATGGTCGGTTGAAGGCAAATTCATGGCCAGTGGTTATGGTTTGAGGAATCGAATGTCGATTATCGTTGAAACGCCGGGACCAGAAATATATGAGAAAGCGATTTATAGCACGTATATTTTTGCCCGTGAACTTCTGGAATACACCTATCAACATGGTGAGCAAATGCGGCAAATTTGCCGCCAGGCGGATGAAGATGTCGTCAGCAAAATCCGAACGCAGGGGCAAACCGGACAGTTAAAAAATTATGTCGATGGCAAGTACGAATCCAGCGGCAAAATCGATATGTACGCCTACGAAAAACTCGAAACCAGATATCTTCCCGGCACGAGTATTCGTCAAACCAGCTATATTTCGCCCAGCGAAGCTCCCGTACTTTGTTCGGGGGTGGATCTGGTGACCACACCCGTAGGCACCAAACAGGCGACTGTTCCCCGTGGCTATCTTATTCCCGCCGATATGGACTTTATCGTTGAAAAATTGAGGATACATTATATTGAGGTCAATGTTCTCGACAAACCTATTGCTGCAAGCGGCGAAGAATTCATCATCGATAAAATTGTGTCGGTAAAAAAAGGTGGTTACGACATGATCCAACTGGAAGGTGGCTTTTTCTCATCGGCGCGCAAGGAGTTTCCCGCGGGAACTTTCCAGGTCGATTTAGCCCAACCTCTGGCGAATATGGCATTTTATTGCCTGGAGCCGGAAGTCTGCGATGGATTTGTCGGCTGGAATCTGATGAACGAGTATTTATATTCACTGGGTGTCAAAGAGCATAGCGTGGTTTACCCTGTTTATAAATACCTTCGAATACTCGAATAGTCACCTATTCATCCAGAGTGAATCTTCTTAATCGGCCGGTGATTTTTTTATTGAGCAAGAATATTCGCATCCGCTCGGTAGGCGAGTAATACTGCGCTTGTCAAGGGCCAATAGTACCACGTGACATTTAGAGCCTATCCTTTTACAAAATAGACATTTACATCCTTAGGCTCCTTGCTCGCCATTTTGCCCACTTTCTGCTATAATTTCTGTCTCAAATTGGCTTTCTGTATACCTTGGAGGAGCATAAAAGAGACATCA
>Ga0114922_10001698_pt1 | contig 20834 bp, 15 predicted proteins | sample AartaG_FD_100975 | JGI IMG/M metagenome (GOLD analysis project Ga0114922, IMG submission 100975) | Deep subsurface microbial communities from Aarhus Bay to uncover new lineages of life (NeLLi) - Aarhus_00045 metaG | ecosystem: Environmental > Aquatic > Marine > Oceanic > Sediment | place...
AAATTGGACAGGCCTATCTGGGAGGAAAACTCCGAGCCGAATCCAACACCTCCTCCCGATCCTGAACCGACGCCGAGGTTTATCCCCGATCCGGTTCCGGCTCCCTCATCTGGACCGGAATCGGTGTTGTCTGCCGTTTTTTTGGTCGATGGATCCTGTTTTTGGATGACAGCCTTTTTTTTCGCGGCTGGATTGTTTTCCCTCTTAGGTTTATCCACAGGAAATCTTAGGGAAGACAGGGATTGTTGCTCTAGTTTTTGCGGAGTGGTGAGGTCCCGCAATGTCTCTCTATCCGGTGTAGCCGTTTCGGCGAGTTCTTTTTTAGTTTCGCTGATCTTTGCCGCAGTTCCTCCTCCCGATGGTCTCCCCCCACCGCCTCCTCCAGAAAAGGAATGGAGGCTCACATAATGGATCATTTTTTTGCGCCCCAGGCTGGGGAATTTGGGAGAGAGAATCAGCAGAAGAAAAAGGATAATATGGAATGAGATGGAAATGTAGAAGAACTTTTTAAAGAGGGGATACTGTTTGATGTATGTGACCATCACTGGCGCCTTTTTTTGCGGTCCGGTGGTTCTGTGATCAGCCCGACTCTTTCAACGCCGGCTTTTTTGGCGATGTCCATAACACGAATGACATACCCGTAATTGAGGCTTTCATCCGCTTGAATAAAGATGACTTTGCTCTCTTTATTAAAAAGCTGTTGCTGCAGGCGTGTTTGGAGGAGGTTGATGTTTACGGGCTGACCTTCTATGTGAATGAATCTGTCCGGGGTGATAGTCAGGGTCATCCCTTCCTCTGCAGGCGCAGACTGTGTTTCGGCTTGAGGGAGCTGCACACCGATTCCCATCTTCAGCATCGGAGCTGTAACCATAAAGATGATCAAAAGAACCAGCATGACATCCACAAGGGGGGTGACGTTTATCTCGGATAGTGACGTCCCTACTTCCCTTTTGGATAGGGGACGAAATTTAAATGCCATACAACCTCTCTGTGATATTGAGAAATTCTATGGAAAAATCTTCCATATCCGTGATGACCTCTTTTATCTTGTGAAGATAGTGGTTGTAGGCGATAACAGCTGGGATGGCTGCGAATAGCCCGAGAGCTGTGGCGACCAGCGCTTCTGCTATCCCTGGCGCAACGGCTTGAAGGGTGTTCATTTCTTCTATGCTCAGTTCCCGGAAGGCGTTCATGATCCCCCAAACCGTTCCGAAAAGACCGATGAAAGGAGTGACACTTCCAGTTGTGGCAAGGAAATTCATCATTCTTTCCATCCGGGTCACTTCTTTGTTGGATGCCTTGATCAACGCGCGATTGATACTTTCCAAGTTGGAAGAGGTTATAGATGGTGTGGGATTGGATTTGGTGTGATAGGCCAAGTCCTTGAAACCGGCCTGGAACAGGGATGCGAGAGGGCTGTTTTTGAACTTTTTTGCGGCTTCGTTGACTTCCAGCAGGTTTTTGCTTTTGCGAAAAACGATCAAGAATTTTTTGGACTGTTTGGCGGCAGCCTTCAGTGAATTTCGTTTGAAAAGGATCACGGCCCAAGAAAAAATGGAAAACATGAGAAGGATCACCAACACCAGCTGGACGATGATGCTAGCTCCTAAAATCAGTCTGAAAACATTCATTATTACTAAGTTACAAAAGTAGCATATGCCAGGGTGAAAGTCAATGTTTGACAATGAATTGGGGAAGTAATACAGTGACCTAAAAGGAGAGGAACATCAAGGGAGAGATAAGATTTCAGCCGGCTCAGCTGCTTGCCTTGAGTTTTGTCGGCGCCATTTTTGTAGGAACTTTTCTGCTCATGATGCCGTTCAGTACCTATGCCGGAGCGAGCATATCGTTCGTGGATGCCCTGTTCACCAGCACATCGGCGGTTTGCGTGACAGGCTTGATCGTCCAGAATACCGCGACTTTTTTCACGCCGCTAGGGCAGGTAATTATTTTGATTCTGTTTCAATTGGGAGGATTGGGGATCATGGCTTTTTCCACCCTCATTCTTCTGGTTGCCGGGAGAAAGGTGTCCATTCAAGACAAGCTCATTATTCAACAGGATTATCATCACACTGCGGCCAAGAATGTGAAGACCCTGATAAAAAACGTATTTTTTTATGCCATCGCCCTTGAGGGAATCGGGACACTGTTCCTGTTCCTGAAATGGCAGGGGAAATTTCCAGGTTTCAGGGGACTGTTTTATTCCCTTTTCCATGCCATCTCTGCCTTCTGTAATGCCGGATTTTCTGTTTTTAGCGACAGCTTGGAATCTTTCAGGGGAGATGTTTGGACGAATGTCACGATCATGATCCTGATCGTTCTCGGTAGTTTGGGATTTTTGGTTCTCAGCGAAGGGCTGGATTTTTTTTCGAAAATAATCAGCCGTCGGAGAAAAAGCCTTTCCCTCCACTCTAAGCTGGTTTGGATCATGACCCTTTCCCTAATAGTCCTTCCCTTTATTTCTTTTCTTTTGATCGAATGGAGCCACGCTCTTCAAGGATTTTCTCTCAAGGAGAAGATACTGGCTTCTCTCTTCCAGGTCATCACTGCCAGGACATCTGGCTTCAACACCATGGCTCTGGAATCCCTGAATCCCGCGACTGTTTTTCTTCTTATCTCTCTGATGTTTATCGGGGCATCTCCGGGATCGACTGGAGGGGGGGTAAAAACGAGCACGATCGGCGTGATTTTTGCTTTCATCAAATCCAGGATTGCGGCCAGGGAATCGATCAACCTCTTCTATAGATCGCTTCCGTTCGATCTTGTCACCAAAGCCTTCACCGTCGTGGTCTTGAGCATCTGTGTGATTTTTGCCTCTAGTGCTGTCCTTTTTCTTACTCAGCCAGGCATGAGCATGGAGGAGACTTTTTTCGAGGTGTTTTCTGCTTTCGGTACGGTTGGCCTCTCTTTGGGTATGACGGCAAAACTCAACGCTGTAGGAAAGATAGTGATTGTTTTAACTATGTTTATCGGCCGGATCGGCCCATTGACCCTTTTGTATGCTTTCAGCCGTGAGAAGGCCTTTGGCAAGTTCGAGTATGTTGAAGAAAGCGTTATGATCGGATAGAATGACAGAATGAAATTTGCAATCATCGGACTGGGAAGTTTTGGCTCGAATGTGGCCAAAACGTTGTATGAAAAAAAACACGAGGTCCTGGCTGTCGATACGGACAAAGAAACCATAGAGGAGCTCAAAACCCTGGTCACCCATGCTGTGCACATGGATGCTGCTGTTAAGGAAAACCTGCGTGCCCTTGATATCCAAGAGATGGATGTCGTTGTGGTGAGTCTGGGGCCTGAAATGGAAGCATCGATCTTAACCGTTCTGTATTTACATGAGTTGAATGCTCAAAGAATAGTGGCCAAGGCCTTGACCGAGGATCATGGCAAAATCCTCGAGGCCGTCGGAGCCACAGAGGTTATATATCCCGAAAAAGACATGGCCATAAAAACGGCTTTACGGCTAAGCAATCCGAACATCCTGGAATATCTTCCCCTTCTCTCGGGAATAGACATACAAGAAATCGCGCCTCCAGAGAAGTTCCTGGGAAAAAGTCTTCGGGAACTCGACCTGAGAAACAGATTTGGTGTGCAGGTCATCGCGATAAAAGAGATCATTGCCGAAAAAACGACTTTTATCCCCGATGCCGACTTTGTCATCAAGGATAGCGATATTCTGATCTTGATGGGCGATCAAAAACAGCTGGACAAAATCAATAAACTTTGATTTCCGTTAGATTTTGTTGACTTTCCGTGTTTTAAACCGGATCAGCACAGGATAAAGGGGATTGCCGGCCTCGCTGGCAAAGGCGAGATATCCCTCCGCATTCAATCCGAATTCATATTCTGTATCGGGATTTAGTTCGACCGGGATCGTGAAGATCGTGCGGGTTTTGTCGTAATAAACCGTGCCTTTCATTTTCGGAAATTTATCACTGAGACGCATCACGGACCACTGTTTGTCTTTCATCGGGCGGTCGAAGGTGATGACGATGGCCTCGAGGTTGGGGTCCACATTCTGTGACCCCGCAGGTGGCACCATCCCGAGTATTTTTGGGGATTTGGCTTTCAATGTTTCCAGCTTATCCTGACGCTCCTTAGCCTTGTCTTGGACGTCCTGATCTATCCTGTCGACATAGGAGTTGAAAAACGCTGTTACCCGTGGAAAAAAAATATCCAGAGAAGGATAGGTGGAACGATCCTGTTCGTATTCACCGAGTAGGTCGGAAAGCTCACCGATCCAAAAAAACTGTTTTTGTGTTTCGTTTTGGATTCCTTTCTTGGCTCTTGCTTCACCAAATTTAGCATGAAGAAACCGGATCACACTAGCACGAACAAGAGATTCGCGCATCATGGTCAGCCAATTTCCATAGGCCATCTGGTTCATGGCTGTTTCAACCCGCTTGAAAATTTCTATTCCTGAAGCCTGCAATGCGGATGCATGTCTATCCACCAGAGGATTGCAGTAGGAGTGACAAAACTCATGGACCACGGTGGGAATGACCTGGCCGCTGAACTGGGGTTTTCCTTGGCCATCCGTTTCCCAAACACCCAGGATGCTGTAGAGGATTTCATCCTCTTTAGACAATTTGATCCGGGCCCCGTAATTCGCAGGACCATTCAACATTCCAAGGACGAGTTCGAACTTGGCGTTGGACCGGGGTCCATAAAATTTGTCCAGCCAATCGACCACACCATGCTCTTCCATCACGGCCTGTATCCTGCGGGCTGCAAGGTCATACAAGCTGGCGTGAGCCTGGATGAACGCCCCAAATTTCGAATCTTCGACAAACCTGCGAGCTGCGAGGAGAAACTCACGAGCCAGACCAGGCGTCCATCTTTTATCCAGTGTGTCCGGTTGCGGATCGAATGGAATCCTTTCCTCGAGCTCGAAGGCATCGGTGACATGAATGGCCAGGCCCATCACCGCGTCATAACTAACGCCACGTGTTTCGCGGAGCTTTGCAGCCAGTTTCACTGCATCATGTTCTTTGAATCTCACGAAATACTTGTCCACATCCTGAACGTAGGATGCAACTCGCCCCATCCTATACTCGGGATTTCCTGCCATCCGGAAGATGATGCTCATCAGTTCGATCCTTGGATCGATTTTGACCAGGATGGATGGGTTTTTCTCTTTTGCTCCACAAATCGAGACAAACGTCATACAACCGATAAAGAGCACGACCCCGATGAGTCTTTCCCTTCTTGAAATGGTCATGTCAACCTCCTTCGAAAACAGGGAAGAAAGGTTATAGAATCTTAAGCAGGATCTCGAGAGCGACTTGCTTGGCCTGCCTGCCGCTTTCTTTGGTCGGCCCCACACACGACGGGCATCCTTCCTTGCAAGGACATGCCGTGATGGTTTTGTGGCACCGTTCCAGAAGCTCGGTTTCCAGGTCGAAAAGAGAAGGGCTTAAGCCGATGCCTCCCGGAAAATTGTCGTAGATGAATATGTTAGGCTCAAAATCGATATCCGAAAAATCCTGGAGCTCATCCTCCATTTGAATAGCGGCGGGTATGTTCCGCGGAGGAAGGGATTTGCCGGTGGAATTATCCCCTATGGAAACGCCGACATCATGGATATCGCACATCATGAACAAGGGTGCCACATGGTGAAGGCAGTAGGCCAGTCCAAACAGGCCATTGATTTTTTCTTCCGGAGAGAATGGGATGGCGTGGAACACAGGCGAGGGAATAGTCAGCCAATAGGCCGTAGTGTGCATTTCGTTCTGGGGGAGACTCAGGTCCCCCGCTCCCACATTTTCCATGGTATGGAACTTGATTTTCTTGAAGCCCACGACCTGGGTCGCCACATGAACCTCCCCATGGGACAGTGTGCTTCTTTTCATTTTGTTCTGTTGGAATATGTCCAGGATCTTTATTTTGGTGTAGTCGATTGCGTCCGTGTAATAATCGACATCCGTTTTTTTTACATAGGCTTTTCTCTGTTCATAGTCGAGATCCTTGACAAAGTACTGTTCTCCTTCGCACATGTAAATAGCTTTTGGATGAAGGGAGGTAAGGGCAGAGGAAAAATCCACCTCGGCCACGACCTGATGTTTTTTGGTGGTGTCGACCACGACGAAATTATCCGAACTTATGCTCCTCAAACTTACACCGTCGGCCGGATAAACATCTGAGGTCCAAAACCATTTATCCTTGGAATGATGGATGAGTTTTTCGTCTTCCAGGAATTTAAGGATTTCAGCGATGTCTACTTGACCGAATTTTTCCCCGTCCAAAAAAGGAAGTTCGAATGCCGCGCATTCGATATGGCTGATAAGGATGGAAAGATTGTCTGGGTTGATCAGAGCATGTTCGGGATTTTTTGAGAAAAAGTAGTCGGGATAGTTCACGATGAACTGGTCGATGGGAGAGCTTGTGGCAATGAGCACGGCTGCCGATCGGCCGGTTTTACGCCCTGCCCTCCCGGCTCGTTGCCAGGTGCTGGCAATGCTTCCTGGATAACCGGCAAGTACCGCTACATCCAGACTTCCGATGTCGATTCCCAACTCCAAGGCACTGGTGGATACCACGCCTCTTATTTTTCCAGCCCGTAAGTCCTTTTCGATCTCACGCCTTTTCAGAGGAAGGTATCCCCCCCTGTATCCGCGGATCGATCCTTCCATCGGGATGGATTTTTCGATGTCTTCCTTGAGATAGGTGAGAAGCACTTCGGTAACCAGTCGACTCTTGGCAAAAACGATGGTCTGCAGGTCATTTTTTAAAAAGATGGAGGAAACCCGGCGCGCTTCATTGACGTAGGACCGACGTATGCCCAGATGCCTGTTGATCACAGGAGGATTATAAAAAATAAAATATTTCTCACCGCGTGGGGCCCCGTTGTCATCCACCAGTTCTACCGGTTCCTCTGTCATCTTCTCGGCCATTTCCTTAGGGTTGGCGATGGTTGCCGTGCACAGGATGAACGTGGGTGAAGACCCATAAAAATGAGCGATCCTTTTTAGTCTCCTCAGGATGTTCGCCAGATGACTTCCAAAAATGCCCCGGTAGTTGTGCAGCTCGTCGATCACGACATACTTGAGATTTTCGAACAATTTGATCCATTTGGTGTGGTGAGGAAGAATGCCGGAGTGGAGCATATCGGGATTGGTGAGGATGATGTGCCCGCGTGTGCGTATGGCTTTGCGGGCATCTTGGGGCGTATCCCCGTCATAGGTGAAAATGCGGATTTCTTCCGGCAGAAGTTTTATGGTTTCGTCCAATTCCGCTCTCTGATCCTGGGAAAGAGCTTTGGTCGGAAACAGATAGATGGCCCGTGCCGATGGTGTCTTGAGGATGGTGTCCAGTACAGGAAGGTTATAGCAGAGGGTTTTTCCCGATGCTGTGGGTGTGACCACAACCACATTTTTTCCCTTCCTGAGAAGCTCATGAGAAAGATGTTGGTGGGTGTAAAGCTTCGTGAATCCCTTTTCTTTGAAAGAGTTCACAAGATCGGGATGAACTTCAGGAGCATATTCTCTGAATCGACCCTCTTGGGCCGGAATGTGTTTTATGGCCGTTATCGAATCGTTTTTGACACCGATATCTTTTAGAAGCTCTAAAGATCGGAGCAGGTCTTTTTCTCTCGACATTTTTTACTTCCTGATATGAGGATCGGACATTGCCTATCTTAGTCTTTTGTCAGACTAGGGTCAATATTATATGGGAACATCTCTACTTCCGCGTAGATTGGGCATTTGGGGATGGTTTTGCTTGCGTGAAGATTTTTAACGCCATTCCTTTACCGCTCTTCTCGGCGGCTGAGAACTGCGCACGATAACACCCATCTCTTCTCCTTTATCCTCTGTTCCAATGCCTGTCCGCATCTCTGATCCATAGGCAAAGTCGTGCTCAATACAGCACCGACGACAATACGGGGAAGTCCACTTCTTGAGTAACCCGGGATAAAGGTTTAGAATGGTTGGTTATGTTGAAAGAGATTCGTGTCAAAAAAGCGGCGCAACACAACCTCAAAAACATCGATATCAATCTTCCCCGGAACAGTTTGATCGTGATCACAGGTCCGAGTGGATCCGGCAAGTCCTCCTTGGCTTTCGATACATTGTTTGCCGGAGGACAGCGCCGGTATATCGAGTGCCTCTCTGCGTATGCACGCCAGTATATCGATCAGATGGAAAAACCGGAAGTGGAATCCATCGAAGGACTCTCCCCTTCCATTTCCATCGACCAGAGGACGATATCTTCGAATCCCCGTTCCACTGTCGGCACAGTCACAGAGATTTATGATTTTCTGCGGCTTCTTTATGCCCGGGTGGGAATTCCCCATTGTCCCGAGTGTGGGCGGCGCGTATCCTCCCAAACTTCTGAACAGATCATCCGGAGGATCCTGGAGGCCTCGAGTGACGAAAAAGTGAAGATCCTTTCCCCTGTGATCAAAGGGCGAAAAGGGGAATACCACCGCCTTCTGGAAAGGATGCTCAAGAAAGGTTTCCTTCGTGCCAGGATCGATGGGGAATTCAAAGAATTGGATGGAAAAATCGAATTGGAACGTATGAAAAAACACAACATCGAGGTCTTGATCGACGAGATCAGGGTTTCTCCATCCTCACGATCGAGATTGATCGAAGCGGTCGAGAGAGCCTTGGAAATGTCGGGCGGAGATCTGCTGACCCTAGGACCGAATGACAGCGAGGCTTATTATTCGTTGAGTCTCCTGTGTCCTTACTGTGAGATCAACCTCCCTGAACTTGAATCCCGTTCCTTTTCCTTCAACAGTCCTTACGGAGCTTGTCCTCGGTGCCATGGATTGGGGTATCAGACCATACTGGACGAGTGGGGGGAAGTTGTGCTGACCGATGAGCTTTGTGTTTCCTGTGGAGGAAGTCGTTTACGGAAAGAAAGCCTTGTTGTCAAAGTTGGAAACTGGAACATCTTTGAATTGACGGACTTCTCTATCAAGCAGTTGATGGATGAACTTTCTGGTTTCGAATTTTCCTCTTCACAAGAAAAGATCGCCTCTCCGATCCGGAAGGAAATCCTTCCCCGGCTCTCGGTCCTGGACGAGTTGGGAATGAGCTACCTCCAATTACGCCGGACGACCGCTTCGCTTTCTGGAGGGGAAGCCCGCCGCCTTCGTTTGGCCGCCCAAGTGGGTGCGCGATTACGGGGAGTGCTGTATGTTTTGGATGAACCAACCATCGGGCTCCATCAACGGGATAATGGGCGGTTGATCACTCTTCTGAGGGACATGCGGGATACAGGAAATTCGATCATTGTCGTGGAACACGATGAACAGACCATCCGGTCCGCAGACCACATCCTGGACTTGGGCCCTGGAGCCGGAGAGACGGGAGGTTTTAAAGTGGCTGAAGGCGATCTTGGAGCTATTCTTTATTCCCAAGATTCCCTAACCTCTCAATATCTCCGCAGGGAGCGTTTCATCCCGATGCCCTCAAGGAGGAGAAAACCGAAAAACTGGATTGTCGTTTCCAAAGCCGCGGAGCATAACCTGAAAAACATCGATGTGCGGATCCCCTTGTCTGTTTTGACGGTGATCACAGGCGTTTCCGGTTCAGGGAAAAGCACTCTTATCTATGATATTTTGTACAAAAGCCTCCTGAATCGGTTTTACAAAGCCAAGCAAAAACCCGGAAAGCATAAAGAAATCACGGGTATCGACCAGATCGACAAGGTCGTTGCGGTGGATCAGAAACCGATCGGTCGCACCCCCCGTTCCAATCCCTCGACCTACACCGGATTGTTCACGGCTTTACGCAAGCTGTTCGCTTTGACACAGGAATCGCGGATAAGAGGCTATAAACCAGGTCGATTCAGCTTTAATCTGCAAGGGGGGCGATGCGAAGAGTGTCAGGGGGCAGGTGCCAAGAAGATCGAGATGCACTTCCTGCCCGATGTGTTCGTCACCTGTGACCGGTGTGGGGGAAAACGATACAACAAAGAAACCTTGGCGGTTCAATATCGGGGAAAAAATATTGCCGACTATCTGGCAATGACTGTAGATGAAGCTTACGAATACCTGAAAGCACACCCCATGTTGAAGCGGAAGTTGAGCGTGCTGAAACGTGTGGGGCTTGGATATCTCCGACTCGGCCAACCCGCTCCCACTCTCTCTGGAGGTGAGGCCCAGAGGATCAAGCTCACCAAGGAACTGAGCCGGAAAAACACCGGAAAAACGCTTTATCTTCTGGATGAACCCACGACAGGACTACATTTTGACGATGTCCGGAAGCTCCTCGAGGTCCTTGCCGAGCTGGTCGAGCTGGACAATTCCGTGGTGGTTATCGAACATAATTTAGATGTGATCAAGTTCGCTGACCACATCGTAGACCTGGGACCAGAGGGAGGAGAGAGGGGAGGGTGGATCGTGGCCGAGGGAACACCTGAAAAACTTTCACAGATTAAGGAATCATACACAGGCCAGTTTTTAAAAGAAGTGTTGAAAAAGAAAAAATAGCAATGGATAATGAGGCTTGTGGATGGCCACAACAAAAATTTATACATGAGTAAAATGGAGAAGGAACCGTGAGAAAAAAAACTTTTAAAGCGATCTTATGGATCATGGTCTTGAATTTTCTTTGGGTTGGACCGCTTGCGGCAGATGAGGCTCAGAGCTTGTTGTCCACCAAAGATCTGAACATTCTACAGTGGCGCCATATCGGGCCCTGGACTTTTTCGGGCCGGATCACAGATTTTGCCGTGCCCCAAGGACAGAGCCAGGTTTATTATGTAGCTACCGCTTCTGGCGGTGTCTGGAAGACTGAGGATGGGGGAATCCATTTCGAACCCATATTCGATAAGTATGGAAACATGAGTATCGGGAACATCGAGGTGGCCCCGTCTGATCCGAACATCGTTTATCTCGGAACAGGGGAAGCCATGCATGCCCGTTCCAGCGCCCATGGAAACGGGATGTGGAAGTCATCCGATGCGGGGAAAACCTGGAAGTTTATCGGATTGGAGAAGTCCAATTTTATCCCGAAGATCGCGATCGACGATAAAAATCCGGATGTCGTTTATGTTGCGGCTGAGGGAAAACTCTACGATAACGCTATGGACTGCCAGAGAGGTTTGTACAAGACGGTAGACGGTGGAAAGACCTGGATCCAAGTGTTGGATTTGAAAGACAGGGGAATTGGAGATTTTGTGATCGATCCCTCGACTGCAGATATCGTCATTGCCGGAGCGTACAAGACCTACAGACGTGCCTGGACGTTTATCGATCGCCAGGAGGGAAACCATTTTTATAAATCCACTGATGGCGGAAAAACATGGAAAAAGCTGAATAACGGCCTGCCGATGGATATCAAGAGCGGATGGAACGGCATCACCATCTACCCCAAAAATCCCAACATCCTGTACATCCGGTACGATGAAGAAGTGAATGTGGGTTTGAGCGAGAGAGAAGGGTCGGCCTTGTTCCGGGACGGAAATGTATTCAGAGATGGTTATTACTTTAACAAGTTCAAGACATATAAAATTAATCCGGCCATTGAAAAAATGGTGAAATTCGAGCCGGTCTCTGCTGAGACCGAGAGTGAATTGGCCGATGAATTGAACAAACTCGTAAGAGAAGAGGAATTCCAGAAGAATATAGGGATCGATTTAAAGGCATTCAATGCCAAAGCGAAAGAGGTCTATAAGAAGAACGAGAAGATCATCGCCAGCATCGACGAGATCGAACGAACACTCAAGAGAGAGGAGGAGAAAAAAGATCTCCCTAAAAAGATCAACTTGTTCATTCTTTCAACACTTTTTGCAGGCTCCGAAGGCGTAGGTATCACAGAACAGGCCGTCACTGTTACGGATGCTGAAAAGGTACAGATCAATCCCAAATTCGAGAAGCTGGTAACATTCGATCCGGAAAAGATCAAAGACGCCATAGATTTGGCCTCGAGGGCCGGCGAATTGGTCGTTGATCCCACGATGAGAGAAAATCTCGGAATCAATCTCGGACAATTTGTCCAAGCGGCCAAAAGAGAGTTCAAGGACCAGGAGAACACCTTGGCTAAAGCAAAGACCATCGAGGAGCAGATTCCGGAAATACAACAAACAACGGGCCGGTACCAAACCATCAACCGTTACATCCTGCAGATTCTGTATGCCGATGCCCTGGCCATCATGGAGCCGGTAAAAAAATCTGGCGTGGTCTACCGCTCGGATGATCAGGGAGAGACCTGGAAGCGAATGACCGAATACAAACTTGTCGGGGGGAGTGAAGGGGTCAACCAGATCGAGGCGGGATATGCCGGACGGATGGAGGTCGACCCGAATGACGACAAAAAGCTTTATGCCGTGGAAACGATCAATAAGATTTCGGATGACAGCGGCACAACGTTCAAAAACGTGGAGTGGACGGGTCAACACAAATGCCATGTGGATACACGAGGCATCTGGATCGATCCGCTGAATTCCAACCACATTCTGAACGCCAATGACGGCGCAGTGAGTGAAACCTGGGATGGCGGAGAGCACTGGTCCCAGAAGGAGACGATCTCCGCGCAACAGTTTTACACCATATCGGTCGACAACCAAGTTCCCTACAATGTCTCGGGTGGAACCCAGGACAACGGATGCTGGATCGGCCCGTCTCGCAACAGGAACAGCTACGGGGTATTTCCTGCTGACTGGACATATCTTCCTTCGGGAGATGGGTTTTTCGTGGAGAGGGATTGGTGGAATCCGGACTTTATCTATTTCGAGAGTCAGTTCGGAAGCTCGCGAAGGATGAACTTCAAAACAGGCGAGATGACAAGGATGACTCAGCGCAATTCTGCCGAGGAAAGAGCGGAAGGAAAACCGCCTCAGAGATACCAGTGGAGTTCTCCGATCGTCCTTTCTCCCCACAATCCGGGGATCGTTTACATCTGCTCTCAGCATGTGTTTATGTCCAGAACCCGCGGAGAAGAGGGCACATGGGAAAAGATCAGTCCAGACTTGAGCAAAAATAACAAGGAACGGATCGCGTTATCCAAGTTGACAAACCTCCAATACGCCACGATCACGACCTTTGCAGAGTCTCCGGTCAAACCGGGAGTTTATTGGGCAGGCACGGATGACGGCAACCTCCAGCTCAGCAGGGATGGAGGGAAGACCTGGCAGAACATCACAGCCCGATTCTATGATGGGGACGGGAAGCCGAAAAAAGGAGTCGAAGGAACAAGGATCCCATACGACCGCTGGGTAACGAAGGTCGAGGCTTCAGCACACGAATTGGAAACCTGTTATGTTACCTATTCCGGGTACCGCACCCATAATGAGGACACTTCCCATATTTTTGTCAGTCATGATTTTGGCCAGACTTGGGAGGATTTGAGTGGTAGCATGATGAATCCGGTGAACGATGTCGAAGAAGATCCCCATAATCCCGACGTTCTCTACTTGGCGACAGACTACGGTGTTTTTGTCACGGTGGACAAGGGGAAAAATTGGGTTGAGATGTCTTCCACTGCTCCTGATGTATTGATACTGGGGTTGGCCATCCAGGAGAGGGAAAGGGACCTGGCCATCGGCACCTACGGAAGAGGCTTCTACATCGCCGATATTCACCCGCTCAAAGAGTTTAAAACGAAGGTGTTCGAAAAAGATGCGCATCTTTTCGATGTCCAGAGAGTGATCAAATGGAAAATGTTGGAGAGGAGGGGACAGCAATATGGCGAATTTGCCAGGACTACCAATCCCCCAAATGAGGCAAGCATCTACTTCTATTTAAAAGAAAAGGTGGACAAGGTTGAAATCTCGATCCAGGATCTTGAAGGGAACGAAATCCGGAAACTGAACGGGAACGGAAGTAATGGCTTGAACCGGATTGCCTGGAACTTGAGAAGAAACACTCCCCCCAGACAGGCAGGTCAACGGAGAGCTAGAACAGGTGGAGAAGTGGCTGCTGGCATTTACAAGATTGTATTCATGGTCGACGGCATAGAAATCCAGACGAAAAAGTTGGAAATCCTCGAAGATCCGATCCTGGATTAGAATCGAAGCAGTTCTCGAATGCTTTAGACAAAAACGTACTGTTTTTTAATAAAAGAGCAAATGAGGTATAATATCCTTGCACAGAAAACTAACAAGATTCGGATAACAGGACAAAAATGGCTTTTAAAGATGTCGTCGGGAACAGCGGTGTAAAAAAAATACTCCACCGAGTCCTGAGACAAAAAAAGCTTCCCAACTCTCTGTTGTTTGCAGGTCATGAAGGGATAGGGAAAAAAGAGACCGCTTTGGTTGTCGCCAAAGCATTGAACTGCTTGAAAAAATCCTCGGATTCTTGTGAGGAATGCGCGCATTGCAGAGCCATCAACAACGGAAATTTCCCTGATGTGATGGTTATTTCTCCGGCAAAGGATGTTCTCAAGATCGACCAGATGAGGTTGTTAAAGGATACAGCTTATCTGAAACCGATGACAGGACACAAAAGGGTTTTCATCGTCGTGGATGCAGAAAAGATGAATGATGAGGCTTCGAATTCCCTGCTGAAGATCCTGGAAGAGCCCCCTGCTTTTTCGCATATCATCCTGGTTACTCCCAATCCCTACAGGATCATACCAACCATAAAATCCAGGTGCCAAGTTTTCCAGTTTTCTCCCATCCCTAAAGAAGAAATTCAAAAGGCCTTGGTAGATAAGGGATTCCAGCCGGAGAGAGCACAGATCCTATCTCTCCAGGTGGATGGAAACCTGAAGCAGGCCCTATCTTTGGATTGGGAAGATGTTCAGTCGCAGAGAAAAAAAGCTTGGCATCTTTTTCTTGCTTTACATAAGAGAGAAAAGGCTGCCCCCCTGTTGAAGCAACTTGGCGCTGCCCGTATTGTTGTCAGGGATGAGTTGAAAAACACTCTGGAAGTTCTGGCATCTTTTTGTCGTGACGTTATCCTGATCAAGGAAAAGGCAGAGTCCGGATTTTTGCTCAACCCAGATTTTGAAGGGGATCTCGAAGAATTGGCACGATCCATCACACTGGATCAAGCCTTGGATTCCCTCGCCGAGATCGATCTTGCTATCGCCTCCTTACAGAGAAATCTAAACGTGAATATTCTTGTGAATTCTATATTTTCGAATTTTTTGGAATGGAACCATGTCTGACATCATATGTGTCGTATCGGAACGTACAGGAAAGCTCTTCCGGGCTATCAATGAGGATTTAAGCATAAAAAAGGGAGATTCTGTCATTATCGAGTCCGAGCTGGGGGGAGAATTGGCTTTTGTCAAAAATATTTCCACAAAAATCTGCGAATCTTCCAAATCGAAGAAGGACATTGTCAAAATAGTCGGCATAGCCACCGAGGATGATATCAAAAAGTTTGCCTGGCTCGAGAAGAAGGAACAAAAAGCCTTTCATTTTTGCCTCCAGAGCATCAAGACACGAAAACTGCCGATGAAGCTGGTTCGAGTCAGGTACTTTTTCAACGAGAAAAAAGGGATCTTTTATTACACCGCTGATGGGCGTATCGATTTCAGGTTGCTTGTGAAGGACTTGGCCAAGGAGTTCAAAATGCGCATCGAAATGCGCCAGATAGGAGTACGAGACGAAGCCAAGATGATAGGCGGTTTGGGCGTATGCGGGAGAACCCTTTGTTGTTTCAGCTTCATGAAAAATTTCGAGCCTGTCACTATCCAAAAGGCAAAAAAACAGCAGATCGTGATCAATCCGACAAAGATATCTGGTTTGTGTGGACGTTTGATGTGCTGTTTGGCCTTCGAAGATGAAACACACGGACGGATGTATGCCGAAGAGGAAAAAGTCGAAGAAGATTAGGTATTATTTCGAAGATAAGAAGTTAAACTGAACTCGACTGGACACGGCGATCAGAGTACCCTCTGGTGAAAAAGCCTTAACCTGCCAGGAATATTTTTTGCCTGGAGCCATCAGAGATTTGATGTTTTCTGAAAGAGTCACGAAGTTTTCCTCTGTGGTCGTGCTCCAGAGCAGTTCTTCCTGATGGAAGATGAAGAGCTTGTACTCTGTATTTTCTCCCAAACTCTGCCATCTGAATTCCGAGGGAATTTGCTCGAGGTTGTCGATCATGGGGGAAATGAGGGTTATCGAAGATCCTCTGACAAGATCGTCATTGATAAAGAATTCGGGGGTGCTTGTTTTGAGGTTGGGGATGACTCCTATCGAGACAACGAGAATCAGAGCTGCTGAGACGGCAGCCATTGCCCACTGGCGAGGAGTGAGGAAAGCCAGCACAGAATCCAGCCATGACCGCCTGATTTTTGTGGGAGCATAGACATCTTGGAAAATTTCATCGCCTTTAGTTTTGATAACGGCAATCATCTCATTTTTTTCTTCCAACTTTTCAAAACATTGGTGGCAACTGAAATAATGTTCTTCAAACGATTCCTTTTGAGTCTCATCAAGTCTGTCGAATAAATACTCATCAATCAGATTTTCTAATTTGCATTTTTTCATATTGCTTTCCTCTCCAAGAGTTTCATTGATTTAGTCGCTCCAACTCCGGAAAGTTGAAAAATTCATTCCTTCATGACCTTCCTGAGGAGCTTTTGGGCATAATTGACCCGCTCACTCACACGGCGAGGACTGATTTTAAGTTTTTTTGCCACCTCCTCCCTTGATAGTTCCTGGTAATAGTAGAGAAATAAAACTTCCCTATATTTGGGTTTGAGTCTTTTGATAGAATCGGCGATCCATTGTGCCCGTTCTCTATTTTCGACGTGTTCATGAGGAGATAGGTAGGGATTGGGCTCTGGTGCATGTTTCAGCACTTTGCTTTTTTTCCGGATGAAGTCGATTATCCGGCGGGAAGTGATCGTGTAGATAAATGTTCCTACCGAAGAATCTCCCCGAAACTCTCCCTTTTTCAACTTTTCGACAACATTGATCATGATTTCATTTACGACGTCTTCCCAGTCTGGAGTCTGAACCCCGATAGATTTTTTTACACGGAAGCTGACAACAGGTCTGTACTTCGCCACGATGGCATCGATGTCGCTGTCTTTTTTTCGCTTTTCCACTTTGTCCCATTATATAGACAGATATATAGGATGACAAGTGCATGATGTCCACGGGGAGTCCTTCAATCTTTGGAAAGTAGTGGCGACTAAAATTTTTGCTCACAAAGAGCTGGAGGAAAAATGGAGGCCAAGGATCAAATCATGGTTAAGATGAAAGATGAAATGGACTTTTTCACCTTGATCGAAAGAAAACTGGAACAGGAAGGCTTTAAAGTTCTCGAGACATTGCCTCCACAGAGGAATTGCAGGAATAAGTCCAAATCAGTTTTCACCTACAGATCTACGAGGCGTTTTGCCTATTGAAGCGTAGGATTAACAGAAAAAATCTTCCCTACCATCCCCAATGAGGCGTAACGTTTCAATTTTTTTGCCCATCTATCGACTAAACGTATTCTAATGGAAAAAATGAATCAAACTTGGAATAAACCGGGCCAAAACGCTATGGAAAAAAAAATGCTCCATCAGCAACCTAGAATCCTTGTGATCGAAGATGAGCTGGGGGTGAAGACATCCTACTTTCCAGGTTTGGCTTGGAATGGGATGGGATACTCCTTTCCTACCGAGCAAAAGGGTATTCCCACGAAGACCATAAGGGAAAATCAGATCATGTGGTCGGTTCCGGATTTTTTGGATAAACAAACACAGGTTTCCGACCCACGATTTGTTGATATCGACAGAACAGGGAAGATTTTTTCGGCCAAAAGAATTCTTCGTGATATAAGCCGCCATTATGAGTCGACGAACCAGAATTTTTCCTTTGTCTCTGACAAGTTCCATCTGGAGAGCCAGGCTTATCTTCACTCCAATCTTATATATTTGATTGCAGCAACTGATGGTAACGAGGATACGGTCGGGCATTCTCAGCTTGTCGCTCGCTACTCTCTTCTTCTGACAAAAGCGATGGGAATAGAGGACAGGACCTTTTCTGCCGAGATCGAGAGAGGCGCTCTGCTCCATGATATCGGAAAAGTCGGGATCCCAGACTCCATACTCAGGAAAGCTGGGCCTCTGACAGACAAAGAAAGAGAAATCATCAAAGAGCATCCCTATTTTGGATATGAGATGGTCGAGGAATTCCAATTTTTGCATAAGGCTTCACAGGTGGTTCTTTTCCACCATGAAAGCTATGATGGGCTAGGATATCCCTATGGCCTCAAAGGGGAAGAGATCCCGTTGGAAGCGAGGATTTTTGCCATCGCCGATACATTGGATGCCATTACTTCGGATAGACCCTACCGCAAAGGTCAAAGTTTCAGGATGGCCTTGACTGAGATCGAGCGGGTCCGCGGGACTCAGTTTGATCCCACCATTGTGGATGCCTTCCTTTCTGTCCCAGAGGAAAAATGGCAGCAGATCAAACTTGAGATGGAACGATCCCATTCCATGTATTCCATCCACTAGCCTGGCCGACCCACCCCACCCTACATTAAATGTGCTTATATATTAGTAAAATAGAATTCTAGCAAAAGAATTAAGAAGGCGGCGGCTTTTACCCTGTGGGCGAACCAATCTCGCTACATCGGCTGCGTTGCAGCCCACTTGCGGTAGTTTACTACAGCTGTGTGGGCTACTGCCTTGCCGATACCCTACACGCATTCTGTTGTTTATTTTCGCACGGTAGGCAAACTGCCCCTATCTTTTTTATTCTTATACTGTCTGGATTTATCTGCCCTAATGTGCCGCGAAAAAAGCTCTGCCGTATGATGGACTGCGTAAGACCCCATTTCATTCTCCAAGCTTGCCTTGAATTGGAAAAGACAACCCGGGCAATCGGTCGCTATAGTTTCGATTCTCTTTTTTTTGACTTTTTTTTCCTTTTTCCCCCAAATGTGAGTTGAAAGACCGGGATTTTTAAACGCAAAAACACCGCTGAAACCACAACAAGTCAAAGGTTCATCTTCGATAACAGGATTGTACCCGATGGATCGAAGAAGTTTTATCGGCTCTTCACGCAATCCCAGTTCGTTCACATAGTGACAGGGATAATGATAAAAAATATCACCGAGGATTTTTTCAGGCTGTTTTTCTGGTATCCATCCTTTTTTAACCACAAATTCTGAAAAATCATAGATTTTATCCTCCCATGTCTTCAGTTCTGGAAGAATGCAAGGATAAGTGTTTTTCAGCATGGCGTTTCCCGTTGGGCATATGGTGAGTATGAAGTCCGGATTCTCCTTTTCAAAAGATTCCCGATTCATTTTTGCCAGTTTTTTCACATCTTTTTCCTGTCCAAGATGAACGCTTGGCGCGCCGCAACAAACTCGATCCTCTGGGGAAACGACTTGATAACCTAACTGAGTGAGGCTTGCAAAAACCGCTTCCCGGATATGCGGAAAAAAAAGAGAGGCCAGGCATCCCTCGAAGAAATAGATCTTTTTTCCTTCGGTTTTTTTCTCTTGCTCGGAAGGTTTCTCCCATTTTATGGCAGGGAAAGACTTCCCCTTTGCCCAGGAAAAGGGAAGGTTTTTAAGAGATCCATCCTTATGCCATGGGTTTTGGAGAATGGATAGAAGCTTGATACCGGTATATGTAAGATTTTTTTTTCGCAGGAGCGCCGAAAGAGCCCATTCCCAATACTTAGGGCCCTTTTTTGCTTTGAGCTTCAAGATGAGTTCACCTGTGGGAATGCCCACAGGGCAGAATTCTTCACACTTTTTGCAATCGGAACATAAGTCCCATCCTTCCGCCGATTTTTTTGTGGAGTGAGTCAGAGCTGTAAGAAGAAGGCCGACCCCACCCGGATAAACCGGTCCCCCGTACACGTGGCCGCCCAGGGATTGGAAAACGGGGCAGACGAGCATGCATCCCCCACATTTGAGGCAAGAGAGGATTTTTCCCAGATCTTGATCCTTGCTGGCCTCTAACCTTCCGTTATCCAAGATTATGATGTGAAGTTCTTCCGGTCCATGCACTCCCATGACCAACTGCTTTTCGATGTCGGTCGTCCGGCTAGCTCCTGTGATAAAGGAGACATAAGCAGTCATTTTGGAACCCGAAGATGCCAGAACGAGCGCCTTGACCAATGAGGTGGCCTGTTCGAGGGTGTCGACAAATTTTTCTGTCGTGACCACAGCGATGTGAACAGGGGGGAGAGATGTGACAAGTCGGGCGTTGCCTTCGTTACTCACGATCACGAGGGTCCCTGATTCAGCCACCGCCAGGTTAGCCCCAGAGATACCTACATCTGCCTGGATAAACTCTTCCCTGAGCTGTGCCCTGGCTAGCTTCACAATTTCCTTCGGGTCTGGAGGAACATTCATTTGGAGGCGTTCGCTGAGGAGTTTTGCAATTTCTTCTTTTGTCTTGTGAAGGGCCGGAGCAGTGATATGGGAGGGTCTTTCTTCTGCAAGCTGAATGATCCATTCTCCTAGGTCTGTTTCCACGACCCGGTACCCCTTTTTTACCAAAAACCGGTTGAGGTCGATCTCTTCGCTGACCATGGACTTGGATTTGACGATATTTTTTGCTTTTTTTTCCTGAAGTATCTTTTCTATCATTCCGAGCGTTTCCTTGGGGGTCGATGCTTGGTAGACATGGGCGCCGGATTTTTGTGCTTCCTTGGTGAATTGTTGGATGAGTTCGGGAAGGTGTTTGATGCAGTCTTCCTTGATCGATTTAGCTTTCTCTTTTATTTGTTCCCAGGGAACATCTTTTGAAGTGGCATCGAATTTTTGGAAGTGTTGAAAAGAAGCTCTATCGAGAGCTTGTTGGAGGGTCTCATTGGACAGGGCTTTTTTAATCCGATTTTTCTGAAGTCTTCGACGGAACAATCATTCCTCCTCGCTTTGGTTCCTGATGTAAGCTTCACGGCTGATCAAGATTTCCCGGGGCTTGCTTCCTTCCGATGGGCCGACGATCCCCTCCCCTTCCATTTGA
>Ga0114922_10001699_pt1 | contig 20833 bp, 17 predicted proteins | sample AartaG_FD_100975 | JGI IMG/M metagenome (GOLD analysis project Ga0114922, IMG submission 100975) | Deep subsurface microbial communities from Aarhus Bay to uncover new lineages of life (NeLLi) - Aarhus_00045 metaG | ecosystem: Environmental > Aquatic > Marine > Oceanic > Sediment | place...
AAATTACTGGAAAGAAAAATATCAGTCTCACAAAGAATGGGACGTTCTAATCCGAGAATTCAACGATAAGACAGGACTGCTGGAGAAATATAAATAGGACTGGTTTAACTAACCTGGATTATTCACGAGTCGAGGTTGCCGTGGCTGTGAGGAAGTGGCCCATGAAGCTGTAGATGTCTACCGCGAATGGGCTGCAACGAAACAGACGCGGTAAGATCGGCTCGCCCGAAGGGTAAAGAATGTCGACACAAAATGAGAAATATGTATGGAAAATGTGTTTAATGGCCTGCTTCAGGAAGTCCATTGTAACCGGCACATAAGAAATGAGATAGATATTGGTGTCGGCATGATTTATGAATAATTCAGGCTAAATGGGAAAGCTCATATTTCGGGTTACCCGTTGTTAAAAGGGATTCAAGTTATGGTAGAAAAAAACCTAAGGAGAACAAGCACAGTCCATAAGTTGAATTTTCGTGCGGGAAAGTTTATATAGTATGTTTTTGAACTATCCAATACACGTTTTTTTTAGTGTGAATCTAAACTAAAGAAGACATCCTTTTAATGCCTCGATGAATGTCTTATTTTGTTCCATTGTTCCGATAGTGATTCTGGCGAAAGTGTCGTGGCCCCACAAGTTTCCAGGCCTGATGATAATCCCTTTCTTCAGAAGATCTTGAAAGACGCGTTCACAATCGTTTTTAAGGTCCACAAAAATAAAATTGGTTTGGGAAGGAGCATAGGGGAGACCCAGATTTTGAAATTCATTACATAAATAGGCTTTTCCTTCCTCAATATTCTTAAGAACTCTTTCCCTGTATTCCTCATCTTCAAGAGCTGCCAGTGCTGCCGCTTGGGCCACTCTAGAAACAGGGAAGGGCTCTCTAACCCTGTTTAATGCAGCGATAAATTCTGAGCATCCCAGAGCATAGCCAATTCTGAGCCCTGCAATTCCGTAAATTTTTGAAAACGTCCTTACGCTGATGACATTGTGACCTTGCTTTATATAATCCAGACTGTCAGGATAGTCTTTATCCGAGGCAAATTCAAAGTAGGCTTCATCCAGAATTAGAATTGTATGCTCGGGAAGTTGAGTAATAAACTTGTCCAGATCTGCTTTTTTCACTATGGTTCCTGTCGGATTATTCGGATTGCAGACAAAGACCAATTTAGTGTTTTTCCCAACTCTTTCACGCATGGCATTGAGGTCATGGATATGATTCTTTAGTTTCACATAGATAGGTGTCCCCCCCATGATCTGAGTTACGCTCTGATAGACGAAAAAGGAAGGATCTCCCATAACAACTTCATCGCCTTCATTGATGAATGCACTTGCAAGAAGCACAATACAATTGTCAGCTCCATTTGAAAAAGTGATCATATCTTCTTCAATTCCTAACCGTTTCGACATTTGCCGGATGAGCAATGTGCACCGTCCCTCTGGATAAAGGTGGGCATTTTTAAGCTCCTTTTCAGCTGCTAAAACAGCCTTGGGTGAGGGACCCAAGGGCGTTTCATTGGATGCTAATTTAACAATCTCTGTAAGCCCCAACTCTTCGTTGACTTCCTCTATAGATTTTCCCGGTATATAGGCTTTAAGATCCAAGTTTCCCTTACGAGTAAATTTTTGTATATCTCTCATGATTTTTCTCCTATTGGGAATTCACTACTGGAATCATCCTGTTTCAATAGTCTATAAAATAATCCGGCCGTCGGCGATAAAGTAGCCCTTTTCCATGGGAAAAATGGGATTCAGGTCCATTTCCTGGATCGCAATCTCTTTCATCGCCATTTGAGATATACGGACGAGCAACTCGGAAAGTGACTTGCGATCTACAGATTTTCTCTTCCGAAAATCCTTAAGGATTTCATGAGCTTTGATCGAATCGAGCATGTTTTGTGCTTCCTCAATGGAAAGAGGGGCTATAGCGTAAGCGATATCATGAAAAACTTCGATCCAAATTCCGCCTAATCCAAAAGTGATAACTGGACCAAACTGGGAATCCCTGACCATCCCAACAGATATTTCCACTTCTGTCTTTTGAAACGGATAAATAATAATCCCTTCAATTCTTTTATCTGTTCCTTCCAGTGAAAATAGGCGGGAGAAGGCATCTCTGACTTGTTTTTCATTCTGAATATTAAGGATAACTCCCTCAACTTCAGTCTTATGAATGATGTCAGGAGAAACGATTTTCATAACAACGGGCCATCCTAGAGATATTGCCGCCTCTATAGCCTCATTTTCGTTATGAATGACTTTATGTGGAGGGATCTGTATTCCATAGTTCTCCAATAAACTCAGGACTTCCGGCTCTAGAAGATGCCTTTTTTCCCTTTTGGCTTTTTCAATCAATCGATGCAAGTTGAATCCTCTCTTGAATTTTTCTTCTCTCGGTCAATTTTGACAGTACAAAAGCTGCCCTTTCCCCTGTCGCTAGGTTGACCATGTTCACCTCATCGAGAAGACTAATGGCTTTCTTCACGATGCGGCCGGCCATAAAATTGTTGATGATTGGTTTTTGATGCTTCTTAGCGGCATCAATGATTCCCCGTGCGATTCCTGTGGAATCGAGGTATGGAGTTGCAACATTGATCACGATAGCACAATCATATTCGGATAGGACACAATCCAGGGCAATATTGTATTCATCATATCCAGATTCTACGGTGAGATCGATGGGATTTTTCAATGAGGCATGGGGAGATAACTGTGGCTTTAGTCTATTCTTGAGGGAAAGAGTTGGTTCAGCCACATCTAATCCCAATCGTTCTGCTTTGTCTGCTGCAAGTATTCCTGGACCCCCCGAGTTTGTGACGATAGCCACTCTGTTTCCTTCCGGTAATGGACAATGGGAAAATGCCTGACTGAGATCGAACATCTCCTCAATTCCATCTACTCGGATTATTCCTGCTTTATGAAAAGCTGCATCATAAATTTGGTCGACTCCAGCCAGTGTTCCGGTGTGGGAAGACGCTGCCCTTGTTCCAGCCTGAGTACGGCCAGATTTGATTGCTACCACAGGCTTTTTTTTGCTGGCAGCGTGGGCAGCCCGTAAAAATTCTCGTCCTTTATCGATTCCTTCGATGTAGAGAACGATAACCCTGGTTTGCGGATCGTCGGCTAAATAAGACAGCAATTCAATGTCTCCCACATCACACCGGTTTCCATAAGAGATGAATTTACTGAATCCGAATCCAAGTTCCTCAGCCATAGCAAGAGTTGCCCCGCCAAGAGCCCCGCTCTGGGTGACAAAGGCTGTGTACCCGCGAAGAGCGCGAACCTCTATGCTGGGAAAATGATTATGCCAGGGATTCATTAATCCCGCACAGTTTGGACCAACGATTCGAATTCCCCATTTGCTCGCCTCTTGAACAAGATCCTTTTCTGCTTCATCATTTCCCACCTCAGAGAATCCCGAGGAAATAACCACAGCTGAATAAATTCCTTTTCTCCCACATTGTGCAATGGTCTCTAGAATAGCATGATGGGGGAGGGAAATAACAAGAAGCTCGGCATCTTCGGGAAGCTCCAGCACAGAGGTGTAGACCTTGTATCCCATGACCTCTCCATCCGCAGGATTTATGGGATAGATGCCACCTTGATATCCCCCTTCTTTCATACTCTTGATTATTTCGTAACCGATTTTCCCAGGCTTGATAGATCCGGCCAAAGCGACTGCTTTGGGTGTAAAGAAAGAATCGAGATCTTGACTGCTCATTCAGTCATTCCCTCATTTTTGGCAAAATTGTATCCTATCCAGAATGCTTTTAAGTTTACTTCAGCAAATTTCTTGGAGGATTCTTCGATCGCCCAAATGATGGAATCCATGTTTAGAATTGAATTTACTGAAGAGAAGGCGCCTAGCATTGTCATGTTAATTGCTTGTGCTGATCCTGCCTCTTGAGCCAATCGACGGGCTGGAATCATGGAGAGATGATTGGTTTTTAGTCGGATCATCTCTCTAATTTTATCTTCCATGGGATAGAGTTCAGGGCGAAGTTTTGTATAATAACCATGGATTTTTCCTGAATTTACCCAAATTTGTCCCTGCGGCTTTAAGTATTGTATGATCCTTATAATTTCAGAAATCTCAAGGCTGATAAGAGCATCCGCACCACCGATAGGGATCTTCGGGCTGTATGACTCCCCGAATCTCACAAAACTAAAGACACCCCCACCTCTCTGAGAGATTCCTGTTCCTTCGAATACCATTACTTGCACATTTTCGTGAGCAGCAGCTGTTGCGAGAACCTGAGAAACTGTCATGACTCCTTGACCGCCTAGACCAGAAAAAGCAAGGTTATAGTGTTCCATGAAATAATCTCCTCATCTTATAACTCCTCTTAGATGGCACCATGATAACAAGCGTGATGACAGAGACCGCATGCATTGCAGGCGTCTGGATTGATGAATGCCTTCCCATCTTCCCCACGCTCAATGGCAGGACATCCTGTTACCTTCAAGCAGGGGTGCTCACAGGCATCAAGACCCACACACTTTTCCGGTTTAACCTTTAAAAAGCCTCCTCCCTTTCCTCCTCTTTTTTTCTGAATCGCACATTCCGCATCTGCAATGACGATCGAAATCTCGGGGGAGGAGAGGGCTTCCATCAGAGTAGGGATTATTTTTTTTATTTGATAGGGATTAACCCTCTGTATGTTTTTTATGCCAGCTGCTCTGACAATCTCCTCTGGTTTTATCAGATGTTTGTTTTTTTCAGTTGAATGAGCTTCTGTGCCTACGTTTGGCTGCATTCCCGTCATGGATGTCCAGTGATTATCAAGGATAATGATCGTCAAATTCGTTTTGTTGTGTGTCGCATTGAGGAGGGCGGGAATCCCTGCATGGAAAAATGTGCCATCTCCTATTGTCGCGACCACTGGATTTTTAATCCCTGCATATTTGAATCCCTGGGCTAAGCTGATGCTAGACCCCATGCTGATTTCAGTCCAGCATGATTGAAAAGGATCATTCATTCCTAGAATTGTACAACCAATATCACCTGTAATGATGACATCTTCCTTTTTGTACCCAAGCTTTTCAATAGCTTCATTCAGAGCATAATAAGTGGCTCGATGGGGGCATCCTGAACAAAACGTAATGAGCCGTTTGACCTGAAGATCTTGGATGTGTTGAGATAGATCATCTGGGATTTCAGGTTTCGCGACTTGAGTTGGGAATAAATCATGAATGGCGGATGACACCACATCAGCATTATAATCACCTGTCATGGAAAGTGGTCCGTCAATCTTTCCAACAACTCTGATTGGATGGTCGATCTCGCTCCGAAGGGCAAGGACAAGCTCCTCAACGATTGGTTCAAGCTCTTCCAGTACTACGACAGTATCGACTTTGGAAAGCAGCATCTTAATTTTCTCTTTTGGCAGGGGATTGGAAACTCCCAGTTTCAACAAACACGGATTCAGATTGTTTGATACTACGACTTCTTTAATGTAGTTCCAGGTGATTCCTGAAGCAATAATCCCAACACTGCTGTCTGTGAGTGTTAGGGGATTGAGATCATCTGTCAGTTTTCCGAATTTGACGAGGGATGCGAGTGTATCTTTATGTTGTTGAACACATGCGGCTGGACCTGCCTTTGCATATCTTGCGATATCGAAATCAAAGGAAGGTTCTCGCGTGATCGACTTAATTTCTCCTAATTGCACCAATTCCGAGGTATTTGCCAAGGGTGTTGTCATCAGTATCATTACGGGCCGACCGATCTCTTCTGAAAGATCGAAGGCACGATGTGTAAAATCTAGAGCCTCTTGAGGAGAAGAAGGAGTCAGCATGGGAGCTACTGCAAATCGGGCAAACAGACGGGAATCCTGCTCCACCATCCCATAATATGTATTCGGATCATCGGCGACGTAAATAACCATACCTCCGTTTGTTCCGCTGTACTGCACGGATACAAGGGAATCTGAGGCCACATTGAGCCCTGACATTTTCATGGTAACTAAGCTTCTCAATCCAGCCCAGGAGACACCTGTGGCAACCTCAAACGCCACTTTCTCGTTAATGGACCATTCCACACGAAATCCTAAATCCGGAACCCGTAGAAGGGCCTCTATGGCATAAGTGCTTGGCGTTCCTGGATAACCTGTAACCAATGTCACTCCTCCTTCGATCGCCCCCCGTGCGAGCGCCTGATTGGCAGAGAGAAGAAGTGGCTTATCCAATTTATGAGTACCGAGATTTTTATAATCTGACATTTAAATCTCCTAGTTTATTGACTTCAAGTCGCCCCTAGATTTAACGAGTTTTATTGTTGATGAGTTATTTGATTGTCTTGATTATGTTCATGCAACTTTAAAATAATACTGTAATAAATTTACGTATATTGAATATTAAACATATCTATACCCTTAATTTTTGTCAAGGGAAAGATTATCCATATTTCTCGCAAAAAAACCAGATTAGAATTATTCTTCATAACAAGTTATTTTTTGATTGACAAGTTTAAAATAGCATTATATATTTAATATTCCTAAATTAATTAAAGTATTAATAACAATTGAAAGTATGAGTGAAACAGTTAACTCAAATCATGGCGGTTAGAGTAACATGGAATTTTGTTATCAACTTAACCACGAAAATGAGAGGAATTCACTCTGCATCTTCTGAAAAGACATAGATCATGAAAAAGATTGGGATTGTCACTATTGGCCAGTCTCCTCGGCCGGATGTCGTCAAAGAAATGGTGCCATATTTTGGCGAAAACGTTAGTGTTCTTGAAAGGGGAGCTTTGGATGGTCTTACTCTGGAACAGGTCAAAAAGTTATCTCCGGAAAGAGGAATGCTGCCATTGTGCACGCGTATGTCGGATGGGACTGAAGTCATCATCGCAAAAGAGAAAATTCTCCTCCGGATCGAACGCTCAATCCATGAGCTTAATGAAAATAAAGTTTCTATTATTTTACTTCTGTGTGTAGGTTCTTTTCCTTCGTTTGAGTCCGCATGCTTAGTTGTATATCCGCAATATATCGTTGATCGATGTGTTGAGAGTTTGATCGATAAGACGCATCATCTGGGAATCGTTGTTCCTGTACCAGAGCAAGAAGGCTGGGTGCGTGAAAGCTATTCCCACATCACCTCTCTTATCACTGTAACAGACGCTTCTCCATACGGAGATCTCAGTCGTTTTTCCCAGGCAAGCAAGATTCTCAAAGAAGCCAATTGCGATTTGATCGTGATGTACTGCATGGGATTCACGCGTGAATTAACAAAAGAGGTCAGGACTTTAACCGGGAAGCCTGTGATTCTCTCTAGCTCCATAGTGGCTAGAACAATCGGCGAACTTCTCGAATAAACTCCTAATAGAGCTAAAAGTATTTTGGGATGGAAGAAAAAAAAGAAGGAACAGATTTAATTATCATTCCATCAAGATAATGGAGTAAATACTTTGAAAACCGAAACTGCAGATATTGCGATAAAAGGCGGCATTTGTGTAAATAGCCGGGAAATGAGGAAAGCCGATATTTTCATCAAAGATGGTCTGATTGACAGCATCGAATCAGGTGATAGTGAGAGGCCGGCATTCAAGGTCATTGACGCTTCTAAAAAATTTGTTTTGCCAGGAATTATCGATGCACATCTTCATCCCGTTTATGCCGACAGAATCGATACTCTCTCTAAAGCTGCCGTATATGGAGGGATCACAACTCTTATCCCCTACGTAGGTGCTGTCAAAGCCTGGGGAAAGACTGGGAATCTTCTTGATGCGGTAAAGGATTTTGTAGAAGAGGGGGAAAAAAATTCTATTGTTGACTTCGGGATTCATTGTACGCTGACTCAGGATGATATGGAACAAATGGCTGCAATGATTCCTAGGGTAGTCGAAATGGGAATCACCTCTTTTAAGGCATTTATGGCCTATGCCCGGAGAGGAATGAAACTGGAAGACGGCGAGCTATTGAGGGGCATGGAGACAATTGCAAAAAACGGGGCATTGTTTGCTGTACACGCCGAAAATGGAGGCATCCTAGATTATCTGGAAGATAAATTCATTGTTGAGGGAAATGTTTTGCCAGAATTTTACCCGTATACTCATCCCAACTTAGCAGAAGCCGAAGCCATTTTTCGCATACTCACTTTAGCCAAAACTGTTAAATGTCCTCTTTATCTTCCTCACGTCAGTGCACATGAATCCCTGGAAGTAATAAGGCTGTTTAAGAGCTGGGGTGAGCCTGAATTTTTCACTGAGACATGCACACATTATTTAACCCTCACTGATGAGGAGATGAAAAAAAGAGGATCTCTCGCCAAGATGGCACCTTCTCTAAGGAAGAGGAAAGATATTGATGAAATCTGGAAGGCGATAGATGAAAGATTGATCGATGTGGTCGGTTCTGACGCAGCCGGACACCTCATCAAAGACAAAGAGCCTCTTTGGGACAATGTTTTTAAGAGTCCTTATGGAATTCCTGGAGTGGATACGATGTTCACCGTGGCTTATGATGAAGGGGTTAATAAAGAAAGGATTTCTCTTTCTCGCTTGGTAGAGCTGACCAGCGAGAGACCTGCAAGAATCTTCGGACTTTATCCCAAAAAAGGAGTCCTTGAAAAGGGCTCGGATGCTGACGTCGTGATATTTGATCCTAAGATTTCTTTTGCCATCAAAGGAAAAAACCCACAACTTAAGGTTGATTATAGTATGTATGAAGATAGGGAATGCTCGGGAGCTCCCATTCTTGTGATCCAACGAGGTCAAATTTTGATGGAGGACAGTGAATTGAAGGTTGAGCCAGGACGAGGCAAATTTATCCCGAGGAAAAGATTTAGACATTTGCAAGATGGAAATTAGGATCTTCCATTCTGTATTCCTGGCAGTAAGAAGAATGATTTTAAAGTGAGTCGAAAGGACAATATGGACGCAAGCAGCAACTTTATTGCTATTGTCAATAAGAATGTCTTTGTCTTATACAAAAGGCATTAAAATTTGGAAGAAAGGAGAAAGGTATGATCGATCTAAAAGGAAGGGATGTTCTGACGTCAAATGAATGGACCAAGGAGGAACTAGACCAAGTCTTAGATCTTGCAGTCAAGTTAAAAGGGATGGGAGACGAAGCGAAATCTCTTGAGCTTCTCGATGGTAAGACACTTCTGTTGCTGTTCTTCCGTGGCTCAACACGAACAAGGATTTCATTCACAGCTGCGATGGAACAGTTGGGTGGCATGGTTCAAGTACCAGAGCCTGGAGGTCTTCGATTGAGTCTTGAAGATATACCTGGAGTGGGGGAATCCCTTAAGGATACCGCTAAGGTTTCTGATAGATATGTGGATTGCGTCGGGATTCGTCTCAGCGGTCCGATTGCGGATAAGAATGGCGTGCTCAGACCGGGGCTTGGCGACGCTGTCACCAGAAAGTATGCTGAATTTTCTGATAAGCCGGTGATCAATCTTGCTTGTGATATGCAACATCCTACCCAGGCGTTAGCTGATATCATGGTTATGAAGGAAAGTATCGGGGATCTCAAAGGAAAAAAATTAGTTTCCCATTGGGCATATTCACCCATCGTCCGGCATTACACATCAATACAGGCCGATGCGCTTATAGCTGCTACTTATGGGATGGATGTTACTGTTACCTACCCAGAGGGATATGATCTCGACTCAGAAACAGAGTCTCTCATTAGAGCAGAATGTGATAAAAATGGCCAGAAATTCGAGATATCTCACGATCTTGAAAGTTCTGTAGAAGGTGCGGATTTTATTTTTCCACGGACTTGGGTATCGCCTAATTTCTATATTCATACAAAAGAGGAAGAAGCACGAATTGCTTTGCAATACAAGGATTGGAGATTAACTGAGGAGTTGCTCAAAAAAACGAATAATGCTCGATTTATTCATGTGATGCCTTTCGATAGGGGTAATGAAGTTGATGATAGCGTCGCTGATGGCCCAAATTCTCTCGTGTATGACCAAGCAGAAAACCTCCTTCATGCCAGGAAAGCCTTCTTGGCATCGGTTTTGGCAGATGTTAGCGATCTAGAAAAGATCTAGGATTAGCTAGAGCAAAAGAAAGATGCTCCAGCGGATTTTTTAAACCTTTGATATTTTCTTGACAAAAACTTTGGATTTTCTTAATGTTAAATATAATTAAAATTTTTTAAGTACTCCACAAACTCATGGAAAAAGCACAAATACACAAAAAAATTCAAGAAAGGATCTACAAATTTAGGCAAGAAAGAGGATTAACTTTAAGGCAACTTGCGGAAAAAGCCGGTTGTACACCCTCATATATCTCTCAGGTTGAAAATGGACTCACAGTGTGCTCCCTTTCAATGGTCGGAAAGCTTGCTGCTGCTTTAAATATCCCAGTGATTGATCTGTTTTCTGAAGATCCGGAAGAAGACCAGATTGCCGTACATATGAGTAAACGCAATCGGAAAATAATCAAATACCCAGATGGAAAGGTTTCAAGCCAGTTATTGGCGACAAGAGTGTCAATAAAGAGGATGGAGCCATTGATCAGTGTCATCAAACCAGGAGGAACTTCAGATGAGGCTGAAAGGATGGCTCATCCTGGGGGGACGGAAGAGTTTGTCCTTGTTTTGAAGAATGAAATTGACTTTAGCATCAATGGCAAGGAAATTCACCTTCGCGAAGGGGATACTCTCTATTTTGATGGAACTCTACCCCATAGCTGGGTGAACAAAGGAAAGACGACATCTGAGGTTCTTTTTGTGTTCAGCCCTCCTATTTGGTAGGTCTTGATCGTGGAAAAGGGATAGTACTGAATAGAGAAAATATTATTAAATTTGGCTGGATATTTGACTTCATCCGAACGAGTTTCGCTGTTGCGAACAGGAGTTGACGCTCACGAAGATGGATAAACAACGAAAGAGGGGATAGCATGAAGGAAGCAAATAAGTTCCATGTAGTGGGAAAAGTAACTCAGCGCAAAGATGGCATAGCCAGAGTCACTGGACAAGAGAAGTATACTTCGGACATAACGCTGCCTCATATGCTCCACGCAAGAGTCTTGCGCAGTCCCTATCCCCATGCCAGAATCAAGAGCATCGATACCGCGGCTGCTGAACAAGTGGGTGCGGTTTGTGTTACTTGGGATGACGTCCCGAAGATTCGATACAACGAGCGCATCGTTACCGTTCCTGAGGAGCTCCTAAAGGACCGCTTTGTGCTGCCACCTGATAAGGTTCGCCATGTGGGCGAAGCTGTGGCAGCCGTTGCTGCCGAGTCAGAAGTGGCTGCGGAAAAAGCGTTGCAGTTGATCAAAGTGGAGTATGAGGTTCTTGATGCCGTCTATGATCCCTTAAAGGCAATAGAGTCAGGTGCACCTCAACTCTATGAGACTATCGTGAAAGCGGATAAGGAGATCCCTGTTGAGAATAATCTCGCCTTCACATACTCTTATGAGGAGGGGGATGTTGACAAAGACTTTGCTGAGGCCGATGTTGTTGTCGAAGGAGAATACAGCAGTCCCGGTGTCTACCACCTTCAGCTCGAGACCAAGTGTGCGGTCTGCCAACCTGAGCCGGACGGGGGGATTTCCCTGTGGGTAACGAGTCAGTCTATCCATAATGTACGGATGCTACTGGGCGAGCTTTTTGATCTTCCTCTCAACAGGGTGAACGTAAAGCGCGTTCCCATAGGAGGAACCTTCGGCTCGAGTATTCAGATGAACTCGATAGTTCCGATTTGTGTTGCCCTTGCCTTAAAATCACGTAAGCCGGTAAAGCTTGTAACAACTCGTGAGGAAGACGCCTACGATCACCGCAGATACCCTGCAATAGTCAATTTGAAGCTGGGAGCTTCCAAAGATGGTCATCTGGTTGCAGGTCAAATGAAGCTCATTACCGAAATCGGCGCTCATAACACACAGGCACACGCTTTTATCCCTGTTTGTTCGGGTTGGTGGCACTCGTTGTACAGGCTGCCAAGTCTCCGATACGAAGGGATTGCCGTCTATACTAACAAAGTGCCGACATGCGCCATGCAAGGCTTTGGAAATCCACAATTAGGATTTGCAGTGGAATCTTCGATGGATGAAATCGCAGAGCGACTTGGAATTGATCCCATAGAGCTTCGGCTGAAAAACTATGTGGGCCTCGGAGAGGTTTTCTGGGGGCAGGGACCCACAGTGCGATCTATCGTCAGGAGCGATGGAGTAAAGGAGTTGCTCAGTCGTGGGGCCGAGAAAATCGGCTGGGACAATCGGCCTAAGCCCGAGGAGCAGACCGGAAGATACCGGCGTGGGATCGGTATGGGCAGAGGATTCCATACTACAGGAGCTGGGGGGCCCTTGCCCAGCGTCGTTATTGATTACACGAGCGCCTTTATTAAAATCAACGAAGACGGTTCCGTCGACGTCATAACCGCTGTGATGGATCATGGCGGAGGAACTCTGGAAGCTATCGCCAAGATTGTGGCGGAAGAGCTTAGTGTTCCACTGGACAAGGTTGGTATCTCACCAGTAGACACGCGCACAACCACTTACGACTGTGTCACTCATGCAACCCGTGGTGTCTACGCGGGGGGAGCGGTAGCACAAAAGGTGGCCAAGCAAGTTAAAGAGAAACTCTTTTCCTATGCAGCTCGCCTTCTCGATGTTACGCAGCCAGAAGCGTTAGCCATTCGTCCTGATCCATCTTTGGGCCAAGGAGTCATATACGTTCTTGGTGATGGGGGGAAAGAGATCACTATCGGTGAAGTGGCCAAAACAGCCCATGTAAAGAACTGGGGGATCATTGCTGCTGTGGACAGCCTTCGACATGTGAATTGTCCCCCCTGTTATGTAGCCAATTTTATTGAAGTCGAAGTGGATACTGAAACGGGCAAAGTAAAGATTGTGCGTTCGGTTGCAGGCAGTGATGCTGGTACGGTCATCAATCCCGATATGGCAGCCGGTCAGTTAGAGGGAGGCTTGGTGAAAGGAATGGGCCTTGTGTTATACGAGGATTCCCGGGTCGATGAGGAAACAGGAGAACTATTCAGTCAGGGGTATCTCACCGACCTTAAAGCAGCCACATTTTGTGAGATGCCTTCAATTAAGGATAACGTGACTTTCTTTGCGGATACAGAGGAACCTTCGGGACCCTTTGGTGCTAAGGGAATTGGAGAAGCTGCGTTAAATGCAGTCCCTGCGGCTTTAGCGAATGCTATTCATAATGCCCTGGGAATCAGGTTCTATGATTTGCCGATAACTAAAGAGAACCTGCTAGCAGCTCTCGCTTCGAAGGACAAAAAGACCAAAATATCCTAGAGTGAGAACTTGGCCAATGTCCCAATGATAGAAAAGGCGGGAAATGATTTGTAGATTGTATAAACATTTGAGGTAATAGATCGATACTGGAGACTAATGATGAGCAACACTCGGATTCTTGCATGTGAGTTTGAATATTTTCAACCAGGTTCGCTTGAGGAAGCAGTCGATTTGATGGCTGAATACGGCAATAGGGGAAAGGTGTTAGCAGGAGGGACTGATGTTCTGGTGAACATGAAAAATGGACGAATCGCTCCTGAAGTCCTTGTTGATATCCGTCAAATTCCAGAACTTATACGTATGAATGGGAATAATGGACTGAGTATCGGAGCAGCAGTATTGGTTCGTTCAGTCGAACTTTCAACGACAGTCGCCCAAAAATACACTGCTCTTGCAGAAGCCGCAGCGTTATTAGGACCCTTACAGAACAGGAACATGGCTACCATTTGCGGCAATGTGTGCACTGCATCGCCTTCTGCAGATTCGCCTCCGGCATTGCTGGTGTTTAATGCAGAGGCATGGATTGCCGGGTTATCAGGTGAACGAGTTGTCCCTCTCGACCAGTTCTTTGTCCGTTCCAAAAAGACGATTCTTGATCAAGCCGAAATCCTGACTCGAATTGTCCTGCCAGAGCCTGCACCTGGGCTAGGCAGTGCTTTCATGAAAGTTGCTCGGGTTGCAGCGGACATCTCTACAGTAAACGCAGCTGTCGCACTCGAACGAGACAATGATTGTTTCCGCTCATGCAGGATCGTCCTTGGATCAGTGGCAACGACGCCGATCCGATCCAAACCTGCAGAGGAGTCTCTGGAAGGCCAGCAGTACAGTGTGGATTTGATCGAACATGCCAGTACTTTAGCTTCTATGGAAGTCCAACCGAGCAAACGGGCAAGACTCGGACGATCGACGCCTGAATATAGGAAAGGAGCAATAAAGAGCCTTGTCAAAGATGCAATCCAAAAGGCATGGGACAGAGCAAGTGAAAAAGAGAGAAAACAATGAATAAGAAAAATATCACACTTGTCATCAACGGAAAAAAGCATGATCTGAGTGTCTTTCCGAATGAATTGTTACTGAATGTCATTCGGGAGGATCTCGAATTGACGGGGACAAAGTACGCATGTGGAATAGGTGAGTGTGGGGCATGTACCGTTATCGTGAATGGCGTACCTATCTTAGCGTGTCTAACCTTAGCTGTCGCAGTCGATGGGAGTGAGATAACGACAATCGAAGGCTTGACTAAAGCCGATGGAACATTGCACCCTATGCAACAAGCATTCCTTGACCACAGCGCTGTTCAGTGCGGATTCTGCACTCCAGGAATGATCCTGATGGGAAAAGCCTTGTGTGACGAAAATCCAGGACTTAAAGGGATCACAGAGGAGGATATAAATAACTATTTCAAAGGAAACCTCTGTCGGTGCACCGGTTATACAAGCATTGTACGAGCAGTGATGAGTTGCGCGCAGGAAGAAAAGTAAAGAGAAGCCTCTGAGAAAGCTGGTCATCAATTCACAGCACGCTGAGGAACGCCATTGCTGCCGTCGAAGTTATATTTACATATGAAGAGTTTTTTTTGAGTAAAATCCAAAAATCCTCTGAAGAAAGATTGAACAGAGGATGTAAAGAAATCGCGCAAATGGAGCGGTTAATATGTATTGTAAAACCATAAAAGGACGCAAAAAATGGGCGAGCTAGAATATTTGATTCCAAAAGACTTTGAGGAAATTTTCAGCGCTATTGAGAAAACAAAGGGTCTGGCAAAGTTCATCGCTGGCGGTACGAATATCATCCCTTATATGCGTGTCGAGACAATGTCACCCGAGCTTCTCATCGATCTCAATGGACTTGAAGACCTGAAATACATAAGGGAAGAGAATGGCACTATCACTATAGGCGCGTTAACGACGATATCAGATATAGTGGCATCTGAGGTCATTCGAAATAAAAGCCAAATCCTTCATTCTGCGGCCAATAATTTGGGAAGCCCCTTGATACGAAATCGAGCTACAATTGGAGGGAATCTCGCTGACGCCTCTCCAGCTGCAGACATGGCTCCACCATTGTTGGCATTAGAAGCCTCGATTCACACAAAGCGAGGTGAAGTGGAAGGCAGAGAGATCCCTCTGGACAAATTTTTTGTCGGACCAAATAAGACAGTATTGGCAGAGGATGAACTAATCACACAGATCAGATTCCCTATACCAAAAGATTCTGCAAGGGGTATTTTTATCAAACTGGGATTAAGAAATTCAATGACGATATCTGTAGTGAGCATTGCCGTGATAATTGATATGGATGGGCAGGTATGCCAGAAAGCCAGGGTGGCCTTAGGAGCAGTGGCGCCAACGATTATTCGTGCATTCAATGTAGAAAGTAAGCTCGAAGGAGAAGAGATCAACGAAAATATCATCCAAGAATGCGCGGATATTGTGAAGGAAGAAATCTCGCCGATAAGCGACATCCGGGCCTCTGCTGAATACCGTAGATTGGCATCGTCTGTAATGTTAAAAAGAGCCATTCAGCAAGTTTTAAAGGGAGAGGGGCTATGAAGACTTACCTCATCGAAATAAAATTAAACGGGGAATTAAAAAAGGTGGAGGTAACTGCTCAAGAGACACTTCTTGAAGTTTTAAGAGACAAACTAGGAGCAACAGATGTTAAAGATGGCTGCAGCAAAGGCGACTGTGGCGCCTGTGCTGTTTTATTGGATGGAAAAGCGGTGAATTCTTGTCTCACCCTGGCCCTTCAAGCAAACGGCAAGGAAGTTACCACCCTCAGAGGGATAGGAAACGAAAAAAAACCTCACCCTATTCAAAACAGCTTTATTAAGCATGGGGCCGTTCAGTGTGGATTTTGTACAGCAGGCATGGTTGTCATTGCAAAAGCATTTCTGGATCAGAATCAAAACCCTAGCCGCCAAGAAATCAGGGAAGCCATATCTGGCAACCTCTGCCGTTGCACTGGTTATGAAAAGATAATCGACGCAATACAAAACATGGCCCTCGAGAGTAAATCGTAAGATCAGAGGAGATTCATCATGTCGAATGCACAAAAAAAAGAGGAATCCTTCCAACCTGGATATAAAATTATCGGCAAACCTCTGGCCCGGCATGACGCCTGGGACAAGGTTTTTGGAAAAACGATCTATGCTGATGACTTCGTTCTCCCAGGGATGTTATATGCAAAAGTCAAAAGGAGTGAGTACCCCGCAGCAAATATATTATCCATTGATACGAGTGAAGCAGAAAATCTGCCTGGGGTAAAGGCTGTCATGACAGCCAAAGACGTCCCCAATAATGAAACCATCACTCGATTCGGTCAGACGCATAGTGTGGGCGGTTTTGAAGGGCTTTACAGAGTTCTGGCTGATAAAAAAGTTAGATTCATGGGTGAAGCCGTTGCTATTATCGCAGCGGATACAGAAAGAATTGCTAAAGAAGCATTAAAACTGATTAAGGTCAAATATGAGCCCTTACCCGGTGTCTACGATCCTCTCGAGGCTATGAAACCATCTGCATATCAAGTTGGAGAAGGGGAAAGCAACGTAATATGCGGCTACAAGGTAAGGAAAGGTGATGTAGAGAAGGGTTTTGCTCAATCCGATGTAATTATTGAAAACACATATCGAGTGCCTCCTCAAGACCATGCATATATTGAGCCCGAATCAGGAGTCGCCTGGACAGGCGATGATGGAGTTATTAACATCCGTGTGTGTACTCAGGTTATCGAACATTACCGGGAAATTGCTGAAGTAATGGGCCTTCCCCACAATAAGGTCAGGGTTATAGGGTCTATGATTGGGGGCGGATTTGGAGGAAAAGAAGACATTACGGTGGAATCCTATCTTGCTCTCCTCACCTGGAAAACCAATAGACCTGTAAAACTCACATATACACGGGAAGAATCCATACTCTCTCACAGCAAGCGCCACCCTTATGTCCTGAAATATCGAACTGGAGCCACGAAGGATGGAAAACTCATGGCCATGGAGGCTGAGCTTATTTCCGATGCAGGCGCGTATGTCTATTTAAGCCCGTGGGTCCTCCTGTACTCCACCGTCTGTGCCACAGGACCTTATAATATTCCCCATGTCAAGGTTGATAGTCGTTCGGTGTTAACAAATAATACATTCTCCAGTGCATTTCGCTGCTTTGGAGCGATTCAAGTATGTTTTGCTTATGAGTCCCAAATGGACGAGCTAGCCCGGAGTCTTAATCTCTCGCCGATTGAAATTCGCAAAAAGAACTACTTAAAAAAAGGAAAAGCACTGGCAACAGGACGGGTCCTGGATCACTATGTGGCATTTCCAGAGACAGCCGAAAAGGCTCTGGAAGTCCTGGGTGAGAAATCAAAGCCTGAATCTCCTTACGAAAAAATCGGTCAAGGAATTGCTTCTTCCATGCAGAGCTATGGACGGATGGTTTTTCTCCATGATACCTCAAGGTCTTATGTCAGCATTGAGTTGGATGGAAGCGTTATTGTCAGGTGCGGAGTTCAGGACCTTGGAGGCGGACAGGCCTCATCCCTGGCGCATATAACAGCCGAAGTATTGGGTGTTCCTATGGAAGATGTAAGGGTATATATTGCAGACACAGATTTGACTCCTTTAGCCGGAACGACCACGGCTTCTCGCCAGCTCTACATGTCTGGTAATGCAACATTGAAGGCGGCAAACGAAATAAAGAAAAGCCTTTTAATAAAAGCTGCTGAGATTCTCGGAAAAAGGGCCAAGAATCTGGACCTTCTTGACAAGAAAGCCGTAGTTATAGATGAGACAAGCACGTCAATTCCATTGACTGATGTTATATCAGCTTGTGCTTCTGAAGGGATTCCCCTTTATAATGTGGCACAGTTCAATGCTCCGTTCAGGGAGCTAATCGACTTTAAGACAGGCCAAGGCCAGGTCTTTCCTGATTTCACCTTTGGGACACATGGTGCAGAGGTGTCTATCGATACCGAAACAGGAAAGATTAAGATACTCAAACTGATTGCCAGCTACGACGTAGGCAGGGCTATCAATCGCCTCAGTGCAGAAGGCCAGCTTGAGGGAGGTACGATCCAGGGAGTCGGATATGCAATTATGGAGGATGTGATTCTTGAAAAGGGAGTAACTTTAACCCCGTCATATTCTGAGTATCTCGTTCCTACATCTCTTGATGTTGTAGATGTTGATAAAGTCATGATCGAATCAGGGGGCGGAATAGGGCCTTTTGGTGCCAAGGGAATTGGAGAGCCATCCATGACCTCAATCCCAGCTGCAATCGCAAACGCAGTGTGTGATGCTCTGGGCGTAAGGATTTTCGATCTGCCCCTGACACCAGAAAGGATAGTAAATGCCCTTAAAAAAAGTTAAAGCCTTTCTTCTGTCACACTATTTGTAGACATAAGAGGGAATGAGTTTGAATAGGGAATTAAAACTGCTCTCCAATTGGAGAGATAAATTTTAAGAGTTAGGAGAAGAAAATGGACAGAAACAGTTCCAAAGCTTTCTTAGGCACAGTTGTCATGTTCGGAGCCGTATGGGGATTTTCCGAGGCTGCATTAGGGATGTGGCTTCGAACTTGCACCTCAACGTATTCTGGCACAATAATGACAGCAGTTGCTCTTTTTTTCTTGGCAGGCAGTTGGGTTCTCACTCGGAGTGTTCTCGGCATCACATTGATCGTCTGTATAGCGAGTATGGTCAAATTATTCGATGCTATACTACTTTCTCTACCTATAAGACATGGAGCAATATCAAATCCGATTTTTGCTTTCTTTATGGAAGGATTGGCCTTTCTGATTTTGATATTGATATTCAATGATAAATTAAAGCAAAGGATTGCAGGCAAAGCTCTCTTTGGAGGCGTGGCAGCCTTATTAGCAGTGAATCTATTTCCTCTTGTGAAATATGCAACCGGAATACCAGCGTGCGTCTTTCCAGGATCTGGTTACCCATTGTCCCTCTATTATGCTCCTATGGCTGTAATTCTTTCCTCAATTTCTGTTCCACTTGGATTTTTTGCCGGGGAGAAGATAAAAGCATTAGAGGTCAAATGGGAAAATGTGTATCCGGGAAAAAAATTGGGATATCTTCTTTCTCCTGCGACACTCCTTTTATGCCTGGCGATCATTGCTTTTATGCGGATTCTGTAAGCTCCGGTGTATTCTCCCTGGCAGCAGAGACGGTTTGGAAAAATTACATAAAATAGGAAAACCTTTAAAATCATGAAAAAACAAATTCTCAATGAAAATGAAATAGAAAGGATAATATCCCGGATATGCAGTGAGATCTTAGAAAGAAACAACGATCTCTCGAGTCTTATCATTATAGGTATTAAGCAGAGAGGAGATATATTGGCCAAGAAAATAGCCCAAAAAATTGAATCTACTGATGGAAAAAAAATTCCCACATCGGCCATCGATATTACATTCTACAGAGATGATGTCTCCCTGAAGGCGTATAAGTTTATAGGAAAAGAAGAAATTGAATTTGATGTTACCGACAAAAATGTAATACTTGTGGATGATGTGATTTTCACAGGAAGAACAATCCGGGCGGCAATTGATGTGTTGATAGATTCAGGAAGGCCAAAGTCCATTCAGCTTGTTGTATTGATTGACCGGGGATCTAGAGAAATTCCTATTCAACCAGATTATGTCGGAAAAAGGATATTTTCAGATATAGTGAGTGATGTATTAGTCCATTTAGAAGAAATTGATGGTGAAAATAAGGTTATGGTGTCAACTAAATGAAAAATAAAACTATTGTTTTAGCACTTGGTGGAAATGCAATATTGCAAGCACATGAAAAGGGGACCTACAACGAACAAATCAACAATGTAAAAAAGGCAGTTGTCGAAATTGTAAAACTTATTCAAGATGGCCATAAAGTAATTATAACTCATGGAAATGGCCCGCAGGTGGGCAATCTCTATATTCAAAATAGCTTAGCGGGAGAAGTCGTTCCTCCCATGCCTCTCGATGCTTGTTCGGCGGAATCGCAAGGATTAATTGGATATTTTATTCAACAGGAGATCAAAAATGAGTTGGTGAGAAAAAACATCGATCTTCCTGTCATTACTTTGATTACACAGGTTTTGGTTGATGCAGATGATCCTGCCTTTATGAATCCAACAAAGCCGATAGGCCCATTTCATAACAGAAAAGAAGCAGATTTTTTAATGAAAAGAACATCTTTTGTGATGAAAGAAGATAGTAACAAAAGATGGAGAAGAGTTGTCCCTTCTCCTCGACCAATTGGGATCGTTGAGAAAGAGGTCATTAAAAAAAATGTTGATGAAGGATACATCGTTGTAACATCTGGAGGCGGTGGAATCCCCGTTGTAAAAAAAGATGAGGACATAGTTGGAGTTGAGGCAGTAATAGATAAAGATTTATCTGCTTGTCGACTTGCAGCTGACATAAATGCACATATCTTACTTATCCTCACTGATATAGATAGGGTTGCATTGAATTATAATTCCCCAAAACAAAAGTGGATAGATACAATGAGCCTAGGTGAAGCAAAAAAATATCTTGCTGAAGGACATTTCAAAGAGGGTAGTATGAAACCTAAAATAGAATCAGGGATAAGTTTTTTGGAAAATGGCGGGGAA
>Ga0114922_10001700_pt1 | contig 20833 bp, 16 predicted proteins | sample AartaG_FD_100975 | JGI IMG/M metagenome (GOLD analysis project Ga0114922, IMG submission 100975) | Deep subsurface microbial communities from Aarhus Bay to uncover new lineages of life (NeLLi) - Aarhus_00045 metaG | ecosystem: Environmental > Aquatic > Marine > Oceanic > Sediment | place...
CTGAACAAGTCCGAGGAGGGCGGTGTGAGCTTCATGCAGTTCGTGCGGATCGGGCTGCCCTTCACGCTGGCGGCCGTGGCGGCGGGCTCCTTGTTCCTCTGGGCCGTCTGGATGTGGTTCTAGGACGCCGGGCGAGCCTCGCCCGTTGTTTTCGGAGCCCCCTTCGCTTATCATGACGCGCTGTGGGGCACGCGTCCGGAAGGCGTCCTGGAACCTGTCGGAACTCAACTGAAAGGAAAATGCAACGTGCCGCGCGCAGGGCAGATCAAGAAGGGCCACGTCATCGAGTGGCGGGACCAGCTCTGGAAGGTGACCGACACCCAGCAGACCTTCATCGGCAAGAAGGGCGCCTACTTCCAGATGAAGCTGCAGAACATGGACGACGGCCACGTGGAGACCGAACGGTTCGGCTCCGATCAGGAGTTGAAGAAGGCCTTCGTGGCGACCCGCCGCATGCAGTACCTGTATCAGGACGGCGACAGCTACGTCTTCATGGACCCCAACACGGGCGACCAGATCCACATCCGTGAGGACGTGCTCGGCCAGGCGCTGCCCTACCTCGCCTACAACGCGGAGGTCGAGGTGCAGAGCCACGAAGGGAGGCCCATTTCGGTGGCCCTGCCGTCCAGCGTGGTCCTGGAGGTGACGCAGACCGATCCTGCAGTCCGAGGCGACACGGCTACGTCCGTGAGCAAGCCGGCGCAGGTGGAGACCGGGCTGACCGTCAAGGTGCCCGGCCACGTCAAGACCGGCGACAAGATCCAGGTGGACACGCGCACGGGCGAGTTCCTGGGTCGGGCGTAGGTTCGCCTGCGCTGCTGCGGAGCCGCCGGCGGTTCTTTCCCGATAGCGGGTTGCCAGCCATGGGGGCCGATGAGACGAATCAGACGCGTGCGTTTCCCGACCCATACGGTCGGCTCCTGGAGGAGTTCGCCGACCAGATCGGTGAGAAGGGCACCTCGTACGGCCAGCCGAGCCGCAGTGTGCGCGAGGAGATCGTCCGGTGCGTCTGGTTCGGGGGCCACTTCGCCGGCGAGGACCTGACCGTCGACGACGGCCGGCGCCTGGAGGTGATCTCACCGGGCTGGTGGAACGTGGAAGGCGGCCCCGATTTCATCAGGGCGGAGTTGCTGCTGGAGGGGGCCGGACGCGTCGTCGGGGACGTGGAAGTCCACACGCTCGCCTCCGGTTGGTACTCCCACGGACATCACCAGCAGCCCGACTACAACGGCGTGGTGTTGCACGTGGCGATGTGGAACGACCGCGACGAGCCCGCAGTCCAGACCGAAGACGGCACGCGCGTCCCCCAGCTCACGCTGAGCAAAGCCGTGGACGAGGACCTGGAAGAGCTGGTGGAGATAATGGACGTCGAGGGCGAGCCGTCCGAGCAGGAGTGGCCGATCACGGAGGGCAAGTACTGCGGACAGGCCTATCGCGCGGGCGAGATCGATTCCCGATGGCTGGGTCGCATGTTGGACGCGGCCGGCGATCACCGCCTGCTCACGCGGGCGGCGGTGATTGGCGAGCTGCTGGAGAACCATCCCCGCGAGCAACTACTCTACGAACGGCTGGCCGAGGCCCTCGGCTACAAGAACAACCGGATGCCGTTCCTGCAACTGGCCGGTCTGCTTCCCATGGCGACGCTGAGACGGGCCGTGGACCTGGAGGCGCGGGCCGAGCAGAAGTCCCGGGTGCTGGAGGCGGCGTTCCTTACAGCCGGCGGTTTCCTGGAGGGCGCCGGGGATGAAGACGCCGACCCGGAGACCATGGCCTACTGCGCCCGCTTGCGAGAGGACTGGGATGCGATGGATCCGGCGACGGCGCCGGTGAAGCTTTCGCCGCATCACTGGAACCTTGCTGGCACGAGACCCGTCAATTACCCCGGCAGGCGTCTGACGGCCCTGGCCCTCCTGTGCGCCGCTCACCTGCACAGCGGCCTGTTCAACCATTTCCTGTTGCTGGTCAATACCAGCCGCCCCGAGGGGCGGCAGCGGGCGGACGCCGCCCTGCGCAACGCTCTGGTCGGGACGTTCACGGAGCTTGAGCATCCCTACTGGTCTTATCGCTACACGCTCGGCGGGAAGAAGCTGAGCAGGCCCCGGGCTCTGGTCGGCGAGGAGCGTGCGACCAGCATCCTGGTGGACGTTCTGCTGCCGATGCTGCTGGCGCACGCGCAGGCGGAAGACGACCGCGCCCTCGCGGACTCGCTGCAGCGGCTCTGGGAAGGGATGCCGCGCCGGCAGGACAACGCCATCACGCGCCGCATGGAGCACACCGTATTCGAGACCAAGCAGGAGGCCCAGAAGGTCGTCAACTCCGCGCGCCGCCAGCAGGGCCTGCACCAACTATACCGCGACTGCTGCCGCATGGGAGGGTGCCGGACCTGCGTCCTCTATCTGGCGCACCGCGCGGGCAAGTCTCTGGCAGTGGAATGAGCGCGGGCACTTAGAGCCTCTAACCGAATGCCGCGTGAGCCGCGTTGCGCTTCCGGCCGGATGGATGCAAGGAAGGGCTCCGAGCCCGTGCCAGGGTCAGGCACGGCGAGCAGACCTGACACAGCAGACGCCGGCCTGAGGCGCAACCCGAAGGGACGGGCGTCCTTCGCCGCATTCCGGCGTCGCGCAGGCTTGGCGCATCGGAGCCCTAATGCGCCGGCGCCCGATGCTCCTTGGCCTGCGGCGAAATCCGCTCCGTCGCGGCCACGGGTCATTCTGTTAGAGGCTCTTAGTCGGTGCAGTATCCGGCCGGCCATTTGGGACCGACCCGGCCGCGAAGGACCCTCTCGTAGACCTCCAGCGTCCTTTCGGTCAGCACGTCCGCGTTGAAGTACCTTCTGATGCGCTCCTGGCCCCGTCGGACCATCTCGCGTGCGTGCTGCGGATTGCCTGCCAGCCGCAGGATGCCTTCGGCGAGGGCGCGCGCGTCGCTTATCGGCACCACGACGCCCGTCTGCTCCGGCACGATCACCTCCCGAACCCCCCCGGCGTCGGTGGCCACGATGGGGCAGCCGCTCGTTGCGACCTGCGTCAAAGTGCTGCACATGCCCTCTTCAGAGCTGCTCAACGCGAAGAGGTCGAACATGCGGATCAGCTCCGGCACGTCCCACCGGAAGCCCGTCATGACGAGCCGGTCGGCCATGTCCAGCGCTTCCGCGTCGGCGAGCGTGCGCTGGCGCAGCGGCCCCGAACCGACGATGACGACCCAGAGGTCCGGAATCTCGCTGCGCACGACGGCGCAGGCTTCCAGCAGGTTCCGATGGTCCTTGTGGCCGACCAGCGCGCCGATGCTGCCCACCACGAACGCGTCGTCGGGGATGCCCAGGCTCGCGCGGAGGCCGGCCACGACGGGCACGTCCGCGAACCTCTTCAGCTCCGCGGCGCTGTGAACGGGGAAGACGCGCCACTCGGGCAGCCCCGCCTCAACCAGCGTGTCCTTCACGCGGTTGCTGATGGCGATATGGGCGTCCGTGCCGGCGAGGTACTTGAGCTTGCCCAGTCCGAGCAGGCGCTTCCCGACGGCGAACTCGATCCTCCGGTGGGCGACCACTTTGCAGCGCGCCATGCACAGGTGGGATGCCAGCAGGACGAGCGTGTGGGCATGGGCCGTGTGGGAATGGAGAATGTTGAAGCCGCCGGCGCGCGCCATGCGCGCGATCTGCCGGGCGGCGGGCAGGTCGACCTCGCCCCTCATGCGTAGGTTTCGAACGTCCAGGTCAGCCTTGCGCAGCCGCCTGGCGGCCAGGCCTCCACGCTGCACCACTGCGGCGCACGGGATCCCGCGCCGCTGAAGGCCGCAGGCCAGCATCATCATCTGCCTTTCGCCCCCGCGCCAGCCGTGCTGGTCGTCGACATGTAGCACGCGGGGCTGGACGTCGGCTCGCAGCATAGGGACGTGCGGTTGCTCGGGTTCAGATGGTCGGCCCCAGTGACAGTCCTGGCCCGGCCGGCGAAGATCGGCACGGCCCTCTCAGGACTCGCCTTCGAGGGACGTCAGGTATTCCGCGACCAGCGTGTCATAATGGGCGGTGTGACGGAACGCTTCGAGCGCCAGCGCGAAGTGTGTATCTTCCGACAGTTCGCAGTCGTTCTGCTGCAGCTCCAGCGCCACGGCATCGTATTTCTCGGGATTGGTGACGGCGGCGACGTGGGTGTAATTCTTCGCTGCGGAGCGGATCAGGCTCGGGCCGGCGATGTCTATGCTCTCGACGCTGGGTATGGACTCCGTACCGGATTCTGTGATGACGTCGACCAGACCGTAGAGGTTGACTACCACCATGTCTATGAGGCGAATGCCGAGCTGCTGCATCTGCTCCAGGTGGGATTCATCGTGACGTTGCGCCAGCACACCGGCGTGGATCTTGGGGTGGAGGGTCCTGACAAAGCCGTTCAGGATATCGGGGAAGCCCGTGTACTCCGCCACGTCCACCACGTCGACGCCGCCTTCTTTCAGCAGTCGGGCCGTGCCGCCCGTTGCGATCATCTCTATGCCGAGCGCGCCAAGCGTGCGGGCGAATTCGACGATTCCGGTCTTGTCCGAGACGCTGATCAGTGCCCTCTCTGTTCTCGCCACTTGCTCACTCTCCGTTGTCTCAGGGGTGGAGCTGCGCTGCTGACCCGATGAAGGGGTTCTCGATCCGCTCCTCCCCGACTGTGGTCCCTTCCCCGTGACCGGGCCATATCGTGGTCTCGTCCGGCAGCGTGAGGATCCTCTGCTTGATGGAGGCAGCCAGTTCTTCCGGATCGCCGCCCGGCAGGTCGCTCCTGCCCACGCCGCGGCGGAAGATCAGGTCCCCGCAGAAAAGCTGCGGCGGGCTCTCGTCCGGGGCCAGCAGGCAGACCCCGCCCGGCGTGTGCCCGGGCGTTTCGATGATCCGGAGCGCAACGGACCCGAACCGGAGTTCCTGGCCGTCCTCCAGCAGGACGTCCGGCGCCGGCCCGCTCGCCGAGCCGCCGAAGAGCGCCGTCAGGTTTGCGACCGGATCGGTCAGCCGATCGGCGTCCCGGGCACCCACGCACAGCAGCGCGTCGGGAAACGCGGCCTTCAGGGCCGCATTGGCGCCGATGTGATCGACGTGCCCGTGCGTGTTGATCAGCAACCGGGGCACGATTCCCTCCGTGCGGCAGCGCTGCACGATCCGGTCCCCCTCCGCGCCCGGGTCGATCACGGCGCCCTCCTCGCCCCCGTTGTCTCTGACCAGGTAGGCGTTGGAGGCCAGCGGCCCGACTTCCAGGCGGATGATAAGCACGTCTCTCGTCGCTCCTCATCGGAAGAGCCGGGAGGGCTATCCCGGTCCGTAGAACTCGTCCACGACTTGCTCGACGTCGCAGGGCTTGCTTTCGCCCTGGGGCGCGGCGGGCATGCCGAGTACGGTCATCTCCTTCAGCGGATCTTCCTCGGGATCGCTCGCGTGGGCACGATTCTGCAGCACGTTCTGCCCGTAGACGCGCCGCAGTTCCTTGAGGCGTTCGCGGATCACGGACAGGGCGTTGTGCCCGGAGTAGAGGATGGCCATGCACTGGGACGCTTCCCCTTCCTCGAGCGGCTGCCCCGTGGCGGGATCCTTGCCCGTCATGTAGCGGATAAGCTCGTCGAACTCCGCCTGGGCGTTCAGGTCCTTCAGCTCCTCGACCAGTTCTTCGTAGAGGGACTCCGGCGGGTCGAGATCGGTGAGTTTTCGTCCGAGCTCCTCGAACAGGCGGTTCACGGCGGGAGGTTTCATCCGGCCGGGCTGCGGCTCCGCGTCCGACATGGCCTCGGCGGTTCTGACGGCTGCCAGGGCGTTCTGCGGGTTGAACGCTGCTTCCGGGTCCGCGCCCATTCGCGCGACGGCCTCCCCGGCCAGCACTCGGGCGCGGGACACTATCTGACGGGCCCTCTCGGCGATCATCCCTTTGAGCTGCTCGCGGAACTGGGGGCGCTTCAGTGCATAGAACTCCTGCGCCTCCTCCGCACTCAGCTCCAGGACCTTCATGGCCGTCATGCGCATGCCGGTGCGGGCGAAGAAGTCGATCAGGTTGCCGGGCATGGGGTCGCGATGGCGGAAGCTCTCAGGCTTCAGCACAACCATGGAAGTCTCGGCCGTCTCGGGCTCGATGTCGTCCAGCGCTCCGAGCACGAATCCCCCGTCGCTGTAAGCGTACTTGCGGAACAGCTTCAGGTGCGCCTCGACCATCTGGGGCGTGGTTCCGGTCAGGACGGCCGGCTCGAAGAAGTTGTTCTCGGGCGCGGGATGGTCCGCCTCCTGGAGCGCCTTGTACTTGCTCAGCAGCCGCCGTCTGGACTCGTAGGCGGGATCCTGTTCCAGTACCGTGCTGTCCTCGCGGAAGAACTCCCCGAAGGTCCCGCGCACGTTGTCGCCGCGCACGTGCTGGCCGATGTGGCCGACCGCTTCGGTGATGTCGCGCACGGCGTTCGGCCCGGCCAGAACCAACAGCGTGAGGCGGTTCGAGATGCCTCGCACGTTCGGCTTGCCGAAGTTCTTGATGACGTACTCGATGATGAGCTTCTGGTAGCGCAGCGGGACGTCCCGCTGGGCGGGATCGTAGATGGCGTCGCAATAGTCCTCTATGAAGCCGCTTTCCGGGTGCGGGGCGTAGATGCGGGCGGCCACCAGCTTGACGTTCGCCCACAGCAGCCGGGCCAGTATTCCGCCGGTGCGGCTCTTGTGCAGGCTGTACGGGGTAACGACCGCGTAGGCCAGCTCGCCCTGATCCCATTGTGATTGCGACATGGCTCGCGACAGGCCTTCCTGAGAGGGATTCCCGCTCGAAGCAGCGGACCACAGTGGCCACGCCAGAGCCCGACCGGCACTATAGCAAACGGGCTCAAACCGTGCAAGCGGTCCAGGTGCGGCTCATCTTCCCCGACCGTCCGTCAAGCGCCTTTGACTGCCCAAGGACGCGCCGGGGTACCTGATAGGGCAACGGGGGCGCTCGCCGCTGGAGGCCCCTGTTCGACATCGAACGCCTTGCCACGTGCGATTATGCATTTCGAATGCAGAATTGCAGGTGGCTGCCACGAGATTCCGGCAAAGTGAGAGTGGCGTGACGACAGCTCGCCGCCTATAATATCGACTCCGTGCCCTTTGGGCCACGCGGACTTCCGCGAAGGAGGCGAGTTCATGGCCGATCTGAAGCGTACGGACCTGGAATTGAGGGCCGAAAGGGCCATCCTGGTCCAGGCGTTTTCCCGTCTCGACCGCTACGATCCCGACCAGACCTTCGAGGAGCTGGAAAGCCTGGCGCGCACCGCCGGCGCGAAGATCGCCGGACGCGTCCGGCAGAGCCGCCCCCGTCCGCATCCCCGCCACTATCTGGGCAAGGGAAAGCTGTCGGAGCTGCGCGATCTGTGCGGGCGGCTGAAGCCCGACGTCGTGATCTGCGACGACGAGCTGAGCCCCTCGCAGGTCAAGACGCTTGAGGGCGCGCTCGGTACGAAAGTGGTGGACCGCAGCGAGGTGATACTGGACATCTTCGCTGCCCATGCGCGCACGAAACAGGCGCAGCTCCAGGTCGAACTGGCGCAGCTCGAATACGAGTTCCCGCGCCTGACCCGGATGTGGACCCACCTGGACAGGACGGCCGGCGGCACGCTGGGCGGGCCGGCCGGCGGCGGCATCGGCGTGCGCGGCCCGGGCGAGAAACAGCTCGAGGTGGACCGCCGCCTCGTCCAGAGACGTATCCACGACCTGAAGAGGCAGCTTGCCAAGATCGACAGGCGGCGACAGACCATGGTCGAGGGCAGGAACGACCGGTTCGCCACCGTCGCCCTGGTCGGCTACACGAACGCGGGCAAGTCCAGCCTGATGAACGCGCTGACGCAGGCGGGCGTGTCGGTCAGGGATCGCCTGTTCGAGACGCTGGACACGCGCACGCGCCGCTGGCAGTTGCCCAACGGCGACGAGGTGCTGCTGAGCGATACCGTGGGCTTCGTGCGGAAGTTCCCCCACCACCTGGCCGCGTCCTTCCACGCCACGCTGGAGGAGGCGTTCGAGGCCGACCTGCTGCTGCACGTGGTCGATGCCGCCAAGCACGAGGCCGAGCAGGAGATCAGCGCCGTCAATGAGGTCCTCGAGGACATTGGCTGCCGCGACAAGCCGACCATCTGCCTGCTGAACAAGGTCGACCTGGTCGAGGACGAGTCCGAGGTGCCGCTGTTGCGGAAGCTGGTCGGCGACGTGGTCTGCACGAGCGCCGTCGAGGGCCGCGGGCTGGACGAGGTCAAGCGCCGCATTACGGAGCTGCTGGCCGCCCGCCAGGCGGAGGTCCGCGTACGCACCGACGCCGGCAACGGCCGCCTGCAATCCTTCCTGCACGAGACCGGCCACGTGCTGGAGCAGCAGTGCGTAGGGGCAATGATCGAGCTGACCGTGCGCATCGACCCACAGTACGTCGGGCTGATCGAGCACATGGGCGGCGAAGTGGTCGAGGCGGGCGCTGAGGCGGAGCAAGGGCGCCCGGGGGAACCGGCCTGATCGCAGGTCCTGCGAGCCGCCCCGTCCCGCTGGTCAGTCCCTTGCGTCAGGGCTCTGCCGCTTACGCGCTCCGGGTGTGCTGGCCGGGGCGCATTTCCTGAGGTGAAGCTGCCGCGCAAGAGGGGAGGAGATGAGCGAGAAGGAGCAGGCGCGGCCCGGCGCCAGGAATGTTTTCTTCCTCGGCATGGTCTCGCTCTTCACCGACCTGTCCAGCCAGATGATCTACCCGCTGGTGCCGGCGTTCCTGGCGGATATGCACGTGTCAAGGAGCATCATCGGGCTGATAGAGGGCATCGCCGAGAGCACGGCCTCGCTGCTGCGAACGGTGTTCGGGCGCTGGTCGGACAAGGTGGGCAAGCGGAAGGTATTCATCTATCTGGGCTACGGCCTCTCGGCGGTCTCGAAGCCCTTTCTGTTCTTCGCCCAGTCGTGGCCGCCGGTGCTGGGCGTCAGGTTTGCCGACCGCGTCGGCAAGGCCGCCCGAACGCCCGCGCGCGACGCGCTCATCTCCACCTCCATCAGCCCGGACAAGAAGGGCAAGGCGTTCGGCCTCCACAGGATGATGGACCGGCTCGGCGCCGTGGGCGGGCCGTTGCTGGCGCTGTTGGTCTTGCACCTGTTCCGCGACAGCGAGAGCCCGGTCAGGCTGGTGTTTCTCTTCTCGTTCATCCCCGCGGCGTTGGCGCTGATCTTCGTTCCGTTCGCGCAGGAGACGGCGCGCGAAGTCGCCAGGAAGCAGGACGGGACCGCCAACGGCCTGAAAAGCGCCGGGTTCCTGATATTTCTGGTTTCCTCAATCGTGTTCACGCTGGGCAACGCCTCGAACGTCTTCCTGATCCTCAAGGCGAAGGATGCCGGGCTGACGGTCGCCATGATCCCGGCCATATGGATCCTCTACAACATATTCTGCTCGGTTTCCTCGCCCATCTTCGGCTCGCTTTCCGACCGGGTCGGGCGCGCCCCCGTCATCGTGGTTTCCTTCATTTACTACTCGATCGTCTACCTGCTGTTCGGCGTATCAACCGAGCTCTGGATGGTTTGGGTGCTGTTTGGCGCGTACGGCATCTACTACGGCCTGTCGGACGGCATACTGAGGGCCTACATCGCGGACCTGGTCGAGGCGGACAACCGCGCCACGGCCTACGGCATATTCAACACGGGCATCGGGCTGGCGCTGGTGCCTGCCTCGATCATGTTCGGCGCCATCTGGGATGCGTTCGGCAGCAAGTGGGCCTTCTTCGTCTCGGCCGGATTCAGCATGCTGGGCTTCCTGATCTTCCTGCTCAGCCTGGCGATACGCGCCCGCAACGCACGGCAGACGGCCCGAGGCGACGGTTGAGAGGTCCCCGGATTGAGCCCCTTTCAGATGGCAACGATAACCAGAAGGCGGGCTTTGCAGGGGCTGGGGGCAGTTGCCCTGCGCGCGGCCATGCCCGGCGCGCGTGGCCTGGCGGAGACGACGAGGTCGAGGCCCGAGGCGAAGGGCCCGGACATCGTCTTCATCCTGGCTGATGATCTACCCGTACCTGACGGACTGGTTTGTGGACAGGGCCGTGGAGTTCATCGGATCAGCAAAGGCGAAGGGACGGCCCTTCTTCCTATACTTGCCGTTCAATGCTCCTCACGGGCCCCTCCAGCCGCCGGACAGGTACTTGGACAGGTTCCAGCGCCTCAGCCCATTCCGTCGGCGATATGTGGCGCTGATCGCCAGTCTGGATGAGGCCGTCGGGAAAGTGCCCAAAGAGATAGACGTTCAGGGGCTTGCAGAGGACACGGTGGTCGTCTTCTCCAGTGACAATGGCGACTGGGGCCAGCCCTATTGCGCGGGCCCGGGCGCGAAGTTCAGGAGCGGCAAGGGATCCCTCTACGAGGGAGGGATCAGAGTGCCCCTAAGGCGCTGCTGCAAGACCCCATCCTGGCTTCGGCCGGCTGCGAGCGCCGAAGGGCTGTGTCGGCCTGCATCGGCGATTCTGGCCTTTGAATCGCCTGCTTCGGCCTCCTTGCCCTCGGCGTTCTCGCTTCTACAACCTGCGGCTGGCGTGCGCGGCCCGGGTCGGTTATAGTCCATCGTTCGCTTTGTCTTCGTGCACCTGTACAGGTTCGGAAGAGCGGCCGCGAGACCACCATCACTTCCTTGCTTTCCTCGCGGGGCCGCTCCCCCCGGGAGGGAAAACGTGATGCCCACCAGGTATCTGGGTCTGCTCATCGCGGTCTGCGCTCTCTGCTCCTGCTGCGCAGCGCAGCCGCGCGCGGGCGTGCTGATGGGGCCGTACGTCAACTGCGCGGACTGCGGCTCGGCGAAGATCGTATGGGTCACCGAGCCGGGAGCGCCACCGGGCCGGCTGACCGTTCAGGGCGGGGGCCGACGAGTTGAAACCGCGCCTGTCCGGCACACCATAGAGGGGCGCGACGAGATGCTGAACGTGGCGGCACTCGATGGGCTCACGGAGTCCACGGAGTATCGCTACCGCCTGACAGCGGGCGAGCAAGTCGCCGAGGGCTCGTTCCGGACGGCGGCCGGCGGCGCCGTGCCCTTCACGTTCGTCATCTACGGGGACACCCGCAGCTACCCGGAACGCCACCGGGCGGTCTGCGAAGGCATTGCCGCCGAGGACCCGGCCTTCGTCGTCTGCAGCGGCGACCTGCTGGCCAACGGGGAGGTCTGGGAGCTGTGGAAACGCGAGTTCTTCGATCCCGCGATGCCGTACCTGAGCAAGTCCGTCCTCTGGCCCGTGCGCGGCAACCACGAGGGCGACGCCGTCTTCTATCGGGAGCTGTTCGACCTGCCGGGCAATGAACTCTACTTCAGCTTCGATTTCGGCAACGCCCACTTCGTCGTGCTGGACAATTACGTCGGTGACGAGCGCCGGGAGATGCTGGACTGGCTGCGGGCCGACCTCGCGCAGAACCGCGCGGACTGGACCTTCGTCTGTTACCACGAGCCGACGTTCAACATCGGCGGGCACGGGAGCCGATGGGGGGAGAGAGACTTTCTGCCCGTGCTGGAGGAGCACGGCGTGGACTTCGTGGTCACGGGGCATTCGCACCTCTACGAACGGTTCGTCCCGATCGGCCCGGCCGGCAAGAAGCCCCTCATCCACGTGGTGAGCGGCGGGGGCGGCGCGCCCACCTACGCGGCCGTTCCCAGCCCGATCCTGGCGGGCGGCATCGGGCAATCCGAGCTTCACTTCTGCGTGTTCTACCTGGACGGCGACAGGTGCGAGATGGTGGTCAAAGGGCCTGACGGGGCGGTGCTGGATCGCCTCTCGCTGGTCAAGCAGGGGGGCACCTACCAGGAAGATGTCCTGGCCGCCGCCCTCGACACGCAGACGGCGCGGCACATGGCCTTCATGTTCCGCGACACGGAGGTCGACTTCGCGGAGGTCCCTGCCGCGGGAGAGCGCATGCGGGCCAGGCTGGTCGCAGGCAGCATTCCCGACGGCAGCGTGGTGACGCTGCGCCAGCCGTCGCCCGACGCGGCGTGGAAGCTGGACACCCAACGCGTGCGCATCGTGGACGGGGGCGCCGAGTTCCAGGTGCGCGTCCCCGACGACCTGTCCGTCGGCCTCAGCGGGGCCGACCCCGCGCTCGAACTCGCCCTGGAGGTCCGGGACGGCGCCCAGACCTACACGGCCGAACGCATCACGGCCCACCTGTCCGGGCGGACCATCCGCAGGTACATTCCCGAGCCGGAGCCGGTGGCCGTGATCTACCTGCCCGAGAAGGTCGTGCTGGACGGGGACCTGGCCGAGTGGGCCGGCGTGCGGCCAATGCCGTTGCCGTTCCTGCACAGGCAGGACAGCTCTTTCTGTCTGTGCTGGCGGGAAGACGGACTGTACGGCGCCGTGCGGGCAACCGACGACACCGTCGAGGCCGCCCCGGAAGCGCCCTGGGGGGCCGACTGCGCCGAGGTCTTCATTGAGAAGGACTTCGCCCGCAGCCTGAGCAGGACGGACAACGCGGCGCAGTACGCGTTCAGTCCCGCGCCGGGATTCGGTGCGGACGGGGCCGGCGTCATGGTCGCCCACGACGCCAATGCGGATGAGACCGGGATAAAGTGCGCGTGGGCGCCGGCCGATGACGGCTACGTGCTGGAGTTCTTCATCCCGGCCCGCACGCTGGCCCCGGCGCGGATGCAGGCCGGAACCATGATCGGCCTGAACTTCGCGCTGAGCGACGACGGCGTCCCCGTCGAGCAGTTCTACAGCGACAAGAACGACGACAGCGGCTGGCGCACCCCGATCACGTGGGGCGCCGTTCGCCTGGAGAGGTGAGGCCCCAGTCCGGCGCGAGTCGGCCCTGAGCCGTCCTGCGCCAGGGAGCGATTGCCTGAATGAGCGTGCGCAGACATCGGAGCGTCTGGCTCCTCGTGGCGACCCTCGCAGTCGTCGCGGGGCTTCTGCTCGTGCTGCGGCGTGCCCACGCCCCTGGCGAGGGCGACCTGGCGGTACAGGAGATCGCCGGCGAGCCGCCTCGCTACGAGACCGTGCTGACGGTGATGGGCACCGAAGCGCGGTTGCAGGTGGTCGCCTCCAGCGCGCGGCGGGCCAGGCGTATGTTCCGGCCGGCCATCGAACGGATGCGCGGCGTGGATCGCTCGATGAGCACCTACCTGCCGGACAGCGAGATCAGCCGGCTCAACGCCCGCGGCTCCAGCGAGGCAGTCGAGCTCTCCCCCGACATGCTGCACGTGCTTCACAAGGCCGTCGAGGCCTCGGAACTGACGGGCGGCGCGTTCGACGTCACCTATGCCCCGTTGCGCACGCTCTGGCGCGCGGCCGAGCGGCAGAACCGCATGCCCGGGCCCGAAGCAATCGAGCAGGCCCTTGCGGCGGTCGGTTACGGTAAGATCGGCTTCGAGGACGGCTGCGTCCGGTTCGCCGTGCCCGGAATGGAGGTGGACCTCGGGGGGATCGCCAAGGGCTACGCGATAGAGCTGGCCGCCGCAGCGCTGCAGGAGGCGGGCGCCGAGGCAGGGATCGTCGACGTCGGCGGGGACCTGCGTCTGTTCGGCTTGCCCGAGCCCGGGGGGCGATGGCGCGTCGCCGTCAGGCGTCCGCCTGGCGTGAACAAGGAGTTCGTGCTGGCCGTGCCGGGCTGCGCCGTGACGACCAGCGGGGACTACGCGCGCTGGTTCGAGGTGGAGGGGCAGCATCTGTCCCACATCATCGATCCCCGCGCGGGCCGCCCCGTCGCTCACATGACGAGCGTGACGCTGGTGGCGCCGGATGCCACAACGGCCGACGCCCTCGCCACGGGCGTGAGCGTGATGGGCATCCATCAGGGACTGGCGCTGGTTGACTCCCTGCCCGGCGTGGAGTGTATGATAATGGAGCGCCTGGAGGACGGCCCGCTGCAGGTGCACATGTCGAGCGGCTTCTCCGACCTGTTGGAGGGCTCGTGATGGTTTCCACCGAGGAGTTGAGGCTCCGCCTTTCCGGCCTGAGCTTCAGGGTCCTTCAGTTGGAGCCGTGGCTGGCTACGCCCCAGGAGGCGGTCGAAGGCATCAAGGCCTTCCTGGAGCGGAAGCGGGCCGGACTGGCCGAGGCCCTGGAGATACTCGCCGGCGAGGGCGAGGTGATCCTTCGCGCGACCGGGGAGGTCCCGCACGAGATCCTGCGGGAGGCCCGTGAACTGCTCATGCCGGACTGGGAACGTGAGCCCGCGCAGGAGATCGAGGTCGATCCCGACGAATTCGCCATCGAAGTTCCGGACGAGCTGGAAGAGCCGATGCTCGAACGCGAGATCCTGCGCAGCAGGGCCCGTTACTTTCCCTACCCGATCTGCGAGTGGTTCGAGATCGCCAGGGGCGAGCTGGTGCTGACTGACGCGCAGGTCACCTATGAGCCCGAATGGGTGATGATGCAGGACGGCGCCGAGGCGGAGAAGTCCGGCCTGCACGTCATACCGTTCGACTCCATCACCAAGTGCTGGCGCGGCGACTGGTGGGACCTGCCGTGCCTGATGATCGATACCCCCGACCGCACCTACCGCTACGGATGGACCGCCGAACGGGGCGAACTCGAGAGGATCTTCGACGTGGACGAATGGCTCGTCCAGCTCAGGTCCATGCTGCCGGAGCGCGAGTGATGGCGCGGTTCTCGTTCCCGAGGCAGGCGCGGCTCCGGCGCGAGCGCGAGTTCCGGCAGGTCTACCGGGGCGGCAGACGCCTGCGGGAATTCCCCCTGAGGATGTACGCGCTGAAACGTACCGAGGGACAGAGCCGGCTCGGTCTGGCCGTGAGTCGGAAGGTCGGCAACGCCGTCGTCCGCAACCGCTGGAAGCGCGCCATCCGCGAGTTTTTTCGTCTGAACCGCCACCGGCTCGCGTCGCCTTACGACCTGGTCGCCTCCGTGAACTGGGAAGCGCGTCCCGAGGACGTTGGACAGATTGAGTCCGCCTTCGATAGGATGGTCGAGGCGCTCAACGCGGATGAGGGGCAGGCATGAGGGTATTGAAACTGGCCTCCTGGCCCGTCAAGGCGGTGCTGATACTCGTCATCCGATTCTATCAGCGTGCCGTCTCTCCGTTCCTTCCGGCGACGTGCAGGTTCACGCCCAGTTGCAGCCAGTACATGCTGGAGGCGGTGCAGAAGAAGGGAGTCCTGCGGGGGCTGGCGATGGGGGCATGGCGGTTGCTGCGGTGCAACCCGCTTTTCCACGGGGGCCATGACCCCGTCCGGTAGGGCCGCGGCTCAGGCCTGCTCGCCCAGGTCCTCCAGGGCGCGGCGGATGTAAAAGACTACCCTCTCGTGGCTGCCGATCAGGCCACTGATGACGTTTTCTCGCTTGTGGTAGTCCTTGAGTTCTCTGTTCTTCCCGAGCCGGCTCAGGAACCCCAGTTCTGCCTCCTCGGCTTCCTTCAGGAGAGCGGTCGCCTGCGGGCCGCCGATCCGCCCCAGGGCTGTGGCGGCCGTCCATCGAACGTAATCGGGCTGCTTGAACTCCTCCAGTTTCGCCTGGTTTTGGGCGACTTCGTCGTCCGCCAGGTCTCGCCAGTCCGGCGCGCCTTCCATGCCCCGAAGTCGGCCGTCGGGCCCGACGGTGGCCTCTGGCCTCTTGCCCGTGAGGAACCTGCCCAGGTCGGGGACAGCGCGCTCGACGCCAAGCTCGCCGAACGTCTTGGCCGCGGCCCAGCGGATGATGGGGCCGGAATCTTGCCTGCGCATCCTGTTCATCAGGAAGTCGACGACGAAGTCCCCGGCCGTGGTCAGCGCCTCCTGTGCCCAGATGCGCAGTTGCGTCAGGTCCTTCAGCCGTGCCTCGCTGATCTCCTCCTGCTGGATGGCGTCCTGGAAGCGGTCCAGTTCGTCGAGCAGGTATCGCACGGCGTGCTCTTGCCTGAGCTCACACAGGGCGATGGCGGCCCCGATGCGGATTCGGTCGTCCTCCTCTTCGTCGTCGAGCACGTGCGTCAGTTCGGCCCGGATGTCGGCTTTGTCCGCTTCCGTGGCGCGCGTGGAAAGCGCCGCCGCGGCCATGGCCCGGGCGGCGGAGACGCGCCAGGTCTTCTCCAGCTTTGTGTCATGCAGGTCTTCCTTGAGCTTCGCGACGCTATCTTCGTCCGCGATGGCACCGAGAGCCATCAGGATTTCGGCCGCGCGCGCGCTGTCCAGGATCACGTCCAGCTCCTCGATCAGCACGCCGCGCAGCTCCTTAAGGAATTCCGCCGCGCGCGCGACCCCCAGCTCCTGCTCGGTGTCGACCAACTCCACGAGTTCTGCGACCAGCCTGTCTTTCAGCTCCATGACGTTGGCCTGGGCGGCCTCGCGCACGGCCTGATCGTCCGATATCAGGCCGAGCAGCAGTGGCCGCGCCGTATTCGGGTCCGGCTCGATTTCGTAGAGGAACCGGGCGGCGTACATGGCCTGGATGCCCTCCCCGGCGTCGAAGAACTGCCGCAGCGCTTCCGTGGCCCCTTCGTACTCCATGTCGCGCAGGCCCTCGCCGGCCAACTGGACGCACTCGGGGTCCTCGCCCTGGAAGGCGCGGGCCAGCAACTCCACACTCTTGTTCTTCCAGACCTGGGCCAGCTTGGCGACGGCCTCGATGGCCTTCAGCCGCACCGCCTTGTCCTCGTCGTCGATCAGCTCGCCGGCGGCCTCCAGAGAATCGATGCGGCGCACCTTGGCCAGGAAGTCGGCGACGCCCATGCGCACGTCGGGGTCGGGGCTGTCGATGGCCGCCTCGCGCGTCTTCTCCTTGTCGCCCGGCTCGCGGCCGGTGATGTACGGCATGGCCTTCTTGTGCATGCGGTGGAGCTCTTCGACGGCCCGCCGCCGCACCTCCTCGTTATCCTTCTCGAGCCGCTTGATGTAGTAGGCCGGATCGTCGCTCTTCGGGCAGCCGAACAGGGCGGGCAGCGCCGCCAGCAGCGCCGCCAGCAGCCCCATTCTCAAGCCCCATTGTGCGCTCTGGGAGGGATCTCTCATCGGTCGGATACACCTCTTCGGATGATCTCACGTGAGACGGCTTCCGCGTGCGGCCGACGCGCATTAACATACGTTTGGGGCAGAGCGCCGTCAAGTGCGTTCCGGCGGCGCGCCCGGCCCGTACGGACCCATTGACGGGGCGGGCCAGTGGCCCTACAATGGCCGCCGGACAGAAGAGGGTGAACGCATATCTCCAGCCGGGGGGCTCGCGATGGTCAGGCTCAGGCTTCACGATTCGACTCGCGCCGGCGTGCTGACGGGCAGGAAGGGCGCGCTGATCGGTCTTTCGGCCGTTGCGCTGCTGGTTATGTTGCTGTTGTTCTTCCATGCACGACGGGGCGAGAGGCCGGGAAGGGATGAGCCCCAGAAGCTCAATGCCGAAGGCGTTCTGCTCGCCCAGCAAGGCGAGATGGAGCGGGCCTTTGACTGCTTCAATCGGGCCATTGAACTGAAGCCGGACTACGCCGACGCCTACGTCAACCGGGGCAGCGCCCATATGCGGAACGGGGACCTGGTTCGTGCAATCGAGGATTACGACAGGGCCATCGAATTGAGGGAGGACCTGGCCGATGCCTACAGCGGCCGGGGCGCCGCCCGTCGCCAGATGGGCGACCTGGACGGCGCGCTGCACGCCCTGGACCGCGCCATCGAACTCAACCCCAATCTGGCCGGAGCCTATGTGAACCGAGGCAACGTGTATTGCCAGAAGGGCAACCTGCCGCGGGGTATCGAGGACTTCGACCGCGCCCTCGAACTCGAGCCGGAACTGGCTGAAGCGTACATGGCACGCGGCAACGCCTATGACAACCTGGGCGATGCCGAGCGGGCCGTTGGGGACTATGGGCGCGCGATCGAGGTCCGGCCGGGCTACGCTCCGGCTTACCTCAACAGGGCAGTGACGTACGCTCGGACCGCCGCGTATGGCAAGGCGTTGGCCGACATCGAGACGTGCAAGCGCCTCGGCCCCGAGTCGCTCCCGCCTGAGATGCGCAATCGCCTGCCTGAGTTCGAAGCTCAGCTCAGACAATTGGTGTCGGAGCTGCCGCCAGGGGCCGAACTGCAGGCCGACGCCGCCGTCGCGCAGGCGCCGATTGATCCCGCTGCCGCCGGGCTTGTTGCGGCCGCAAAGGAGGGAGACGTCCAGCGCCTCACCGAAATCCTGGCCTCCGGGGTGCCGGCCGATGCCGTCAACGAAGAGGGACGCAGGGCTCTGGATGTGGCGGCAGGCGCGGGTCGCGTCGAGGTCGTTCGCAAGTTGCTCGAGGCGGGGGCCGATCCCAACCGGCGGGACAAGAACGGGTCGACGGTGCTCTTCCACGTCGCCGGCGGGCGTGGCTCGCCGGAAGTCGTGCAGGTCTTGCTGCAGCACGGCGCCGACCCCAACATCGCCGGCAGGGGGGGAGTCGCTCCGATCCACAGGGCGGCGATCTATGGCAAGATGGACGTGGCCCGGCTGCTTGTCGGGGCGGGCGCCGATCCTGGCCTGGAGGTGACGCATCCTCAGGTTGCTGCTGCCGACGGGAGGAACGCGATCTACATGGCGCTCCAGAAGGGGCACACGGACCTGGCGCAATTCCTGGCTGACAGCGGCGCGGCACTGGACATCTGGACTGCTTCGGCGCTCGGGCGCAGCGAGCGCATGGCGAAGATACTGGACGCCCAGCCCGTGCTCCTCTCGGCGCAGGGCCGCTACGGGTTCACGCCCATGGAGTTCGCTGTGCTCCACGGGCAGGCGGCGGCTGTGGAGGTGCTGCTTCAGCGGGGAATCGACCCCAACGGGCGGGGCAAGGGCGGGTCGACCCTCCTTCACCGCGTGGCGGCCCGGGGCCACGAGAGAGTGGCGGCGGTGCTCCTGGCACATGGCGCCGATCCGAACGCAACCGACTCGTCCGGCAAGACTCCCCTACAGATCGCGCGAACGTCGCGCAGCTGGCGGGACACCGACGGAACGGAGGCCGACAGGCAGGGCCTCATTCAGCTGCTGGAGAAGCACACCAGGCAATAGCGGGGCAGTGCACGGGACGCCCGGCCGCGCTCCGCACCTGGCAGTGCACTGACGGCGCTGAGGGAAGACCAGGCAATGGCCGAAGGAGGATTCCCGCAGGGCTATGAGTCGTTCGAGTTCTCGACCAGTCCGCCCCCGTGCGCCCCGGCCTGGCCCGAGGAGCGGCCCGAGTGGCTGCTGCCCCTCGACTTCGAGGTCACGGAGGTCTGGGGGACATGCGCAACCGTGCGCCCAGGCGAGCGGTACGTCCTCCGGGGCACCTACAGGCTGACGGGCGAAGAGCCGTTCGCCGCCTCGCTGGCCGTGTTGGGCAGTGCTTTCGGGGCGACGGCCCATCTGCTGCCCGGAGAGTGGCTCTTCGAGACCAGCATGGAAGTGCTGGAGTTGACGGGCCGCGACGACCAGATCGGCGTCGTGCTGAGCAGGGGGCAGCAATCGCTCCTCGTCACCTGGGTCACGCTGTTAGGACCTCAAACCGAGTCTTAACGTAGGGCCGTTCCATCCCCGTGAGGTAGGGGCATCCGCCGCCGAAGGCCCCAGGGGATCGGTCGACTGAGCTGAATGCCCTTCCGACGCTTTCCTTGCCGCGCTCCATGTCCTACAATTAGGTAGGAACCGGAGTGCAGCCTGACGATTCTGTAGCGGTCGCCCAAGCCCATTCGGACCGGCGCCGCAGGAGGACCAGACGCACATGGCAAAGGAAGATAGCCAGCCTCAAATCAAGCGCCAGGTCCGGGAGCTCTCCCTGCTGTTCGATATCGGGCAGCGGCTCGACCGGAGCATGGACCTTCGAGAGGTGGTCGGGCCTGCTCTGGAAGCCCTGGCCGAGCACATGGGCATGTCGCGCGGAACCCTGACGCTGCTGAACCGGGAGACGGGCGAGATCTCCATCGAGGCCGCCCACGGCCTGTCCGAGAGCGAACGGGAGCGCGGACGTTACAAGCTCGGCGAGGGCGTCACCGGCAAGGTGGTGCAGACGGGCGAACCGGCCGTCGTCCCCCTTATCAGCGAGGAGGCGATGTTCGTCCATCGCACGGGGGCGCGCGACCGGCTGCGCCGGGAGGAGATCTCCTTCGTCTGCGTGCCCATCAAGCTGGGCAACGAGGTAATCGGCGCGCTGAGCGCGGACCGGCTGTTCTCCGCGGGGGTGAGCTTCGAGGAGGACGTGCGGCTGCTGTCGATCATCGCCTCGATGATCGCGCAGGCCGTCCGCCTTCGGCAGTCCGCCCAAGAGGAGCGCCAGCGCCTTCTGGAGGAGAACGTCCGGCTCCATGAAGAGCTCAGAGATCGCTTCCGCCCCGCCAACATCGTGGGCAATTCCCGCGCCATGCGGGAGGTCTACGATCTGATCGCCAAGGTCTCCAAGTCGGACGCCACGGTCCTGATCCGAGGCGAGAGCGGCACGGGCAAGGAGCTGGTCGCCCAGGCCGTTCACTACAACAGCTTGCGCGCGGACAGGCCGTTCGTCAAAGTGCATTGCGGCGCCCTGCCCGAGAGCGTGATCGAGAGCGAGCTATTCGGTCACGAGAAGGGCGCCTTCACGGGGGCGATCGCCCGCCGGCAGGGGCGTTTCGAGCTGGCCGAAGGGGGCAGCATCTTCCTGGACGAGATCGGCGACCTGTCGCCCGCCACGCAGGTCAAACTGCTGCGGGTGCTCCAGGAACGCGAGTTCGAGCGCGTGGGAGGCATGCAGACGACCAAAGCCAACGTCCGCCTCATCTGCGCCACGAATCGCCACCTGGAGGAGCTGGTCGAAAAGGGCGAGTTCCGCCAGGACCTCTACTACCGCCTGAACGTCTTCCCGATCCGCCTCCCGCCCCTGCGCGAGCGGAAGACCGACGTGCTGCTGCTGGCCGATCACTTCGTGGAGAAGTATGCCAAGGCCAACAAGAAGACCGTTCGGCGCATATCCACCCCGGCGCTC
>Ga0114922_10001701_pt1 | contig 20817 bp, 14 predicted proteins | sample AartaG_FD_100975 | JGI IMG/M metagenome (GOLD analysis project Ga0114922, IMG submission 100975) | Deep subsurface microbial communities from Aarhus Bay to uncover new lineages of life (NeLLi) - Aarhus_00045 metaG | ecosystem: Environmental > Aquatic > Marine > Oceanic > Sediment | place...
GACAGCGAGCTTTTCATTGGAAACGACTATTTCGTAACGTTTCAACCGGGCTGCGCCTACCCGGCCAGTGCGGTCCTGAACTTCCGCGTCTCGGCGGAGACACCGGAGATCGTGATTCCGCCTCCGGGCTATCCGGCGACTCCGCCCGGCATGCAGACTGATCCGCCGCCTGAAGCGTTCGATGGATGCGAGACCGATGCGAGTATTGGTGGCGCTGAAGGCACGAACTTCGGAATTGACGTTGTCACAATGGCTTCCGGTACTGAGGGCGAACAGGCGTACTCGGTACCAAGGTTGGACACGCGTCCTCGGCCGGACCGGGTGGACGGTCTTGTGGAGGGCTGGTACCTTAGCCCATCGCTTCCAACTATCAGGGCTATGGAATACCCCACAGCGGTGCTCGGGGTACATGCCCACGGCGGCGACCCGTCTGAGATGGCAACATCTGTGTTTCCGGACAGAATCACGATTACTTTCACGGACGTAGGCGGCGGTGTCCAGTTTGGGAGGTTGCCGGCGAACACGTTCGCGGGCGACGGCGATTTCAATCCGTGGTTCGGTCTGGATAATATGAGTAGACAACACGGTTATCGCGGCGTGGATTTCTACAGGGATTCGGATAACGACGGCGTGTTAGACCCGGAGAGCGACGACGTTTACGCGTCCAGTCCGCTTATCATCGAGAATATCGCAAATGCCTGGGAACCCTATTACTTCATCAGGAATCCTGGTAACGGCGTTGCGCAAGGGAACAGGGACGATCCGGAGTGGACGATAATGCTTGATCTCACAAGCCGCTCGATCTATCGCAGTCCTCGCGTACCCGACCGCGACCCGGAACCGATGGACGACGGCAACTTCGCGGATTTTGCGCTGGAATCGCCGCTTGGCGCGGATGGTACCCCCGACTTCTTTGTGGCTATCCAGCTCGATTCGGGTTTCAAGGACAGCCCGGGCGCGGGTTGGCAAGGAGATGGTACGGGAATAAGGTACGGCGCAGATTTCCGCGTGTACGTCAAACCCGCGCTTGTTACCGGCGTGGACGACCAGCTGCACGACCTTGCCCAACAGGGAGAATTGGGTAAATTCCCCGGCGGGATGATTTTCTCGAATCAGCAGGTGTCCGCCGGCGGTCTTGGATGTGAGATGATCGAGACAACGATGCCGGAGCAAGAGTCGCCGCCTCACCATGCGGTGATGCAGACACGCAATTATGTGATGACCGTGGGCGACGCCAGTAATCCGTTCAGCCAGACATACTTCGAAGGTACGCCGTTCTTCGGTGAGGCGGACTTTTCCGAGGCTGGGGGCCCCCGGTCGCCTTTCTTCCCTGAGCCGCCCACATTTTTCGGTCCGGACGCAGATCCGCCAATCAGCGATTTCACCTGGTGGCTCCCACTAGTGCCGCCGCAGTGGCCTCCGCTGACATTGCTCGAGGAGCGGAACTTCTTCGAGGACGCTATTGGTCATCGGCTTCTGGCTCAACGTGTGGATAGTCTTTCGCTGCCGACGCCGGTGCTCGCCTTGAACATTGCCAACACGATAGACGCCGAGACGCTGGCGAGCAATGACATGAAGGTCGCGGTCATCGAGTGTTTCCTGGTGTCGGAAGACCACCGAGGTACGACAGGGTTTGAGCCGAGCGACCTTCTGGAAATCGCCGATGACGGCCTCGGCGAAACGGGTATCTCTCTGTGGCTGGACGTGGGCTCCAACGGGTGGTTCGATGCCGGTGACGATACACAGATCCCTCTGATGCTCGCCGAGATCGGTACTGTACCAGAGCCGATCAATATGGATGGGATTGACCAGGGTGTGCCGGACCTCTGGGGGTATCGTGTAGTCCTGCAACCGGGAGACGCCTTCAACGTGCCCTTAGATGACGACCCGGGCGGTGATAGTGAGGGAGATGATTTGTACATCGCCATTCAGACATCCGACACCATCAGCTACAAGGACAAGATTGAAGTGGTGATCCCTCACGGCGGTGTCACGTTCCATCCTACGGGCATTTCCGCCCCGAGCGGGACGATCAGGTATGCCCGCACCTTGGCCATGCCGCTGCCGATAGAAGTCGGAGATGCCTCTCCTGCTTCAGACAATACTAGGTTCATTTCCATCTCGCAGCTTCTGACAAACGTGCCGACGGAACTCACCTCCTTGGTGAGGACCAACTTTGACACGGACGCTGACGGTGTCGCGGACGCGCAGTCGATCGGCCCGGCAGGTGAATACGAAGTTTTGGGCATAGATGTAGCCACGCTCAACGCGGATGCGGAGGTGTACCTCGAGTACCTGACTGTCGAGTTTTATAACCAGGGTTTGGACGAGGATGGCGACGGTCGTCCCGACGACGAGGATTTCGCCCCGTCAATTGACCTGTTGCCGTTCACGGCGGATTCTGCAACCAGCGGTATCGGGCTGTACCGGGATAACCCGAATAACAAGAACGGTGTGTTCAGTTCCGACGACATACCGATACAGTTCGACGATCCGCCGGACCTTGTAGGTGTGTCAGGCGAGGTTCCCTTACAGGTGAGGATGGCGTTCTCGAGCCCGGGAACGGACGACGTGGCGGGTACGGTTGATCCGCTGAGTGGGCCGTCCGCGATCTCGCTGGCGGAGCAGACTGCATTTTGGGCGGCGTACGCGGATGGAGCGTTTGGCCGACAGCTTGTGCCGACTACGTTCGGGCGCAACGAGAGCGGCGGTTTCATCGGCGGCCATGAGGACGCCGGAGACGACTTCTTCGTGGTGATACGAACGAGTGATACGCTCGGGCTGGCAGACGATTTCACCGTTGGGATAATCAGTTGGGGGCCGGACACGCTAACGGGAGTTGACGCGGACACGTTCACGGCGCCGCCGGCTCCCTGGCAGCCGTCGGACGAGTACGAGAAGTTTGAGCAAGCTCCTTGGGCCTCTCGTGGCATTGGGTTCATCGAGCTGGTTACCGACACTACGCCGCCGGAACCACGCGCATACACTAATGATGGCGGATTCAACTTCCTGCGCACGAGGGCGACCGTGCAGCTCGAGACGGATGTACTCTACGCGACTTCGGGAGTGGTTGACCCGATTGGCCCCGTGCCACCTCCACCTCCACCTCCTCCCCCACCGGGCCCTGCGACTGCAGTTTTGGGTGGTGGCGGCGGCGGCGGTGGCGGATGCCTGATAGCCACGGCAGCTTTCGGCACACGTTACGAGGAGCACGTCGTCGCGCTGACGACGTTCCGTGACAGGTACCTGCTCACGAACGCGGCCGGCGCGTGGCTCGTGAAGCGCTACTACAGTCTCAGCCCGCGTCTGGCGGAGTTCGTGGCTCGTCATGAGGTTGTGCGAGCCGTACTGCGGCAGATTATACGTCCCGTGTCGGCGGTCGCGAGGCTGTGCATCGAGACTTCCGCGGCGGGTAAGACAGCGATACTGTTCGGTGCAGCGCTGCTCGTGGCGGCGCTCATAAAAACGAGGAGAACGTGGCGTTCCGTGCGCGTGCGCGTATAGGATGCTGGATGTCTGAACAAGGGTGTGCCCGTCCCCGGATGAAACCTATTTCCTCCGGGGACGTTCTTATATGGTGGGGGCGAGGAGCGTCCCGCCGTGTAGGGGAGCCCCTCGTGGGCTCCCGTGGCCGCGGGCGTATTACTGCGGGAGGGTACGAGACCCTCCCCTACAGGTTGAGGGGAACGCGGGACGGATGTACCCACGTAGGGGAGCCCCTCGTGGGCTCCCGTGACCGCGGGCGTATTACTGCGGGAGGGTACTCTCCACGGCGAGTCTTCGACAAGACCCTCCCCTGCAGCGTTGATTGGAATGTGGTGAAATGTCATGAAGCGTAAGAAATCCGGGTTCCTCAAACGAGCCCTTTTGCTGGGCGGCGGAGCGTTGCTCCTGTTTATTGCGGTTGTGCTGGCGGTGTATCCGTACGAGCGCGTGATAGAGCGGATGTTGGCCGACGTTGCCCGGGATAACAACGTGACGATCTCACCGGCGCGGACGGATTTCTCGTTCCCGAACAAAGTAACGTTCCACAACCTGCGAATCGTGCCCAACAGACAGCCGTATCACTTGCTTGAGACGGAATTCACGAGTCTAACCGCTCAGGTAGGGTTAAGGGCGCTGCTGACCCGAAGGCTGCGTGTCAGGTTCCGTGGCGAGGTACACACAGGCGACCCCGACAGCGGTGATTACGATGTGAGCGGTATTCTCAGCTTGCATGAGACCGGCGATGAAGGTCCGGACGGGGGCTCAAAGGCTCGCGCGGTCCGGTTGGAGGGGTTCCGGCTGACCGGTTCTGACGTCAACTTAGCGATTGACGGGCGCGTTACCTCTAGTGGGGAGATACTCAACCCCGTGCTGGACCTGACGATCTCTGTCGAGAAGTTGGGCCGGACGGACAGCGCTAACTACGGCATAGACAACCTTTTGAAGTTCGTGAGGAGCTGTTACCAGGACGAGACTGAATTGCCCGTCACGTTCACGGTAACCGGACCTTTCTCTGAGCCGACGTTGAATCGCGCGACGGACGGCTAGGTGAAACCGGGCCGGCAGCGTGGTCGGGCTGCTCATGTAGTCATGCACATAAACGCGATGTGCGAGTAGAAAAGGCCGGAAAAGCGTAACTGCAGTATGTGGCCGGGTAAGGAAGACCGATCGCGGGCACAGGCGAACTCCGTCCGCCGCATGTTCTTTGACATGACGGTCGGGCGGGAGTATAATCTTAGCGCATGAGATAAGGCCCGGGACGGCGGAAGCAATGTGGGGTGCAGGACTTTGTTATCCAACCTGACGGTCAGGCGGATATTTTGGCTTGTTGATATGGCGCTTGTTGTGTGTATAGCGTTTCTGGCGGCGCAGATCGTAGTAGCCAGGACCGCCCCTCCCCCGCCTCTCCCGCATAAATCCATCCCGGACGGTGGTCCGGCGGAGATGGGATCCGCCGCGAACGACGTAGAGCCTCGCGCTTACTACGCCGGGATGACCGAAAGGCGAATATTTGGCGGCGCGGGGGCGCGCGGCGCGGGGGCCGCCGTAAAGCCCGCCGCGCAGTCGGTGGACAAGCTGAAGCCCACGACACTCAACCTGCGGCTGATAGGCACCACGGTGGGCACCTCGGACATGGAAACGGCGGTGATCGAGGACACGACGAAGAAGACCTCGAATGTGTACAAGGTAGGCGACAAGATTGCGCGGACGAGCACCGTGGAGCAGATACTGGAGAAGGAGGTTGTACTGATCACTGACGGCAAACGCGAGAAGCTCGCGTTTGCCGAGAGTGGAGGACAAACGCAGCCGAGCGCTCCTCGTGGGTCACCGCCGCGCGGCGCGCGCCCGGCGCGTATGACGCGTCGCCCACGCCCAGCCGGCCGAAATCCGGCGGGGTCGACCGTAGTCGACCGAAAGGAGTGGGAGGACAAGGATGTGTCCGAGCTGCTCGGCGACAGCACGGTCACTCCCGTATACAAGAACGGGAAAGTCGAGGGGCTCCAGGTAACCAATATCGCGCAAAACGAGTACGCGAAGAAGGTGGGTCTGCGAGAAGGCGACATTGTCATGTCGGTCAACGGCGTAAAGATACGAAGCGTTGATGAAGCCTACGAATTGGCGAACAGGCTGCAGAAGGCCTCGACGCTGCGAGTTGATATTCTCCGGGGCGGCAGGTCTGTGCCGCTTACGTTCAATCTACAACAGTGACGCGGTCGGTTGGGACTGGTGGGGCCGGGCTTGATAGCCCAACATTAGTTTCCGCTTATTAAAGGGGGATAAAGATGAAGTTGCTGCTGAGAATCGCGACGATTACACTGGTTTCGGGTCTGGTAATTTTGCAGTCAGGGACGGTTGACTGTGCGAATCAGAATCCGCGGAAGCCGTTCAGCTGGAATTTCAGTGATGTCGACCTGGGCAAGGTAGTGCAGGCCGTGTCTGAATACACGGGCCAGAACTTCGAGTACGATCCGGGGCTGCTCAAGGGCAAGGTTACGGTGATTATACACACGCAGATCCCGCCGGACCTGGCGTACCCGGTGCTCGAGGCGATCCTGGCGGGGCGGGGGTTCGCCCTGGTGCCCGTAATTGAGGCCAACTTGATAAAGATCGTGCCGGCACCTGATGCCATGGCGTCTCCCCTTCCCACGGACGTGGGCAAGGAGGTTGGAAAGTTGACTCCGTACGAGAACCTGGTCACCCAGATCCTGCCGGTGGAGTTCGCCCAGGCGAGCGACCTGGTTGCCGTGTTGGATTCGTTCAGGTCGGCGGTCGGCCGAGTCGATGCGTACGCGCCGGCGAACCTTCTCATCATTACTGAGAGGGCTTCCCAGGTGAGACGGCTCGTGGACCTCGTTCAGAGAATCGACGTTGCGGGGTTTGAGCAGAGATGGGAGGTTATCCCGCTGAAATACCAGAGCGCCGACGTGTTGGCGCAAAAGATCACCGACGTGCTGAGCGAGGAGGTATCGGCTATCGCGGCGGGCCAGCGCACGCCGACCGCGCGTCCGCGTCCGGGCAGGGCGACCGAGAGGGTATCGGGGCGTGCCGTGGCGTCGCGCGGTCCGAGAATTGTTGGGGCGGTGCAAACGCCGCTGCGGATTATTCCGGATGAATGGAGCAACTCCCTCATAGTCGTCGGTGTTGAGGCAATGAGGCTCAAGGTTAGGCAACTCGTCGCGGAGCTTGACATTGACACGCCGTTCGAGGAAGGAAACTTCCACGTGTACACTGTGCAGAACGCGGACGTCCTGGAGGTGGCCGACGCCCTTGACTCGTTGATCTCCGGGGCCTCAGACGGCTCCCGCGCGGGCGGCAGAGCACCGCCGCAGCCTGGGCAGCCGGGCGGTTCGGGCGGCGGCGCACAGGCGTTTGCCGGTGACGTGAGGCTCTCGGCGTACGAGCCGACAAACGCGCTGCTGATAACCGCGAGCCCGCAGGATTGGCGGATATTGGAGAATGTGCTCAAGGAGATCGATATTCCCGAGCGCCAGGTTTTCGTTGAAGCGGTTATCATGGAGGTGACGATAAACGACAGCGTGACAGTCGGCGTTGACGCTGCGGCGCTCGACGAGGACGACATTTTGGCGGCCTCGACGTACGGGGATCTCGCAGCCCTCGCAACCGCATTGGCAACCGGTGGTCCACTTGCTGCACTTAGCACAACAACGGGAGGGACCGTCGGTATGCTCGACGGCACAATCGATATGGCTAACCCCCTTAACCCCGGGACCAGGATGTCAGTTCCTAAGGTACCGGTGCTTCTCACGGCTATCCAGACCGTGACTGACCTGGACGTCTTATCTGCTCCGGCTATCCTTACTACAAAGATCAGCTCGGGGTCGGGGTCGAGGCAGCGTGGCAGGCAGGATAGCAGGCAGGCAGGACAGATGGGACTCGGAGACACCAGGATGGGAACGGGAATGGGTGGGCAGAGCAGGATGTCCGGATCCGGCATAACCGTCGGTCAGAACGTACCGGTCATCAGGGGCACCGCGCGACCGCTGGCGCAGGGCGCGGTGACTCCCACTGTGTACAACTCTGTAGGACGACAGCAGGTAGGAGTGATCCTTGACGTCAGCCCTCAGATTATTGCCGACGATTACGTCAAGCTGCAGATAAGGGCGGAGGTCTCCGACACCATACCCAGCGACGTCGGTATAGACCCGAACTCTTCCGGTCCAACCTTCAGCGTGAGCCAGATTCAGAATACCGTGGTGATTCGCGACGGGTATATGGGCGTCCTGGGCGGGCTGATGAGCCAGGGCGATGGTAAAAGCCGGTCACAAATCCCGATTCTCGGCGACATCCCGCTGCTGGGCTTTTTCTTCAGGAAGACCAACTGGGTACAGGAGAAACATAATCTTGTAGTCATCATAACGCCTCACATCATCAAAACCGATGAGGATTTGATAAAACTTACCGCGCGCTCCCGCGAAGCCTATGATCTCCAAAGGCTGGCGATGCACGAAGACATGAACTTCTGGCGCAGGGTTTTCAAGAGAGTAGACGTTAAGCGGGAGCCGAGACGCACGAGACGAGAAAGCCGTGTCCAAGAGGAGCGAGCAGACCGTGTTATGGGACGAAACTTTAATTGGTGAGGTCCTTGTGCGCAAGGGCTACGTGGACGAACAGCATGTTCAGGAAGCCCTTGAACTGCAGAAGGTGAAGACCGACAGACGCCTTGGCGAACTGCTGCTGGACCTCGCGTACCTCGAGGAGGACAAGCTGCTCGAGGCGCTCAGTGAGCTGCACAACATACCGTTCGTGACGGAGCTCGAGACGCAGATGGATCCCGCAGTAATAACGAGGGTACCGCTGCATTTCATCAGGCAGTACCAGATGGTGCCGTTCAGGGAGGAGAAGGATTTCTACGTGGTGGCGATACGCGACCCGTTGAACCTTCTGCCGCTTGACGACCTTCGTTTGCTGCTCGACAAGCCGGTGAAACCGGTGCTGAGCCCTGCCTCGGAGATTGAGAAGGTCGTGCATCACTATTTCGACCAGCACACGGATACCGCCGCTCAGGTGATCGAGGACCTCGACGAGGAGGAGATCGGCATCCTTTCTCCGATGTCGGTACCGGAAGAGGAACGCGATCTGATGGACGTGGCCAACGAAGCGCCGATAATCAAGCTGATAAACCTGATCGTGTCCGGAGCAATAAAAGATCGCGCGAGCGACATCCACATCGAGCCGTTCGAGAAGGATCTCCGCGTACGGTATCGCATAGACGGCGTGCTCTACGAGGTGCTCACCCCGCCGAAGGCTTACCAGGCGGCCATCACGTCGCGCATAAAGATCATGGCGAACATGAACATCGCGGAGAAACGGTTGCCGCAGGATGGGCGGATAAGAATCCGGCTCGGCGGCAGGGATATAGATATTCGAGTTTCGTCGGTGCCCATCGCGCACGGTGAACGTCTTGTGTTGCGGATACTCGACCGGAGCACTTTCCTCTTCGGTCTGACGGAACTGGGGCTACATGACAAAGACTACGAGACGTTCCGGTCGCTGCTGGAGAGCTCGCACGGGATCATTCTGCTTACCGGTCCTACGGGCAGCGGCAAGACCACCACGCTCTACGCCGCGCTGAGCCGGATCAATGCGGCGGAGAAGAACATCATAACTATAGAAGACCCGATAGAGTACCAGATGCAGGGCATCGGCCAGATTCAGGTCATGCCGAAGATCGGGCTCACGTTCGCCAATGCGCTGCGCTCCATACTGAGGCAGGACCCCGACGTGGTCCTCGTCGGGGAGGTGCGGGACCTCGAGACCGCTGAGATGGCGATTCACGCGTCGTTGACCGGCCACCTCGTGTTCTCAACGCTTCACACGAACGATTCGGCGGGCGCGATGACGCGGCTGCTGGATATGGGTATCGAACCGTATCTCGTGTCCTCCTCGGTGATCGCCGTGATGGCCCAACGATTGGTCAGGCTTATCTGTCCGCAGTGCAAGGAAGAGTATAGGCCGGACGCTCGCACGTTGTCGGAGATTGGTCTGACGGAGGATGACCTGCGCGGGCACTCGATATGTCGCGGTGTGGGGTGCGAGGAGTGCAACGGGAGAGGCTATCTCGGCAGAACGGGCATTTACGAGCTTCTTATCGTGGATCAGAAGGTGCAGGGCCTTGTGGTGGGGAGGACGGACTCGAACATTATCAAGCTGGAGGCGAGGAAGAACGGGATGGTGACGCTGCGGGAGGACGGGTTGCGCAAAGTGCTTGCCGGGGTAACCACGCTCGAGGAAGTCCTCAGGATGAGCCGGGAGGAAAGCGCCGTTGACGTGACGGCATAGACCGGAGACCCTTTTGTTCAATCTGGCATTGATGAAGTAAAGCCGAACACTGGTAGGGCGGGCGTCCTGTCATAGACTTGCTGCAGGAGAGCCCGCCGCAAGTACAAAAGCTGCTCTAACGGTGTACATAAATGGGAGTATTCCAGTATCTGGCGCTGAACGCGACCGGTAGAGAAATCGCCGGAATAATCGAGGCCGACTCGGCCGCGGCGGCGCGTCGCAAGCTGCGGGACGAGGGGCTGCATCCCATCAACGTCGGGGAAGATACCGCGCCGGGCATGGCGGCGCGCGAGATACCGTTCAGCGCGCTTCGCAGACGCCCGGTGGCGGAGGAGGTGGCCCTCATAACCCGGCAGCTTGCCGTGTTGCTCGAGGCGGGCATGCCGATCGTGGACGCTCTCTCCGCCATCCTGGAGCAGATAGATGCCCCGAGGCTCGACCGGGTCATCCACGAAGTGCGTGACAGCGTCCGGCAGGGTGCCACGTTGGGTGATGCGCTGGCTGCTCATCCCAGAGAGTTCACGGGCCTCTACGTCAACATGATTCGTGCGGGTGAATCCAGCGGCGCCCTTGAATCAGTGCTGTTCCGCCTTGCCGACTACACCGAAAACCAGATACGGGTGGCCAAGCGGATAAAGTCCGCGCTCGTCTACCCTGTGATAATGTGCGTGGTAGGCTTGGCGATAGTAACGTTTCTTATGGGCTTCGTCATACCCAAGATATCGCAGGTATTCGACAGTTTCGGAAACGCTCTGCCCGGAATCACGACGCTTCTCATTGCCACCTGCGACTTCATCCGCGACTACTGGTGGGTGGGCATTGTCGTTTTAGCCGCCCTCCTGCTGGGCCTGAGACAGTACGCAAGAACCCCCTCGGGGAAAAGACGATGGGACTGGGTCCGGTTGAACATGCCCGTTTTCGGTGACCTTTCACGTAAGCTCAGCGTGTCGAGGTTCGCGAGGACTCTCGGAACACTGGTTCAGGGCGGGTTGCCGATGATGACTGCGCTGGACATCGTGAAACGGGTTGTCCAGAACGTTATCCTTGAGGATGCGGTGGATGAGGCCAGGAAAGCCGTCAGACGCGGGCAGGACCTGGCGACCCCGCTCAGGGAAAGCGGGTTGTTTCCGCCTATTCTTGTTCATATGGTTGCGCTTGGCGAACGCAGCGGACAGCTCGAGAAAATGTTGATGCGGGTGGCCGACGCTTCCGAAGAGGAGGCGCAGACCAAGGTTGACACGCTGATGGCCCTTCTGGAACCAACGATTATTGTTGTAATGGCCGTGTTTGTCGCGTTCCTGGTGCTGGCGATCCTGCTGCCAATACTGGATATGAGTCAGGGACTGGGATAGGTTTACATACAATATAAGGCGGTTGGGACGAAATGAAGAGAGCAGTCTCGAAGGGGGATGTGATCCTATGTTGAAATTATCGATGAAGAGAGCCGGCGTTGATGCCCAAGGATTCACGCTGATTGAGCTTATGGTTGTGGTCGCCATAATCGCCATTCTGGCGTCAATTGTCGCGCCACGCATGGTTCAGCGCGCCGAAACGGCGAAGCGTGCTGCTGCACGGGCGCAGATCATGAACTTCAAGACAGCTCTGACCACCTTTCATATGGACACGGGAAATTATCCCACTACGGCGCAGGGTTTAAAGGCCTTGATACAGAGGCCGACAGGTTACGATGGGAAATATCAAGCGGGTGGATACCTCGATTCGGACGCGGTGCCTCTCGACCGATGGCGCAACCCGTACGTGTACATCTGTCCGGGAATCCACGATCCAAGCGGCTACGACATCGAGTCTTACGGAAAAGACGGCAGGGGCGGCGGCGAGGGGGATGACAAGGATATCGAAAGCTGGCATTTGCAGGAAGACTAATGAGACGCGGATATACCCTCCTGGAAATCTGTGCGGTGATGCTGATCATTGGAATCGCGTTTGCGCTCGCGGCTCCACGGCTCGTTCCGCGCTTGGCGGAGACGAGGTTGGACTCTAGCGCGCGTCACATCGCGACGTTTTGTCGCTACCTGAACGCGCAGGCGGTCCTGACGAAAGTCCAACATACTCTGTACGTTGATGTGGACGCGGGTGAATACTGGGTAACTGTCATCTTAGCGAGCGAGGATAGCGGGCTCTTTACGGATGCCGTGGAGGACGCACAAGAGCTGGAAGTAACGAGCGACCTGTTGCACCGGAGAGTGCTGCCCGAGGGTGTTCATTTTCAGGATGTGAGCCTATCGTTGACCGGTGGCGCGGACCGTGGCATGGTTGCGCTGAACTTCACGCCGGTGGGGCCTATGGAGAGAATGCTCGTTCATCTGGTCAGCGAAGCCGGCTCGCAGCTGACGGTGTTCCTGGATCCGTTGACGGGAGCTACCGGCGTGCTCGAGGGCTACGCTCAAGCTTTTAACCAGCAGAGTCTTGGTTGAGGAACCGCTGCGCAGGGCGGAGCGAATTTCGCCCCGCATGGGAGAGTCCTGGACGAAACATGAAGAAGAGTGAGCGGACATCATCGGCGGGATTCACGCTGCTCGAGGTAATGGTAGCTGTGGCGATAACCGGTGGCGCGATCGTCATGCTGCTGCACGCGCACAGCACATCCATGGCCTTGCACGAACGGTGCCGGAGTATGCTCGTGGCGCAGCACCTGATTCGGGAGCTCATCTCGGAGATAGAGGTCATCGGCTATCGCGGCGACGTTGTGGAGGCGCAGGACGTATCGAATCAGTATCCCGGGTTCAAGTGGAGCCGCGAGGTTCTAATGCTTGGCGAAGATATGCCCGGTGTGTACGAGGTGACGGTTGTCATAACTACGCCGGTGGATAAATACGTGGTCATGACGCATCTCATGGAGGAGCCATCATGAGTCTCGTGCTGACGGCTGGCCAGCGTGGGCGCTATGTGTGCTCGAGACCGCTGAGAGCGGCCGGGTTCACTCTGCTTGAAATACTGATGGCAGTGTCCATACTGTCCATTGTCGTTCTGATAGTCGGTGCGAGCTTCTCCACCGTGCAGAAGAGTGTTGAACGTGTCGACAGGGATCAGGTGCAGTTGCGGATAGCGGATTTTCTCGTGAGCCATTTTGAACAGAGCATATCAGGTGCGTACTTGGCGCCGTTTGGCGTCGCCGCACAGGGTGTGGAGTTTATCGGAAAGGACGCGGAGGACATAGACGGCCGACAGGTTGACACGCTCACCTTTTACACGACCGCGGCCCGTATGGGAGGCGGTGCGCTGCCCGGCGACACGAAAGAAGTCGCATACGCGCTCGTCGAGAGCGACGATGGACGGCATATCTTCACCGTGTACGAGAAGCCGCGTCTGTTGCTGACGATGATGGATGATAGCGGGGGCGATTGGTCGGGCCAACCGCAGTGGACCGTGCCCATGGCGAGCCTTGATTTCCAGTACTATGACGGGTCAGAATGGCTGTACGAGTGGAACAGCGGAATGATGGGCCGGCTGCCTCGCGCGGTCAAGATCGAAATCCACTTCTTTGAACAGGAGTTTGAGTGGTTCGTGGATAAGCTTGGAATGCCCACGCCGGTGCTTGTGATGGTGGTGAGTGTTCCTCTGGGGTATTCTGAGTCGGCGGAGAAGGCATAAGGTAAAATGTCAGGCGCTTCTGAACGGACATTGAACGCGGTTAAGGAAAAGCGCGGTGTTGCGCTGATAATATGCCTTCTTATCATGACGATTCTGACGGTGATTGTCCTCGAGTTTAATTATGAAGTCCGGGTGGACGCGGCTTTGAAGGGCAACTCGTTCCTGGCGCTCGAGGCGGAGTATGCCGCCCGGTCAGGAGTGACGTTTTGTAAGGCCATGCTGCGCAGGGACTCGGCGGACGATCTGATGCTGCCGGGGAATAGACGCACAGACAGCCTCGACGAAGATTGGGCCTTGGCTACCGAGCCGATCCAGGTTGCCAGAAGTATCGTCGGCACACGGATCATCGACGAGGACGGCAAACTCTGTATCAATCGCGTGGTCAGCGCAGAAACCTATAAGCCTGACAAAAAAGCTGTGCTCCAACTGCAGCGGTTGCTCACGGAGTACGGGATGGAGCCTGAAATCACCGACACGGTGCTCGACTGGATAGACGTCGACTCCGTTCAGAGACACGGCGGCGCAGAGGGGGATTATTATCGAGGTCTCCTGATTCCGTACGTGTGCAAGAACGGTTGGCTTCGTTCGATCGACGAGTTGGCCCTCGTCAAAGGGTTCACGCATGAAACGGTTTTTGGGTATCGCGTGCCGCCGGGCAACGAGTTGTTTGAGGAAGAACAGATAGAGCCGGGGCTGGCGGAGTATCTCAGCGTCTTCGGCGGCAGGAGCGGCAAGGTCAACATAAACACGGCTCCGGAGACCGTGTTGCGGGTAATGCTTGGCGAGAATACGGGTGTTGCGACCGAGATTGTTGCCGGCCGGATTGCAGCGCCTTTTGAGAACATGGCCGACCTGAAACAAAGAGTCCCTGCGGTGATCGGGATAGCGGAAATTGGCAAGAGCATCGCGTTCAAAAGCAACTGTTTTTCCATAGTTTCTGAAGGTTTCATTCAAGGGATGAGCGTCAGGATCGACGCGGTTGTTGAACGGATCGTCCCGAAGGACACGGTTGATGTTCAGGACATTAGCTTCAGAACGCTGGCATGGAAGGTGACAAGATGATCTGGGCGCCTAAGATAGCTGCTATAGAGCTCGGGAATCGGGTTGTAAGAGTCGCCCTGGTGCGAACGGGGCCCGCGCGACCGCGCGTTCTCGGGCTTTCCGAGAGAGAGATTATACAGCGGGACAACGAAACGAGGGGCGCGGCAACGGTTCGTGCTCTCAAAGACGCCCTGGAGGAACTGAAAGGCTCAGCGGATGTCTACGTGTCGCATCTTCCCGGACGTAACGCGCTGGTGAGGGTGATTTCCGTCCCGTTCACGAAACAGAGACAGATTCAAACGACGGCGAAGTTCGAACTTGAACCCTATGTGCCGCTGCCGATCGACGAGCTTGCCGTGGATTTCAGTCCGATAAGCGTAAGTGATGGCAAAACCAAGGTGCTGGCTGTTGCGGTGCGGGAGAGGACGTTGCGCGACCATCTCGAGACCCTCGGAGAGGCGGGGATTGACCCGGAGATTGTTGACCTGGATTTTGCGCCTCTGACCTCGTTGTGGTTGCGCGAGAACAGTGTGCGCGAAAAGGAGATCACGATCCTTGTGCACGCTACCGGCGAGCGATCGCAACTGGTGGTGCTCGAGGGGCGCAAAATGATATACCTTCGGGGCATGGATTTCTCGGCGCAGCAGATACAGGAGGATCACCAGGAGCCTGTCGAACAGATTATGACGACGTTGCGCGCCTTCGCTGCCACGAGCAGAAGGACTGAAGTAGGCAGGCTCGTCATCACCGGAGCTAGCCTGGGCGCGGAACAGTGCGCGGCGCTGGAACGCAAGCTGGGACTGAGCGTATCCTCATGTGAGCCGGGTGCCGACTTGATTCCTCCGGACGAATCCGCACGCCGTGGCGTCAATTCCTGGCCTGCATTGATCGGCAGCACCCTCAGCTACCGGCGGCGAGCCCATGCAGGGTTCAACTTCAGAAGGGGAGAATTCAGATGCCAGGGAGCTGTTGCCGGCGTAAAAAAACATGCCGCGTTCAGCGGCGCGCTGGTCGCTGTTCTTATCTTGGCCGGCGTGGGTCATCTGCGCAGCCAGGCGAACGTAAGGGAAGCAGAGATAAACGCTATTGAGGCGAGGATGGTGGAGCTTTTCCAGAACGCGTTCGGCCGGGACCCGGTTGCACGGGACAAGGTGCTCGAGGACATGCTAAGGAAGGACGGAGACGGACCGGTGCAGAAGGGGAAGGACGAGTACAAGATCTACCGCCCGTACCTTGCCGGAACGGTATCCACGCTCGACGTGCTGAACGATGTCATCAAGATCATGCCTGACGCGCCAGGCTTGGTGGTGGGGGAGTTGACGGTCACCAAGGCGACAGTCTCCGTCAGCGGTGAGGTCACGGGCGCGGGCAACGTCGAAGTTATCAGGCAACAGCTTGAAGCCTCTGAGCTGCTACAGCGTGTTGAAATGGATCGGGAGGTGTCCAACCGGAATACGAACAAGATTGAGTTTACGATAAGCGGGACGCCTCCATGATCTGCGCGGCAATCCCGGAAGCCTACAGAAAGGAAAGTGCGGTATGACGTTAGGCAGACGCGAACGGGTTGGCCTGCTTGTCCTTGTTCCGGTCTTATGTCTTGGCCTGTTGTATAAGCTCTTCGTGTCGCCGTCTCTTGAGGATCTTCGCGGCCTCAGGAGGACGATCGACGACAAGAACAATGAGCTGGTGGAGGTGGAAAGGGGCATCGCGGAACACAAGAAGCTCGAGGCGGAAATCCAGGAGTTGAAGAAGGGTGTGGAAGCTCGAGGCAGGACCTTCAACTTGTTCGACTTCGTGAACTCCAAAGGCCCTCAAGCGAAGCTCAAAGGTCGGTGCAAGGTTGAGCTCAGACCTCAGCGGGGCACAGCCGGGCTCGACTACAAACCGTCGGCGGTTACTGTAACGCTTGAGAGAGTGAGTCTGAAGGAAGTGACTGATTTTCTCTACCTCATTCATGCCGCTGGCAAGCTGCTCACAGTAGATCCCATAACGATTACCGTGCCGACGAGATCCGGTGGGCAAACCGGGCTGGACGTTAGAATGACGATCTCGACGCTCGTTCGGGCTTAGCCCGGGCTCCAACCCATTTCGCAGAAGCGTCCAGCTAACTGTCGAACAAGACGAAAGTTGCACGTTATGATAGAATATGGATAAGGGGGCCGCCGTTGGAGGTGGTTGGTCTTTTTCCTGGTTGCGTAAGGACGGGTAAATACTCGCGCTCGATAGCATTACGAGGGCTGCGCGCGGGCCCGGCCTGGAGGTTGCGGCATGAAAGGTGCGCCGGCATGCGATGTTTCGCTGGGGATCATGGAGACCTTCGAGCAGTGCGTGGACAAGGTCGCAGCAAGACTGCCGGACGGTGAGAAACCGGATATTGTTGTCGGAATTCCCTTCTATAACGAGAAAGATACGATAGGACCAGTGATTGAGGCCGCAATTCAGGGTCTGCGGCAGCTCTTCCCCGATAGAACGCCCTTCGTTATATGCGCGGGTTCGCCCGTGGGCACCGAAGCTCTCCGGAAAATAGAACAGATGGCATCCGCGAAGGAGGGCGAGGCTCGAATCCTGAGTTTTCTTATGGACGATCCGTGCATTAACGGTAAGGGTTGGAGCATCAGAGCGATCATGCGGATTGCCGCGAAAATGCATTCCCACCTGCTCATACTCAGCGCGGACCTCCTGCCTCGGACTTCGGACAACGAGTACGACGGGCTCGGACCGGAGTGGGTGAGGAAGTTCGCGGAGCCGATTATCGAGTACGACATGGACTTCGTCCTTGCGAAGTTCGCAAGCCATCACTTCGATGGCGTGATTGAGTCGCAAATCGCTTATCCGCTAATAACGTCCGTGTTTGGAACGCGCATAAGGCAACCGATAACCGGTAAGTACGCCATATCCTATAGGTTAATCAGGACGTATCTGGGAAACTCGACTCCATGGACCATGGACACGGGTCAATACGGGATTGACCCGTGGCTGACCATAAACGCCGTAACAAGTGACGCGAAAGTATGCGAGATCAGTATGGGCCTGAAACGACACATTCCGAACCCAGGCAAGATGGAGGTTCTGTTCAGGCAGACCGTGGGCTCACTTTTCGACCAGATTGTCGCAAGAGACGAGTGGTGGCAGCAGCGAGGCAATCTCGTCGAAGGTGTCACCTCGATAGGTGTCGGTGTCGAAATGGTTCCGGAAGACGTCAGGCTCGTTTCGAGAGAGCTGGTGGGGCAGTTCAGACAGAGATTCAACAGCATTCAGGACACACTGCTCAAGAGGGTCCTTTCTGAAGAGACCTACGTCCACCTTGAGGCGCAAGCCGATGGTCCTCCTAAGAAGTTGAACGTGTCGTCTGAGGATTGGGCACGTATCCTGAACGAGTTCGTGCTCGCCTATGCGTTTGTCGAGGAGTTTGACAAGAGAGATATCCTAAACGCACTCCACCCCATCTTCCTAGCGCGAGTGGCCACCTATGTTAAGGAGCTTGAGGCCTTTAAGAGGAACTTCTCGCGGGCAAGGAACGAGCAGGCTGACCTTCTGATTCATAGAGAGGCACAGAGACTTATCGAGCTGCAAACGGATGAATTCATCCGCGAGAAGCCGGCATTTACCGAGAAGTGGAAGACGCGGGAAGCGGAGGTCGAACCCTACCTGCCGAAGCTCGGGTCATGGGAGTTCATTCCGAAGGTGGGGGTGATGGTACCGCAGGAAATGCAGAAACCGACCGGCGGCTCGGTATTGGCACGGGACGTCTACAGAGGGCTGATCGACCGGTACAGGGAGGAGTTCACGGCATTCGTACACGATCGACTCGACGTGCCCAAGGATGCGAGCTCCGAGCAGATTGCAGACGGGATAAGGGAGTTTCTCATGAGTGTTGAGAAAGACCTGGATTCGCTGCTCTTCCCCGGTGACCTGGGTACGATTGAAGGGGCGGAACAAGTAGCGGGCGCGATATTCGACTTGTTTCCCCACTCGCGCAGTTTCAGTGTCGGATGCGATAAAGCGTATAAACTGATACGACGCTACCCTCCGAGGGACCTCATAACGATTCTGCCGTGCAGAGACCTGGCCGGGCTCCTTGAAATCTATGAACCGTGCGACGCTCTTTCGTTGGCGAGCTGGAGCGAACCGATAGAGTACAGGGAGAGAATCCGACAGGCGCTCAGAAAGGAATGCACACCGGAGGATTTTCAGTACACAGAGCTCAAGCCCCTGGTAGTGGATCACAGGCTGTTTCCTGCCCTCGCGATCACGACGGAGATAACCGCTGTCAGCCGGCTCACTGGACGCATAGTGGTCGGCACTCTGCCCAAAGGGAAAGGAGGCGATTTCCCCAAGCTGAGATACTTCCTGAGCGCGGCAAAGAACATCGTTGAGGCGGAGTTTTTTGGGGAGATCTGGGGCGAGTTTGCCAGGGAGGAGGTGGACTTTGCGGATAGACTCGTGGCATCAATCGAGGGGCACTGGGGCAGGCGAGTCCTGAGCGCACACAACTTCTTTGAGAACAAACAGCACAGGATAATCGTGAAGCGCATCCGGCGGATGGCGGAACGCCTGAGAGAAAGAGCCGGAGAGGACGACAATGCGCCCCTGGAAGGGTTGGCGAGTAAGCTGGACGGCATGGCCAACTCGTATCATCTGTCTTTGACGATGTCGGACGCGAAATTCATCCCGTGTTCAGCGTGGACCTGGGCAAGCTATAGTTCCAAGGGCGGGCAGGGTCACCCGACTCCTCTGTCGGTTCTCGTTGAACGTGACTGGGCCACCCGAGACTTCATCGTGTCATACATGGAGGCGGCGGAGATCGGAAACGAGGACATGCTCGACAAGAGAATCGTTGAGCTTATAGGAGATGGCAAGGAGTCAGAGGATCTGGGAGAGATTCTGCTTGGAACCACTAAGAAGGCGGAAACCATGGTGCTCAGACAGCTGCCGGGTCTCGGGCAAACGCCCGCCGCGAAGATGCGCAGGCCGGTCGACCATCCCATTCTGGAGCCGATAAAGGAGCATCCCTGGGAATCGAAATACGTGCTTAACTGCGCAGCCGTGCGGCTCGACGGAGTCATATACATACTGTACCGGGCGTTCGGCGACGACGAAATATCGCGGATCGGCTTGGCATGGACCGGCGACGGTTGCCACATTGACGGGCGTCTTGAGGAGCCGATCTTTGTGCCTGAGCAGGACTACGAGCGGCTCGGCTGCGAGGACCCGAGAGTCACGGTGATCGGTGACGAACTGTACATGTTGTACACAGCTTTCGACGGGGAAATACCTCAAATCGCCATGGCGTCGATAACGAAGCAGGCGTTTCTCGACCGGGACTGGAAGGCTTGGAAGCGACTCGGGCTCGGTTTTCCGGGTCTTCCCAATAAGGACGCGGTTCTCTATCCGGAGAGGTTCGACGGCAAGTACGCCGTTTACCACCGTATCGATCCCAACATGTGGATCTCCTATCTTGACACGCTGGCGTGTCCGTTCCCGCGCGAGGGTCACAAGATAGTCATCGGCCCACGACCCGGAATGATGTGGGATTCGATCAAGATTGGAGCGGGCGCCCAGCCGATCAAGACCGAATTCGGCTGGCTGAATATTTACCATGGCGTCGACTACCTGCGATACTACAGACTGGGAGTTGTGCTTGTGAACCTGAAGAATCCCGCCGAGGTGCTTTACCAGTCTCCCAACCCGGTTCTCGAACCTGAAGCTGACTACGAGTTGGGAGAAGAGGGCGGCGCATACTGGGTGCCGCGCGTAGTGTTCACGTGCGGCGCCGTTCCTGCCAAGGACAAGGACGTACTGGGCGCGGAGGACGAGGTTTTCGTCTATTACGGTGCCGCCGACACCTTGATAGGTGTGGCCACGGCAAAGATCTCCGAGCTTATCCCCGCTGACGTGCGAGAACGGATCAAGGCCAGATGACTCGCGCCGACGGGCGCACCTTATGCATTGACGGCGTCATCCTGGACAATCGTTCGAAATTGTTGTTGACCCTCGAGGTTAATCAATCTATAATCACGTTGGTTGCGGCCGGGGGGCAGGGAATCGAGGCCGGGCGAGATTTCTGCGTGCAGACGGGCGTTGTAGGAGAGAGGAGGAGCGTGTGAGCAAGGACGAGGTTTATACCGCATCAGAGCTCTGGAAGAACAAGGAGCAACAGAAAGTACTTGTCTACCTCGCAAGAAACTTCCGGATCGAAGGGTGGGCGCACCTTGTGAAGAACCAGCGGTTGCTGGACATGGTCAACGACAAGGACCAGGGATTCATCCCTCTGACCAACGTGAGCGCAGTGGAAATGAACAGCGGCACCAGGATGGACGCCGATTTCATGGCCATCAACAAGTCGGAAATATCCTTCATCATGCGCTACTCCGAGGA
>Ga0114922_10001703_pt1 | contig 20804 bp, 13 predicted proteins | sample AartaG_FD_100975 | JGI IMG/M metagenome (GOLD analysis project Ga0114922, IMG submission 100975) | Deep subsurface microbial communities from Aarhus Bay to uncover new lineages of life (NeLLi) - Aarhus_00045 metaG | ecosystem: Environmental > Aquatic > Marine > Oceanic > Sediment | place...
CGGAGGGCCGGCACCGGCGCGCCTCGTGCGACGCAGGCGACCGCGCGGACGTTTACCGCGTGGCGCTGCCCGTGCGCCTGCCGGCAGGCGGGCACACGACCGTCACCGTCCGCCCCCTGACCGATCGCTACCGGCGGGACTTCGGCAGCATGCGGACCGGTCCTTTGTCGGCAGGCAACGATCTGCTGCGGTTCGAGCTTCGCCCGGACGGGACGGGTATCCTCGAGCACAGGGAAAGCGGGCGGCGCTTCGAGGGCCTTTTCTGCTACGAGGATAGTGGAGACGCCGGCGACGGATGGACGTTCATACCCCCGCCCGCGAACGACGTCATCGTCTCGCCCGGGCACGGCGTGGAATGCGGCGTCGCACACGACGGCACCGAGATGGTCACCTTCCGCGTTGAAAGGACGCTGCGCGTGCCCGAAGGGCTCGACGGACGCAAGGAGCGCCGGTCCGATCAGAAGGTCGAGTTGAACCTGACGGACCTGATCACGCTGACACGCACGAGCCCTTACCTGGCCGTTCGGACCGTGGTGGAGAACACGGCGCGCAACCACAGGCTCCGCGTCCTGCATCCGAGCGGCGTGCGCGCCGACAGCTACTACGCGGACCAGCCGTTTGCCTTCGTGGAGCGGCGGGTCGCGCTGGACCCGGAGAGCGTCCACTACAAGGAAGCCGACCCAGACGAGCGGCCCCACGGCACGCTGTTCGGGATCGAGGACGGGCGGGGCGGCCTGGCCGTGCTCTGTCCCGAAGGGCTTCACGCCCACAGCGTCCTGGACGACGACCAGCGGACGCTTGCGCTCACGCTGCTGCGCGGCTTCGAGCGGACCGTCATGACGGACGGGGAGCCCGGCGGGCAGATACTGGGGCGCCATGAATTCAGGTACGCGCTGCTGCCCTACGCCGGCGCGCTCGACCGCGCGGAGGCGCTCCGGCTCACGGCCGCGCTCCAGACGGGTGTCTATCGACATTACTGCGACGAGTCCCTGGCCGAGCGCAGCATCATCGCGCTGGAAGGCGACCCCAGCGTCGTCGCCACGTCGATCAAGCCGGCATGGGGGAGCGATGACGTGGTGGTGCGGCTGTGGAACACGGGCGGTGAGGCAGCCACAGCCGCGCTGGGCGTCGACGCGGACGTCCGGGCGGCGTGGTCCTGCAACCTGAACGAGGAGCGGCGGCACGAGCTCCAGATAAGGGACGGCAAGACGGCCGTCGAGGTGCCCCCCTACGGGCTGGCCACCGTGCGCCTGGTGATGGGCTGACGGACGGGGCCGTCTACATTCTACATCGCCAGGATCCGGTCCATGGCTTTGCTGAGCTTGTCGAGCCCCGCTGCGTCGAGCTGGAAGAACTCGGCCACGCACGGTCCGTCGTAGCCGGCGTCACGCAGCTCCTTCATGACTGCCGGGAAGTTGACGTCGCCCTCCAGCAGGTCGCAGAAGCCCGCGCCGGTCTTGACCTCGCGTTTGAAGTCCTTGAAGTGCACGCAGCAGATGCGTTGCCCCAGGATCCGGACCCAATCCTCGGCGTAGCCGAACGCGATCATGTTCCCCACGTCCAGGTAGGCGCCGACGGCTTCGGACTTGAAGCTTTCCACGAAGTAGCGCATCTCGAGCGGTGAGAGCAGCACCTGGTTCCACACGTTTTCGATGCCGATTGTGACTCCCGTCTCCTCGGCCACGGACACCAGGCTGCGGACGCCCTCCGTCATCCGCTCCCACGCGACGTCGTAGGGGATGTGATCGACCGACTCGCCCTCCAGGGGCGCCAACTTCCCCGGCACCACAAGCAGCGCGTTGACGCCGAGCCAGGAGGCGATGCGAAGGCTCTTGCCGACGATCTCCACGCCCCTGGCACGCACGTCCAGGGCTTCAGCCGTCATGGGAAACTGCCAGCCCAGGCCGCTGGCGAGGCTCGATACCTGGACTCCTTCGGCGGCCGCCGCATCGACGAGCCGGCCGCAGTCCTCCTCCGTGCTCTCCGGCGTAAGCAACCCCTTCATGCCGACGGCCAGTTCAAGGCCGTCGAAACCGTGCTCCCGGGCCTCGCCGAGGAGTGAGTCTGCGGGACGGCTGTCGTTGTCCTTGAGGGCCCAAACGCTAATGGATTTCAGCATCGGCCGCTCCTCCCGTCGCAGTGTACGAAAGGGCGGCAGCGAGTCCCACTCGCTAGCCGCCCTCTTTTTCCGGTCCGGCCGCGTTACTCCTCTCCGAGTCCTTCCGTCCGAACCAGGAGCATCAATTGCCCGGCATCCAGGCCGGCGGCGCTAAGCGCTTCGGCCGCCGCCTCCCTGAGCGCCTGATCGTCCGTAGCCAGCGCGTCCTTCAGGACGGCCACGACCCCGTCAGGCGTCGCGGCCTTCGACCTCTTGAGGACGCCGGCCAGCGCATGGCACCCGGCCACCTTGAGTTCGCAGTCTTCCTCATCCGCCACGACGCGGCTGAGGGGCACCAGCGCAGCGTCGGAACCGAATGCCCCCAACACCTCTGTCGCCGCCGCAGTCACCTCATCGCTGTAGCCAGTGAGCGCCATTACCAGGGGCGGCTCGAGTTCCTGCACCGGGTACCCGGTGTTGAGTGGAGACACCTGCCCTAGCGCACACGCTGCCCGCAGGACCGTTTGCTCCTCCTCTTCCGTGAAGGCGGACCGGCTCTGGGAGAGCACCTCCTTCTGGAGGATGGGCACCAGCTTGGCGCCTCGCAGATCGTCCGGCGAGAGCACCTGGGCGATCTGCGCGCACCGCGTCAGGTCGGCGCTCGGCTGGCCCGGGTTCACGACAGCGTAGATCGGGGCCGCCTTGGTGCGCGGGTCCTGTGCAAGCAACGTCAAGACTCTGTCCATCGCCATGTCAGACACGTTGCCTGAGATGAAGACGATGTCAACCGAGGGCTGAAGGGACAGGGCAAACTCGATGCGTTGGTCGTCCAGCTCGGTCTCGGTGGTCGCGATTCCCTGCTCTCGAATCACCGACACAAGCGTGTTGCGCAACTGGAAGTTGCCCATGGCCACAAGGGCGTTCCTCGTGGCAGCGGCCTTCAGTGCAGCGCTCATCACCTTGACGACGTCGCCGGCCGCACCGCACTCGCCGGTAGGACAACGGCCAACCAGGACGATGGCCGCCGCGTAGCGAACGTCCTTGTCGCCCGACTGGAGCGCTGCCATAAGGGCCTCGGCGGCCTCGGCACAGGGCGGACGCCCGCCCGCCGCCGCAAGCTTCGCGTCGAGGGCCTTAATGAGGAGCAGACTGGCCGAACCGTCGTCCGCCCCCAACGTGAGTTGCAGCGCCCGGGCCAGCGCCGTCGAGTCCATCAGAGCCAGCGTCACGGGCAGATCGGTGGCGAACTCGGCCGCCCGTTCCGCCGCGTCCTGCTTGAGCTGCTCCTCCACCTCGCGCCCGCCGAACCGGATGTCGGCTACCTTGAAGTACTCGCAAAGGGCCGCCTGGCGCACCAGCGAAGCCGCCAGCAATGCCCCAAGCTCCGGCTCGCACGGCGCACCGGCAAGTCCGTCCAGGGCGGTCTCGGTGGCCATCCGCTGGTAGTAGAGGTAGGCGGGAACCTGTTGGTAAACGACCTTCTCGGCCAGGCGTGCGCCGGAAGCATCCCACTGCCACACGTCCGCGCTCAATCCGTAGGTGTAGCCGACGATGGCCCTGTCTTCATCGAAGTAGGCCCTGCTGAGTGCGGCGTACTGCGCGGCGGCCGAGCCCACCGCGGATGCCGACTGGCTAACGATGCCTTCGACCGCCTTCGCGGCCGCTTCCTTGGCCGCAACCGAGGAGCCCTCGGCCTCCCAAAGGGCCACCAGGGCCGGTACGGCGCGTGGGTCGCCGAGCTGGCGAAGCACGCCGGCCACGCGGGTTCTCAAGAGGTCATCCTCCGCGTTCTGCATCGCGCAGATCAGGGGCAAGCAGGCGTCCCGCTGCAGACCGGCCAGCAGCGAGATAGCGCGCCCCGCGAGGACCTGCTGGTCGGGCGCGTCCAGAGCCAGAAGGGGCAGCACGCAAGGCACGGCGTAAGGGCCGTGTCCCATGAGCTGAACGCGCGCCTTGCCGTAGACGACCAGGTCGTCCGCCGCGAAGTTCTGGATCAGTTCTTCTGCGTTCTCGACGGTGCGCTTCCGCTCGCGGCTTGCCCGCAGCATCAGGTCCAGAACCTTCTCGGCGTCGGGCCCGAGCTTCTCCTTCATCTCGACGAACTCATGGAGTTCGGCCATGTCGCGCATCTTCAGCGCGGTCTCCATGCCCGGCTCCATTGCAAGGACTCTGTCGAACGCCCCCCGCGCTTGCTCGTACTCTCCGGTCTCGTACAGCGTGACGCCTTCCATGAAGGCCGCCAGAATCTCTTCCTCGCTGCCAACCGCCGCACGTGCCGCGCCGAGGAGCCCAACGGAGAACGCCACGGCCACTGCAATCCCGATTCCCCACCGGTTAGTGCGCTCGGACATGTGTCACTCCTTCGCCATGAGGCATCAAACTGCGACTTCGCGAGATCCCCGTCGCTCCCAGCGGCGCCCGCGAGACTCCTCAGAGGAGACCTTTCTCCGGCGCAATGAGATCGTCGTATGTCTCCCTGCGACGGATGAGCCTGAACGTCGGGCCTTCGACGAGCACCTCGGCGGCCCGCGGCCGCGCGTTATAGTTCGAACTCATGCTGAAGCCGTACGCCCCCGCGTCGAAAACGGCCAGCAGGTCGCCCTGCCGCACGCGAGGAAGAGGACAATCCCTCGCCAGAAAATCGCCCGTCTCGCAGACCCCGCCGACCACGTCGACGACCTCCGTCGAGAAATCCGCGATCTCTCTGTCGTCCGGCTCTATGACTTCCGGCATGCCGCGCTCGCTGCACGCCGGCCATATCCGCTGGAACGATCCGTACAACGTCGGCCGAATCAAGTCCGTCATAGCCGCGTCACAGATAACGAATCGCTTCCCGAGCGCCGTCTCCTTGCGGTAGAGCACCCGCGTCAAGAGGACTGCGCTGTTACCAGCCATGTAACGACCGGGCTCAATGATAACCGCACAATCTAGATTTTCAAGATAAGGCCGGACCGTTGCGGCATATTCCTCGGGCTGAGTTACCTGTGCGCCGGTATAGGAAACGGCGTAGCCGCCGCCGATGTTGACATGGTCAAGCGTGCACCCGGCGCCACGCAGGCGCTCTGCCAGGGCAACCACCTTTGCCAACGCCATCGCGTAGGGCTGAGGGTCATGCACGGGGGAACCCAGGTGCAGGTGCAAGCCACGCACTTCGATTCCGTCCCAATCCGCCGCCTCGCGGGCCAACACCTCCGCCTGGCCGACAGATATGCCGAACTTGGTGTTTCCCTTGCCAGTGGCCGTCTTCTCATGCGTGTGCGGATCGACGTCGGGGTTGATCCTGAGCGCCACGACGGCCCGCACACCGAGCCGCCCGGCCACAGAGTTGATCTGTACCAGCTCGTCGCGCGACTCGACATTGAACATCAGAATGCCCGACCGGAGGGCGTACTCGATCTCGTCCGCCCCCTTGCCCACGCCCGCGAATACGATCTTGCCCGGATCGGCCCCGGCCGTCAGCGCGCGGTAGAGCTCTCCCCCGCTGACCACGTCGAACCCGCTGCCAGCCTGGGCCAGCAGTCTCAGTATGGACAGGTTCCCACACGACTTCACCGAAAAGCAGACCGTGGGCTCCCACTGGCCGAAAGCGTCCCGGATGCGCTCGTAGCGCCCGCGCAGCATCGCCCCGCTGTAAACGTAGCAGGGAGTGCCGTGCGCGTCCGCGATGCGAGCGGCGGGAACGCCTTCGCAGTGCACCTCGCCGCTGCGGTAATGAAACGTCGTGTCGCTGGCCAATGGATCGCTCGACTCGGCCCTACAAGAGAAGGGCGGCGCGGCCCGCAGGCGCCGTCTTGAGGCGCCGGCGACCTCTCCGACCAGGCCCCGTCGGACCCCCAAAAGGATACACGAAACCCCTCCGAAGTCAACCTCAGGACGCCCGGCAGAGCGCACCGCGGGCCATGGGGGGCGCTACTGCTGGGCGCCACCTTCGCGCGGGCGCGCTCCCAGGAGCCTGATCGCCTGCGCGAGATTCTGCACCGGATGCACTTGCCTTACCAGACGCTTGGCGGCGGGAGCGTTGCGGGCCGGGACTGCGGCTCGGGTGAATCCCAGTTTCGCGGCTTCCTTCAGGCGCTCCTCGATTCGGCTGACGGCACGCACCTCGCCTCCCAGCCCTACCTCGCCGACGGCTACTGCATCGGCCGGAAACGGCTGGTCCCGAAAGCTCGACGCCAGGGCCAGAACCAGGGGCAGATCGGCGGCCGGCTCGACCACCCTCACGCCGCCCGCCACGTTGACGAAGGCGTCCGAGCGACCGAGTTCCAGCCCCGCCTGCCGCTCAAGCACGGACACCATCATGCTGAACCGCCGGTAGTCCACGCCCGAAGCCTTGCGCTCGGGCGTCGCGTACGCTCCCGGCCCGACCAATGCCTGTATCTCGACAAGAAGCGCCCGGCTGCCCTCCATCGCCGGCATGACCACGGAGCCGGTTGCCGACTCGTCCCGCTCGGCCAGGAACAGCTCGCTGGGGTTGCGCACCTCGCGCAGTCCGTCCCCCGTCATTTCGAACACGCCGATCTCGTTGACGGCACCGAACCGGTTCTTGGCCGCCCGGAGAATGCGCAAGGACTGGAACTGCTCGCTGTCGAAGTAGAGGACGGTGTCCACCAGGTGTTCGAGCGCCCGGGGCCCGGCAATCAGGCCTTGCTTGGTCACGTGCCCCACCAGAAAGAGGGCGATGCCCCCCTTCTTGGCCGCCTCGGTCAGCGCAGTGGCGCACGTGCTAACCTGACGCAGGCTGCCCGGCGCCGAATCCAGATCTTGTGCGATCACGCGCTGAATGGAATCCACTACCGCCACCTGTGGGGGTTCGGCGGCCAGCAAAGCCAGGATGCCCTCCACCGACGTGTCCGCTGCCACGGCCAATGAGGACTGGTCGAGCCCGATGCGCTCGGCCCGCATCTTGACCTGGCTCGGCGACTCTTCGCAGCTCACGTAGAGGCACCGCACGCCGCGCGCGGCCATGGTGCCGAGTGCCTGCAGCAGAATGGTGGACTTGCCGATGCCCGGCTCCCCGCCCAGCAGGACGGTGCTGCCGGACAGCACGCCTCCGCCGAGCACCCGGTCGAACTCCGGAATGTCCGTGAGCAGGCGCACGTGCGGCTGCACCTCAATCTGGTCCAGGCGCACCGGGCGGGCAGCGGCAACGTCGCCCCGCCCGCGCCGAGACGGGCCGGTCCGGACCTCTTCCAGGGCGTTCCACTCCTGGCAGTTCGGGCAGCGGCCGCTCCAGCGGGGGAACGCCCCGCCGCATTCGCTGCAAACGTAAGTCGTGTCCTTCCTGGCCAACGCGGCGCCTCCCGCTTCGATGGACACTTACTGGATCGGCTCGGCCGAGCGCAGGAACCCATCGACCTCCGGCTCGGTGGGAATGCCGGCCCGACCGCCCAACTCCCGGCACTTCAGGGCTGCCGTGGCTGAGGCGAACGGCATGATGCGCTCAATCGCCCACCCGCGAGCCACACCCAGGGCGAAAGCGCCATGGAACACGTCCCCGCAGCCCGTCGTATCCGCCACCTCCACGCGATATGCCGGCTGATGAAACGCGCCTCCCCGCCACACGGCATGGGACCCCTGAGTGCCGGCGGTCACGACCGCCGCCCGTGCCGAGCTCGGCCCGATCTCCCCGAACAAGGCCGCCGAGGCCTCGACCATGTCTACTGTGCCGTAGCGCGCCCGGCAGAACTCCAGAGGCACGATAACGTAGTCGCCGGCGGCGAGCAGCGCCTCCGTCTCCGCTCCGCTTCCCTCCAGGTCCATGGTGACGGGCACGCCCGCCGAGCGCGCCAGCCGGGCGGCCTTCAGGGCCGCCTGAGGCTCGAAGCCGTCCACGTGCAGGGCGCGTGTCTGCCGCACCACGTCCTCGGTCACGTGCGAGGGATCGAGTTCCTCCCTGCCCTCCCGCGTGAAGAAGATCATCCGGTGCCCCGTCGCAGGTTGGGCCACCACGATGGCCTTAAGCACGGAGGCCCCGGGCACGCGGCGGATCAACGCGGTTTCGACGCCTTCCCGCTCGAACTCGTCCAGGCAGAACTGCGAGAAGAAATCGTCTCCCAGCGCGCCCAGGTAGGCGGCCCTACCGCCGAGCCGGGCAACGGCAACGAGCGCCGTGGCTACCAGGCCCCCGCCCTGGATGCGCATCCGAGGCATCTGCACCTTCTCATCGGGGCCCGGGAGCCGGTCCGCCTCCCCCACGATGTCGAAGCAGCAGCAACCGATGCCGAGCACGTCGTAGAGCTTGCTCATCTCAGGTTGAACGCCCGATTGGGGAACGATGGCACCGTATCATAGCAGCCCGCAGGGCGATTGCAAGGAGGCCGGTGGGCGGGCACGTCCGGGCCTGGGGGGCTTTCGTTTGGCCTGAGCCCTCTGGTAGAATGAGACTGTTTGCACCCAACAGGAGCCATGAGGAGCGAGAGGTGCGAGGGAAGCTCAAGGCGGTCGTATTCGATCTGGACGACACGTTGTACGACTGCACGGGGACGTTGCTGGAGGCGTCGCGTCGGCGCGCGGCGAAGGTGCTGGTCGAGTCGGGCCTTCCGCTCAGCGGGGACCAGGCGCTCGATCTCCAGCGGGAGCTTGCCGAGCAGCAGGGGCCGCACTTCCTGGTCTTCGACGAGATAGCGAGGCGCTACGGACTCGACGACGAGGTCATCGAGAAGGCGTACCGCGCCTACAACAGCGATGCCGTCGGGGACATCGAGCTGTTCCCCGACGTGGTGCCGACGCTTGAGTTCCTGCGCGCCCATGGCGTGTTGTGCTTTCTTCTGACCAGCGGCATTCACAAACGGCAGTCCGCGAAGATAAGGAAGCTCGGCCTGGAGCAAGCGTTCGACGAGACCGCCATCATCGACGTGGACCGCGGCGGACTCATGAGCGAAAGCCTGCGCTACCTGCTGGACAAGCACCGACTGCGCCCGGACGAGGCGCTGGTGGTGGGCGACCGGCCGCAGGAGGAGATCCGGGTCGGCAACGACCTGGGCGCCACCACGGCACAGGTGCTGCACGGGCGGTTCAGCGCCTTCGAGCCCAGGGACAACCGCGAGCGGGCGGAGTACCGCATCGCCGGCGTATTCCAGATCCCCACGATTCTGCGCCTGGTGAACGTGAACAAGCCGCCGCAATCGCTGAAGATCGTGGCCATCGGCGGCGGCACCGGGCTGCCCATCGTGCTGGAGGGCTGCAAGACGTATTGCCGCGATCTGACGGCGATCGTCACGGTGACCGACAGCGGGCGCTCGTCCGGACGGCTGCGCGACGAACTGGGCATCCTGCCTCCGGGGGACGCACGCAACTGCCTGGTGGCCCTCAGCGAGCCCGGCCAGAGGGAACGCCTGCTGAACCAGCTTTTCCAGTACCGCTTTGACCGTGGCTCGCTCGCCGGAACGAGCCTGGGCAACCTGGTGATAGCGGCCATGACCGACATCGAGGGCAGCTTCGAGCGCGGAATCCGCGTCCTGAGCCGGCTGCTGAGCATCCAAGGACAGGTGCTGCCGCCGACGCTGGAGGATTGCCACATCTGCGCCGAACTGGAGGACGGCAGCACACGCGAAGGCGAGGTGAACGTGCGCGAGGTCGGCAAGCCTCCTATCAGGCGCGTCTACCTGAAACCGGAAGCCCCGCCAGCCCACGACGAGGCCGTCCAGGCCATCCTGAACGCCGACATCGTGGTGATCGGTCCCGGCAGCCTGTACACCAGCGTCATCAGCAACCTGCTCGTGCCCGGAATCCGCGAGGCCCTGACCCGCACGGAAGCTTCGAAGGTCTACGTCTGCAACATAGTCACCCAGCCCGGGCAGACAGACGGTCTCGTCGCGTCGGGCCACCTTCGGGCCGTGCTCGAGACTGTGGGGGAAGGCGGCGTGGACTACGCCCTGGTCAACACTCAGCGGCCCTCTGACCAGATCATGGAGCGCTACCGCGCCGAGGGGGCCGGTCTTGTCGAGCCGGACGACGGGCTGAAAGGCTTGAACGTGCCGATCGTAGAAGCCTACCTGGCCGAGGATCTGGACATCACCAGGGTGCTGTGGGAGAAGCAGGACCTGCTCAGGCACCATCCGGACAAGCTGGCCGACGCCATATGCCGCGTGCACACCGGTCTCAGCCCCGCCAGCCCGTAGCCTACTCCCCTCTGTGCGGCGGACCGCCATGGACGTCACGATCTCGGAGATGACCATCGACGATTACGACGCCGCCTACGGGCTCTGGGAGGCAAGCGAGGGCGTGAGGCTGAACGGCGCCGACTCGAAGGACGCCGTCCGGGCCTACCTGCTGCGCAACCGCGGGCTGAGCTTCGTGGCAAAGCGAGAGGGCAAACTGCTCGGCGCCGCGCTCTGCGGCCATGACGGACGGCGGGGCTATCTGCACCACCTGGCAGTCGACGCGTCGTGCCGCCGCCACGGCATCGGCGGGGCGCTTGTGGAGCGCTGTCTGAAAGCCTTACGGGCGCTGGGCATCCGCAAGTGCCATCTTTTGGTCTACTCGAGCAACGCTGCCGGCCAGGAATTCTGGCAGGCCATCGGTTGGAGCCGGCGCGACGACCTGCTCATCATGTCGAAGGAGCTAGGCGATGGGGACTGACGGCAGATGAAGCTCGTCTAATGCGTCGCCCGCCAGATGCGTTCCTGCATGTCGGCGGCGGCGGCGCGCACGGCGTCCCGCCACCGCTCCTCACCATAGCTGCTCGCGTAGAGCTCGCGCTGCCAGGCGAAGATGATGCCGCGCGATGAGTTGACTATCGCCCCTTCGCCCCGTTCGTCGAATGCCCCCAGCACGTCCTCGACCCCGCCGCCCTGGGCGCCAAACCCCGGGACCAGAAAAGGCGCGTGGGACATCAGCGCGCGCAGCCTGGCCAGCTCGCCCGGATACGTCGCGCCCACCACGGCCCCGAGCAGGCTGTAGCCGTTCTCGCCGCGCCAGGCCTCCCCCCACTGTGCCACGAGGCCCGCGACGCGCTCGTAGAGCGGCATTCCCCCGCAGTCCAGGTCCTGGAGCTCAGCCGAAGAGGGATTACTCGTCTTGACGAGCATGAAGACACCGCGCCCCCGCGCGGCGGCAGCCGCCAGGAAAGGCTGAACGCCATCGCTCCCCAGGTAGGGGTTGACGGTGACGGCGTCCGCGACGAAGTCCGGCGCGGCAGAGGCGTCGGCCGAACCCAGGTGCGCCGCCGCATAGGCCTCGGCCGTGCTGGCAATGTCGCTGCGCTTCACGTCGCCGATCGTCAGGAGGCCCCGGCCGCGGGCGTAGCTCAGACTATCCGAGTAGGCCCGCATCCCCTCGCAGCCCCATTGCTCGTAGAAGGCGATCTGGGGCTTCACGGCGACCGCATGGTCCGCGACGGCATCCACGACGGCCCGGTTGAACGCCATGATGGCGTCCGCCGCGGCAGCGGGGTCCGCGCGATCATCAACACGAGGCCGGAGCTCGGCGGGCAGGCGCTCAAGTCTGGGATCCAGCCCCACAACCACCTGGCTCTGCTTGCGCCGGACGGCCTCGATCAGCGCGTCAGCGAAGTTCCCGGGCTCCATCTCTCCCCTACCGGACAGATCTAGCCTGGCGTTCTGGGTGCGGCACGACGCCGACTATACGATTCGACGACCCCCTTTTCAACGCCCGCCCGCCGGCCACGCTTTGACACAGCCGGCCTCTCCAGGTAGCATGAGGATGACGAAGGTAGAGGCGCGAGCAGAGGCCACATATGCCGATATACGAGTACGTCTGCGCGCGATGCGGGGAGACCAGCGAGTTTCTGGAGCGGGCCGGCCAGACGGCCAGGCACTCATGCGACGCGTGTGGCAGCCGCAAGCTGCGGAAGGCGTTTTCCACCTTCGCCGCTCACTCCAAAGGCGCGTCCAGGTCGTCGAGCAGCGGCTCCTCAACCAGTTGCGCCGCGTGCTCGGCGGGCTCCTGTGCTTCGTGTCGCCGCTAGCCCCCTGCGCGCTCTGCCAGACGCGTCGCGAGCTTCAACGCGTCTAACCCGAGAGACGCTTGGGCGGACATCCCCCCCGATTCACCCCTGGCCCAGGCTGCTTTGGTCGCCGACGATGAGGGCCCATTCGTTCCACATGAACCACTCCTCGTTGCTGCTCAGGTACTCGAGGGTGTTCTCGAGCATCTCGTAGTGCTGGTTCTCCTCGCGGGCCAGCCTTTCGAACAGCTTCCGTGGCGTCTCCTCGGTCGCCTCGGCGGCGGCTCCCTTGTAGAGCTCGAAGCTCTTGGCCTCCATGTCCATGGCGATCCGGACGGCGTCCCTCTCCTGCGCGGTGGCCCGAATGGCGTCGTCCAGCGTTTCGGTCGCCTCGCTGAAGAGCGTGCGTATCTCATCCCTGGGCATCGGGAGCTGGTCAATGTCGACGCCCAGCCCCTTGCCCACGTCTTCAATGATCTTCAGGTGCCGCCGCTCGTCGGCTGCGAACGACTCGAACATCCGCTTACCCGGCAGGACGCTGCACTTCTGCGCGGCGTCCGTGTAGAACTCTATCCCGTCCAGCTCGAGCTTCCTGGCTCTCTCGATAGCTTCGCCGAGTTCCTCCCCCATCGGGTCCTCTCCTTCCGCAAAGTAGTTCGGCCGATCTCTGCTTCCGAAGGTACACGGCCCGGCTGGACGTGTCAACGAGATGGGGCCGCCGCAGCCCTTACCGCGGCCGCCCGGCGGGCAGTGGGAAGCGCGGGCTATCTGTGTAGCTCGGGCGACCACTCCACTTCGTAGCACTGCTCCCGGTGCGTTCCGCTGATGACGCTCGTCTGCGGCGTGATGGCCTTCATCCTGTCCTGCAACTGATCGATCCCCAGGATCAACTCCCTGAGCGCGTGCCGGATCCTGCCGGCCAGCTCGGGGTCGGGTAGGTCCAGTTCGAACGAATCCAGTTGGTCCATCAGGAACTCAAGCCCTGCAACGCCCTCCTCCACCTGCTCGTCCTCCATCTCCCTGAGCTTCTGCTGGAACGCAGCAGGCACTACGACCAGGAAGTTCGCGTCCCCGTGCTGCCCCACAATGGACTGCAACTCCTGATCCACGTGCGCCCCGTCGGCCCGCGTCTGACGGATCGTCGCAGTCACGTGCTCCCAACCACCGATGCTGAGGCAGCGGTCCACGATGGCCATGGCCGCGGACATGGAACCCGCCTCGTAGCGGTCCTGCTCCCCCGGTTCCAGCCCCAGGCAGTAGACGTCGGTCTCCTGGTAGGTGCGCTTCTTGACGAATTGGGCAAACTGGGGGTTCCCCGAGAGCGCGGTGAACAGGGCGTCGAGCGTGTTACGGGCAGCCTGGGGATCCTGAAGCCCCCAGAGGGTTCTCACCTCCGCCACGGGGCCGACTCGCGTCTCCCACACCCGTTCCCATTCGCCGGTTTCCTCATTCTGCTCCATGTCGGTGAGGACCTCACGCTCCTTGACTTCGACGTCCACGAAAACATAAGCGTCACCCGCCAGCATGGACAGCATCTCCAGGAAGTCCACGCCGACTATCATCTGGGTCATCTGCATGGTGGCCTCAAACTGGACGGCGACCTGGGGATTAACAGCGCGGAGGGCATCGATCACTTCGTCATAGAGACGCCTGAAACCGACTCGGAACATCACGCAGGCGGCCTCCTGTTGCCCCAGGCGAGGAAGCTCGAACGTGCCCGACCCGTCGAGCAGCTCCGTCAGCGCGGCGGATATCGGTTCGCCGTGCAGGAATGCCCCCTTGCCCTCGGCCGACATGGCCTCGTCGGTGGCACGGAGGAACCAGCTCGCGCCGGCCTGTTCACACTGGTCGAAGCTGAGGAGTCGCTTGAAGACGAGGAACGCCTGGTAGGAAGCCCTGGCGGCCTCGATCTCCCAGTCCTCCGCTGGGCCTTCCCCCTCCTGCCCCGCAAGATCCCTCGCCGCCTCCTCCATCTCTTCCTTGTAGACTTCCTCCGCGCGCTGCAGCAGCGTTCGCAGGTTAACGATCAGGAACGCTTGCGGTCGGCGCTCCGCCGCCACGAAGCGTCTGTAGAGGGCGCTCTCGGACACGGTGCGCTCGGGCGGGGCCATGATCGCCCGCCAGAGCTCCCCCGGGTTGCCGTTGGAGCAGATGACGCACTCGCCCACACGACCGACCGTCCAGTCGCCGCTTTCATCGCCGATGAGCTCGCCAGCTTCGACCTCTATCCCCCTCCGGCGAACGTCCTCGCGTTCCGGGTACTTCTCCGCCATCCGGTCAATCATTGCACGGAACTCGGCCACAAAGTCCAGGGCCAGCTCTTCGCCGGCCGTCCTGAGAATCAGCGAGGTCGTGTAGTTCCTGGTCTCGGTCACCGTGTGCTCTCTAGGCTCCCCGACGATCATCTGTCCCGTTTCCTCATCGAAGTCGTACGTGGGTACCATGTACGTGTCCGTCACCACTTCGGGCTCGTCCATTGGGATGCACACGACGTACAGGGTCACGTCCGCAATGTCCTCGAGGAGCCGGGGCCGGAACTCGTAGTTGGCAGCCGCCTCTTTCAGGAGCCCGTAGAGCTCGCCGAACTGGTGAGCGACCTTGCCGCCGACGTCGGGGTCGACGAACCTCAGCGCGCGCTGCGCCTCCTCCAGACAGGCCTTCACGTCCACCTCGGCGTAGAACACGGCCTTGTCGGCGGGCAACCGTTCGGCCAGACTGCCGACCGCCTCTTGCCCGGCAGCCGGGCCGCACATGAGGACAAGCACCGCGACACCGGTTGACAACGTGTGCTTGAGCATTCTGTGCCTCCCAGGGGCTCGGCGTCGGGGCAACGCGTTCTGCCCCCTGCCGCTTCAGGCAGCCTTGCCCTGCAGGTAGATGGCTATCCGGTCGTAAAGGATGAATATCAGGTCTGCCGCGCCGTTCCCGTCCACGTCACCGATCTCAAGCTCCTGCGGCAGCTCGTGCGTGTCGCTCTCGCCGCGCTGAGAGATGCTCTTCTCGAAGAGCCGGTGCCGGCAGACCGGGCGAAGCGTGCCGTCCTCGGCGGGGCGATGTATCTCGAACATCGCCTTTTTGCTGTCGAAGAGCAGGACTTCATCCCTGCCGTCGGCATCCAGGTCCGCGGGACGGATGTTCCAGTAGGCGAAGTGGTCGAGCTTGGCGTCGTAGACGTTGCGGGACTTCACGACCCTCCGTTCGTCCCGGTCGAGCAGGATTTGCACGACGTTCCCGCCCAGCAGGATCAGGTCCACCGTGCCATCGCCGTCAACGTCGCCCGCCTTCATGTCCTGGGCCTCAAGTCCCGCCAGGTCCACGCGGGCGACCAGGCGGAACTGCGCGCCCTCCAGGTCGAACTCCACCACCTTGGCGGCGCCCTCTGCAAGGGCTACGAAACGGGGCGCCGCTTGCGAGGGGTAGGCGATGAGGCGCGTCACCTCGTCGAACTTCCAGTTGAACTGCCGTTCGACGTAGAGCTTCTCGTTGGCATCCACCTTGAGGACGCGGACGAAGCCGGTCTGGACCAGCAGCACCTCGTTGTCCCCGTCGCCGTCGATGTCGGCCACCAGCAGTGGCTGGGCCTCCTCGTGTTCCAGGAACTGCTGGTCCACAATGATGGACCTGAAGCGGCCGCCTCCCAGCCCGAGGTAGAGGCTTTCCTTGCCGGAGTAGGACCAGTACATGACGAGGTCCGTCTCGTCGTCGCCGTTGAAATCCGCGAAGGCCAGCCGGGCGGGCTTCTGCCGCAGAACCGCCTTGAGGTCGTCGGCCTGAGGGCCGAACTGGAGGGTCTGCGCTGCCACGCTGATGCTGCCCGCGCCTCCGTCGAAGGCCTTCTCGGCCAGTTCGGCTGCGGACGCCGTCTTCACGGCGTAGTCCCCGTCGAGCTTCTCGACCCACAGCAAGGCCGTCTCCCCGGCGCCGATGTCGCCCAGCCAGAGGAACTGCACCAGGCCCTCGGTGCTGATCGGCCGGGGGAAGGTCACGCCCGAGTTCTCCACGCGGCTCACGCCGAAGATCTTGTCCTCCTGGGAGAAGCTGAACAGCACCGCCCTCCCGTCGGCCGTTTGGAAGAGCTTCAGGCCGGAGATACTCCTTGGCGCGGGCGCACGGTTGATCGTGAAGTGCTCGCCCCGGGCATTCAGGATGAGGAACTCGTTCTTGGCCCTGGCGGCCGTCACGATCTCGAGGTCCCCGTCGCCGTCCAGGTCTGCGGCCTCGAAGTCCTCGGCTGAGCCGGCGGCGGACTCGAGGGCGACGGCCCGAATCGAGGGGTCGATGCGTCCCTGCTGCGCAGGCCGTTTTTCCTCGGCCAGCGCCAACTCCCGCAGTCGGTTCTGGCCCTTGTCAAGCGTCAGGAACCGGAGCCCGTCCCCGCCCGGATCGTACGGCTTCACGGGGCCCGACAGGTGGGACAGGACCAGCTCCTCCTCGACGAAGTCTCCCTCGTCGTTCTGCACGAAGACGTGCGTGGCGTGGAACTTGTCCGCCGAGAACAGAACCAGGTCGAGCCAGCCGTCGCCGTTCACGTCGATCAGGCGATGTTCGGTGATCTTGTCGCGGTAGCTGGCGCTCAACGGGAAGGCCCGGCGCTCCTGCGCTTCGTCCACGACGTTGAACTCCTTGATCCCGAGCGCGAAGATCTCCTTCCTGCCGTCTCCGTTCAGGTCGGCGACGCGCAGGGCATCGCGGCGGTCGGCCACATCCACGTCGGCGATCCTGCGCGGGGGCCCGAACGAGCCGTCCTCCTGACCTTCCAGGACCGCCAGGGAATCCACGTCGCCGTAGAACAGGATGTCGGCGCGGCCGTCCCCGTTCAGGTCCTCGATGACGAGTGACGAGATGCTGTTGGTGACGGGATGCGTGACGAGTTTGAACCTCTGGCTGTCCGGGATCCGGTTCATGTCCTCGAAGTCGACGAGCGTGTCCGGCGCCTCGCCTTCCCGGCGTCGCCGCAGGATGCCGATCTCCCCCTTGTTGTTGTTGACGAAGACAACCTCCTCAAGTCCGTCCCCGTCGACGTCCGCGAGCGTGAGGCACGATACGCCGTTGCCGACCTTGATGAAGTCGCATTCCGTGAACTCCAGCGACTTATCCGTGGCCACAAGCGGCGTCTCCATGTACTTGACGCCGGCGTTGGGGTTGTCCGGGTCGTAGGCAAACGCGTCGACGTTGTCGAGAAACTCCTTCACGTAGACGGACGGCACGGCGAAGCCCAGGCCGTCCAGGAATATGTAACCCATATTGGTCACGCCGATGACCTGGCCGCGCTCGTTGAAGAGCGCCCCGCCGGAGTTGCCCGGCGCGATGGGCGCCGTCGTCTGGACGTAAAGGCGGCCGTCGTAGTTACGGTTGACCTTGCTGACTATCCCCAGCGAGGTGGATCGCTCCAGGCCCATCGGATTGCCAATGGTGAAGACGCTGTCGCCCTCCTTCAGTTCGGCCGAATCGCCGATATCGAGTTGAGGGATTTCCATCTCGATCTCGTCCTCTATCTTCAGGAGGGCCAGGTCCATGTGCGCGTCGAGGGCGATCAGTTTGACCTTCTTGAAGACCTCCTTCTCGAACCGGCCATCTTCGCGTCTGAAGGCCGTCACGGTGATGGACCGCTCGTTGGCGACCACGTGGTGGTTCGTTACGACGTAACCGTCACGGTTGCAGAACCACCCGGTCGCCAACCCGGCTGGCGTCCTGACGACCACGATCGCCGGGCCAAGTTCCTCGGCGAGGGCCTGGACGGACTTGGCGGAGCCGGACCCCGCCCGGTAGAGCCCGATCCGGACGACGTCCTCGGCCGCTTCGGCAGACAGCGCCTGGAAGTCCTTGACCTTCTCCATGCTGACGGCGAGGACCTCGTCGCCGATGGAGAGGTAGATGACCTTGGCGTCTCTCCTGAGCAGCTCCCCCTCGATCTTCGAGCCGTCGGTCAGCTCGATTACGACTCGCCCCCCGGCCCACGCCGGACCGCACAAGGCGGCAAGAGCGCAGACGGCGGCGACAAGAATCGTTGAGCCCCGCATGACCTCACCCTCCAATCTTCAGATGACAGGACCTGAAGGCAACGGCCGCCCTGCCTCCCGAGAAGCCCTCCTGCCACTCGGAGACCGCAGCCCCAACTCCGTCGTCCCATTCCTAATACGCTATCCCGTATGCCTTTATTCGCCCATTACACTACGGCCCGTACCGGTCTGCGTCAAGGCGGTTTTCCGCTGAGCTCCCGTTCATTCGGCCGGCTGCAGTGCAGACACGTCCAGGCGGCCCGATATCCTGTCGGAGACGATGCTCCCGGTGTTCCTTATCCGCAGCCGCAACTCCTCCCGGCCGACCTTCCCCTCCAGGACGGCGAATCGGCCATCGCCGGAGACGACGTTCGCGCGGTAGAAGTCCAGCCATTCCTCCTCGACGCTGCCGAGGGCCCGGCGCATGGCCTGCGTCCTCTCGGGGTCCATCTCGTAGCCGCCGCCCTCGCCTCGGATCCAGAACCCAACGGCCGCACAGCCGGTGTGGACTGCGTCGCGCACCTCCCTCTCCATTCTCCGCGGATCCGAGTCCGGAGCCCACAGCAAGCAGATCACGTCGTCTTGGCCGGCCGCCTCGAGCATGGCGCGCGCCGCGCGGGGCGGCTGCGTATAAACCATGAGCCCCAGAAACTCAAAGGGCTTGAACAGGTGCACGGAGTCCATGCTGGCGCCCGTCCAACCCCCGGCCGGAAGGCCGTGTTCGGCGGCGATGCGGCGCACTTCGGCGCCCAGTTCGCGCGTGCGCTCGCGCTTGTACTGACGCCAGTGCTCGGCATCCGCCCCTGAGAGGCCCGCCGGGTCCTCGTACGCGATCCCCCTGCCCTCGCAGTAGCGCCTGTAGCCATCCCTGCAGTACTGGCAGTAGCACTCGGTCTTGTCGAGCTCGAAGTTGTCGTCCAGGATGAGCCCGTCCAGGTCGTAGTTGTCCAGCAGGTGCCGGATGGTGGCCAGCGTGTGCTCCTGCCCTTTGGGGTTATTGAAGCACGCCTGGAACTGGTCATAGCGGCTCTTGACGGGTTCGCCTTTCGCGTCTATGCGCTTGACCTCCGGATACCGGCGAAGGGGCGTGACGTTGTCGAAGTACACCCCTCCGATGACCTTGATGCCCCGCCCGTGCAACTCCCGGATGAGGTCCTCCAGGAAGTTGCCTTCGTACTGCGCCACGAGCAGCTCGTCATGCCTGTCCTCAGGCACGCCTGCGTACCACGCGCGGCCGTTGCTGTCGCGCAGGAGCGGCTGGCAGATCGTGGCGTTCAGCGATTCAACGTAATCGGCAAGGCGAGCGGGTGACTTGGCCCCCGCCCGCAGCACGCCCCACGGCAGGTGGATGACCGTATCGACGTTCCGCGCCGCCTGAAGGGGCTGGTAACGAACCTGCACCTCGACCTCGACCTCCTCCGGGACGGCGCTCACGTCCAGTTCGACTGTTCTGAGCGATCCGATGCGCCTGACCGCCGGCTCAGCCACGCGCCTGCCGTCGACGAGCACCTCGCGGACACGGGCGCGCGCAGGCAGCGCGACGCTGATGCGGCCCGACCATTCCCGCTGTCCCGTCTTGAGCTTCCCTTCGAGCAGCCAGCCCAACAGGTTGTCCAGCATAGTCGGGGCCAGGTCGGGCTCCGCCCAGCGCTTGTCCTGCTCGGGCCCGAAGCCCAGGACGGCCGCCCTGCCCTTCCCGTACTCGGCCAGCACTCCGAGCGCGTTGCCGTCCGGATCGCTGGCCACGGGAACGCCGCCCTCAACGGGTTCCACCGAGACGATCTCGTAACCGCGCTCGGCCGCCTCAGTGTGGCCGATGTGCTCCGGCAACGCCACGGGGCCGGGCGTAAGTCCCGCGGTCAGGGGGCTTTCCAGGAGCACAAGCTCCTTGATCCACACGCTCCTGGCTCGGCCGACCTTGCACACATCCTCCAGGAAACCCGGGGCGCCCATCGGCCCGCCCCAGCTTCCATAGACGGCGCCGCCCTCTGCAACGTACCGCTCGAGAGCGCCCGCCTCGGCGTCCGTCAGGTGACGCTTGATGCTCAGCGCCACCAGGGCATAGCGGTCGAGAGAGGCAGGATCGACCGGTATCCTGCCGTAGGTAACGTCAAATCCCTCCTCCTTCAGCGCGCTCAGGATCGCCGTGTCCCATCCCCAGGAGTTCTCGGGCTCGACCACCAGCGCCCGGAAACCCAGAAACGGCGCGGCGCCTTGATCCCGGGCAGACACACCCGCCGCACATAGAGCCAGCACGATTGCCAGAATCGCTCTTGCAGGCATCTCGGCGACCCCCCTGTTCGCTCAAGTCATCAACAACAACTCGGGACGGCTCAAGGCTGGAGCCTCTGGAGCCTCTCGAACTCGACGTAATCGGAATCGCGCATAGCTTCAGCGAACGCAGACACACGCCCCGCCATCACTTGCCGTTCCGTGCGGTCAACCGTGGCGCTGTAGACCACCCCGTTGGGGCTGACGAACAGCGCGCCCACGGTCTCGCCGCTGCGGACGACGGGGACGGCCGCCCACTGCCCGCCTCCCGCACCGTTCGCTCCGATCATCAACATGGCGGCCAGGCCAAGCATGACCAGGGCCGCCAGACCGGCCGTCTTCATCCTGCCATCATTCGCACTCATCAGAGCGCCTCCTTCCATCGCATCGCGGGCCGTGCCCGCGTTCAAGGGACGAAGTCCATCCGGGGACCTGCGACGCCCTCGCCGCGATCGCAGTGATCGGCATGGCCCGCGGCAGCCCTTGGACTGCGCTCGCCGATGGCGAAGCCGAAGTGGCGCGCCCTTGC
>Ga0114922_10001704_pt1 | contig 20804 bp, 14 predicted proteins | sample AartaG_FD_100975 | JGI IMG/M metagenome (GOLD analysis project Ga0114922, IMG submission 100975) | Deep subsurface microbial communities from Aarhus Bay to uncover new lineages of life (NeLLi) - Aarhus_00045 metaG | ecosystem: Environmental > Aquatic > Marine > Oceanic > Sediment | place...
GACTTTTCGAAGTTGTGTTGTTTTTACTACGTATTTTCAGTGACGCGCATCACCTCTTTGACGGTGGTAAATCCTTGACGGACTTTACGAAATCCATCCTCGCGCAGGGTAACCATCCCCTTTTCTTTACAGAGCCGCTGCAGTTGCGTTACGGTTGGATCGGTATTAATCAGATCCTTGACGGCTTCATTGACAATAAGCAGTTCATATAATCCCAGGCGGCTCTGGTATCCGGTATTGCGACAATCATCACAGCCGGCGCCCTTATATATCTTTTGGCAATCATAGTTGTAGGTTTTCATAAATCCGAGGCTTTCAGCGTCCGGTTCGATCTCGGTTTTACACTGTTCGCAAATTCGTCTTACCAGTCGCTGGGCCAGTATGGCATTGGTGGAAGCGGAGATGAGATAGGGTTCGATGCCAATATTAATCAATCGGGTGATACTGCTGGGAGCATCATTGGTATGCAGGGTTGACAAGACCAGATGCCCGGTCAGCGAGGACTGGACGGCAATGCGTGCCGTTTCCTCATCGCGAATTTCGCCTACCATAATGATATCGGGGTCCTGTCGCAGGATGGACCGTAAGGCGGCAGAAAAAGTAAGACCGATTTTTTCAAATGCCTGGACCTGCGTAATTCGCGGTAAATGATATTCGACGGGATCCTCGACAGTAATGATATTCGTTTTTTCATAATCCATTTCTTGCAGACAGGCATAGAGGGTGGTGCTTTTCCCCGAACCGGTAGGTCCGGTTACCAGGATAATCCCATGGGGCTGTTTAATCTGCTCTCTGATCGCTTGAAAGTCCTTCTGATCCATTCCGAGGTCGAGGAGTGTCAATTGTTTTTGGCCTGCATCCAGGATACGAATGACCACTTTTTCCCCGCAGGAGGAGGGCAGGATGGAAATCCGCAAATCCACCTTGTGTTTTTCGATTTTCATTTGAATGCGTCCGTCCTGGGGCAGTCTTCGTTCGGCGATGTCTAAATTGGACATGATTTTGATGCGGGAGACAATGGCGGGGTGCATATACTGTGGACACTTCATCTGATCGAACAATATGCCGTCGATTCGAAACCGTACGATGAGTTCGGTTTCTCCGGGTTCGATGTGGATATCGGAGGCTTTGTCTTTGACGGCGCGTACGATGACATAATTGACAAATTTAATAATAGGCGAATCGCTGGCAGCGCGCTTGAGGTTCGATAAATCCTCTTCCGTGCTTTCGACAAACTCGATATCTAAATTGTCGTGTTTACGAGTGATTTCCTCGACATTATATTCCAGAGACTCTCCTTCCATGGTTTTGAGGAGATTTTGAATATCCTTCGAGGGCGCCAGCCTGAGGAGCAAAGGCATATTGACTTTCCGTTGTATCTCGTCGATGAGAAAAATATTGGCGGGGTCGGTAATGGCCACAATTAGTTTATTGCCGTCAAAGGCGACAGGAAGCACGCAATTTTTTTCAATAAAATTTTTATCGAGCAGTTTAAACGCCTGGGGATCGATCATGTTTTTCTGAACGCGGAGGAAAGGCAGATGATACTGATCCGCAACGCAGCGCAGTAAATCCACTTCACTGATCAATTTCATTTCCACCAGAATTCGTCCGATATGGGAATCGGGCGCATTTTGATTTTTTTCATGCACTTGCTGTAATTGTTCCCGGGAGACGAGGCCGCGTTCCAGCAACATTTTTTCCAGGGCAGGAAGCGTCTGGTCTTTATCGTTCTCTTCGGGATTCCACAGATCGCATAAGGTGTTATCCCCAGTGTCGGCGGCCGGACTTTCTGCCGACGCCGGTGCATTATCGTGCGATACCAGTTCTTGCGTTGACATTTCTTCGCCCGACATTTTCTCCTCCGATTTCTATGTAGAACGCTTACGAATCACAGGTAAGCGTAAGTTTCCTTTGACAGGATGATTGAATATGATTAATAATCTGGCCCACGGTCGCCAGGGCTTTGGCGCCTTCGATGGAAGATTTCGTAATGGTAAATTGAAATCCCAGAACGGCCTTTCCCTCATTCTGCAATTCCTTATTATGACGGTAGCGAGCATGAAGGCATACCAGTTCCTGTCCTGTGGACGAAAGAATGGAGATATTGCATTTTTGATTATTATGGAAAACAACATTCTCTGAGGTTTTTGTCGATATTCCCATTCCATTCAGGGAGAGATTGTGTAAATATCCTGCATACCTGGTTACCTTTTTATTCTTATTCTCATCCTCATCCTCTTCGTTCTCCTGTTCCTCATTCTCCTCTTCGGACCAGAAGGATACCTGAATGTTTGCATCCTTTTGTACATAAAATCGCTCGCAGTTTCGTCGATCCGTTTCTTCAATACATTCCGGCAGGCTGAGGGACAGACTCGACACTTTCAGGCCATCGGTCATCGTGTGGGGCTGTGAACCGATATATTTAGCTACAAAGGAAAATGTATTATATTCTCGGGCAAAGGTAATAAACGCTTCCAGAACGGGATCGTAAAAATCCAGCACTTCCGAGTTCGGTCCCATGATAAGAATTCGCTCGTGATCCACTTCTAAAAATTTGGAGTTAAAAATGGAGCTTTGAATGGCCGTCTTTAAGGAAACCGAAATTTCAATTTCCTCCTGAATCGCCCAGTCAATCAGCGACCTGCCGTCCTCGCCGTAGTGTTGTTTTTTCATGCCCATTTTATTCTACGCTCTCCCAAAACGTGTAGAGAAGCGTTCTTAGCACTACAATCCAAGGATATCGATATGTTTTATCGAATCCTTATGTCTAGTTCCCATATAGGGTTATGTTAATTATCGGTAATCCGCTGAAGCGACTTAACGGCAGGAATGATATTTTCATTTGACCCGAAGGTCTGATAATGTGCGCCTTGGCCCTTTTTGCTACGAAGGCGTGTGGGGTACTGAGATAGCCGAACTATCGATCAAGACGGCGCGTGCGGGGGCGCCGTCGGCGTCGGCCATTTTGAGGGGGCCGCACGCAAGGAAATATTCACCTTCTTCGACCTGAGCGAGAACAATACCTTCCAGGATGGCGATATGATTGCCAAGAAGGATATGATGGGCGGGTTTTTCGGCGAGTCCGGATTTGTCGATGCTGAGATAATCGATACCGACTAATTGGATGCCTTTCTCGACGCAGAACTGGGCGCCGCTGCCGGAGAGATATACGAATTCTTTATGAAACGGCGCGTCCGGATTTTCAAAGACTCGCCGGGAGTTATCCGTCTTCAGCAACAGCCGTTTGGCGCCGGCGGGCACCTTGTCCGAAAGTAAATCTCCCGTTACCACGGTGACATCTCGACAGTCGGCTACGAAGGTCGGTCCGTATAACTGCTCCAGTGGGATTTTATCCGTTCCGTATCCGTCCGCCAGATAATGGAGGGGGGCATCGACATGGGTTCCCACGTGCGCGGTCGTCTGGATGGCGGAGACGTTCGAGGAATCGCCCTTGTCCAGATCCCGCTGTAAAGTGCGTTGGTAGGGTACATCCCTGGGATAGGTCAACATTCCGTTATATAACGTCATCGAAATATCGTATATCTTCATTTTTTTTGGCATAGTGCATCCAACCCTCTATAAGTGCCCCTAACAAAAAGAACCTATGCTCATTTGTCATTCTGAGCGAAGCGAAGAATCTTTACCTTACGTACGTTTTGAGATCCTTCGCTTTGCTCAGGATGACATCGTTGCCATTTTGTTAGGGGTTCTAAATGTATTCGTTATTTTTTGATGACCTTTTCCAGACTTTCAAATCCGGCGGTGTGTTCATTCAAACGGGTAATATTCTTTTTCGCGGCTACGGATTTGAATTGCTGATAGACCTCGGCAATCGAATCCGCGAGCGGCCACGGTGCGCCTGTCGTTGACGCCTCCTTGCGAAACTCATTCCAGCGCACCATGAAGGTATAAAGCACCGGCAACTGGGCACACTGCACCCGGAATCGCAAGTCCGGATCTTCCCGGACGGCCTCTTCGGCCTCCTGCAAATGCTGCCAGCCCCGCCGCAACGTATCCAACGACAAGAACTTGGCGGTATGCGCGGAAAAACAGCCTAGCTTATCGCCGCTGGTTTCCACCGCATCATGCGTAACATCCAAGTACTCTCGAATATGTTTTGCCGCATCGCCATAATACCCGTCGATAAATTCGTCGATCAGTTTCTCGCTATCCCGTTTCGGATTCCACATCATTTTGGCCAACACCCAGGCCCGCAGTTCGGCCAATTCCGCGCCATTGGTGGTATAAGCGCCCTGCTCGAAAATTCCTTTGACATTATGTTCCACGAAAAATTTCACATTCGGCCCTAATACGTTCAGGTTCGGATGCGGCATGATGTGATGGCGAAAGTTCGTCGTATAATCCCAGATATAGAGCCGATCGCAGATTTGGCTCCAGCCGACGATGTCGTCGCGGAACGTTTGATTCCGCTCGTGTGCCAGCGGAACGGCGAAGGAACATTCGATACTGCATAATCGTACGATAACATTTTTTCTCGGTTTGACGTGCCTGGGGGGCTTGCGGGTATATTGATAGGCCAGCGTACTGATCGCGACGTGAGGAAACTCCTCCTCGACCGCCTCGGCCACGGCATTGACGAAATGGATGAGAGAGCCGGCGGGACTGCCCTCTCTCTCGTCCACCGCCTGACATTGATAACACTGACAGTGGCCTCGCCAATCATTCTGCGAGACGGAGGCAATGGTGGCGGCGGGATTGGCCCGCAGCCGCTCTTTCAGATTCTTGATCAGTTCCCGCCGCATTTCCTCGTTCGTGAGACATAGCTGAGCACGTTCATGCTTCCGTATGCCCTTGATTTCGCTGAACCAGTCCGGATACGTTTCAAAATAGGTAGCCGGCGGTATCAGGGAATAAAACGTATGGACGAAACCCTCGTAGATATGTTTGCCTCCCTGCTTTTTACTCAAGCGATGGGTGTGTCCGTTGCATTTATTGCGTACGGCCCAATTCCCGTCAAAGGCGTCGTACCAGAACGACTCGCGAAACTCGACCGGCGGACGATAGCGGATATCCAGCTTGCCGAACTGAATCGTACCCTGTTGGGGGATCGTGGATACCTGCGAATCCCACCACCGGCATCCCAGCGTATCTTCCAGAAAGGTATAGACGGCGTAGAGGGTGCCGCGCGGTTCGGGGCCTGCGAGAATCAGATCGTCCTGGACGGTACGAATCACGATCCCTTCCTGCCCCAAATCCCTGGTAGAGAACTTTGGATCGACTAATTTCGCCGCGGCCGGACCGACATACAACCAACTCATCCCCGCATATTGCGCCAATTCCTGTGCCGAGCGTGCCGCCGTCCCGTCCGCTGCTTCCTGCTTCAATACCACGACATCCAATTTCGCTTCGCTGATCCGGCGTATAAAATCTGCCAGTTCCTGCGCGGCGTGCTTGACCGGCTCACTCGAAGCCGGCCCGACCACAATCACCGCCTTGGCCTGACCTTTTTCGGTAATCGTTAAAGCATGAGCAGCAGCAGTACAATGAAACACCAACGCCGGTATTAGGTATCTCATTAATCTTTGCATTGTATAATCCTTTCGGAACAATGGACTCCTGCCCCTGCCCCTGCCTACGCAGGGGTGACAATCCTGCGCAGGGGTGACATTTCTTCCGCAACAGCAACTAATAAACAGTATATTCGCAGGGGTATAACGGCCACAAGAAGATTTGAGGGCATTTTTGCAGTCGCTGTAATTCTTTGTTATTTCTAGTCTTACAAATCGGGCCTGTCCGATGTCTTTGTTTATAGGCTGGTAATGTTCTAGCAAAGACTTTGTGATTCTGGTATAATGAATTCGAGGCCTGGATAAGGAATAGGATAATTCGACGTAACGTATTTACAGATAGAATGTTACGAACGACTTCAACAATTACGATTAGCCTGATCGTCTGGCTCGGTGTTTATTTACCGCTCGAGGTGAACGCGGTTCAGGGCGCCGTGCCGAATCCATCCCAGCCGATCTGTCTGGAGCCGATCGGCGTACGCCAGCTTGTAGAGGAGCATCCGGAACTGACCGGCGCTGCGGTTCGGATTGGCATTATCGAGTTATGTCAGCCCACCTCGCCAAGTGCGATTCCTAGGGTCGGCGCTTATGAAAATGATCTGGCCTTTCTGCCGAACATGCAGCATCTGGCACTGGCACAGTCGAACCTGCTCGAACTGCATTACTTTTACAATCCGAATCGACCGGCCTGCTATTCCTCCCATGCCAGTACCATCGCAGGGATTTTAATGGGGAACGATCCCAATGCCCGTTACGCCGATCTAGGTGAATTTCCTTATCGCGGTATCGTACCGGAAGCGGCATTGGAACTCTATGAAACCAACTGGTTCATCTATAAGCGAATTATATCGCCCTCGCGGGCGCCGGTGGAAAATGACGTGCTGAGCATCAGTTGGGGTACGGATGCCGAAGATGGAATCACGATGCTTTGGCAGCGTGGCATCGACGCCTTGGCGAGCCGGGACGGCTGCGTGATCGTGGCCGGCTGTGGGAACGGGCAAGGGAAATTCAGCGCGATCAGCAAACCCTCGTGGGGCGGGAATATCATCAGTGTCGGTGCAGCGAGGAGCTTAGGAACGTTTCCGGATAATCTTCAATACCTGTCAGCGCCGACACCGGAGTTCAGCAGTTGCGGCCCGACGGATGACGGTCGAGCCAAACCCGACATTATCGCCCCGGGCCTGGCGCTGGGACCGGACGCCTATAGCGTTGATGCTTATCACTGCGAGCAAACTGGAATCGGCTACAGCAGTTTCGCCGCCCCGCAGGTGGCGGGCGCCGCGGCCTTGCTCATCGACGCCGCCCGACGACATCATCTGGCAAACGGAGATGATCCGAGACTCATCAAAGCCTTACTGCTTAACGGCGCCACCAAGCTGACCGGCTGGCACAAAGGGACCTGCGATCCGCAAGACGATTCCTACGTGCCGCTGGACTATCGCCAGGGGGCGGGTCTGGTCAACGCCTTTAATTCCTATCAGCAATTGATGGCGGGACGTTATATTCCTGACGTCGGTGAAATCCTCGAAAGGATCGATCAGTTCATCCAAACGTTAGACCCAAATGATATCGAGAACGCCGTACGGTTGGACGAGATAAAGGATTATTTCGCGCGTAATAGCGGCTGGGACTTCTCCCAGGTTACACCCGCTCCGGCGGATCCGAATTCCAGGCGCGTCTATCTTCTGCCGAAACCTTTACAAGAAGGCGATGTTTTCAAGGCCACCTTAACCTGGTACAAACCTTACGATTGGCAAGGTATTTTCAAAGAACTACCCGTACCCACGCTAATCCTGGAATTATGGTCGGCCGATCCGAATGGTATCCTGAGGGAAAAACTGGATATCTCCGACAGCGAACTGGACAATCTACAGCATATCTATTACCACAGTAGCAAGCCGACGCGGATCGCTCTGGTCGTCCGGGCGGCTGACTATCCCGACGCTCGTGAAGAACCGATCCCCTATGCCCTGGCCTACAGCGATAGCGACGCTGCCTACGCCGGCGATCAGATCGCCTCCGATTTTAATGCCGACGGGATCGTGGATGTGGATGATCTCCTGCAATTCCTGGATATCTGGCGGGCGCATCGGAACAACGGCGACCTGGCGGATCGGGCCCTGCTGTTGCCCTACCTGCCGGAGGATTTAAACCTCGACGGCCGCGTGGATAAGCGGGACTTCGAACTTATCAGCGGTCAATGGCATCAGAAATCCCTCTGGCACAGAAAAGAAAGTGTAAATGAGTGAAAGGAAATCGTAGGGGCGGCCCCGTGTGGCCGCCCTCGTGTGACCGCCCTCGTGTGACCGCCCTCGTGTGACCGCCCCCGTGTGGCCGCCCCCGTGTGGCCGCCCCCGTGTGACCGCCCGGTTTACGGTTCACAGTTCACAGTTTACGGTTTACAGTTAAAGACACAACTTGACTGGCTTTTATATAAACATAGCCTTGACAAGAACATACGCCACTTGTCATTCTGAGCGCAGCGAAGAATCTCGAACTCGCAATGAGCAATAACCTCATTCTAAGGCCAGATGCTTCGCTCCGCTCAGCATGACAACAAAAAGTCAGTCAAGTTGAGTAAAGAATAAATGAGTGGATGAGTAGAGGGGGGATCTCCGTTTTCGGTTCTCAGTATTGATCAGGTGATCCCTAAAAAATAATTGCTATCCAAAATATTAAAAAGAACCCATGATGTTTTTCCCGGGTGCTTTTTCTCTTGAAAAGACTCCCCTAGATTTTTAGAATAGCTTTTTCAGGGCAAATACCGCATAAGTATTTGTATATATGAAACTTACAACATCTAAATCCGTTTTGCGGGGTACGATTGCCATCCCAGGCTCGAAATCGCACACGATTCGAGCGGTGGCGTTGGCGGCGTTAGCACAGGGTAGAAGTGAAATTATGGCCCCGCTGCTCTCAGCCGACACTATGGCCACGGTGGACTGCTATACTAAACTCGGCGCCGAGATCGATGCCAACCGGGACGAGATTTGGTATGTCCAGGGCGCCGGCGGTAAGCTGAATGTGCCGGAAAATGTCATCGACGTAGCCAATTCCGGCACGACGCTGAGGATTGGCGTCGGCAGCGCCGCCCTGCTGGACGAGGGAACCGCCCAATTCACCGGCGATGAGCAAATCCGCAGCCGCCCCATCGTTCCCCTGCTCGAGAGCTTGAACGATCTGGGCGCCCATTGCTACAGCGTCCATGGCGACGGTAAGGCTCCCATCGTTGCCCAGGGAAAACTCACCGGCGGGCAAACCTCCATCGAAGCGGTCACCAGCCAATATCTCAGTTCGCTGTTGATCAATACCCCTCTGGCCGAGGAAGACTGCACGATCCACGTAATGAAGCTGAACGAAAAACCCTACATCCAGATGACCCTGAAATACCTGGATGAACATCATATCAGTTATGAAAACGAGGATTTTCAGCGTTTTCATATCAAGGGCGGTCAGCGATATGAGGCATTTTCCAAACGGATCCCGGCGGATTTTTCGTCGGCTACGTTTTTCTTCTGCGCCGGCGCTATTCTCGACGCCGACATTGTGCTGGAAGGTCTGGATTTCCAGGATTCGCAGGGCGACAAAGCCGTCGTGGCTATCCTGAAACAAATGGGCGCCGATATCCAAATTGACGGTATGCAGGCTAACGTTAAGCCGGGCGATCTGAAGGGGATGGATATCGATATGAACGCGATTCCCGACGCTTTACCGGCCCTTTCGGTGGTCGCCTGTTTCGCCCAGGGCAGAACCCGTTTGTACAATGTGGCCCAGGCCCGCTTGAAAGAGACCGATCGCATTACCGTCATGGCGACGGAATTGGCCAAACTCGGCGCCCAGGTCACCGAACAGGAGGACGGTCTGACCATCGAGCCGGCGTCTCTGCACGCCGCCGATTTACAAGGCCACAGCGATCATCGGATCGTGATGGCCTTGTCCCTGGCAGGGATGGCATTACCAGGCGAAACCACTATCGACGCCGCTGAAGCGGTAAATATCACCTTCCCCGATTACGCCAAACTCATGCAATCCCTCGGCGCCGATATCCGGATCGCCGAGGAAACGAAATGACACTATATTGAATAAGGAGACAAAAATGGATCGTCGAACCTTCTCAAAATCAAGTATCGCTCTGGGCGCGGGAATTCTTACGGGCGCCGGTCTCACCCGTGACAGTAAAGCCATGTCAGAAATCCCCGCCGGGAACACCTACCGGGAACCACCGAAAGATCTGCCAATTCGCAAGTTCGATGTGGTCGTAGCCGGCGGGGGAACGGGCGGGGTTGTAGCCGGGATCGCCGCCGCTCGAACGGGCGCCAAAACCATGCTCGTGGAGATCAAGGGATATACCGGTGGCACGGCTACCGAAGGCGGTACGGCCCTGCACAGCTTCTATAATCTGTGGAAGGCCTTCCCCGGCGTCAAAAAGCAGCAGGTCGTCAGGGGCTACCCGCAGGAAATCATCGACCGCCTCATGAAAGTCGGCGGCTGTAGCGGCCATGCGGAAATGATGAAAGGTTTTAATTATGATTCCATCTGCACCGCCATCGACACCGAATTGTATAAGCTGATCACAATGGAAATGCTCGTGGAGTCGGGCGTCCATCTGGCCGTCAATACCCGTGTGGTCGGCGCCGTTATGGACGGCGATCGCATCCGGGGCGTCATCACGGAAAGTCGTTCCGGTCGGGAAGCGATCATGGCGAAAGCCTTTGTCGATTGCACCGCCTATGGCGATCTCGCCGCCTTCGCCGGCGCCGACTACCGAGTCCCCAATGATTACGCCTGCTGCAACAGCATCGGACTAGCCAACGTCGATCTGGACAAATACTATGAATACGTCAAATCAAGCAGCGGATTTAACCAGGTCGCCTTCGGTATGCGCAGTGGCGAACCGGGAAAGGTAGTGCGTTTCAACGGCGGACTGGGAGGCGATTTCCGGAACGAAGCGCGTAAAATCGGCATGTCTTCCATGATAACCACCGTGCACGATAACTACATCATGTTCGTCAAATGTAATTACAAGATCCCCGGCAGCGTGATCGACCGGGACGACATGGCCCACGGCGAACTGGAAGTCCGCAAACGGATGGCCAAAGCCGTCGAACTGTTCCGCAAATACGTACCCGGCTGCGAAAAAGCCTTTATGGCCCGGACCGCCCCGTCCCTCTGTATCCGACGCGGTCGGCTCATCACCTGTGACTATGACATCACCCATGAAGATGTGATCGAAGGCCGCCATTTCGATGACGACGTTATGGCCTATGGCTTCCACGATAACGCACCGCGTTATCAGGTCAAAAACGGCGGCACCTACGGGATTCCCTATAAGGCCCTTCGGGTCAAAGGCATCGAAAACCTGCTCGTCGCCGGCATGATGATCACCTCCGACCATCGCGCCCACATGTCCACCCGCAACACGGTCAGTTGCATGGGCCAGGGCCAGGCCGCCGGCACCGCCGCTGCGCTCTGCAGCCAAAAAAACTGCGGTACTCGTGAGTTGCCCTATAACGATTTGCGAAAAACACTGGAGAAGGAAGGCGTCTATTTTGAAAGTTAGTTCCGGTTGCAGAAGGATGTCACCCCTGCGCAGGATTGTCACCCCTGCGTAGGCAGGGGCAGGGGTCCACGGTTCGGAAAGGCGCCTTTCGCATCGTAATCCTGGATTCCTGCCTGCGCTCGTCGCGGCGGAGCGAACCGTAACCGGGCAGGAATGACAGAAGCGACGGTTGACATGCTCAAGTACTCTTGAGCATGGATTCCTTGGAACTCTATAGTCGAATTATTTATGAAACGCGGTATGAGTTCAAGACGGGGCGGCATACGACACGCATGCCCGCGGACGTCCCCTCATTCGCCGCAGCCGGGGAAGATTACCGTCATTACCAGCAAGGTAATCACGAACGCCCCTATACGAATTCTTCCCTTTTGGCTGTTTTCTAATCGTGGATTAGGTTTCAAACTGTTTTCCCTATACGGTTTGATTACCATGCAACGCGGATTCAACTTTGAAGTGCAACAGTACTCCTATGCATGATTACCTCCAACGGATTTTACTATAAGTTCTTTTCGTTCCTGTGGTTGTGGAAAAATAAACAATGCCTGGTTTCGTCGGCAGTTCTTGATGCAGCGTTTTACGCTTTCTGGGCTTCCAGCAGGAGGAAAACGATTTCGCGATGGGGGGGAACCGTCAGGAACAATTCCTCCTGTCCTGCTGGTAGTCCCAATGCGATAAACGCATCTTCCTACACGGGCATATACGCGGGTGGATTTCCATAACCAGTTTGTTGCACTTCAAAGTTGAATCCGCACAATATTATCTGCGCTACAATATAATTATACGATACCTGTTTGAATTTGTCAAAAAACACAGAAATATCATCTTGTCTGGCGCGAGTCCAGATAGGTTATGTACTCAACTTGACTGGTTTTTTCATAAGTAACGCTTGCACAAGAACATACATTATGTGTCATTCTGAGCGCAGCGAAGAATCTCAAACCCACGAAGAGATAAAAATCTCATCCTTAGACCAGATGCTTCGCTACGCAGATACTTCGCTACGCTCAGTATGACAATGAAAAGTCAGTCAAGTTGAGTTATGTACCGGGCTTGGAAGAGTGCCGGTCAAATACGGTGCCCAAGGTGAGAGCATTGGTGGGACACTGCGTACAATCCAGGCAGCGCACGCAGTTATCCGAGTCGGGTTTATGATCGGGTTGAACTTCGAAGCCGCAATATTTATGACATACCCGGCACGTATTACACTCGGAAGGTTTGAATTTAAGATACACGGCTGAGAATCGATTGAACAAACCGAATACGGCGCCCAGCGGACATAGGATCCGGCACCAAGGCCGATGGATGAAAAACATCCCCGCGACAAACAGAATCGTCACGGCTGATTTTATCAGGTTAGGCCAGGGAATTTCGTTGCCGCTATAGGATGCCTTTACCATTCTGGGGATCCTGGATTCCAGGGCGCCGGCCGGACAAACCTGACAGATAAACAAAAAATGCTCTTCGTTGAAAAAATAGGGGATCAGCAGGACCAGTCCGATAAGAACCGCATAGCGAAAATACCCCGCCCAAGAGGGCAGTTTATATTTGGGCGTAGGAATTTTAGCGACCAGGTCCTGCAGGAATCCAAAAGGGCATATCCAGCCGCAAATAATCCCGCCCAGCAAGGCGCCCGCGAGTACGATGATGCCTATCGCTAAAAATGGAACTATTCCAAACGCGATAGAAGTGGCCACGATTCCTATGGGGCAGGCAAAGGTGGCCAAAGGGCAACCGTAACAATGAAACACCGGCGCACAAATACCATGCATGCGCAGAGAGAATGGATCCAGCCAAACCAGCAGGAAAGAGAGTTGCGTCCAGATTCGCCAGGGGATGAGTTTTTGGGTGAAGGTTTTTGTTTTGGCCACGGCCACCATGACCTCGTTTTCGCTTATCAGGTAGGGCACGCTTGCGGAGGTTTTTCGCCTTCCTGATAGGTTTTTTCAATCTCACCGGTTTCGCTACGCATTATACCACCGACGGCGATTTCTTGATTTAACTCCATTTCCGAAATGATCGTCTGATTTGCACTCCCCACGGAATTTGAAGGGGATAGGGAACGCAACGAACCGAAACATACCATTACCACGCCGGCCGCGATCAGAACAAGAAACGAATACAATCGTCCCTTTCCGCCTTTACCGGCCAAGCGATGGTAATTATGGTTTATAACGTTCTCTTGATCCATACGATGAATTATATCATAGCACGTACTTTACCGCAATATGTTTCTTTGAGCCTATCGGCGGGCGGCAGCCACCGAGCAGAGCGAGGTGGATGGCGGATAACCGTGTTGCTTCGGCATTCGGCCATCCACCTCGAAGACTCGGTGGTTGCCACTCTCCGAATTGTTTTTACATTGTATATTGTATATTTATCATTTTTCATTTTGGTTGCGGCTATGCCGCCCCAAGATCTCTGTGGCTTAGATACATTATTTTGTAATGAAGTTACCCCCTGGAGATTGCCGGAAAAAAATGGCGGAGGCGAATGGGAATCGAACCCACCCAAGACGTTCTCACGCCCCACACTGGTTTTGAAGACCAGGGGCGCCACCAGGCACCAGTCACCTCCGTCCCTATCCGCAGCACGGGGTTTCATTCGATAAAGGCTTCTCGTCCATTTGATCCACGGCGCTTTTAATGGTCTGATAGAACATCATAGCGGGTGCTCCGCCAAACGCAATAGCCAGCCAGGCCGCTTCGTCGATTTCCTCGGCTGAAAATCCCATTTTTTTTGCTTTTTGGATATGGATTTTCAAGCACGGCTCGCATTTGGTTGCGATTGACAGGGCTAGATTGATCGCTTCTTTAGTAAAAGCATCGAGCCCGTCCGGTCGATTGACGTCGGCCAGGAATGATGAAAATTTGGCCTGGATCGATTCCTTCTCGGCAGCGGTATCTTTCCCCGATGAGCAGCAGGTGGATTCTGTTGGCTGCGATGATGTTAAAGTGGAGTTGGATCCACAGCAGGATGCTGTTTTGCCGGCAGGTTCGGACGGCGTGACGGATTGGGGATTTTCCCGCTCTTTGGGTATCATACGATTACCTTTCGTTTTGAGATGAACTCGTCCCTCGCCTTTTGCGCTCACTTTGCCGATAACGGCCGCTTCGGTAACGCCGTTATCATCAAGGGCCTGTAAGAGGGTAGCTGCATTATCCGGAGCGATAGCGATCAGCAGCCCCCCGGAGGTCTGGGCGTCGTAACACATATCGACCATGAGCTCGGAAACGTTATCGTCACTAACGACCAGATGCCCACAGGATTCTTTGTTTCGCTCGATGGCCCCGGGCAGAATGCCGTCGGCTACGTATTGCAACACGCCGGGCAAGAGGGGGATGTCATCCCATATAATTTCGGCTTCGACGCCGCTGCGGAGCATCATTTCAGTTAAATGGCCCATCAAGCTGAATCCGGTAACATCCGTACCGGCATGGGCATTACATTTCACCATCAACTCAGCAGCGGTTTTATTGAGACTGGTCATAGAGCGCACCGCCGCCTCGACGCTTTCGCCAGCCGCACGGTCAATCTGGTGGGCGAAGGCAACGATTCCGGTCCCCAGTGGTTTAGTCAGTATCAATACATCTCCCACTGCCGCCTGAGAATTCGTAATAATTTTGTCTTTATCGATAAAACCGGTGACGGCAAAACCTGCCTTGATTTCCGGATCGTTGATACTGTGCCCCCCGATGACGGCGACATTGGCTTCGTTCATTTTGTCGATCCCGCCGCGGAGAATATCGCTCATAACCTGATCCGGTACTTGCCGAACGGGAAAACCCAGTACCGAAAGTGCCGTACAGGGCCTGCCGCCCATGGCGTAAATGTCGCTTAACGAATTGGCGGCGGCTACCTGACCAAACTGATAGGGATCATCCACCGAGGGCGTGAAAACATCAACGGTTTGCACCAGGGCCTTGCCGTCGCCGAGATCATAGATACCGGCATCGTCGCCGGCGGGCACGCCAATAATTACCCGGGGATCGTTACTGGCCGGTATATCATTAAGAACCTGTTTCAGAAACGCCTGATCGATTTTCGAGGCACAACCCGCTTTTTCAACGAGCTGCGTAAGTCGGACCGGACCGGCAGGAGTTTCCAGGCGTTCTCCGGCACAAAGGCAGATGTTTTTTTCCTTGAATAAATCACACGGACATGGTTGTTTCGGATCGCACACACAATGCCCCACCTTCATGGACCGCTGCATCACCCGTTTTCGTCGCTCGGTATTGATCATTGTTTTATTGTATCCTTTTTATAAAGCATTGCCATATCAAATTAGTCCAGACTCGCCGGTAATGACTGCCTAACCTGTAAGAATAATTCGGTAAATTCCTTTGCCTTCGGCTCTCGCGGTCGGGAAAGATTGATATTAAATTCCTTAATAATACGGCCCGGCCGATCACCCAAAATCAATACACGGTCGCCCAGCAGCAGGGCTTCATCGATGTTATGGGTTACGAAAATCACGGTAAGTTTCGTTTTTTGCCATAAGTGAATCAGCATCTGCTGTAATTCGGTTCGGGTGGCGGCATCCAGTGCGCCAAACGGCTCATCCATCAGGAGTAATTTCGGTTCCAGCGCCAGCGCCTGCGCCAAGGCCGCCCGTTGCCGCATCCCCCCGGAAAGCTCGTACGGATACGCCTTGGCAAAATCCAAAAGTCCCACCGTTTCCAGGAGGTTCTTCGCCTGTTTTTTTCGTTCCCTTCGAGCATGATGCCGCATTTGCATTCCAAATTCTACGTTACGCGCCACCGTGCGCCAGGGAAATAGGGTATAATGCTGAAATACACAGGCAATATTCCGTCCTATACGTAATCCGTCAGCCAACGTCAGAGTACCGCTATCGGTGTGTTCCAGACCCGCTATGATGTTGAGTAAGGTAGTCTTACCGCACCCGGTGGGGCCGATCAGCGTTAGAAATTCTCCCTGACGAACTGTCAATTTAATATTGCCCAGAGCCGGTATTGCCATACCGGCGTCGGAATAAAACGTCTTGCTGACGCCGCATAGTGCCACGGCATTACGATTCGCAGCATCCGGAATATTAGCTTCTACGATATTCATTGAATGGTTACGTTTCCTTTTTTTGCCATTTCACCAGGGTACGCATCAGGCCGCGCATCAGGTAATTCAACAGCGCACCGTTGATACTGATAATGATCATAGCGGCAATGACAATATCCATAGCCGACATGTCGGCGGCATACATCAGTAGATAGCCGATCCCGCTGTCGGTGCCGGTCATCATCTCGGCGGCGATAATCACAAACCAGCACAGCCCGATACCCTGTCGCAATCCCGTAAGCACCATAGGCATCGCGGCCGGCAGGTACACATGGATAAACGTTTGCCTGCGATTGGCGCCGAGGATTCGGGCCAACTGTAAATAATTCCGCCTCACCCCGGCCACGCCATCCAGGGTGTTGGTGACGATGGGAAAAAATCCACCCACAAACAAAACAAAAACCATGCCCAATTGGACTTCGTCAAAAATCGTATGGGTGAAATCCCACCCGAACAACTGGGGCAGTGTTTTCAATTTGAAAACGACTATGGCAAAAGGCAGCCATGCAATCGGGCACAACGGCCTGAGGATTTCCACCAGCGGTTCTACAAGTCCACGCAGCGAGGGTAATGCGCCTAGCAGCAGTCCCAGACTCACTCCCACCCCTGCTGCCAGAATAAAACCGATCAACACCCTTAATATGCTGATGGCTGTATTGCTCAATAATGAACCTGACGCAAAGTGGTCGCGCAGCGGGTGGGCCAACTGTATCAGCACCTTACTGACCGGAGGGAAAATCCACGGCTGATCGAACCGTACAGCGGCGAGCTGCCAGATCACGAGCAAAAGAACCGGTACTGCCGTCCACCCCAGAATAACATAGATGTTTTTTTTATGGGTCACTTTTTCGCTGTGCAACTTTCTACCCGGTGCCATGCCCACGTCTTCGTGGGCATGTTTGATAACCAACAACTACATGGCCAAAGACCACCCCCAAGCTCGCAGACTCGCTTGGCGGTGCCACCCTTCGTGAACATGTATATTTTCGCCCGATGCCCGGTGCCATGCCCACGTCTTCGTGGGCATGTTTGATCACCCGCGACCACATGCCCACGTCCGAAGACGTCCGTGGGCATGGCACCCAAAGTTTATTTATGGATTACTTTTTCTGTCTGAGAAGAGCCCTCTGTATAAGTTTCTGCTGCGCCTTTTGTAACAGGGAAAAATCGTAGGCCTTCTCCGACGCCTGCTCCGGTGCCAATCCTTTGAGTTTATCCTGGAATATCTGTAAGCCGTTCATCGCCTTGATCCACTGATTCATCGTCTCGCGCCAGGAATCGGAAACCGCCAGGGAATACCCGCTGGTGGGAATACTCATTCGTTCGACCGCTTGACTGGTTCCGATCCAGCGTGTGGCCGCCGCCACGGCCTTATCCAGATCGTCATTAATGGTTTCGTTGGCCAGAAGGAATAAGACCAGAAGATCTTCAATCGCTTCGGCTTTATCTTTGATCGCATCCGAACGAGCCGCCAGACAGCAGCAGGGATGATTACGGAACGTACCCGGCGGTAACTCTTCCAGATCGCAAATAATCTTACCAATTCCTTTTTCCACCGCCACCGAAGGAAATGGATTGTTGCCCACGTATCCGTCCACCACATCTCCCCCCAGGGACACGTTCAACTTGCCGCCGCCCTTGACATTAATCAGGTGGACCTTTAAATCTTTTTGGGATAAATCCCCGCCAAACGTTATGTTTTCGTGCTGCAAGGCTTCTTCGAAAATCACTTTCGCCACGGCCACCGGATTCTTATAACCGATCCGGATTGGTTTATCCGTCCCGCGAGCCAGCGCCACAAATTCCGACCAACTGTTAACGGGGAAATCCGGTTTCACCACAAACATATCCCCTTTATAATGCAAAGGGCTGATCAGCTTGATAGGAGCGCCGCTATCTACCGACGCCAGCACGGCTGCCACTCCACCGAATCCTACTTCAATTACGTTTTGGGCCAAGGCCGTCGGCATCTTAGAACCGCCCCCCACCTTGACAACCTCTACGTCGGCTACTTTTCGACCTTGATCGAAAAGTTCATATCGCTTCATATCTGCCACGCATTTCAGTTCGATCCCGCTGATACGCGCAAACTCTTCTGCGTTATCCGCCGCGACAAACATCGCCAGATGATGATCGTGACCGACATGACCTACCGTGATCTTGACCGGGGCAGAGCCTTCCGGTGACGGCTCTTTTTTACAGCCGGCGACCAATAGTAATGTTACTGCCATAACCGATACTAATAATTGGTGTAATCGTAGCATGATATTTTCCTTATATTATGTTCCTCTTCTTGCCCATCAGAACCGGTAGAATATTTTCATGACCAGTCCGACATCATCCTTATATTTCAACGTACTATCCAGATTAATCACCGCGCCGATCTTGAATGAGGCGCCGGGATAGAATTTCCAGATGATCCCGGGGATCAAATCATTACTGCGTCCCTTGCATTCCTTGTAGGTATAGTTATATTCGAGAGCGGGCCAGAGTGTCTTCCAGTGGGTACACAGGACCGCCGCATCGGCTATAATCACATCGTTGTCTCGACCTTCGCTGATCTGAAATCCGGGATTCAGATGCACGCTGAATCCGTCGAACGATTTGGATATTTCGCTGGTGAACCGCCAGGCATAATCATCCGTACCCACCTTACGCGTGCTGTTCCCGGTCGGGAAAAAGTGCCAGACGTCAAACGCCACCGCAGGAATAGTTTCAGTCTCTTTGATCATATTCCATTTTTCGAAGACAAAAATATTGCCCAGACCGCAATTATTCAAGGTACTATTGTTGACTTCCGCATTGTTATATATGACGGGAACTCCCAAAGCCAGATGATGGTCTTTGAGCCACCCGTATTTCGCCACGGCCACCATGTTGTAGGTACTCTTGGAGTCGTCGCCCAGACTACAATAACAATCGGAACTGTTCATCGCTTTGTCATAATCGTTATACTGAAACTTCAGGGCCAGTGACAGATGATCCTTGCCCACCGTTTTAGCCGTTCGCGCCCGGGTAAACATACTCATGCAGTATTTACCCATCCATGAGGGCTTTTCCTCTTCTACGATTTTTTCCGGCTCGATGGATTTCACTTCGCCTTCCGCCCGGGCCAGTAAGGGAATGACCGCCATAATGGCTGCGCCCCAACATACTGCTTTTCTTACTGACCTCTTTCTTGTTTTCATGTCTTGGCTCCTTCTTTCAATAAAACAAAATTCACCACGAACTACATCCATAAAAAAACGGTTGGGTGGCATGCTTATACCCGTCCTCGGGGATAAGCATGGGTTCGCTAGGTGTAAGACATGCCTAAGCTCCGCGTAGGCATGCCACCCAAAATACAATTTCCTATACGTTCAAGTTACATCCATAAAAAAACGGGTAAGGAAAATTATTTTGCCTTACCCGCAGGTTCCTGTGTATGTGCCGAAAATTTCATTCGAGCAAATGCCAGGGCTGATCGTGCTTCACCGCAAACAGCCCCAGGTCGATAGCAACCTGCACCTGGTACTTGCCTCGGAAATCCGTGGGCACTCGCCACGAGTACCTGCAGACGCCGCCTCAGCCGAACTCGAATGTACCGGAGGACAATATTTCGCCTTTTTCATCCACTATTTTCACCTTCGGCTCCCGGAGTGACCGGCCTTGGACATCAATACCGAAATCATACGTTTTGCCTCCCTGACCCAACAGTTGAGGAGTAATGGTCACAACCTTGCTTTTTTTACTGAACCAGCCGCCTTCACTGGACACCTTCACCTCTGCCTGTAGGGTAAACGGAGGCCCTATCGTACATACTTCGGTCTGATCAGGTTCGAGGGAGACTTCCAGGTCGCTTTGATCGCTTTGCGTTATCGTATAACATATTCCCTGTTCGTTCATCTTCTTTGCCTCGAATTCCGTCAGACGATAGTTTCCCGCCGGGATCGAATATTGACTGTTCGAATGACAATATAACATAAGACCGTTATCCCCCACAGCGATAAATCGTAACGACTTGTCATTCACGGCCAGCGTACTCATCGGCAATTCCGTTTTCTTGAGGCGTAGAGAAGACACATCGCCGGCGACCTGAACCTTAAAATAAGAATCGTTCAGACGGATATATTCTGCCAGGGGCTGCTTTTCCAGGGCATACTTGTTGTCAGACTCCCAGTCAATTTCACCGTCCTGGTTTGTATCGATTATCAGTGCGTCTTGGTTCTGCGAGGGATACTGGCTGGTAATTGGCGACGAAACGTATCCAAGTGCGCCATTGAGATCGCCGTCCAGAATGCCTACGTAATATTCGTCCTGGCCCAGACAAAGGGCGCCACGCCAAAAACCCGCCTGGTAAATCGAGATATAATTCCTGCCATAAGAACCAACGTAGAAACGTACCGTACGTTGGGATTCCGTATTGGGTATCGTAACTGTAACCGGACCATAGAAACAATTGGGATCCCAATACCATCTCCATCTGTCTCTGGGGATAGTTACCCCGCGAATACCTGATTCCTCCGACAGGTCGTTGTCCCCGTCGGTATCCACATAAAGACAGGGCGGATCTCCCGGCTGACCGACCATATGTATCGGTTGCCCATCCAGATTTATAGTAAAATATACGACTCTGTCTTCACGAAGATGAGCAGGCAGCTTTA
>Ga0114922_10001705_pt1 | contig 20802 bp, 13 predicted proteins | sample AartaG_FD_100975 | JGI IMG/M metagenome (GOLD analysis project Ga0114922, IMG submission 100975) | Deep subsurface microbial communities from Aarhus Bay to uncover new lineages of life (NeLLi) - Aarhus_00045 metaG | ecosystem: Environmental > Aquatic > Marine > Oceanic > Sediment | place...
GACGTGGGCTTGATCCACGTCCACCGAGCCGATAAGTTCGGCAATGCTCAGATAGACGGCATCAGCGGGTTTGCGGCTGAGTTGGCGCGCGCCTCGAAAAGGTTGATTATCAGCACTGAGGAAATTGTTGATACAGAAGTATTCCGCTCCCAACCGGACAGGACTATTATCCCTTACTATTTGGTTGATGCGGTGGTGGAAGCCCCCTTTGGCTCCCATCCCGGTGAAATGTGCTATCTATACCGCCGTGATGAAGACCAGATCCGGGAGTGGGTGGCTGCTTCTAAAGAGCCGGAGAGCACACAGGAATATCTGGAGCAATATATCTATGCCGTGAAGGACCACAGCGAGTACCTTGAACTGATTGGGCTTGACCACCTTCGGGGATTGAGGAGGGATTGAGCAATGGTGAGCCAAACTAAGATACCAGACAGTGATTACAATCCGGCAGAAATGCTGATATGCACGGCAGCGCGGCTGATGACGGATAACACCACAGCATTTATTGGCACCGGTATACCGATGCTGGCGGCATCGCTAGCGCAAAAAATGCACGCCCCCAACCTGGTGACGGTCTTCGAGTTCGGCGGTACAGGGGCAATTTTGGAGGAACTTCCGACATGTGTGGGTGGGGAGGCCACTTTCCACCGGGCGCTAGCCGCTTCAGGAATTTGCGACATCGTCGAGACCGCCCAGCGCGGTTTTATTGAATACGGGTTCCTGGGTGGTGCACAAATCGATCCGTACGGCAACCTGAACAGCACGGTGATCGGAGACTATTACCATCCCAAAGTGCGATTGCCTGGCAGTGGTGGCGGCAACGACGTCGGCTCGCATTGCTGGCAGACGATCGCTATTATGCACCAAGATCGCAAGCGATTTGTGGAGCAGCTGGATTTCATCACCACCCCCGGATTTCTGGATGGTCCTGGAGCACGCGAGGATGCAGGATTGCCCCCAGGCACTGGTCCTTACCGCGTGGTCACCAACCTAGCGCTGATGGGATATCATCCTGAGAGCAAACGCATGATGCTGCTTGCCACCCAGCCGGGTGTGAGTGTCGAGCAGGTGCGGGAGAATACCGGATTCGATCTGCTGCTGGCTGACCATATAGGGAAGAACCCACCCCCCACGAATGAGGAAGTTCGCATTTTGCGGATGGAAGTGGATAAAGATCGAATGTATATTTAGTTGTGAGACTTCTCTTCAGAATCTATAACTAGTTGCAGATCGATAACCGGTGTATAGTGGTTGAGACGGGGTTCAAGGACCCACTTAGAGACTCAAAAAAAATAATTCAAGACCGGTCTGCAACCGGCGTGTTATGGTCGATTTAGGAATTGAGAGGGTAAGTCGTCTTTAATCCGTTGAATAAACCTCCGGATTGGCGCAGAATGATAGGCGTTCTTTCGCCAGACCGGCGAGTAAATTTTCGCAAGCTCGTTCTGCCATACGCCGACGCGTATTACGGGTAGCAGAACCGATATGGGGGGTGATGAGACAATTGGACTGGTTGTATAAGGGGTGTTCAGGGGGTAGAGGCTCAGGGTCCGTCACATCGAGTGCCGCGGCAGCGATCCAGCCCTCATGCAGCGCAACCAGCAAGTCAGAGGTGTTCACCACCGCTCCACGCGAGGTGTTGACCAGCACGGCGCTGGATTTCATCAATCGTAGTGCTTTTTCACCGATCAAGCCGTGCGTCTTCCCGGTTAGCGGCACATGCAGGCTGACGAAATCGCTTTCTATCAGTAAGTCCTCTAACGGCATGCAGCTTGCCCCAAAGCGAGACTCTGCACCTTGGTTTGGACAGGAATCGTTGAAAACAATGCGCAGACCGAAGCCTCTGGCACGTTCAGCCACAGCGGTGCCGATCTTGCCCATGCCGACAATTCCCAATGTAGCGCCGAATAGATCCGCCCCCAACCAGCCAGTCGGAGACCAGGTCTTCCATAGACCATGCCTAGCGTCATGGTTAGCTTCGTCCAAGCGCCTGGCGGCAGCCAGTAGAAGTGCCATTGCCAGATCTGCGGTCCCTTCGGTCAGCACACCTGGTGTGTGACCGACCGGAATACCCAGACGAGTGCACTCCTGTAAGTCGATATTATCCACTCCGACCGCCATATTGCTGACCACACGCAAGTTTGGGGCTTTATCCAGGATGTCATCATCCACCCGGATCGTGAGCAGCGTGTAGAGACCATCGGCTTGGCTTAAATGAGCTTTCAATTCGGGTGCGAGCACTGTGGCATCCTTAGGACCGATAATAGTGTGACAGCGACCATGCAGGGAATCCAGCCAGCCGTCAGGTAAGGTGTGGGTTACGAGTACCAGGGGTAGCTGGTTTGCCATGAGTCAGTTCCCTTAGATTTTTGTAAATTGTGTAAATTACCACGCAAATAAGAACGCCAGATCGTTTACGTTGGTATGTGTGGGTCCGGGTTTTAGCAAATCCCCTAGCGGTTCGAAGAAATTGTAGGCATCATTGCGCACTAAAAAATCATCCGAGTTTAATCCCATCTGGTGTGCCTGGTATAGGGTTTCGCCTGTGACGATCGCGCCGGCGGCATCCGTGGGACCGTCACCGCCGTCAGTTGCTAATGTGATCAGGGCTGAGTCTGGCAGACCAGCGAGTTCGGACACAGCGCCCAAAGCCATTTCCTGGTTGCGACCACCGAGACCGTCCCCTTTTATGGTCACGGTAGTTTCACCACCAGCTACTATACAGGCTGGGCGTACAACAGGCTGGTTGTCAGCGTTTATCTGGCGCCCGACAGCGGCTAAAAAACGACCTGCCTGGCGCGCCTCACCCTGCAGCCAGGTTGTTAAGAGCATTGTATGCAGCCCCTCTTTCTGTGCCTGGTTAACCGCAGCCCGGGCAGCCTGGATATTACTGCCGATAATGATGTTTTGCACGCGCTCAAATATTGGGTCTCCGGGTTTGGGTGTTTCAGGATGTTCGTTGCGCTGACCACCTTCTAAGCGCTCAGTGATCGAACGGGGAACACGATCCAATAAGCCGAATTTCTTTAGTATTTGATAAGCCTGCTCATATGTGGATGGGTCTGGAACTGTTGGTCCTGAGGCTATCACATCAAGGGGGTCCCCGACGACATCGGATAAGATAAGCGTTACCACCGCTGCTGGAGCAGCCATGCTGGCTAACCCTCCGCCTTTCACCCGGTCAAGATGCTTCCTTAGGGCGTTGATCTCGTTGATATTCGCTCCGCATGCAAGTAGGTAGGTGGTCAGTTCCTGCATGTCATCCAATGTTATACCAGGAGAGGGGGAGACTAGCAACGCCGAGCCGCCTCCCGAGATTACACAGATTACCAGGTCATCCGGTTGTGTGCCTGATAGCAAGTCTTCAATCTGCTGGGCGCCGGTGAGACCTCGCTGGTCGGGTAGAGGGTGACCGGCTTCGAGGATTCTTAACACTCCCGTATGTTTAGGAGTGAGGGGGTCAATCGTTTTCCTATAATCCGCATCAGGTAATATAGACGAGTTGGTATGACCTTCTTTGACGATGATGATGCCCCCGTTTAGACGGGCTCCGAGAATATTGGCGGCAGAGCTTGCCATTGGGGCACCAGCTTTACCTGCCCCGATTAAAAAAATGCGCTGATATTTATTCAGGTTATATACTTGCCCAGAGATGATTAAACGTTCGCCCTCAAGTCGCATAGACTGTGACACTGCGGCGCCAGGCTCCACTGCCTGGATAGCGGCAGCCATGATCCTGGCCGCGCGCTGACCCCACGGGGCAGTACGTAGAGAACGGGTCATAAAACGTGTTGGTAGGATTTGATCCACTGTTTTCACAATATTTTAACACTCAGGTCGATTGCCCAGTTGGTTGATTGCTTTTGCGTTTGACTTGGGCGATTGCTGAGCTGAGGTGTGCTCCAATGAGGATGATCAATGCGCTGATGTACACCCAGGTCAGCAGTGCGAGAGCGGTACCCAGTGAGCCGTAGAGTAAATCGAAGGTTGCCAATCCACTACTCAGGAGCCAGGTGAAGACCCGAGTTGCTAAATTCAATGCAATGCTGGCAATTAACGCGCCCCAAAATGCTTCTTTCCATTTTACTTGGGTGTTAGGTATCCAAAAGTAGAGACCTAGGAGGATCAGGAATGCAAGACCCCAGGGTATCAGATTGGATAGAAAACCCCACGTTTGGGTTTGAAAAATATCTATTTCTCCGAAGAAGGGTATCACGATTTTAGGAACCAGGCCGAACAAAATGGTGGAGGCAATCCACCCCCCAGTCAAGACGAGTAGAATGACGATCATTGTGAAAGCCACAAGCCGGTTTTGGATCAAATTTCTTTGGCTGGCGTCTGGCCAAGCTCGGTTTATGTTGCGTGACATAGTGATAAAAACGCTCGAAGCTGCCCACATTAAACCGATGAGACCTATAATTCCGCCAAGACTGCGGGCATTGAGTATTTGAATCAAGTTGCTGTACACCAAATCACTTGAAATTGGAATCGCCTGCGTGATTAGCTCGGCAATTTTTACCGGTGCCCCTAATTTTTCAATAAAAAACCCTAATATTGAAACCAGGAAAAGCAGCAATGGAAACATTGAAAAGAGGCTGTAATATGAAATACTTGCTGCTGCCTCAGCACCGTGCTGCTCATCGAAACTCTTCCCGGCTTTGAGGATGACATATACAACACCACCGCTGCGATGGTTTACACTTTGATAGACTGATTGAATTGTGGTCCGTATTTTATTTAGGAACATAACAAGAGAAACACATTTCTATCGATCTCGCGATTTTTGAGTTGATACTGAATCAACATCAGCATTTGATTTCTCTGTGACCTGACAGGTGGGTTCAAAGCGGCTGGATGCATGCTGCAGTGTCGTTGGCAGGATTGTTGACCAGTATTGAGACTGGATAGGCGCTCATGTTTTCTGCCGGGAATGGACGTAGTAGTGCTTTAATTTGGTTTAAATCTGGTTCTCTTGGATCCAACCAGAGCTGGTAAGAATCTTCCGGTAGGATAACAGGCATACGATTGTGAATTTCGCGAACCAGTTCATTTGGTTCGCATGTTATGATCGTACATGAGGGTATCTCTGAGCCATCGGAAGATCGCCAGGTCTCCCACAACCCCGCAAGGAAGAAAGGCTTCCCCGAATCCATTGTGACATACATCGGGGTTTTTATCTTGCTTCCGGGTTCTCGCTTCCATTCATAGAATCCGTTTGCCGGTATCAGGCAGCGCCGGTGCCGAAATGGGGCTTTGAAAGACGGTTTCTGGTCCACAGTTTCTGCGCGCGCGTTTATCATACGGCTGCCGATTTTGGGGTCTTTTGCCCAGAACGGTATCAGCCCCCAAACGAAAAAGTCAAGCTGGTTCTTGCCATTGTTTGGGACTGCTGTGACTGGCTGGCTTGGAGCGACGTTGTAGCGGGGTCGCAATTCGTCTGGTACTGTCAGCCATGGGAAAATCTTCCGTAGTTGATTAGGGTCGGCTGTGAGTGAAAATCGTCCACACATAAAATACCTTCACAAATAATTAGATGAACTCTCGCTATAGTGTAATGATCTGATAACTTTAATTTTATCAGAATAGGAGAAAATGCGGGTGAATGCCCGCCTTGATGTTCGTCTTTATTTGATATTCATGGATGCCAGGTTGCTTACTTGCCACAAGCAGAGGCAAAGGAATGACGTTCTAAGGCATTGGGTTGCCGTTTGCCCAATCACTGCCGAGGAAGATTTCAACGTCCACCGGACTGTTGGGGTCGAATTGACTGTGAATATTTGGCGTTTTAATACCCATTAATTCGGCAAAGTAATTCAGCGTGAAAGGGTTACCTTTGTGGTCTACTATTTTTGTCGCCGCGTACGGCTGGCTCGCAGGTGATGTCTGTACGATGTTCACTCCCTGGCTGCGTAGGTATTCTTCTGTACGAGGCAGGATTTCGGGAATTCCGGTGCCGTTGTACAAGGCAATTTTAGCTCCTTCTGCCTGCATCCTTTCTTGGGAGCTCCCGGATGTTTCTGGACCTAGTCCAAAAGTTGTGAAAATTTGATCCCGCAGGAGATGGATTTTGTCAGGAAGCGGGATAAGGATGCTCAGTCCATCTGGTGATGTAGCAAACAAGACCGAATCCTTGCCGATGAGTCCTTTTTGGATGTTCTCTTCTGGGACGGATTGTGCCAATAATGCCAGCTTGATGGTCTCATCTAGACCGAGATTGGTGTTGATACCTGATGATAGGTCTTTATAAAGCGTGGGGGCGTTTTTGATCAACGTGGGCAGCAGCTCCCAGCTCAGGATTTGATCACGAATCCCCATGATGACCTGCTGTTGGCGGAAAGCGCGGTCAAAATCTCCGCCTTCCGTATAACGAGCACGGGCGTAAGCAAGCGCCCACTCCCCTGGAAGTCTTTGGATGCCGGGCTGCAGTGTCTTTTTGGTCTTAAAGCCTGTGCCGAGTAAATCGATTCTTATCTTTTCGGGCACATCCACCTTGATACCATTGATTTCATCGATGAAGCGAACGAAGGCATCAAAATCAATCTGGGCGTAATAATTGATCGGAACGCCCAGGAGCTGCTCGACAGTCTTTGCAGCCAGACCAGGACCGCCGCCGGGTAGTTTGAAAGCTTCACCCAAATAATGGGCAGTGTTGATCTTGCCATGCTGATAACCCGGGATGGACACCCATAAATCGCGTGGAATGGAAAGCATTCCGGCACTTTTCGTCAGTGGATCCAGTGATAATAAAATCATAGTATCGCTGCGGGATGGTCCCTCGTCTGCTGCCCAGTCACGATAATCCAATCCCAACACTAGGATGGTCACGCGGCTGGCTCCATCCCATTGTGTAAGCGACGGATCGATAAGTGCCTGATCGAGTCCAGTCGGACCTTCATCATAGATAGGATTTCCTTCCTCATCCAGTTCTAGAGTGCCGGATGCGCTATTGATGGATGGAGAAGAGTTTAAACCCGACCCGGGCCAGCGGATAACCAGTTCTCGGACAATGACAAAGGATGCCAGACCTGCCACACAGGTGACGCTCAAGATAACTAAGAACAGCAGGATCTTAATAATAAAAGACAGGTTCAGGATTGGTTTTTTTTGATCGTTGGTGGTCATTTGGGTGTCTTTGCTGCGATCCCTCGATGCGGATTGTGGATAATTATCCATCACCAGGCGAAGTAGAAAGGGATTCTCCGGTTGTAGCTGTAGGTTCTGGGGTGTCAGTGGGTGGAATTTCTGTTGTTGGTGGCACTTCTGTTGTTGGTGGCACCTCTGTTGTTGGGGGAGTCTCCTGCGTCGCAGTAGGGAGATTCGTGGGGAAAATATCCTGAGTCGCGCTAGGAGTAGGTGTTACAAAAGGCGGGGGCGTGTTGGTAATCGTCGGAGTGATAGTGGTGGTTCCGGTTCCGGATGGGGTTGGTGTGGAAGGCGAACACATTTCGGCTGCTTGCGTTGCTAATGCTTGCAAGGATTCATCGGGGCGAATTGCCAGGGCAAGCTCATACTGAGTCTGAGCTGCACACCAGTTGTCTCTGTGTGCCAGAAAGCTGCCGAACTGGATCAATGCTGCCCGATAGCGATCGTTAGCCGTCCAACCCGAAGCATCACGCAGATAAGGCGCTGCGGCTGCTACTTGGCTGAAGTAGTGAACGGCTTGCTCGGGGTGCACTTCCCAAAAGCTCAAACCAATGATGAATAAACGAGCCCACTCACGAGCCGAGGAGGCTTCTGCATCAAGGGGGCCAAATTTATTTGCCAGGGCAAGATCGTAAATGCCGCCTTCCAGGTTGCTCTCTTTTAAAATTTTCACCACGCCTCGATTTCTGAGGGCAAGATAGAGCAAACCATCTACCCTGGCGACCTGATAACTCAAATCCTCTTTACGCAGAGCGATCAAAGTGTCGATACCCTGGCTCCAATCCTGGTTTGAGATGAACGACAAAGCCTGGTTAAATAGATCTTCAACCGGACGGGGATCGCGAGTTGGTGTTGCTGTTATTGCCGGTGCTTGTGGAATCGGTGTTGCGGTTGAGTATAGCACTTGCATAGCCGCTGCCATTTGCTCGGTTATGCCTGGAAAATTTGGATCCTGAGCGAGCACATATTCGAAGCGCTGAAGAGCAACCTCATAATTTCCCACTTCCAGGTCTTGAAGACCAAGATCGTACTGTTCCTGGATTTGATCTCTGGATTGGTAAGATTCGTTCTCGTGTCTGACCAGATTTCCGGATTGGTAACCCGCTAAAGCCCCAATCGTCACTGTAAAAGCGATAATGAGGGCGAAAATGATAGCCCACAGCCATGGTTTACCTAATTTATTGCCAGGCGGTGGAGAATCGCTGGGTTCAACACCGCTATGATTCATTTGATCTGATTCCGAGCTCGCCGGCTGGGTCACTGATAGATCTTTGCTTTCCATATCTTTTCAAAGACGTTAAGTGTATAAATATTGTTCCCAAAATTTTTTGCAATGTATTTTTGGAGGGGGCTGTTTAAGGTGCCCGGCACTCAGAATCTGGTGTTTAAAAACCCGTGTGTACCAAGAAGTGCTGGGCACCTGGTGGACTGCAACGGTGCTTATTAGATAGCCGCGTATAGTTAATCTGTAGACTGATCAATCCGCCACGCTAAGTTCCAAATCCGTTAAACCTTCTTCTTTTTCACTTTCAGGGACTACTTCTGTTACCCCTACCTCATCAAGTTCTTCAACTACTGAAGTGGTCTCCGGCTCAGGCGGGTTTTGCTCGATTGATATGCGTCCTTTGATAAAACCAGTACCTGCTGGTATTAGTTTACCGATGATAACGTTTTCTTTCAAGCCATACAGCAAATCCTCTTTACCCGCAACTGCTGCGTTCGCCAGGACCTTGATTGTGTGCTGGAATGAAGAGGCTGAAAGGAACGACTCTGTGCTTAAAGATGCTTTGGTGATTCCCAAGAGTATTTCCTTGTACTCAGCAGGGAGTTTCCCCTCGGCGAGCAGCTCATCATTGATCTGCCTCAATTCCAGGAAATCCACCTCATCTCCGGGCAGGTAACTGGAATCGCCTGGTCGGATGATGTACACTTTCGATAACATTTTTCGGATAATGACCTCATAGTGTTTGTCGTTAATGTTCTGACCTTGGGACCGATAAACCTTTTGAACTTCTGATAGCAAGTACACCTGGCAGGGGTTGCGTCCCTGGATGCGCAAAATGGTGTGGGGATTTAATGATCCTTCTGTGATTGGATCTCCAGCCTCAACCCGGTCTCCATCCTTATATAGCAGGCGAGCACTGGTTGGGAGTTCATATTCAGCTTCTTCGCGTAACTCGTAAGAAATGATCACTTTATCTCCGCTGCCGTTTCCGTCTCCACTGCTATCATGGGTCTCAATACGAGCACGCCCCGCATTTTGAGCTGTGATAGACGCCTCCTCGCCCAGAAAGGCGATTACGCTGTCTTTTTCAACCTCGTCGCCATCTTCCACTGCGATTGTCCAACCCACTGGTAAATCGTATTCCTCGTTGATCATCTCGCTGTGTTCGATACGGGCAACGCGCAGGTCGCTGTAACGGTCGGATTGTTCGATAAACACTACTCCTCCGATCTCCGCCACAACAGCCTCACCTTTGGGGGTTTTTCGAGCTTCGAACAGCTCTTCTACCCGGGGTAGACCGGTCGTTATATCTCCAACTGATGCCACGCCTCCGGTATGGAAAGTGCGCAGCGTTAACTGAGTTCCCGGCTCTCCAATCGACTGGGCAGCAATAATCCCGACCGCAGTACCGATTTCAACCATCTCACCCCGACCTAGGTCCATGCCGTAGCAACTAGCGCAGATCCCATGCGTCAGATCGCATGTGAGTGGTGAACGTACTCTGATCTCTTCGACATTTGAAGCGGATATCCGACGCACTAGTTTTTTATCTATCAACTCGTTCCGTTCTACCAGGATTTCCCCTGTTTCCGGATCAATTACTTTTTCGGCTGTCATACGACCGAAAATCCGGCTACCCATCGACTGTCCGGCTATATTATCTGAGCGCCGGATTAAAATGCTGTCCATTGTTCCACAATCTTCTTCGTTTATGATGAGGTCTTGGGCTACATCTACCAACCGCCTTGTTAGATATCCTGCATCCGCAGTACGCAAAGCCGTGTCTGCAAGACCCTTACGGGCGCCGTGGGTTGAGATGAAATACTCTAGGGCGGTCAAGCCTTCACGGAAGTTGGAGCGGATGGGAAGCGGAATAATGCGACCTGAAGGGTCAGCCATCAAACCACGCATCCCTGCCAACTGTGAGATTGGTCCGAAACCGCCCTTTGTGGCGCCTGACAGAGCCTGGGCAGACAGGTTGCCGTCTGGATCCATAGCCTCTCTTACCGCTTGGGCGACCTCGGTGGTGGTGTTCTGCCAAATTTCTATCACCCGCTCATTCTGTTCTTGCTCGGTTAACAACCCGCGGCGGAAGTCGCGCATCACTTCTTCAGCAGATTGGAGCGAGTCGTTGATGATGTCCGACTTTGATGCAGGAATGGTGATATCGGATACAGACAGGGAGTAGCCGGATTGGGTGGCATATTGAAAACCGATATCTTTTATCGCATCCACGGTGTCAGTCGTTGTTTCTCCACCACAAGTTTCATACACATCAGCTACCAGGTCTTTCAGTGCTCCTTTTTCTAAAGTCCAATTGACGAAGCGGATTTCTGTTGGGAGGATGCGGTTGAAGATTACTCGTCCAACAGTCGTATCAATTAGTTGTTCTTCTGGTGTGGGCAAACGGTTGCCCTGTTCATCATACCAGGTGGAGGTCCTAAATTGAATTCTGGTGTGTAAACCAATAATCTTCAAACTGTACGCCATTTCAACTTCATCCATTGTGGAGTATACACGCCCATTTCCCGTAGGTTCCACATCATCGGTTTTAGTGAGGTAATACACACCCAAAACCATATCCTTGGAGGGGCTAATGATGGGCTCTCCGTCTGCCGGTTTTAGAAGGTTCTTAGAGGAGAGCATTAACGATCTCGCTTCCGTTACAGCTTTTTCGGAGAGAGGTATGTGTACAGCCATTTGGTCGCCATCGAAGTCTGCATTGAATGCTGTTGTAACAAGAGGATGAAGCTGGATTGCACTTCCTTCGATCAGTACGGGCTCAAATGCTTGTATGCCAAGTCGGTGGAGCGTAGGAGCACGATTGAGCAAAACCGGTCGTTCCTTAATGACCTCTTCGAGCACCTCCCACACCTCTGGGCGATTTCGCTCAATGAACCGTTTAGCCCCTTTCACATTAGCGGCATAATTGTGCGCCACGAGGCGGGAGATAACGAACGGACGAAATAGTTCGAGAGCCATCGCCTTGGGTAGCCCGCACTGGTACAGTTTCAGGGTAGGACCCACAACGATCACAGAACGTCCTGAATAATCGACTCGTTTACCCAGGAGATTGCGGCGGAAGCGCCCTTTCTTGCCCTTGAGCATGTCGCTTAAAGATTTAAGTTCTCGGCGGCCTCGTCTCGAGATCGCCTTACCCCGTTGGGAATTATCGATCAGCGAGTCAACAGCTTCTTGAAGCATGCGCTTTTCGTTGCGGACAATAACATCCGGTGCACCAAGCTCTAAAAGCCGTTTAAGTCTGTTGTTGCGGTTGATCACGCGCCGGTACAGGTCGTTCAGGTCGGACGTGGCGAAGCGACCACCGTCTAGTTGCACCATTGGACGGAGGTCGGGTGGAATAACTGGCAAAACCGTTAAGATCATCCACTCGGGATGATTGCCTGAGCGCCGAAATGCTTCGACCACTTTCAGTCGTTTACTCGCTTTACTTCGCTTCTGCTTGCTGCGCGATGTGCGTACTTCGTGCCACAGTTCTTCAGACAGTTTGTCAAGGTCCAATCGTTTTAGGATGTTGAAAAAAGCTTCCGCACCCATGTCAGCCTGAAATACCTGCCCCCAGCGAGTTCTCAATTCCCGGTAACGGCTCTCGCCTATGAATGTGAGTGGCTGGAGATCTATCAATTCGTCGCGCAAGCGGATGTTCTCCTCTCTCAAGGCGTTGTATTGATCCTCGTGCTGGTTGCTCAGCTCTTCAATGTTTAGATCTGTTTCTGCACGAATTTCTTCGATTTCAATTCGGATTTCCTCATGCTTCTTGTCCTTTTCTTCTTTAAGTTCGTCTTCTATCTCCTCAAGCCGTATCTTTACAAATTCTTGGACATCGGTGAGATGTTGGTTTGTTATGGTTTCACCAGCTTTGGCGATAACTTGATCCGAATCTGGGAAGTGGATTGGGGTGCGGGATTCCTCTCCGAATGATTCGCTGAGCATACTCTCGAGACGCTGACCGGCTTTAATGGTAGGTTCGAGTCTTTTGGCGATCATCTCGTCGTAGCGATTGTCGATTTCGATTCTACTTTGGGATAATTCTTCCAACCTTTTTTCGCTGATAGCCTTACTCTCTGCAATCCGGGCGTTGAGCTTGGTGGCTTGTTCATGTTCCGTCAGCGCAATCTTCTCTTCCTGTCGTTTAAGCGCTTTTTCGCGCGCCTCTTCATCAACGTGGGTTACCACGTATTGCGCAAAATAAAGAACCCGATCCAGATTACGGCGAGATATGTCCAACAATAAACCGAGGTAAGAGGGAATGCGGCGTGTGTACCAGACATGGGCGACCGGTGCGGATAAGTCAATATGCCCCATTCGCTCTCGACGGACAGATGAACGGGTTACTTCAACCCCACATTTGTCACAAACAATCCCTTTATAGCGGATGTTTTTATACTTGCCGCAGTAGCACTGCCAATCTCGCGTAGGTCCAAAAATCGCTTCGCAGAATAACCCATCTTTTTCGGGACGAAGACGACGGTAGTTGATCGTCTCTGGTTTAAGCACTTCGCCATATGACCAGCTACGAATTTTCTGTGGTGAAGCTAAACTGATTCGTAAGGTTGTTAATCCTTTTGTTTCCACGTAGAAACCTCCTAAAGCGGAGCGTGTTTTTCCCTATCACAGGTTTGTTTTCCCTGAATGGTTGTTGGATGGGTAAACGCGCTGCTTATGTTGAAATGGTTATGAGTGTAGCCCAAGATTTCCGGGGGAATAAAACAGAATAAATGCGCTAAAAATTGACAAACAAAGACAAGCGCGAGAAATCCTCCTTCTTGCGCTTTCCGTTTTCATTCCAAGTATTTTTAATATGTAGGTAAATTATATCTAAATATGTCCAGTTTGGTCAAGGTCATGGGAGTTATGTTAAGTATAATCTCACTTTTCAAGAATCGCTGGCAGGTTGTCGAAGAGGGATTTCGAGATAGAACGTACTCCCCTTTCCCAGCTGGCTTTCTGCCCTAACTCGACCCCGGTGGCGATCTGCGATGGATTTTGTAATGGCTAAACCCAATCCGCTTCCCCGGCGGTCTTCGCTACCCGTTTGCGTTATGCGGTGGAATTTTTCGAACAAGTGCTGTTGGTCCATTGGCGAAATCCCGATACCATTGTCAATCACCTTAAAAACCACATCGTGCCGGCCATCTCTCACACTGACTACTACTTTTCCATCCGGACGGGTAAATTTAATGGCATTCTCAACCAGGTTATGAAGAGCTTGCTGGAGAAGCGCTTGGTCGGCTTCGATCTGTGGGAGAAATTCTTCTGGGATTTCTACTGATAGATCTATCCTTTTTTGTACAGCTTGCAGTCTAAGTGCGGCAACTACATGCTCGATAATTTCGTTGGCAGACACCAATTCTAACTGCAGAGAAATTCCGGCTTCAATACGACCTAAGTCCAGCAGATTATTGACCAGGCGCGACATGCTTTCAACGCCGCTTACTATTTTTTCTACGTAGCTGTTCTGTTGTTCATTCAGCTCTCCGACCATTTCCAGCATAGTAGCATAGCCGCGCATTAAAGTCAGAGGGGATCGAAGGTCATGGCTTACTGTATTGACGAATTCCGATTTTAATGCATCCAATTCTTTAAAAGCTGTTACATCACGCAAGATGCAAACTCGCCCGACACGCTGGTCTTTGGCTAGAACTGAGGTGGCTGTAGCCAGATAAACCCGACCATCGGGCATGGTAATCTCCTTCGATTGCGCTTCGGTGGATGATGAGCGCATCAAGTTTATGAGTTCTTTTTCTTTGATCGCTTCCTCAATGGGCTGACCTTCATTGGTTTGTGTGCCAAGATCAAGGACCTGCCATGCCTCAGGGTTCGCTAACAGCAGACAGTTATGCTGATCGGAAACCAATACTGGATCAGGACTGGAGGCCAGGATCGCTTCAAGCCGCTGCCGTTCGATCTCCGACTGCTGGAACAACCGGGCATTGGCTGCTGCCAGTACAGCTTGACCTCCAAGGGTCACAATAAAACGCACTTCTTCCTCGGAGAAATCATGAAATTCATCGTAAGCAATCCATAGGACTCCGTAATACAAGCTTTCATAGCGCAGCGCAACGGCTAATAACGAAGCAGGATTGGGAGAATCAGATGATAAGTTGAACAGACGCGGGCGTTTCAAATCAGGTAGGACCAGACGCTCTAATTGTTCTTGCTGCCCGATGAAGTATAGAATTTGTTCATCCAGCTCTTTATACATATTTCGAGCTGGTCCCATTCCATAAGAAATTGGTTCCGAAGGTGCATCTTCCAACTCGGGGAGGACAGAAGGTCCAAGTACAACACGAGCGGAACTCGCTCCCAGGGATAAGGCGGCTTCTAGCACAGGTTTCACAGACGTTGAGAATTCAAGGCTGGACGCAACCCCCAGGCTTACCGCAAGAAGTCGATTTAATTCGTCCAGCCGGTCTCTTAAGCTTGAACGCATCTGTTCAAACGAGCGTCGTAACTGGCCTATCTCGTCGGCGCCTTTTGTGGACAAGGGGTAATTTAACCTGCCCTCCGAGATTCGACCGGCGACACGGGCAAGGTTCTGCAAGGATCCTGTCACGACACGCACGCCTAGCACTAATGCAAAGATGGCCATAAGGGAAATTAATACGATCATCACAAGCAAAGGAGCCGCAATTTCCAAGGCCAGGAGCTGGGTTTGGTGAGATGGTACTGCCATGACTAAAGCCCATGGATGTTGGGAGACTGGTTGGTAGTAAAGCAAGTGCCGGATACCGTCAGGAGCCGTGTACTCAAAAAAAGCCGCATCCGTTGACGCTGGTCCAGTATAGGACGTCAATAATTTAGATGTGTCAGGGTGGATCAAGAAATTCCCATCTTGGTCGATCAACAGACCTTGTCCTTCTATGTCTGCAAGGTTGTGCAAACTGGACCAAATCGGCCCCGCGGATGGATTTGCATAGAAATCGCTCCTGCCAATCAGTACTCTAGTCACATTCTGGGTTTCGTCAATTATAGGTATGATGAACGATATCTGGGCGGTCTGCATTCCCGACCCTGGTGCGAGTGTTAAGGATTGAGGAGCAAAGCTACTCAAAGCTGATTGAACACCCCTTTTTTCATCGCTAGATCTTTGCGTATCGGTGAAATCTCCCATCCCATAAGAGGCAATCAATTCACCGGAGGTGTTTAGAACGATTAGCTGTTGGAAGAAAGGTACAATACGTATTCTTTCTGCCAGCGCAAGAGATACTTCGCTGGAGTCTGCCGATTGCAGCCGCGGGTCTGCGGCGATAACAGCGATAGTATCATGTCCTGACTTCATGAAATGTGAAATGTATTTTGACGCCACATCTGCGGAGCTCGACATGCGGGTTCTGACCATATCGCGGGCTGCATTACCAGCAACAATCCAGTTTCCCATCATGAGGGCAAAGATCAGCAAAAACGAAAGCGGCAGCATGTAATAAATCAGCCGAGACAGCAGGCTTTTCTCAGCTGGTGAGGCGATTAATGGACCATTGCTACCCCAAAGCGCAGGCCAGATCCTGGCCACTGCTTCTGCGACTAATCCCGCAACAATTAATCCAATAGCCATGGTTAACGAATCGCCCCATAAACTGATGAGGGCGAAATCCAGGCGTTCCAACAGCGTTCCAATCGCCGAAAACACGGATGCCATCAGGTGCAGGAAGGGATAGAAAAAAGCTAGCGCGATCGCTGCGATAGATGGGTGGCTGAGCAGTCTAAATGGTACGGTTCGATATCGCTGAGCCATTGCGGCGCTGAATAATACAGCCAGCAATGCTACTTCTAGTGGTGAAAAGAGGTTATGGCTGATCCAGAAGGCTTGCAAAATTCCACCCAGAAGTGCAATGACAGCAGCAGGTGTGGGTCCCAACAAACCAGCAGCAATCATCCAAGGGATGTTTGCCAGCACCATCACTTCAGACCCCATTGTTTTTAATTGGATAACAAATAACAGGCTTGTGAAGGGGACGCTCACGATCAGGAGAGCGAATATCTTTTTATGTCGTTCCCCCCAAGGTTTGTTGAACCTTCTCCATATATGCAGCAGGACGATATTGATCCCTAATAGGAGAAGCCAGCCTGACCATCCTAATAGACCTTGAGGCAGATCTAAATGAGACGAGGATGAAAAGATTGAGATCAGAACTGTCATTCGAAGGCTCTTTGTTTCGACGGCGCTGGATTTTATGTATAAATTATAGCATCATTAACAACATCAGGGTAAGTTTGATATGCAATAATCTTCAACAGAATCAATACCACTCGATTGTATCTTTGGTGTCTAGAGATAAATCTGAGTAAACCCCTCGTCTCTCCGCAGGCAGCAATGACGCTAGTTGGTACATCGCTACATCGGTCAGCTTGCGCAGTTCATCCAGCTTTGCGCGCCGGAATTCATCCCGGTAAACGAACGGTTTTCCGAACCGCACGTAGGCGCCTGAGCCCAACCAGGGTGATGAGAAGCGCAAGGCGGGGAAACCTTCTGATCCGATGATTGCCACAGGTACAACTGGGGCGCCGCTCCTGGTGGCGAGGTACGCCACTCCCTCTTTGCCTCGTTGCAGTTGAGGGCTGCGTGTGCCTTCTGGCGCAACTAGTACGATTTCACCGGCATCCAGCACCTCCAGGACCATTTTTACAGCCCGCCTGTCTACTTCTTCTCGACGGACGGGGATAACCTCCCACAGTCTAGGAAAAATCCCGACCAGTGGATAATTATATACTTCGATTTTCGCCAGGGGAACAATATTGCGGGGCAGTACGTTCATGACTATCATAGGATCGACATATGCGATGTGGTTGATCATTAGAATTGCAGGTCCTTCCGCTGGAACGTTTTCCAAGCCCTCAGCCCGATCAATTTTTGCAAGGAGCGTAAACCCAATATAATTCAACAAAAATCGTAAGAACCTGCGCCTGCCCTCCAATCGGGCGTGGTCATAATGACCTGTTGGTATTTGCTGACGTTCCAACCTATTAACCATCATTACCGGTCTCCGTAACAAATTTATATTCGCCCTGGTAATTGAGCGGAAGCTGTCTTGCTAACGTTTCCATAATGGTCTGCGTCCCGCGTTGCATTGAGGTACGTCGGTCTCCGTGGGCATCAAGTCGAAATGGCAATCCAAATGTCACTGAAATCTTTGTGCGCTGCAGTCGCTTGATATTGCTGAAGACGTTTTTATTCATTGTACCTGTAAAGGTGACTGGATATAGTGTAACATCTGCTTTCAGCGCCAGGTATGCAGCCCCAAAAGTACCTGCCTCCAGTGAACCAGTCAAACTTTCGCGTCCTTCTGGAGCTATTCCGATGCAGCGATCTTCGGCGAATCCCTCAAGTGCCGCCCGAAGTGCTCTGCGATCTGGCTGGCCGCGGTGAATCCAAATTACACCATATGCGTCGATAATATTGCCGAGTATTGGAATGTCATACAGCTCGGATTTTGCCAGCCAATCGAAATGGTACGGCGAATATGCAATTACCAGCAGACCATCGGCGTCTCCTATGTGATTAGTGACGATTAGAGCGGGTCCATGTTGAGGGATGTTTCCGATGCCGGTTGCTTCTACATCGGCGAGCAGCCAGAGCACTAAACGGCAAACGATGCGCGTCAAGGATCGAAACAGCCTCCTGCTCCTTGTAAGGCGAGGTAGTCGCGTTTTATCGCTCTTGATTGTGGTGCTGCGCGGTTTTTGGGGCTTGAGGGTCGTCATATCTGTAATTATACGCCCTCTTAATATTTTCTAGTAAGGAGACCGCTGGTGAACGAGCTGTAAAGCTGTTTGGAGCACTTGATCGACGTCCATGTTGTCCGAGAAGATGATCACTGCATCCGGCGCGGTTCGCAGGGGGGCTACTTCACGAGTGGAATCGAATTTATCACGCTTACGCATGGCCTCTAATATTTGAGCCTGGTCCGATTCTTCGCCGCGTTCACACTGCTCGTTGTAGCGACGCCGGGCACGCTCTTCCGCTGAAGCGTCAAGATAGATCTTCAAATCTGCGTCTGGAAGTACAACAGTTCCAATATCGCGTCCAACCATGACCACCTTGCCTCGCTGCCCGATACGACGCTGCTGGATTGTTAAAGCATCTCGAACACCCGCGTAAGAAGACACAAGAGACACATTGGCATCCACTTCGGGAAGACGTATCTGCCAGGTGATATCACGACCGTCAGCAAGGATGTCATTCTGCCGCCCATCATCCAGAGAAGGGACTCGCACGTCGATGTCAGTCCCCTCAGCCAGAAGTGTGATACGGTCTTCATCTTCGATTTCTAAGCTATCCTGCAGTGCCAGGCAGGTCACGGCCCTGTACATGACGCCGGTATCGAAGAATAAGTAATCCAATTCATCAGCCAAGAGCTTTCCGAGAGTTGATTTGCCGGATGCAGCGGGTCCGTCGATAGCTATGATTTTGGGTAAAGGTTTATTTGTCATGCTATCGAGTGTTATATGTCTAAGAGATAAAAGAGATACAAACCGGCGGTTGTCATGATCTTATTGTATGTCTTCAGATAAATCCTCTTCCATAACAAGAGTACCGTCTGGGAAAAGGTCACTGCGAGCCCACAAAATTACTATCTCGTTTTTGATCTCTGCTTCCCTAAAAGTGAGCCAGCGGAGGACGGGGGTGGGGAGTACGCCGCTCCAGCCTGGTTGCTGCCACCAGACAAAATCCTGGCCGCGATATGAAGTACTGAGCCGGGGCACTTCTCCTTCCTGTCTGGTGATGATCACTGAAGGCAGTTCACTCATCTTGAGACCGGCGGTGAATTGAGCCTGGGGATAATTACGTAAAACCCAGCGCATGGATGGCGTGTCTACAGTTGTTAGTATATCAATTTGGTGTCTATATCCGACATTCCTTGCCGATAAATCGTTCAGGGTTGTTTCGAAGAGTGCAGCCTGACCGCCCCCTGGACCAGGGCTCCATAACTCTTGCGGTTCATTAGGACGCAGTTGGGAAGCTCCCCAGGTTAGAGACAACAGGTACAGCGTGAAGGCTGCTGTTGTTCCCCAAACCAGACCACAATGAGCAACGCGCCACGACCACCCTAACGTGACGAGAATGATGGTCAGCACAGTTATAGCAAAGATGCCCGCTGCCACCGCTGCCCGAAAACTAACCCTGATTGCCCCTAAGTTAAAAAGCGGTTGATCGAAAGCAATTAGAGTGTTCCAGAAAAGGACATACAGAATAAACACGAAGCTTGCCAGGATGGCTGAAATGGGTCTGGGTCCTTTTTTCGGCAGGTATCTCTGCAGCTCCCATGCGGCAAGCGCCCATAAAGGTACCAGCACCCATGCAAGATCTGAAACCTGTCTGGCTGGGTACAAAAGCAGCATCACAAGGAGGATGATGCTCCAAAATATAGGTATCAAAAGTGCTGCCCCGGAGCGGTTTTTCTCTTCGAAACGGTCCACCAGCCAACGTGCAGCTCCCACGAAACCAAAGAAAAGGGCAAACGGTTGGAATACTAATAAGGCTGCCAGTAAACGTAATGCGGGTACACCGGATGGTACTACCCAACCTTGCAGGTAGATTGGTAGTGTGTTGAACAGGGCGACTAATCCCTGCGGGTAACGGAAAAAAAGGGTCCCAATGAGCAAGATGACCCCGCTGGCTGAGATGTAAAACCATCGTATGTTCACCCGAGTTGGGAAAACTTCCTCCTGATCAGGTGCTGAACCCTCAATATCATCATCAGGAGATCCTTCCTGGGAAGCAGAATGTGAAGGATATAATTCTCCTGTCCGTATAGGCGTGAATTTACCAGCAATCCACGCGAGAGCGAAACCGATGCCGCCGGTGAACACAGCTGGACCGGACATGGAGGCCAGCCCTGTAAATGAACCGGATAAAACGGCGTTTCTTGCAATCCATAGACTCAGCGCTAATAACCCGAAAGATACCGCCATCATTGGGCCTCCTGCCTGGCGCGATACCGTCACCAAACCTGGGTCAATCGCCAAACCGAACGCCATGATTATCGCTGCATAACGCCCCAATTTGGAGCGTAAAAAGACAGGCAGCAAGATAAGCATTGTGCCAGCCAGGGCAGGCCAGAAGCGAGCTAAAAAATTGCTGCTTCCAAACAAGGCAAACATCACACCGGTCAGAAAGACATAAGCCGGTTGGGGACCGATTGCGAAGTTACCGCCGGTCAAAGCTGAGTGTGCTACCTGCAGCGCTTGCATGGCCCACTTTGCTTCCTCATCGCTAAGCGGGGAAGCCCCCAGGTTGTAGAATCGCAGGCTTAAAGCCAAAACGATTGCCAGGGTGTATAGAATTATTTCTGAATTAATGCGGCGAAGGTCCATTACTTTAAGCACAGATTTTACTATATTACTTCATCACATTGACTAGCTCAACTTAAGTGAGCGGCTCAAAATATGTGAGCGGCTCAAAATATGTGAGC
>Ga0114922_10001706_pt1 | contig 20797 bp, 23 predicted proteins | sample AartaG_FD_100975 | JGI IMG/M metagenome (GOLD analysis project Ga0114922, IMG submission 100975) | Deep subsurface microbial communities from Aarhus Bay to uncover new lineages of life (NeLLi) - Aarhus_00045 metaG | ecosystem: Environmental > Aquatic > Marine > Oceanic > Sediment | place...
AGGAAAATGGGTGGACGATCAACTTGAATGGACGGGTAAATATTTAACCGGAGAAACTATTGTAAATGAACTACCAATTGTTACAACATATGGAAAAATCGGCGATGTCATCTTTTTAGACCCTACTTTACCAGAAGAACTAGTGAGTGATGGAAAAATCTCCATTTCTGTTACAGAAGATAAAATAGTATCTATTCAAAAAAGTGGTCTTGCTACATTTTCTTTAGAAGAAATAAATATGTTGTCCAAGAAATCTATGGAGATGGGTAAAAAACTTAGGAAAGAATTAAATCTTTCACAATATAAAGTTAAATATTAAAACTTTTATTTAATTGTATTTTTTTAAAATTTTATTTTTTATTTGTTTTAAACATTTTTTTAAGATTATTCTATAAATCAAAATTATTGTTTTCTAACTTTTCTTAGAGTTTCAAACGTGCCATATCCTCCCGAAATTCCATCAAGCTCAAAAGTTCCAAATGCTTGTACCAAGATTGATTGATTACCTTCATCATCTTGAAAATTGACGGGGATAATTGAGCCTATATTTGCTTTGAGTATATGTAGATCACCGAGATTATCGATCAATTCTAATTCTGAGCTTATTGGTAAAATCCCATCTTGTTGAAATTTTTGATTTATTATTCTTAGCGTCTTTAAAGGAATATTTTTTCCATCTTTAAATAAAAAACCACCCGTAGATAATCTGCCGTCATCAGTAATAATCGCAGCAGGATTAATTGCTAAATTTTCGTTAAACCAAACTACATAATAAAACCAATCTCCAATACCAGTCCAATCTCTTACCCCATAAGTGTGATCTCGTTGTCCTAAAACCCGTTCAATGTTAAAAGTTTCATCGCCTACTATTAGTTCCCCAGAAACAAGTCCTATTTGTTCCCAATGTTTATCTCCTGATTTTTTACCGATCTCTAAGGATTCTGGAGTCATAAATTCGCTATATTCGTATGGTTCGTTGATAGGATTAAATGATAAATCCATTTTAATAGATTGGACTTTTAAAATGAGTTTTGGGTTTTCACGCACTTTTGGTAAGTCTAACGAGTTCTTTACAAAAACCATATTACCTTTAAATTTATAATTCCAATTTCCATCTGATTTCCAACCATGTACCATTCCTTTGACTTTAAGGGCATCTGAATAATCTTTTTTTTTAATCTGTTGATGGTATCCTGCTACGGACCCATCAGGCAGAAAAAGAAAGAAAAAAGTCATGCCCTCCTGTTTATTTGGTTTAAAACCAATTCTAGACATGCCCCCCAATTTGTCCTTTTTACTATAAAAAACAAAATAATAACTTTCGTTCCATTCAGGATGTTTGGTTGATTTATCTATATGAGTTATTTTTTCCATTTTTATTTTAAACTTTTGTTAATTTTTAATTGTAATAATTCCATTATAGCCATTAATATTTACAATTTGACCGTTTTTAAAGAGTTTACAGGCGTTTGGAACGTTAATAACTGCGGGTATACCATATTCTCGAGAAACTACGGCACCATGGCTAAGTACCCCTCCCGTTTCAGTGATAAGACCTCCTATTTTTGAAAATACTGGAGTCCATCCTGGATCTGTTCGAGGTACTACAAGGATCTCGTTTGCTTTAACTGTAGAGATTTGATTAATAGTTCGAATTATGTGAATTTTCCCAGTAATTATTCCATGGCTTGCTGGTATCCCTTGGAAAATTGAACTATCTTTTGAGTATTTTAAAACATCGTTAAATTCGTGGGAATCTAAAAGAAATTTTGGAGGAAGATCATACTCAAATTTTAGAAAATCTCTTTTCCTATTACTGATTTCAATCTTTAATTTGGATATTTCGCTCTCATTAAATTTATGATATAATAAATCTTCAATCTCTCTTTTTTTTAGAAAAAATATATCATTTGACTCCTTTAGAATTCCTTCATTAGTCAATAGTTTCCCTATTTCTAAAAAAACCCTTCGATTTCTTGTAATCCAGCGATCTAATATAAATCTCTGATTTTCTCTAAAGATTATGTATAATCGGCTTAGTTTTAAAATAACACATAAGATTTTCCATTTTATAAAACCAAATCGCTGTGATCTAATTTTATATTCAACAATCTTCTCAGTTTTTTCTTGGATCTCACAGCTGGAAAATTTTTTACTAATTTTTTCATGTGTTGTTTCCGCGGTTAATGATTTTAAGATATTAAATATGTGAGTCATTGGTTTTTCACTCCAACGGGGATAATATGGCTCTCTAGTGAATCCACGATCGCCAAATTTCTTTAAAAAATTATCAAATTCTATTAGAAAATTGTGAATTTGTGAATTTTTTTCATGTTTTAGCAGGTCATAAATGTTTTCAGATTTATTATCAAGTATTATTGACTTTAAGTTAGATTTATCTTGAATTAAGGCCGATAATGAATGAATTCCCTCATTTGTTTCAGTTGTCTTATGTTTTAAGCCTGATATTAAAACGGGATAATATAGTAGTGATTCATTCTTCCCTAGAAAACGAGTTAGAAGATATTGTGTCATTAAATTCATTCCAATATTGTGAACGGGGATCCCATATCTTACTAGGCTGAAATGAGGTACCATCGCACGATTGAGATCTTCTGCAAGTGAAAATAAAGCTAGTCCATCGCTTGTATCTTCGATTTTTTTAAATTCTAAATCAAAATTTGTGCAAAACGGATTAAATATCATATTAGTCCACTCATCGTATTTTACCGCAGTTTTAGTAATACTACCATCCGGATCATAAAACATTACTCGAATTTCTGCAATTATACGATTCTTAATATGGAAAGGAAGGTTATAAATTGTTTCCTTACCGTAGTATCCATAACCATCTGGAAAGTAATTTAAAAGATCTTCATTTCGCAACATTTTTGGAATTTCATTTTCTACTTTATGTTTAAGAACATTTAAATTGAAATACACATGACCATTATAAAGCTTTAAAAGCTTATTATCTATATTTTCATAGCCCAAAATACTATTAAGCTCGATATTAACAATTTTGGTTAAATTCTCGCCTAATAATTCGAAAAAGAGAGGACTAACAGGATCATTCCAATAATCGTCGCTATAGCCTCGACTCCACATTTTTTTTTCTCTGTTTTTTTGAGGACTCAATGAGGTTATAGGGCGCGATTGAAGAAGATAGATGCGATCATCTTGATCTAAAGCCCATTCGATATCTTGAGGCTTTCCTCCAAAGATATTCTCAATTTTGCTCCCAATTCTAGCAAGTTTAATAACGATTTTGTCTGAGAGAGAAGATTCCATGCTTTTTTGTTCGGAGAGGATTTTTTGCTCGATACCACTGTCACCATTAGTCTCTTTTGAAAAAGTGGCAAATTCTTTTTTTCCTATTCGTTTGTTAATGATTCTAAATACTTTTTTTCCTTTTTTAAGTATTTTTTGAACAATGTATTGATCTGGATTAATCTGGCCAGACACTAAGGATTCTCCCAATCCAAAATTGGATTCAATAAGAATTTCTGAAATATCCGAAGTAATTGGATTAGCTGTAAATAAAACACCTGCAGATTTTGGTGATATCATTTTTTGAACAATGGTAGCAATTTTAACGCTGTTATGAGGTATCATGTTCTTTATCCTATAAGATATTGCTCTACCAGTCCAAAGAGAGGCATAGCACTGTTTAATGTGATGAAAAATCTGCTTGAGACCTTTAAGATTTAAATAAGTATCATATTGACCAGCAAATGAAGCTGAAGGCAAATCTTCTGCGTTAGCCGACGATCTTACTGCAACATAATAAGAATCATAATGAGGATATTTAGCAGAGATTTCATTAGTGAGTTCAATAGGAAGTGGGCTACCCTCAACAGCATTTTTAATTGATTTCGCTGCTACTTCAATAGAGTCATAATCATTATCTTTGATTTTATTTAATGAATCTTGGATAATATTATCAAGCTTATTACGCATTAGAAATAAATTGTAAGCCGAAGTTTTTATGACATATCCTTCTGGAACAGAAAAATCTTTTGCCATTAGGAAACTCAGATTGGCAGCTTTATTGCCGATCTTTTTAACATCATCAATTGATATATCAGTAAAATTTACTGTAAAAGGACCTTCTAAAACCAAATTAATCTCCATGAAATTTTGTATATGATTTTAATTTTTAATTAAAAACGTTAATACACCTTTATTTAAAGTTGTTTATAAAAGTTAATTTGACCTAAACTAGAAAGAAACGAATTTATGGGAAATTGATTTTTCCTAATTGGAAAAATTTAAAGTTTATAGTAGTTTTTATTTAAACACAACATATTAAAAGAAATTAGTGATATTAATGGGTAAAACGAAAAAAACCGGTCTTTCCGCCACTTTTGGGGCTCGCTATGGCTCTAATGTTCGAAAGAAATGGAGATTAATCATGGAAAAACAAAAAGGTGGAAATCTAAAATGTCCTCGATGCGAAACAAGAGGATCAATCAATAGAATTTCGACTGGTATATGGCATTGTAAAAAATGTAATGCTAAATTTACAGGAGGGGCATATAACACGCAAACACCTCGAGGCGCAGAGTCCTTTAGAATAGCGAAGCGTAAACAAAGAGAATCAGAAGTAATTGAAGAATAATGAATAAAAATAATTTTTATACTATAAAATCTACTTTAGAGCTTAAATTTAAAACTTCTAAACTGTGCGATATTTCTTATAACTCCTTTTTACCTGAATTTAATATAGTAAAATCGAGAAGATCTGCAATAACGATGAAAAAAAAGGAATATTCGTTAATATTTCAAATCGATAGCAACGATATCACTGCTTTCAGGGCAAGTATTAATGAGATAATCAGTTTCGGAAAGGTTATTGATAGTACACTAAAAATTGTTGAAAATTCGTAAATTTCATATTAGAAATTTCATTTATAAAAATATAAAAAATATTATGTGATTATCATTGTCAATAAATTTTGAATCATTAGATGAAGAAACAAAGAAGAGATTTCAAACTCTAGCTCAATTTGGTCAAACTTTAGAGATCCTTACACAACAGAAGTTACAAATTGATAGTAATATTAGAGAAACAGAACTAGCGATAGAAAGTCTAACTGAAGCTACTCCAGATACTCCTGTCTACAAGAGTATTGGTGGCGTGATGGTAAAAAGCACTCGAGACAAACTACTTGACGAGAAAAATTCTAATAAAGAAACTCTAACCATGCAATCTAAAACGCTTACTCAAAAAATCGAAAGAACTAAGAGTACTTTTGAGAACATGCAGAAATCTCTTCAAGAAGATTTACAAAATCAATAATTTATTTAATACTTTCATGCTTAATTCTAAAAAAGATGATTTTTTAAATTATTTAGAGGGAAAAAATCTCTTAATTGCCACTCACGATTCAGCTGATCTTGATGGTTTTGTGTCTGCTTTATTTTTAAAATTCTTTTTTAAGAATTTTTTTAGAAATCAAAATGTATTTTTAACATTCTCAAAATTATCTAAATATACTAAAAATTTCGTGGTAAAATTTCTCCAAAAATTTCCAGATTTTAATTTCCCTTCTAAAAATGACGAAAACTTCTCGAATATTGACATTATAGTAATAGTTGATTCAAATAATTTAGAACAAATAAAATTGCCAAGCATGGTAAATTTAGATGTCCCCTTTATTTTTGTAGATCATCATTTAGATTTAAAAAAGAATTATGAAAGAAATATAACATCACTAAATTTAATATTTGAAAATTACTCCTCGACGGCAGAGATAATATTAGAGTTAATTGATAATTATAACTTCGACATTCCAATCCCATACAAATATCTTTTAATATCGGCAATATTAACAGATTCAGGGTTTCTTAAATATGGAAATACCGAGACTATCAAGCATTTATTAAGTATTTTGCAAAATGAAATAGATTTTCAAGACGTTCTACCTTTATTAGAGAATGAAACTGATATCTCTAAGAAAATTGCTAGCATTAAAGGGTTGCAAAGAGCTAAACTAATCCGAGTTGATAGTTGGTTAATTGGTGTTTCGCATGTTAGTAGTTTTAGCGCTACCGTTGCTTCAACTTTAATAAAAGTTGGATTTGATGTTGGAATTGTTTATACAAAAGAAAAATCTAAGTATAGAATCAGCGCTCGAGCAAAGAAAAATGTATGTTTAAAAACGGGATTGCATCTTGGGAAAATTGTAAGTGGAATAAATAATGCAGATGGTGGCGGGCATGATGGCGCTGCGACTTTAAATGGCGAGAAGGACTTAGAAGGTAATCTTAACGAAATAATAGATAATATAAAGCGAACTTTAATTAATTATCGACCGTTATAAATCAAAAAGATATGTAGCTCTCCTTATATAATGAGCCTAATTAAATTTAGCAATTTCCATTTTCGATACAAAGGAAACGAAGAATATGCTTTAAATAATATTAATTTAAAAATTGAATCTAATAAATTTATTTTGTTAGCCGGAGAGACTGGATCTGGAAAAACTTCGCTAATCAGATGCTTGAATGGTTTAATCCCCCAATTTTACGCGGGTCATTATAAGGGATCTGTGGAAATCTCAGGAAAAAATACTACTGAAACATCTATATCAAATTTATCTAAAGATATTGGAATTGTATTTCAAAACCCTGAAAACCAATTAATTGCAATGAATGTCGAACACGAAATTGCTTTTGGCTTGGAAAACCTTGGATTTTCGACGGATGTTATTAAAGAAAGAATTGAGGAAGTTGTTGAAATAACTGAAATTGAAAACATAATGGATAAAGCACCTTTTGAGATTAGTGGTGGCGAACAACAACGAGTTGCTATTGCTTCAATTTTAGCATTAGAACCTAAAATTATCGTTCTAGACGAACCTACCGCAAATTTAGACCCTTTTTTTGCTCAAAAAATAATTACTTTATTGAAAAAAATCCAAATTGAAAAGAAAATTACTGTTATAATTAGCGAACATCGAATGGATTTAATTGTCCCAATCGTGGACGATATAATCTTGATGAAAGAAGGTGAAGTTATCGCTTACGACGATAAAGATAAGATAATTAGCGATGACATTTTTAAGAATTTAAATATCAATAAACCAAAAATTTATTCAATTTTTAATAAATTGAAAAAAAGATATTCATTTGGACAAAATATTCCAATATCGATTCAAGATGCTATTAATTTATTAAAAACTATCAATTAAATTTGAAAGGTTATGAAAAAAAATAACTCGTTACCTTTAGTAATGATGCATGATGTTGAATATGTTTATTCAAATGGGACAGTAGCATTAAAAAGAGTCTCTCTCAATATCAATAAAGGCGAGTTTGTAGCAATAATGGGGCAAAACGGAGCGGGAAAAACGACCTTAATTCGAACTATTAATGGCTTAATCCGGCCTACTAAGGGAGAGATCTTTTTAGAGGGTGAAAATATCGACTCTAAAACTATTGCTACTTTATCTAAAAAAGTAGGAATTATTTTTCAAAATCCTACACATCAACTATTTTCTAATACAGTTGAGGATGAAATTAAATTTTCGTTGAAAAATCTTAATTTAGATAGAGAAGAAATTCAGATAAAAGTTGATGAAGTATTAAAAGAATTTAATCTAGAAAAGTATCGAAAACGATCGCCATTAAGCCTATCTGGCGGAGAATCAAAAAAAATAGCTGTTGCTTCAATTATATGCCGCGACCCAGAAATTTTAGTTTTTGACGAACCAACATTAGGTCAGGATGCAAAAGAAATTAGATTTTTTGTTAAATTAATACAAAATGAATTAAAAAAGGGGAAAACAATAATTATGGTAACTCATAGTGTAGAATTTACTATAGAGCACTCCCCAAGGACTATCTTAATGAGCGGAGGAAGAATTATTGCTGATGGTCCAACAAAAAATGTTCTTACTAATGAATTTTTAGTAGAAAACTCATCGCTAGTTATGCCACAAATTTATCAACTTAGAATTGAACTTCAAAAAATTGGAATTGACGTTCCTAAAGAAGTTGTAAAGGAGCAAGAAATGATAAATTTTCTTAACAATTATTTGGAAAATAAGACAACAACTATACCCGAGGGTCGTCCATAAATGTCTTTAGAATTTCTCAGTGCATTCAAATTTTTGAAAAAAGAAACTTTTTTACATAATCTAGATCCAAGAGCTAAATTATTGTTAGCGATAACCTACACTATTAACGCTTTGTTGTTCCAAGAAATTGTCCCTTTAATATTAATTTTAATAACTTTACTACCAATAATTCTTTTAGGACGCTTATTTAAACAATGGTTAAGAAGTATCAAAGGAATGTCCTTTCTCTATATTTTTATCATTGTTTTGAACACCCTATTTATCAAGGACAGGGGGTTGTCATTTGCAATAGCCATGATTTTAAGAATTTCCATAATGATTTCAGCATTTTCACTGTTTTTCTTAACTGTCGACCCAAACGATTTGACTCTTTCTTTGATTGCTATGAAGATTTCCTATGAATATGCGTTTTCCTTTTCATTAGCTTTTAGATTTGTGCCAACGATTGCAATAGAGGCTCAAAATATTATGGACGCTCAACAAAGTCGAGGTTATGAAATGCAAAAAAAAGGCATTATTAATCAGATAAAAAATCTATTTCCTCTCTTAGTCCCTCTAATAATAAGTTCTATAAAAAGAGCTTTTAACGTCGCAGAAGCTCTGGAATCAAGGGCTTTTGGAAGTAAAAAAGAGCGTACTTTTTATTTTACAATTAAATATTCAACCAAAGATTGGATATTTACGATATATTTGATTTTACTGTCGATTACGCTAATTTTTATCAAGATCCACTTTATTTCAATGCCGTTATGGTTTAGATGGAGTTTACCTGTATGATCATAAATTCTTTTAAAGGTTTGAACGAAAATCTTAAGTATTATGTAGGAATTAATCAAATTGAGGTTGAGTCAGAAGAAATATCCTTAGAAAAGCTATTAAAATTGATTGAGGTTATACAAAAAAACCATAAAGACACTGTATTACAATTTTTCAACGAAAAGTACATTCTAAATAAAGAACATATATTTCACGCTTGTTATTTCGTTCAAAATGTTTTTTTTAATAAAACTAATATTTCAAATAAAAAAAATATTGAACTTTTTTTATATTTGGCTGCTAAAAGGCAAATTAAGTTAGGTCTCGAAGATTTTGGGATTAATAATTATAATATTAACAATCGTAGAATTAGTTTTTGTGTAATCTCGTCGAAAAATGACATTATGCAAATTAATTTGGAAGTAAATAAGTATTTAGGTTCTAAAGACATGAGTTTAAATTTAGAAGATCCATCTATAGAAAAATACAAAATCGTTAAAAATTATTTTAATTTTTCTAATAAGCAAATTTTAACTGTGTTAAAGTCGTATGGGATTAAACTAAGTTACATAGAACCGAACGAGAAAAATATCGTTAATCTATTTAGAGCTTTAAACGATTTACTATGTGAAGAAATGGCTTTGTTAAGTTTAGAGAAAACGAGATCTGATTAGAGCCTATTAAACTTATTATTAATTCTAACTAAATCGTCTGGGTTTAAAAAAGAAATTCCAGTAACATTTCCCAGGATTTCTATTCTTATAATTTTGTCTGGATTATCCAAATTAACTTTATTATTAACAACTTTAGCAATCGATTCAATGATAGTGTTTCTTTCTACTAACTCATTTTTCCTACGCATTAAATCAATCTTAAACGACTGATCTTTATTAATATAAATGCGATAATATTTATCTACGAATTCTTTGATAATTTTTGTATTAGTTTCACAAACATAATCAATTGGGATAATTTTTAAAACGAACTGAAAAAAATTAGGATCTTTTTCTATTATGTTTTTAATTTTAGATATAACTCCTTTATTATCAATATTAGTTACTGCTGTTATCAATCCAGGGTACTTTAGCCCTGAAATAATGGGGTATTTATCGCCACACATTAATAGAGTAAACCAGATTTCTGCTTTTGCGTTTGTCTCGTTATATCTTGAGGTTGAGATCAATAGATTAAAGTTGTTCAAATTTTGCTCCCTATATTTAATTTTCCTTTATTTCTAAAATGCTTTCGATATCTTCTTCTTTTATCAATCCAATTCGCAGTAATTTTAACTTTTCTGAGCTACAATCAACGATAGTTGTAGGAACTTTCGATTGTGATTTTCCTCCATCAATTATTAAGTCTATAGGTGTTAAAAATTTTTTCGCAACTTCGCTTCCACTAATAGATGCTGTCTCTCCAGAATAGTTTGCTGAAGTCCCAATTATCCCACCAAAGCATCCTTTTAATTTCAGTTTTTTTAAGATATGTAAAACAATCTCGTTTTCAGGAACACGGATGCCAATAGTATTCTGAAAAGCAGTAACTTCTGGAGGGATGATATTAGGTTCTTTTTTTTTTAAAATTAAGGTTAGTTGACCAGGCCAAAAATGATCTGCTAGCTTTCTACCTAAAATGTTAAACTCAGCAATTTTAGAAGCTTCTTCAACATCCGCTACTAACAATATTAATCCTTTAGATCGATCTCGAAATTTTATTTCGTAAATTTTTTCTACCACATCGAGATTTAGTGGATCTCCTCCAAGTCCATAGACAGAATTGGTAGGAAAAGCGATAACTTTTCCTTCTATTATGTTGTCCACTACAATATTTAGAAAATATTCAATTTCTTCTATTTTTTTTCCTGCTAATTTAATTAAAAAACCCATAATATTCGTTTAAAAATACAGTTTAATGATAGAAAATGAAGATAGTAATAATTTAAAGATTATTTTTGTTAATTTTCTTGACAACTTAACTCAGCAGCAATTCGTTCCCAATTGCGATCGAGACGTTCTTGTAGTTCAATTAAATCCTTTTCTGAAAGCTTTGAGAATCTTTTTTGATTCGAAAGATAATCGATCAAAGGCGTCCTCTTAGAAGGGTCTAATAGTGGTTGGCTCTTTTTTGAAAGTTTCATTATACCATTTTCAATCTCATATAATATCCAAGAACCTGTTTTAACGGCCAAACGCGCTAGTTCAATTGTACTTTCGGATTGATAACCCCATCCTGGCGGACATGGTGCTAGAATGTGAATATATCTACAACCCTTAATTGATTTTGCTTTCTTAAATTTGTCGTAAAGATCAAGCGGTTCACTAACACTGCACGTAGCAACGTATGGAATCTCGTGAGCTGCCATTATAGCTGGAAGGTTTTTCTTATATCTTTCCTTTCCGAGCGTTGTTGTCGTTGTAACAGCCCCGTGAGGCGTGCTTGATGACCTCTGGATTCCTGTATTCATGTAAGCCTCGTTATCGTAACAACAATAAATAAAATCAGAATTTCTTTCAGCAGCTCCACTTAGACCTTGAATACCGATGTCTGTCGTACCTCCATCTCCAGCAAAAACTAGAGTCGTCATTTCCCCCCATACTTTACCTGGAAATCGGTAATTCTTTGCTTTGAAGGCGGCAGACATCCCAGTTGCTGCTGCCGCTGCCGCTGCAAATGCCATGTTTGTAAAGGGAAAATTTGGTGCAGCTTTAGGCCATAATCCTACTACTACATTTAAACAACTAGCTGGTGAGACTAACGCTGTATTATGTCCTAATGCTTTCATTGCCCATCGTAGAGCAATTTCAAGCCCACAACCAGCACAACAAGAATTACCTGGAAGAAAAAATTCTTCTTGACAAGACTCTAATGCTTCTTTTAATTTTACCATTACTTATTTCACCTCTAATAGGCCATCCCAATAAGTGCCATAAAACATATCTTTTGGGAGCTCTCCGGTTTCGTTTAGTTTTATTAACATTTTTAATTGATTTTTTTGTTGTTCCAAAGTAACTTCTCTTCCGCCTAAACCGTTTATCATTGGTAGTATTCTAGCTGTGCCCTTAACATCGTGTAAAGCTGTCTTTACCTCGCAACTCACGGGTCCTCCCGTTGGGCTTCCAAACGCCGTTGCTCTATCAACTACTCCAAGAAGTGGTACTTTTTTAGCAATTTCAATAATATCTTCAACTGGAAAAGGTCTAAAATGCCTTAATTTAACCATACCAACTTTATATCCTTCTTCTCTCAAATCATCAACTGCTTGTTCCATTTGTAGAGCTAAGTCCCCATAAATTACCATTCCTACATCTGCCCCATCCATTTTATATTCTTGAACTAAACCATTTCCGTAATTTCTACCAAAAATTTTTTCAAAATCTTTTGCTACAGTCTTAATTTTCTCTTTAGCTCTAACCATGGCATCGTGGATCTTCATTCTGAATTCGTAATAAAATCCCGATGGCATGATGAGATTTCCAAACATTAGAGGCCTTTCCGGATCAATCCATATATGAGGCCATCCCTTTTCATCTGGCAAAGGTGGTAAAAATGAATCAACTAGTTCTTGATCTTCAACTATTACAGGTTTAGACGTGTGAGATAATATAAATCCTCCATAGGCGACGAATTTAGGCAATAAAACATCGTAGTCTTCACATAACTTGTAGGACATTAAAATTTCGTCGTAAATTTCTTGGTGAGTCGCACAAAATGCTGTCATCCACCCAGTGTCCCTGCAACTGAAGATATCTGTAAAATCAGCCCATATATTCCATGGCGGTGCGGGTCCCCTTGATGCGATGGTGGTGACAATTGGTAGTCTAGTCCCACTAGCCCAATGAAGCATCTCAAACATGTAAAAAAGGCCTTGTCCTGCCGTTGCTGTAAAAGTTCGAGTTCCAGTCATACTTGCTGCAATAACTGAGGCCATTACAGAATGTTCAGATTCAACTTTTATATACTGAGTTCCGGGCATTAATCCATTATCAACAAATTCAGATAATTTTTCTACTACTGTTGTTTGAGGCGTAATCGGATAAGCGCTTATTACTTGAACTCTAGCAGACTTAGCCGCGTAAGCTGCAGAAATGTTTCCTTTAATTACAATAGTTTCTTTATCTTGAACAAAATCATTTGTGGCTTCAACCATCTTTTATATCACTCTCTCTAACCATTTCAATATTCTTAGTAGGACATTCTTTTGCGCAGATCCCACAACCTTTACAATATAATAAATCAATTTCAAAATGCCCATCTTCTTTCTTTTCAATAACACCTTCGGGACAGTACATCCAACAAAACCCGCATTTATTACAATTATCTTGATCTATTACGGGTCTAAATGTTCTCCAATCTCCCGTCGTTCCCATATTTCCTTCGATAGGTAGAGAAATAGGAATTGGAGACAATTCTTTCCAATTTTTATATTCTTGAACTTTAGGGCGTTCTTCTTTAGATTTATTAATTTTCTTCCATTTTTCAGATTCAGACATAATTATACCTCCCTTACAGATTTATAAGCGTCTTGTGCCACAGTCATGTTTTTTTCTAACCTATTTTCTCCAAATTCTTTTTTAAGAACTTTTTCCATAATCTTAAGATCGTAATACCCCGTAATTCTACCAAAAGCCCCTAACATTGGAATATTTAGAATTGGTCCACTAGAATGCATGAATCCTCTATTAATGCAAATCCCTGTTGCATCTACTAAATACATCTTTATGTTTTTTGGAAATAAACTAAAATTGATCGGTTTAGCGTTATTAATTAATAGTGTAACTCCTTCTTTAATCGTTTCTTTCACTCTTGGAATCTCTAACAAAGAAGTATCAAATATCATGATGTAATCAGGATTAACTACACTCTCGTAAGTTTTTATAGGTTTATTCCTTGAAATTTTAGTGAATGCTTGAATTGGAGCACCTCTTCGCTCAGCACCTATAATCGGGATCGCAATAGCATCTTTAAAGCCTTTTTCAAAAGCTAATTGTGCTAATAACTGACTAGCAGTAATGGCGGTTTGACCACCTCGCCCATGAAATGTAATTTCTACTATTCCATTATCATTCAATTCTTTTTCACTTATTTATTATTTAAAGTTATAAACATTAACAAAGTTATCAATATAGGTTAATTTTTTGATTTCCACATAAAATTATTATCGTGTTATTAAGGATAAAATACTTTCCAATACATTAAAAATTTCTGGAAAAAATTTATAAGTTAGCTGTTTAATAAGTAATAGCCCATTATAAAGAATAAAATACATAAAAAAAATCTCGCTTAATTGAATCAAAGGAGTTTTAGATTTTTTACTTAAATGGCAACGATTCAACTAAAGGGATATATGAAGCTATGTCAGAGAGAGCTGAAAAAACCGAAATTAATTATTCCTTTAAATGTCCAATTTGTAACGAAGGAAAAATTGAAATTAGTAAGGTGACATACGATGTACCAGACGGAGATAAAATATTAATTATTAAATTTGAATGTAACCTATGTAATTATTCTAATAATGATATAATCCCTTTAACAACTAATTTTACTCCAGGTATTATGAAGTTAAAGGTTTCGAATGAAGACGACTTAAAATCTAAAATATATCGTTCCCCAGTAGGGTCATTAGAAATTCCAGAATTAGAATTAGTTGTTAACCCGGGTCCTAGAGCTGATTTTTATTATACTAATGTAGAGGGTATTTTGTTTCGATTTGAAAACGCAGTTTCAATTTATAGGAAAAATCTCGAGAAAGACGACGCTCAAATAAAAGAAATTGATAAAATTTTAAAAGACTTGGGAAAGGCTCTAAAGGGAGAATTTAAGTTCACACTAGTTATAACTGATACTGGAGGGGGAAGCTATATTATTCCTAACGATAAAGCAAAATATTCATTCGAAAAATTTGAGTCGAAAGAATTAAATTAAAGGAAATAATCATTATTTTTTTATAAATATTAATAAAAAAATAGAATTAATAAAAATGTGAAATCAAATGGTAATTAAAAAGGTTGGAATTTTAACGGGCGGCGGAGTCATGTTCAAGATTTTCCTTGACTGTCGTACACTGCCCTGGGTTAAATAGCGTTATTTATGGGATAATGTTAAAAGCCTACGATGCTGGTATAGAATGTGTTGGAATTCTTAAAGGTTGGAAAGGATTTGTGGAAAACTTAACTATCCCTCTGAATATCGCCGAACATGACGATTTACACACAGTTGGAGGTACAATATTATATACCAGTAGAACCAATCCTTTTAAAGGAGCAGAATCCAAAGAAAAAGTAGCAAAAAATCTGGTAGCTAAATTTGATGAATTAGGTATAGATGCGCTCGTCGCTATTGGCGGCGACGATACTCTAAGTGTTGCGGATGCTATGTGCAAATACTCGAAAGCGAACGTAGTTGGTTGTCCAAAAACGATAGATAACGATTTAGCTGGAACGCATTACACATTTGGGTTTTGGAGCGCTGTGCAACTAGCTTCCAATGCGATGGATAACTTAACGACAACCGCGCGTTCCCACCAGAGAGTGTTTGTAGTAGAAATTATGGGAAGAGACGCAGGATTTCTTACAATGTATAGTGGAATTTCTGCTGGTGCAGATATAATATTAGTTCCTGAATCACCGTTTAGTTTTGAAAAGGATGTTATTGATGTGCTTAAAAAAAGAGTCAATGCAGGGTACAAATACCACATTATTGCCACCTCAGAAGGAGCTTATCCAAATTCAGAGTCGTTAAAAAAGGATTTTAAAACGATATCAAAAGAAACGATAGATAAATTACCTAAAGATACGTATGGAAACCCTTTGCTTGTAAAATTGAATATATCCAAAATAATTGTTGACGAACTCAACTTAAGAGAAGATTTGAAAAAGGAATTTCAAAATAATGGTGTGGATTTTGAGTGTAGAAGCGTAGTTCTGGGCCACACAATGCGAGCAGGGACACCTAATTCGTTCGATAGAATTTTAGGATTGCGATTTGGACTTGCGGCTATGAAACTTGTTTTGGAAGGGAAATTTGGGAACATGGTTTCGCTTCAAGGAAATAAAATTGAAACTATACCACTTTCAGAAGGGGTAAAAAAGAAATACATTACCTCGGATAGTGACAAAATGGAATTACGAGACCTATTAGTGAAAATTAGATATTTGTCGAAACAGAATTAATTTCAATGTTTTTTTTAATTGTATTGGATTAAAATTTAAAAAAAAATATAAATTAACCATAGTTTTTTTCAATTTCAGCATCAACCTCAATTGCGTCTTGCTCTACATCACGGCCAAGCCATTTTTCGCTTAAAGTTTCTTTATAATATTCATGCTGTATAATTAAATCCATAATTTCTGTGGTCCCAGTCCAAATCTCTCCTATACGAGCGTCTCTCAAGAGGCGTTCTATTGGATATACGGTTGTATACCCGATACCGCCCATTATCTGCATTGATTTGTTAATAACTTTCCAGCATGCTTTAGTTGAGAATTTTTTGGATTCAGAAACTAATCTTCTTTGAAGAGCGGGTGGCGCTCCTGCATCTATAGATTTTGCAGTATTAAACACGATTGCTCTTGTTGCATCTAAATAAGTAATGCAATCCGCTATCATGAAGTTAACAGCTTGAAAATTCTTTATAATCTGTCCAAATGCTTTTCTTTTGGTGCTATATTTGGTTGCTATTTGAAAACAAGCGCGTGCCAATCCGAGAAAACCAGAAGCCGTAGTTAATCGTTCTGGAACCATCATGTGGTAAAATATTTTACCTCCATCTCCTTCTCCCAGAATTAAATTCTCCTTAGGAACTTCTACATCTTTAAAAACTAACCTACCTGCTCCACCGCCTCTAGTACCTAACAAACCGTAAATATATGCTGCGTCTACTGCATCGCTTTTATCAACAATAAATAAACTTAAAGAATCGCGAGGAGTAGCTTTAGGATTAGTTTTAGCGTAAACCAAAAAGAAATCAGCACCTTCAGCACCAACAACGAATCGTTTTTCTCCATTTAATATATAGTTATCTCCTTCTTTTACAGCAGTAGATGTGGCTCCAAAAAAATCCGAACCTCCTCTTGGTTCAGTTAACGCTTCAGCAGTAAATTTCTTACCCTCACACATAGGCTTTAAATAATTTAACTTTTGGTCTTCTGTGCCAAATTTGTTAAGCGCTTCACCACATATACTCGGTAATGAAAATAAACAAGCTAGGGAACTTCCTAGTACACCAACTTCTTCTTGAGCAATAATCTCGCTTTCCCAATTTAGTCCACGACCCCCATATTTCTTTGGAAACCTTATTCCAATCAAGTTTTGTTTAGCTAATGCCTTCATCCACTCACTTGGATATTGAATCTCGTCTTTATCCATTTGTCTTAATAACGAAGGTGGTACAGCATTTTTAACGAACTCTCGAACTTCTTCTCTAAATTTTTTATTTTCTTCGCTTATTAAATAATCATACATTTTCGATTCTCCTTTAATGATTTATACCACAAATAAATAATGATAGGTTTAATAAAAATACTAAATATATCTAGGTTTATTAGTTGATAATAATTAGAATTTAGCATAATCTTTGTTGATTATTCTTTTTACATATTTTATGATTAATTCTTTTTTAAAATAAATTCATAAAAAGATGACAATTTATGTTCACAAAAATTAAAAGGGAATATAGGGAATATCCAAATCCATTTAAAGTGCTGGTTCTCGCCACTTTCATTGATAGGTTAGGAGGTTTTTTATTATTTCCCTTTTTTTCATTATATCTTATAGAACGTTTTGGCGTAGGGGTGACTCAAGTAGGAATTTTATTTGCGATGTTTTCAGGTTGAAGTATAATTGGTAGTACGATAGGAGGTGCGTTAGCTGATAAATATGGTCGTCGTTCGATGCTTCTTTTAGGTTTAATTTCAAGCGGTATAGGAAGTATCTTGATGGGATTAGTTGATAATCTGTATATTTTTTTCATAATAGCAGCATTTTTAGGAGTTTTAGGCGATTTGGGACGCCCAGCACGACAAGCAATGGTGGTAGACTTACTTCCACAAGATAAACAGGCAGAGGGATTTGGAATATTACGTGTATTTGTAAATCTTTCAGCAACAATTGGTCCTATGCTTGGTGGAATTTTAGCAAGCCAATCCTATATGTTTTTATTTATTGGGGACGCTGTGAGTAGCTTAATTACGGCTTTAATTGTATTCTTTGTCATTCCAGAAACGAAACCGGAGAAAAAAGATGATAAACCAGAAGAATCAGTAATAAATACCCTTATAGGATATAAAGAGGTTTTTAAAGATTCGTTATATATAATATTTCTTGCGGTGTCTGCTATAACGGTGTTAGTTTACATGCAATTGAATAGTACGTTATCGGTATTTCTGCTGATGGAGCACGATTTCCCACCAGAGGGTTTTGGTTTGTTGTTGAGCATGAATGCGTTGATGGTAGTATTATTTCAGTTCTGGATAACCAAAAGGGTTTCAAATTATGCACCTATGAAAATGATGGCTTTTGGTACGCTACTTTATATGATTGGCTTTGGGATGTATGGCTTTATCACCGAAATATACCTGTTTTTCGTAGCCATGGCGATCCTAACAGTGGGGGAGATGATTGTATTACCAGTCTCACAAGCTGTAGTTGCAAAACTTGCCCCTGAAGATAAACGAGGGCGATATATGGCAGTGTATGGATTCCATTGGGCGCTTCCAACCTTATTTGGAGTTATAATTGCTGGTTTAATCATGGATTATATTGGACCGAATTTAGTATGGTATTTAGCTGGAATTCTAAGTCTGATATCTATTATTGGATTTTTGTTACTTCAAGGCGTCACAAAAGATCGCATTTCTAAAGAAACTGAAACTTCGGTCGAAGAATTAAGCGAATAACAGATATTTTTTGACTGAAAGTTTCTTTAAACTCATTTTTAAAAGTTGTAAGGGTAATACAGAGAACTATATCGAGGTAATATGAAGGTATATATTAAAGTACTTGAAAGTTCAGTTTCACGAACTTATGCAACAAATAATTAAAATTAGATTTCAAAAATTAAAAAATTAAAAAACAAATTATTAAATTATAATTCTTTTAATCGACCATGTCCATTTAAATAATAAAAGGGAGTATAGAAAGATGGAAGACGTAAAAAAAGAGAATAAGAAAGAAATTCCAAAATTTACTTGGGTTGTTCTAATTATTCTGGGTTGCATTGACCTATTTCGGGGTATAATGCACACAATATTTATTGATGAAGCTATTGCTCTTTTTGCCCACTATGATTTAAGCGGTCCAATGGCAGGAGACCTAATGTTACAAATGAGTGCATTTGGAATTTCTAATTTAATCACCGGTGCAATGTTTATAATTATTGCGCTAAAAGCAAGACAAATGGCGGATGTAGCGTTGATATGCATTCCTGTTGCATATTTAATCGGAATAATTTCAATTAATATAAATAATATTATTCCGCAGTCCGATCTTCTTGGGCAATACGGAATGATGGTGTATCTTGGTGTTAGTTTTATTACATTTATCGCAACGAGAGTGAAAATATGGCTTGAAAATAAAAAGAAATGATAAATAAATTTTGCTCAAAATAAGAAAAAACGGGAAAATTATTATTTTTTAATTTTTTAATTAATGCTCAATTTCGAATATAATCTTAAGATAATCGTATTTGGAATTAAGTAATTTTAATATTTTTTTCGCAATTTTTCTTAGGTTTTGTGCGTGCAATGGTTTCACTTCTGCTTGTTCATCGTAGAAATCATGAATCATCTTTCTTGCTTCATCTACTCCGTTAGCATCCCAAAATTTTTCCCAATGAGTTGAGATTCTACAGAGTGATTTTATCTTCTCGTCAGGATATTTAGATTTATCTAAAATGATATCTTTGTATTTTTTAATAGCTCCGCCAACTTTCTCAAGGTGGTCCGCAACAGCAAAAGAATAACGACAAATGCTTATTAGATTTGATGTAGTTCTAGTATTTCGTGTATTGGTGGCTTGTTCAAAAGAATTCCATGCATCTAACCATTCATTTTTGTGAATACCATCAATGCCATTGTTCACCATTGCTACATTAATAATATCGCTCAAATCTACATCATGACCTCTTTTAATTTTTTTATCAAATATTTCCTTAAGACTTGACCCTTCAAGATAGCTCCCCGCCCCAAAATCAAGTAATTGATTAAGATTGTTTGCAGCAAATAATGTTTCGCGTCTAAATTCTTTAGTGTTAGGATTATTCCATTCAATTGTTTTTTCCCATTCTCCTGTATTTTTATTTTTTATGAAGCTACAATCTCTTAATGCTGAATCCAATAAAATTACCTGAAACATCCAAAAATCAATGTCGTCTGTGAATCTTTTCCTTCTCCAATCTCTCGTAGTATATTTACCTAAATAGAGTTTCAATGTGCCCCTAACTAAAGAAATTTTTCCATGTTTTAACGCGTCGAGGGCTAATTCACAGTAATGGTGATTAGGATCATTTGAACATTCTTCTAGTTTATTAAGAATTTTACGAGCTTCTGCAGCTATAATATCACAGGGGATACTTCCATCGGAAGGATAAGCTCTTGACCCTCCTTCAATAAAATTTTCAAAAAGTTCAAAATCATTTTCTGGAATCGAATACCAAGGATTATTAAAAGTAGCTTTACTAAAAACGTAATGAGTAAAACCGTTATCATCTTTCCAGGTTTTATCTAATAGGGGTGAAACATCTCTGAGGTCATCTCCCTTTTTTACTATGTCGGCTTTTATATCCCAAATTCCCTTCATTGAAGAATCCTGCTTAATATTTAATCAAAATTAGAAATTTTTGAAATTATTATTAACTTAAATTTTGCTATGATTAAAAGGTAAAAATTATTTTTAAAAATTCTTTTTATAATATAATATAAATAATATAACCATTTTTACAAGAATATGAATGATTTCTTTTC
>Ga0114922_10001707_pt1 | contig 20790 bp, 16 predicted proteins | sample AartaG_FD_100975 | JGI IMG/M metagenome (GOLD analysis project Ga0114922, IMG submission 100975) | Deep subsurface microbial communities from Aarhus Bay to uncover new lineages of life (NeLLi) - Aarhus_00045 metaG | ecosystem: Environmental > Aquatic > Marine > Oceanic > Sediment | place...
ACTGAACAACGCCATTTATAGTCACATTTTCCAATACAAAGTTCTTTACATTTTTTATATAATTTTCATTTTCTGACTCTTCAAATGTGCAATCTATCAGATATATATTCTCAACAGATGATTTTTCATCGGCATTAATCCATACAGGATACTTACTTTTATTGCTGTATAGCTGTTCTATATATATGTTTCGGATTTCAGGATAAAACTCACCACGCCCCTTACTATAAAACAGGTTAATTTTAACTGTTGCCTCGGAAACCTGCACAACTTTAGTATTTCTAACATATATACCTTCAACCACTCCTCCTCTTAATGAATTGGATTTAATTCTGATAGCCCGTTCCAGGTTTTTACTATTCATGATGCAATTTTCAATAAAGATCATTTTAACATTACCGGATATTTCACTTCCGATGACAACTCCTCCATGCCCTTCATACATTGTACAATTTCTAATTATAATGTTTTCGCTGGGCACATTAATTCTTCTTCCATCTTCATTTCTGCCTGACTTAATTGCAATGCAATCATCTCCTGTATCAAAAAGACAGTTATCTATAATGATATTTTTTGATGACTCGGGATTACAGCCGTCGTTATTAGGCCCCAGAGTTTTAATTTTTACATTCCTTACTATAATATTCTCTGAAAGAACCGGATGTATATTCCACATAGGAGAATTGTTTAAAATAATTCCATCAATCAGAATATTCTTACACTCATAAAACTGTATAAAACTTGGCCTTAAAAAATGACCTTCTCCAAATATTCTTTTCTCAACAGGAACATTATTTTTAACCATTTCTGTTAACAGGTCATTATCATCCTTTTGATGGGGAACACCTTGCTTCCACCCTGTATCTATCGATCCGGACCATTTTCCTTTCCATGACCACCATGACTTACCCTGTCCGTTAAATATTCCTTCACCTGTTAGTGCTATATTTTCCTGTTTATAAGCATAGATAAAAGGAGAATAATTCATACATTCCATTCCTTCAAAACGTGTATATACATTTGGGAGGTATTTCTTTTTGTCTGTAGAAAAAAGTATTATTGACCCGTCCTCAAAATGCAAATGTACATTACTTAATAAATGAATAGCTCCGGTAAGATAAGTTCCGGGGGGGAATACTACTTTGCCACCACCCTCATCATAACATTTTTGAATTACTTCCTTAAATGCATCAGTACAATCTGTTTCTCCATCATTAACAGCCCCGAAATCTGTAACAGTATATTCTCTTTCAGGAAAAACCGGATCCTTTAAATTATTTGTAATTTCATTTGCCAAATTCCATCCTTTTTCAATCTCATCCCTAATTGAACCATTAGAACAGCTTAAAAAGAGTAGAAAGATAAAAAGTATAATATAATTCATTATAGTCTGTTTTTAATTTTTACTTAAAATATCTACATTATTTGTGAATCAGCTTAACATCATTTCTTTGGAATTATTTTGTATTTGTTAAACGTTATATATTGGTGCTATCTTCAAATACTACTAAATATTTTAAACTTTACGATCCCCAACTTTTGAAGAAAATACTTTATTGAAACACATATAACACCAAATCCATATCTGATGCTTCTTTTAACATTAATTGACGAGGCTTCTTTGAAATATTTTGTCGGGCAAGTTATTTCAGCTATTTCAAATCCTGAATAGAATATTTGTGCCAGCATTTCATTGTCGAAGACAAAATCATCTGAATTTACTTTATAATTAATGGCCTGTAAAACCTTTTTTGAAAAAGCTCTGTAACCCGTGTGATACTCGGATAACTTCTGATTCATTAATGTATTCTGAATAAGTGTAAGTATCCTGTTTGCGAAATATTTATATACAGGCATGCCTCCTTTTAATGCGCCCCTGCCTAAAATTCTGGAACCCAACACTACTTCATATATACCGTTTGCAATTAAATAACATATTGAATGTATAAGTTTTGGTGTATACTGGTAGTCAGGATGCAGCATTACTATTATATCAGAGTTAAGTTCGAGAGCCTTGTCATAACATGTCTTCTGATTTCCCCCATAACCTTTATTTTCCGTATGTTTAATAATCTCCCTGATTCCCAGTTCACGTGCTTTTCCTATAGTATTATCACTACTTAAATCATCAACAAGAATTACTTTATCAACAACATCAAAAGGAATTTCTGAATAAGTTTTTTCCAATGTTTTTTCTGCATTATACGCTGGCAGCACTACGGTTATTATTTTATTATTTATCATTACTAAAGTTTTATTCCGGATTTCTTACGCAAAATACAAATCCATTACTCTCGTATAATATTTCCAGTTCAGGATATTCAGCTAGTATTTTATCTTTTTTATCAATTTTCGTTGCAAAATAAGCTTTTTTATCAATATCACCAGTTAATAACCATTGCATATTATATGATTTCATATTTACAGGTACCTTCTTTTTAGTATAGAAAAAGTGCGCATAGCTTTTATAACCAATAGTAGCAACATAGGCATCCTTATCACTTAAACCTTTAAAAAACTCAATTGCAGCATTTTGAGAGTATTTTTCAATTCGGGGTATTATAAAAACAATACTCAGACAGATAAATATGCCTGATGATATAAACAGGGATATAATACTTTTCTTAAAATTCATTCCTTTGTAGAATATGAACATTAAAATTCCTAATAGTAGTACAATTCCTATTCCTGATTCAAACCCTGACCAGGAGACTTCGGCCTGTAAATTTCCTGCTGCAAACTCATCATTTATTATCCCCGAATTAATTATTTGCTGTTTGTATTTATTAATAACAGGAAGTGATATAATTACCAGTGAGTATAGCATACCTATAGTTACAAGTATATAGTTGATCCATCTTCTGTATTTGATTTCTTTTTTAAATATTCTGTAGATTGTTAATGCCGCCAGATAGGTTAACGGGAAATAACAAAGCGAAGAATAATGGACAATCTTTGTGTTTACTATAGTGAATAAAATTAGTACTATCCAGAATAAAATTATCATCCATTTTTTAAAACTTTTTTGATAACTGTTGTCAGACAAATGTTTACTAAAACCCTGCAAAGCAAAAACCGAAGCAGGAAACACTCCTATTAATAATACTACAAAATGATATAAAAAGAAGCCCCCATGTCCGGCATCTTCAGTTTGGAATAGTCTAATCTGATAATTAATAAAGTCGATGACAAGATGAAAATTACCGGACGCAATCTGTAAAACGAACCAAAATCCCCCTATTAATAATAAAATCAGGGTAAATGATAGTATGTTTAAAAATGTTATTGACAGCTTAAAATGATTAAATATCCAGAATATACAAACCGTCAGGATAAAAATAAGTAATGCTGCAGGACCTTTTGTCAGGATTGCTAATCCGACTAATATCCCAGATAATATAAGATGCCAGATATTCTTTTCCTTATGGTTTTGTGTAAACAATATAATAAAGTAAATCCCTGAAAATATCAATAGGTTAAACCAGGGATCAATGATGCCTGATTTAAAATAAAGGAATGGTAAAAAACTCCCTAAATATGCCATTACCCATATCAATCCGAATTTTTCATCATACAGCCTTTTACCTATGTTAAATAAGGTTAACAGCGTTAAAATCCCACATATGGCATTTGGGAAACGTGCAGCAAATTCATTAATCCCAAATATTTGCATTGAAAGAACCTGCATCCAGACAAACAACGGAGGTTTTTCCCAGAAAGGTTTGAAGTTTATCTGCACTGTAAGAAAATCTTTAGTAACAATCATTTCCCGGGCTGATTCGGCAAAATTAATTTCATCCCAGTCAAACAGATGAATTCCTCCTAAAAATGGAAGAAATAATAAAGCAGCGACTGAAATAATGGCCAGCCTGTAAATAATTAGTCTATTTTCTTTTATGTTCACTTTTTTTTCCTGTTAATATCAAAATTGAATTATCCAGCCAATTTTTACCGGATAAATAAATTATATTATAAAAACTTACAGCTCCAAAAATTCCAATTATTGATCCTGCATAAACATCAACAAGAAAATGCTGTGAAATATATATTCTTGAATAACCCACTAAACAAGCAAAAAACAAACTTAATATTTTAACAATTTTACTTTTTGATATTAATGCAAGACAAAGAAAAAATCCAAAGGTAGTAGCCGAGTGGCCTGAAGGAAAAGTAAAATAACTATGAATTTTAACTCCTTCTACAAAATACAAATCATATATTCCTTCAAAGTACTTTACAGGCCTGACTATTTCATCAAAAATGAATCTTTTAAGAATTTGTACAAAAAGTCCTGAGCTAAGGAAGGTAGCAGAAAAAAACAAGGCTTTCCGAAAAGAAAATAACAATAGCAGAAGATATACCGGTATAACAAATAATCCATCTCCAAAATTAGTAATGATTTTAAAAAACAAATCGGAAAAATCATTATGAAATTGATTCAGGCGTATGTGTATAAAAGATTTGTCGAAAACTAACAGAATAATAGAAGTTAAAATCAGAATAATAAAATATGGTAAAAAAAAGAAAGCATTTTCCTTAATTTGTTTTAACATCTCAATACTAATTTACTGTAAAAACAAACAAATATATTAGAAATTATTTTACCTGATATAATTAAATTTTCACAAACTTCGCCGAATAAATTTTATCATTTTCTTTCATTAAGATAAAATAAAGGCCCTTAGCAAAGGAATCGAGATAGATCTCAAATAATTGCGTGCTACTCTCAAAATTATTAATAATTCTACCTGATGAATCAGAAATATAAATCTTATAGCTTTCAACAGGTTCGGTAAAGTAAATACTAATCTTGTTCTCCACGGGATTCGGTGATACGATAAATTTTTTGTCAATATTAAATTCACTCTGAAGATTAATTTTCATAAGTAGCCACCTATCAGGATCTACTTGAATATTTTTTACTTTTCCAGGTAAAAATATTTTATAATGATCATAGTTTGATTGTTGTCGAATAAATATCGATGTATCTGCATCGAATAAACTAATTTTGTATTCATTTAGAGTATTAAAGATTGGCGTTAACTCAGAGGTAGTAGTTTGAAATGAATTTATTGAAAGCGTATCGTTAATATATTCCCAGCTCACATTTAACTCAGGATATCCTTCACCAAAATACCATTGATTAAAAAAATCGGTAAAATCAGTATTAGTTTTTTCTTCCAGCAATGTTTTAAAATCTGCACCCACAGCAACACTATCTTTGTAAGTGTTCTGAAATTCTTTTAGAATATTAAAAAATAAGGAATCGTTTTCTATCTCATGCCTTATCATGTGTATTATCGCCGCCCCCTTTTTATATGAAAGCCTTCTGTCGAATATCCGTTTAGGATCTTCAATATCCTCTTTCGGAACATAAATACTTCCTCCGGGCTCTGAAAAAACAATATTGTAAGCATCTGACATCCAAAGATCTGCAATTTCCTGAGATACCAGGTATTGATTTGCCAGGTATTCTGAATAACTGGCGAAACCCTCATTAATCCATATATCCTGCCATGATGCACAAGTTACATTATCACCAAACCACTGATGAGCTAATTCATGGGCAACCAGAATAAATGAAAAGTTGCCTAATGTAGTCATTGTCTGATGTTCCATGCCTCCACCGATTGGCACAATTGCATGTCCGTATTTCTCCTTTGCAAAAGGATATGGCCCAAAAATCTTAGAGAATAGATTTATTAAATCCCCGGTTTTATCAATATCATCTTTATTCTGGTTGATATATTCCGGCGAATTATAAATGTAGTTTTGAATTAGCAAAGAGTCTTCTGATCCCTCTGTCTGAATATAAAAACTGTAATCATAATAGTCACCTACAGCTATGGAAATTAAGTAATAAGCAATAGGATAATAAGATTTCCATTCATATCTGACTTTTTTTCCAGGTAAAGATACTACAGATGTAAGAATCCCATTTGAGCCAGCCTTTAAAAGTGAGTCAGTAGTAATAAAAACATAAACAGAATCTGCTTTATCCGTTAATACCTGTTTACATGGAAACCAATCCTTCGAATTAAATGGTTCCGAAAGAGTCCATGTTATATTTTTATTTATCAGGATGCTTTCTCTATTATATATACCCGAATATCTTTCCAGTTTTTTTCCAAATCCACAATAAAATATCTCAATACTAATCAAAGAGTTAATTTCATAATCTTCATCTGAACTGATAATTATTTCGTCATTCTGATGAGTAAAATCCGTTCTATTATCATTGACAACAACAGAATCTATACTCATTGAATCTGAAAGTTCAAAAATAATTACATTGAAAGGCTCTTCTATTACCTCAATCAGAATTGTTACCGAACCCGATATATAAGTTGATGAATCACTAACCTCTAAATCCAGTTTATAAAATTTTATATCATAATCATCCATCAGATGATTATATTGGTATAGAGTTTCTATCCGGTTATGATTGTATATTTTATTTATATAATCATTTTCCGCATAAATGTTATTTATTGAAAAGAAACCCAGATACAAAAATGCTATTGAAAGAATAGTTAATCGCATATACAAAATAACAAAGTTAGTCAGGATAAGGTCCAACCAGCTACTAATGCCTAATACAGTTATTATTTACAATAAAGGCTCAAATTTATTATAAGATTCTGAGATTTCCTTGGATTTTATACAATAAGCTATATCAATATTTTCTAATTACTCTTAAAGTCTTAATAATGAAAATAATGAGGATGCCTGTTAACTTTGCCAATAAAAAAGTCCCGATAATTAACCGGGACTTCGAAAAACCTAAAACTAATAAACCCTATCAAATGAATAGTAACTACATTTGTACTAAAAATGTCAAACTAAATCTTAATAAATCCTAAATAATTTGATAATAATGAAAACTAGTTTATGATTGTAAATTAAACCAAAAATCTATTTATTACCTAACAAAATTTAGTGATATTAATTATCAGTTAGTAATGATTTATATCATTCTTTTTAGGCAAAACAGGGTTACTTATTAAACATAAAATATACAATTAATGAATTCTTTATGTTTAACATAATTAATATAATCTTATAATTGAAACCTTGAGGGAAAATTGAAGCAGCTTGATTAGAACAAAAAAAAATAATCCCGGTAACCCAGGATTATTTTTCACCTAAAACTAATTAAATCCTATCAAACGAAAAACTTACATCAGTACTAATTATTAACCCTAAATCTAACTAAACCTAAAAATTTTTATTCTATGAATAATATTTTTTAATTCTTATTTGCTATATTAAATGTACGACAATATTTAACAATTGTTAAGAATAACTAAGTGAGATATATTACTACCTACTGATGATTCTTATCATTCATTTATCCGCTCCTTTAATTTAATATATTCATTATTAATATGTTACGTGCCAGGTTTAACCTATCGAAAAATAAACTAACTACTTTGCAATTTGTATTAAGAAGCATTAACTTTAATTAAAAGGAAGGAGTGCTCCTCAAAAATGAATCATGACAGAAACAGAATATTCTGGATTATAACTGACACAATTCTGAATGTTAAAGGATGTACTGGAAAAGAGCAGGATGCAATTCTATGTAACAATCTTCGAATTATTTGCAATGCTGAAATAGCATTTCTCCTCACATATGACCCGGAAACTTTGGAATTGATAATAAATGCGGCTAATACTGACCTCTCAAAGTCAAATTTACAAGTTGAAAAATTTATAGGCAAATCAGTACAAATAGAAAAAAATATTGTAACCATTTTCAGAAAAAGAAATATAAGCTACGCAAAGGATTACAACGTCTTAAGTAATTTCATGGAAATAATTGACAAAGAATCAGGAGAACATCTTTTAAATTTATCCAAACAATATAAAATATATAATATTTCATCAATCAGAGAAAATAACTTCCTGATTATAGGTATTGTTTACCTGCCGATATCACAGAAACTGAGAATGATGGATCTTATAGGTTCTTATATAAACCTTGCAGGTGTAATTATAAAAGACTACTTATTATGGAATAAGGTGGTTAAGAGAAATAAAGAATTAAAAAAAACCAGGAACTCACTTAGATCTAAAAAAGAAAAACTTAAAGAACAAGCTCAACAGCTTAAAAAAGCTAATCAAAAATTGAATGAACTAAACACAACAAAAGATAAATTTTTTTCAATTATTGCTCATGATTTAAAGAATCCTTTTAACACTATCAAAGGCTTTGCTGACATTCTCAAAAACACATATGATAAGCTGCCTGAACATAGAATATCAAGCTATATTGACTGTATTTACAGCTCAGCTGTCAACACTTATTCCCTGCTTGAAAACCTCCTTCAATGGGCACGAAGTCAAAGTAAAAAAATTAAATATGAACCAAAAGAATTTGATATTAATGAAATTATTGATAAGAGTATTGACCTGACAAAAGAAAATATTTTAAAGAAGGAAATTGAACTGGTAAATAATGCAAAAATTAAAAATAACATTTTTGCTGATGAGAACATGATAAGTACGATAATACGAAACTTACTGACAAATGCAATAAAGTATACGCCCGAAAAGGGAACAATAACCATTTGTTGTCATCAAAAAAACAATAATCTTGAAATAAGTATCACTGATACAGGTATAGGTATGGAACCTGATGAAATGAGAAACTTATTTAAAATTGACAACTCATTTTCAAAAAATGGTACTGCCGGCGAGACAGGCACAGGTCTCGGATTAGTGCTGTGTAAGGAATTTGTTGAAAAAAACGGTGGTAAAATAAGAGTAAAAAGTCATTCCGGCCTTGGGACAACCTTCATATTTAACATCCCGGAAAATAAAAGTTACTAGTATATTTGACATTACCAGTATTAACAAGGACTTTAAATTATTTAAAGCCGTCATTTATCTGCTTATTATTATTGATTAATATTTAGTATTACAAATAATAAACCATTGGTTCCCATATAGTCAACTTTTAGTATTAATGTCTTTCAGTCTTATTTCTACCGCATTTTTATGAGCTCTGAGTTTTTCCGCTTCTGCCATAATTTCAATTGCCGGGCCAATTTCACTGAGACCATCTCTGCTTACTTTTTGAAATGTAATTTTTTTGACATAATCATCAAGATTTAATCCGTTATATGCTTTTGCAGAACCGTTAGTAGGAAGAGTATGGTTAGTCCCGGAAATATAGTCACCAGCACTTTCAGGAGTGAAACTGCCAACAAACACGGAGCCTGCGTTAATAATTTGTTCTGCAATCTCATCAGAATCTTTTGTACATATTATTAAATGTTCAGGAGCATATGTGTTAATTATATTTATCATCTCATTTCTATCTTTCATAAGTAATATCTTACTATTTTTCAGGGATTGCTCAGCAATTTCTTTTCTTGGCAACAGGCAAATTTGTTCTTCGAGCTCTTTGAGTACATCATTAATCAGTTTCTCATCTGTTGTTGTTAATATCACCTGGCTATCAATACCATGTTCAGCCTGGGATAACAAATCAGAAGCGACAAATGCAGGATTGGAACTATAATCAGCTATTACAGCAACTTCTGATGGTCCGGCAGGTAAATCAATTGCAACCTGTTCCATCGAAACCAGTTGTTTCGCTGCTGTCACATATTGGTTGCCAGGTCCGAAAATCTTATAAACCTTTGGAATAGTCCCCGTTCCATAAGCCATAGCACCTATAGCTTGTGCGCCACCTATTTTAAATATTTTTTTTACCCCCACGATATTTGCACTATAGAGAATTACAGGATTTATATTACCATTTTCATCAGGGGGAGTACATAGGATAATTTCATCACAGCCAGCTATTTTTGCAGGAATTCCAAGCATAAGTACTGTTGAAAATAACGGTGCCGTACCCCCGGGGATATAAAGTCCGATTTTTTCAATAGGAACACTTTTCTGCCAGCATTCAACACCTCTTGCAGTTGTAACGACTTTTAAATTCTGTTTTTGCTCGTAGTGAAACTTTTCAATATTTGATTTAGCGATTTTTATCGCTTTTTTTAAATTATTATCAACACTATTTTCTGATTGTAGTATTTCCTCCTGTGAAACTGATAAACATTCTATTCTAACATTATCAAATTTGTATGAATATTTTTTCAGCGCAATATCTCCATAGTCTTTTACATTCTTTAATATGTTCTTAACGGTTTTATTTATTGATTTACTACTATAAAAGGGGCGTTCCAATATCTTTTCCCACTTGTTACGTTCGGGATATCTGACTATTTCCATAAAAAGTTTCTTTTAATTTTAACACCTTTATTCATTACTAATAAATTACCGGCTAATAAAAACACTATGCCAATTATCGCAGATTTATGCCATTTATAACTTTCAAATATAGATGAAATGATCATTGCAATAACAGGTATTAGTAAAATAATATACGCAGACCGGTCAGGCCCAATATTTCCTAACAGTTTTAAATAGGTACTAAAAGCGATAATTGATCCAAATAATGCTAAATAGAATAACGAAATTAAATATGAAAATGAAAGGTCAAAATTCAGATCTGCTCCGAATAATAATGCACCTATTATAGTAAATACTGAAGCGTAAGTCATGCCAAGAGCATTGGTCTCAATAACAGGAAGGCCCTCTTTTTGATTATATGCAGATATAATATTACCCATAGAAGCCAGTAAAACAGAAGCAAAACAAAGTATTAAAGGGCCAAAGCCATTATCTATATTAAATGCCTTAAATTCACTATTAAACATTATTAATGTACCTAAAATACCCAGTGAACCTCCGATTAATACTTCTTTCCTTATGATTGCCTTCAGAAATAATGAATTAAAAAGCGTATTAAAAAATATTATTAATGAAAACACAACAGCTACCAAACCACTTGTTAATGATATTTCGGCAATATAAATTAACCAATAATTCACACTAAACAGGCAAATACCCTGTAATAATATATATAAATGGGTTTTAAGTGGATATTTCAGATTGAGCTTTAATATCTTACAAATCAATAATAATATTAATCCGGCAATAGCAAATCTATATCCTACTGATAACAATGGATTAACTGTGCCAAGCTGAAATTTAATAGCATACCAGGTTGAACCCCAGATTAGGGTCGGAATAGCAAATAAATAAGAATTATTCAGTTTCATAGCATTTTTTAAATTATCATTTTTTCAATAGAAGATACCAATATTCCTTGTGCACCATATTCCTTTAGCTTATTTATTACCTCCCAGAAATCATTTTCATTAACTACTGTATGCAATGAACTCCAGCCTTTTTGATATAGTGGCATAACGGTGGGGCTTTTTATACCTGGCAGTAATTCAACAATTTTATCAAGTTTGTCATCAGGTGCATTAAGCAAGATATATTTATTGTTTTTTGAGCGTTGAACTGACTTAATTCTAAATAAAAGGTCATCTAACATACCTTTCTTTTTTTCAGGTATACATTTGTTAGCAATTATAACTGCTTCAGAATGAAATACAACTTCCACTTCTTTAAGTCTGTTGGATACTAATGTGCTGCCTGTACTTACTATATCGAAGATTGAATCAGCAAGACCAATACCAGGTGCAATTTCTACAGAGCCACTAATTTCGTGAATTTCAGCCTGAATATTATTATTATTAAGATATTTCTTTAGTATTTTAGGGTATGAAGTAGCAATTCTTTTGCCATTAAAATATTCCTTGCCCTTATATTCAACTGACTGTGATATTGCAAGTGACAACCGGCATTTGGCAAATCCAAGCCTTTCGATTATTTTAACATCCTTACCTTTTTCCATTACTTCGTTTTCGCCGACTATTCCTATATCTGCGACACCATCAAAGACATACTGGGGAATATCATCATCCCGTATATATAACACATCTGCCGGAAAGTTTTGACCAACAGATATTAGTTTTCCTTTGCCTTCATTTGCGAAAATTATCCCACATTCTTCAATAAGGTTAAGAGATAAATCACTTAATCTCCCATTCTTTTGTAAAGCAATTTTTAAATTTTCCATAGCTGGTCCGTTATAATAAAAAAAAGGTTTGCAGTAATTGCAAACCTTTTCATGAATATTATTGATTTGACACATACTACACTTACTTATAGAAATTCTATAAGCCTGCATGGATGCCAGGTATGTGTTTTATTAAAGCTCATAATAAGTTTTTAGAACTGCAATATTAAAAATATTTTCTTAAATAAAAAAGGGACAGCCACCTTATTTTAGGGGGCTGTCCCTTTTTTGTCCTTTTATAAATCTTTTAATAATACGTTTTTCGGAGATTTCTCCAACTCTTCTGAAAATGAATTCATTATATCAAATATATTCTTTAATTCTGCCGTATGATCAAGTGGAAAACTTTCTATACCTCTATTATCAAGACTCTTAATAACATAACTTAAACTTAACCGGCCAGTGTCCTGTGCCGGTTGATAGGCAATTTCTTTTATATTTTTAGTTACTGTTTCTGATAAAATTTTTGCTTCATACAATTCATATATTATATCTCTGACTATTCTTACAGGAATATCCAATTTATGTGAAATTTCATTTGCAGTCATGGCAGGGATGCCATTGATGAAGTTTTTAATTATCAGTCTGGCTATGAACAGAGATAGTATTCGTTTATAATGATTACTAATATTCATCGTATCTGTTTCAAATTCATAATTTTCCACGTTTTGGTACGCAAAGGCAATCTCAGCACCAAACAATACTATAAGCCAGCTAAATTGCATCCACATTAAAAATAAAGGCAAAGCAGCAAAACTTCCGTAAATTGTGCCATACCCAGAAAGTAATGACTGGAAACTTACATAAGCCCATTGCAGTAACTGGAACATTGAACCTGCAATAATTCCTCCGGGAAAGGCTGCCTTAAAATTCACCTTTGTATTTGGCATAATAATATATAGCAATGTGAAAACAAACCATATCAGAGTAAATGATAATATCCCCACAATGATTTTTAGAATAGGGCCCAGATATCCCAATACTGTACCCTGCATTATGGCATGCTCCTGTGTTATTGCAAAACCACTTGAAATAAACACAAGTATCGGAGCTATAACAACCAGAGATAGGTAATCACTCAATTTTCTTGATATTCCCCTGGATTTTTTTATTTGCCATATATTATTAAATGCGTTTTCAATATTGCCAAGTACTTTCATTACCGACCATATAAGCACAATCAAACCTGTCCCCGCAATAAATCCGCCTTTAATATTTTTAAGCATTCGTTCGGCAAATTTTATTGTTTCAGTTAAAATTTCTTTGTGTTCCGCCAGATTTTCCTGCAAAGCAGTTTTTAAATTCTCTTCAAAACCAAATCCCTTTGCAATACCAAATATCAAAGCTAATACCGGAACAATTGATAATAATGAATAGAATGTTAAAGCAGATGCCCGTAACTGGACCTTATCTTCAGTAAATCCTCTAAAAGCAAGTAAAAAAATTCGTAATTGCTTAATAAAGAATATTTTACTAGCAGGACGGCCTTTTAAACGCATTCTCCATACTTCTTTCTCAAGGAATTCTTTTATTCTTTTTAACATAATACTGAATTTCGGTTAAACATGAAAAAATAAAATGTGAAAGCCTATAAAGTTACAATTAATATATAAATGATATGTTTAGGAAGTATAAAATTTATTTGCAATAATTCTCATTTTAAGTATTTTAAAAAATCCAAATTTCTTATTTTTGCGATTATTAAGAGATTAAGTTAAGTAAAAATGGCAACTTTAAATTTAGAAGGGAAAACAATTTTAATTGTCGAAGATGATGACATGAGTTATATCTTTTTAAATCAGATTTTCAAATTAACAAAGGGTTCGATACTTCGCGCAAAAAGTGGCTGGAAAGCTTTACAGCTATTTAGGAATGATCCGGAAATTGATCTTGTATTAATGGACATACAACTACCGGATATTAACGGAAATATTGTAACAAGTGAGATACGAACTATTAACAGAAATATCCCAATTATAGCCCAAACTGCTGGAAGAACGCCACAGGATATAGATGCTGCAATTGCTGCGGGATCTTCAGATGTCATTACAAAACCATTTACAATGGAGATTTTAATCAAAGTATTAAAAAAGTATTTTATATAACTAAACTGTTAAAATGCTAAATAACAAATAAATAATATTTGATATTAATATAACCTAACCGATAATGATTAAAACAAAAGATAACAGCCCACTCATTATCATTTTATAACCATTCAATTGTATTATGCCTCTCTCTTTTTGAACTGCAATTCAAAAAGTTTAAAATTATGATTTTAATATTTTTTAATAATCTTAAAACATTAAAATCATGAATAATTTAAGAAACAGAGTATTGTTAATTGGTAATTTAGGAAATGATCCTGAAGTTAAAGAATTAGACAGTGGTAAAAAGTTAGCGAGATTCTCAATAGCAACGAATGATTCATACAAAAATGCCGAAGGGGAAAAAATTACTGCAACACAATGGCATAATGTCGTTGTCTGGGATGGTGGTGCTTCAATAGCTGAAAAATTTCTAAGAAAAGGAAGGGAAGTCGCAATTGAAGGACGTCTTGCGCATCGTTCGTATGATGATAAGGATGGAAACACAAAATATATTACCGAGATTGTTGTAAATGAAATACTTCTACTTAATGATGGAACCAAAGAAAATTAAACTCTTCTGGCTTCCATTAATGACTCATCAAACGGTATAAGTAATCTTTGTAAGTCTGATGAAGATATTTCATTATTTAACCATGTTCTTTCAATATCTGATGGCAGAATGACCGGCATCCTCTTTTTTATGTTATGGATTTTTGCCATCATTGGATTTGCGCTGGTAGTTATTACGGTAAAAGTATTAATAGAATCCCCGGTTTCCTGATTTTGCCAATTATCATATAAACCTGCTAAAGCAAACGGTTTCTTATACTTTAAGTCAATGAAATAAGGCAGCTTTTCTTTTCCTCTTGTATGCCATTCATAAAATCCATTTGCTAGTACCAGGCATCTTTTTGATTTAAAGGAATTCCTATATGAGGCTCTTTCTGTTAATGTTTCAGCTCTTGCATTAAAAGTTTTTGTTCTTATTGATTTAGCATCTTCTCCATTCCTTACCCAAAAAGGAATTAATCCCCAGGTATATAATTTCACTTCATCAACTGAGTTAGAGCAGATTATTGGTAATTCGGGGAAAGTAAAAGCTGAGACTTTCTGTCTTGGCTCAAATTCGGAGTCTTTGCCGAACCTTGCGTTAAACCTTTTTTCAATTTGTTCTTTTGTTAAATTTATTTCTATAGTATAACACATAGATATGGAATATTATGTAATTGTGCTTTGGAATTTATCTGGAATCTGATTGTTGTTTAACGGAGCTTTATACTAAAATATATATTATTTTATAATGACTAATATTTTTTTAGAAAAACACGCCAAAACCCACAACCAGCTGTCGTGATCGAGGATTAAAATCAAATTCTTCACCTCCTATTTCTATTAAATCACCAAATCTTGTAAGATTTCCTTCATATCTGATATCAAAAGCTAATTTTGAAATATCCAGTCCTACTCCCGCCTGATAACCTAATGAAAGTATCCTGGACTTTTGTATATAATCAATCTCATCAAATAGAAACGATTTCTCTTCTAATAATATACTGCCAACAGGTCCAAATTCCGCTTTTAACACCTTATATTTCAGTAAAATCAAAACAGGGATATCAAGCTTGTTAAACTCCTGTCTTACTTTTTTAACTTCACTATTATTTAAATCTTCATATTTAAACTCATCCTGAACTGAGGTAAACAAAACTTCCGGCTGCAGTAATACGTCAAAAAGTTTAAATTGAGAAAACAATCCAAAATGAAATCCATTATTAAGGTCACTTAATGTTGATAATTTATAGTTATTATCAGGATTACTAAAATCATCAGTTTTGTTCCAGTTAATATTTACTCCGCCTTTAATGCCAATATCTATTTGAGAAAATACAACAGCACAATACATTAAAGTTATGATTATCAATGCTATAAATTTCTTCTCCACTTTGAATAATCTTTTTTATGAAATAATTAATAATCTTATGTAAATCTAACAAACATTATAAACTTAATAAAGAAAAATTTTGTTAAAAAATACTCAATTATTTAAGCATTATTTGCTGGTGAAGGACAAGAATCTATATTCTGGATAGAATGATGTTTCGCAAATCTTCCTTACTTAATAAAACCGGATTATTCTTCAGGCTGGTAGCAGTGATTAATTTATCAAGTTGTTCAACCTTAACTCCAAAATCTCCCAGTCTTGGAAGTTTGAATGTTGTTATTAATTCTTCGATATAATCAATAAGCGCCTCAGCATAATATTTATAATCTCTGCCTGTAACTCCTGCAAATATTTTACCTACGGTTGCATACTTCCTTAAAGCAAGGTTATCATTATTTTCTTCAACAAGTACCTCAACATTCATTCTATTTGTAACACCCATCAATGTTCCACACACTTTTCCATGCGGAATATCAGTAAATCCACCTAATGAAGACGCAAAACCATGAATTACACCTAAACCGGCATTTGTAAGAGTAATTCCTGATATCATTGCAGCATAAGCCATACTTGTCCGTGCTTTGATGTTTTTCCCATCTTTATATGCATTTAGCAATGATGTCTTGATACATCTTAAACCTTCAATTGCAAGTGAATCAGTTAATAAATTAGCTTTATTTGACAGATAAGATTCCAGCAATTGCGTGAAAGCGTCCATGCCACAGGCTGCAGTAATTTCAGGAGGGCATCCAAGGATCAGCGTAGGATCAATAATTGCATAATCAGGCACAAAATTATTATGCCGCAAAGATCTTTTAAAGCCTCTCTCTCCTATCTCGGAAATTACGGAATTATTCGTTGTTTCACTTCCGGTCCCAGAAGTAGTAGGAACTGCAATAAAGGGAAGTTTTATTCCGGGATGTACTTTTGTACCAACTCCCTCGAGATAATCTTTAACTTTCTCACCTGAAATAAGCATTGCAGATACAGCTTTTCCCGCATCCAATGTACTACCTCCTCCAATAGCAACAACAACATCAACACTTTTATGAAAGTACTCCCGGACAATCTCATCTATATCAGTTGGTGAAGGTTCTTTTATAATTCGTGCCCTGTATATTTCCAGCTTTTCACTTTCAAGGTTATTAAGCAGATTTTTCCCTTTAACACTTGATTTAAAGGATGATGCTCCGGTAATAATTAATACTGCATGACCAAATTTTTTAATAATAGACGGTAATTCTTCCGTTGTTTCCGGACCAAAAATTATCTGAGGGATTTTTGATAATGTAAATGAGCTTACCATTTTGTTTTATCTTCAGGACAAAGTATTTTATGTTTTATGCCTTCGCGTGGTTGAGCCATCCAGTCTGCGACTGTTTCTCCCCATTTTAAATAATGTTGTGTGCTCTTGTGAGCAATTATATCTTCTTCTGATTCATATGCTTCATAAAAAACGAATTTAGATGGATTACCTTCCTCCTGTACTAAATCGAATCTTAAATTTCCGGGTTCCTTTATCGATTCTTTGTGATTTTCAGCAGATGCTTTAATAAAATCCTGAATATATTTGTCTTTAACCCAAACATGAACAAAAGTGACTATCATAATCTATTTCTTTAGTTAAATAATAATTTGTATGATAAACTTATACTAAAAATAAGTAATATATTTTAAAAAGGGGACAGCCCCCTAAAAAAAAAGGGACAGCTCCCTTATTTATCAGTGTTCTTTCCAGAAGTGTTAGATACCCAATATCATCACAAAGCCATTGTACCATTCGCAACAAATCGCAACCAAATCCGATCATGATAAATAAGGGAGCTGTCTTAAAATTCTTGGCGGACCTTTGCGAAATCTTTGCGCTTCTTAGCGCAAAAACAATTAAAAGCTGCTAAGTATTAATCAGAAACTTAATTCAAATGCATGTTACTTATTAAATCATCTTGATATAATAATTAGTTTTGAAAAAGTAGTTTTATTCGTAGTTAATTTAACGATATAGTGTCCATTGCTAATATAGTATAAATTCAATGTTATATATTGACCCGTGAAGTTATTGTATTGTTCTGATAATTGTAATTTTCCCAGCAAATTATAGATTTCAATCTTCACATTATCTGTTATTATATCTGAGAATCTTATATTCATATTTTCAGATATAGGATTTGGAAAAATTGTAATCTCAGATGATGTTAACAGAAATTCAGTTCCGGTTTGTCCGTATCCTGTCATTGGTGTTCCCTGAGGTTTAGTTGATATTGCCCAGTTCTCGGGTAATGAGTTGTCAGACAGTAAATCCACAAGTTCTATCGAGCCAGGATGAAGTGCATCAATTACTGGCCATGGAGCTTTATCGTTGTATCTCACAGAATTGATATCACAGCATAAACTATTTTGAAGTGTAATTCTTTCACCTGCTTTATCAAGTTGACCATAAAATTCTCCTGCTGGAGCAAAACCATATCTTAGTTGAAATTTCTGGGAATCTGCTGCAATTACCTTGAATCCTCCTTTGCTTATTATTTCTCCATTGGGAAATGTGAAAGTGAATCCATTAGCAAAGAATACACCGGTTAATTCAATATCGCTGTCTCCGGTATTTGCAATCTCAATAAAATCGTAGTCGCTACCCCCTTGCGGAGAATACATGATTTCTGAAATTACAAGTTCAGGAATTTCAATCACCTGGTCTGGAACTGAAGCTAATTGAATATCCATCCAATCCATATGGTCTGCAAGCCAATTTTTCATATAATCAACCTCTTTTTGATAAGTGTCTCTCTCATCCCATCCCGGCAAACTTCTCCATAATTCAACACCAAGGATAGGCCAGCGAACAAAGTTTCTTTGCTGAGCTTCATCCAGATAATTAGCTATAGAATCAATTATTGACATTATGGAATCGGTATGCACTTCGTTCTCCCGCAATTCAAACCACCGTTTTTTAAGCAGATATTTAAATTTGGATTCACCAAATAATTTAGGCCAAAAAGAAGGCACATCCTCGAGTCCTTTATTTATAACCCATTCATCTATTCTTGCTCCATCATTAAAAGTAGAATTTGTTAAAGCCTGATCAAAATCCCATATAGGCCCCGCGCACAATTTTCTCAGCCGGTCTTTGTGAAAATAGCTGCTCCATCCATATGCATCGGAATTTTTGGTTGCTTCCTGCACTATAATTTCATCAATAAATGAATTTACATCAATATACTTTGGATAACCGGCTATGGGATCGGCATAATTAGCCCCTGCCATTGTTGATCTGAAATTATCATCATAGTTTCTGATGTAGTAAGCCTGATCCACATTAATATCATCGGCATCAGGATATTTATAACGGCGCCGTAACCCAAATTCGACACCTGATTGTGATACCTCATAGATATATCCTCCAGTTAATGAATCTGCTGATGTAGTCCCTGGATAAAGCTTATCAATATTTACGCGATTTTTGTCTCTTTTGATGGATTCAATGAAAACATAAACTCCCTCATAACTGCCATTAATTGCCAGCTCACAAAAAATAGTCCGGGGGGCGTATCTCCCAAGCCTATGAGACATTATTGAGGCAAGTGAGTTTCTCATTAATGTCTTATCAATATAGCATGCTCTTAAAATCCAATCATTTTCTTCCGGAAGTCCAAATAAAGACACGTTCCGGTTTTCTCCCAGGTTATCACGTGTTTCTAAACCATATGCTTTTTTGGGGAATGTCTGGGTTTTGTTCCCCCTTGTTTCAATACCAATTTTACCAGAATATTCATTAAAAGGATCAGTAAGATAATTACGTGCACCATTATTGTATATTATTCCCATATCAGCCGTAATTTTTGGCTCATCAGGAATACCTACACCACCCTCTGTATTTATTACTATGATGGGAAGGTTTGAAGATGTAAATGATCCTGCCGCAGGTGGAGGGGGTGTAAACCAACCAGGCGTAGGTCTGTAATCAGATGAAGTATCATTAATCCCAAGTGATAAAAATATAATTGAAGACATATCAGAAGAAGTTATCTCTACGTTATGTACTTGTACTGATAATACATTATTTCCCTGCAGCAAAAGAGAACTTATTTGTTCATTTGAAATTAAAAAAGCATCTGGTAATCCTCCCTGATACATATTAGCTTCGTGATTACCAGCGGCAGGTTGATCATAAGCTGGCGAATCTCCTGGTACTCCTATGTTTGCCCCCGCGATCTCTGTTCCATTGAGATATGCCACAAATGCATCATCATAATCAACATGAAGAACAGCTTGAGATACTTTTGAAATATCAACAATAGTAAATTCTTTGCGAATAAATACAGACAATACATGGCTGATTTCTGTTCCATCATCACCATCTCCATATCCTACTCCGCCAATACCTTTTTGCCATGCAGCATCATCAAAAGTTAAGTTTTTCCAATCATGACCGGGATCCGTGGTACCAGGAGAATATTTTAAAGAATCTTCCGGAAAAATCACTGTTTCCCAATGATCAACAATAGTATCCTGGGAATTTAAAATGTTAGCAAATAAAAATAAAACAACAACCGTAAGAATAAAGTACCTCATTTTTTAAATTTCAATTATCAATAATTATATCTATTATATCTTTTAGTGTTTTAGATTAATATGATAAGATCACATGAAGATTTTCCGTAGTTGCAAATAAAAAATAAGCAAATATATTCATTTATATATCTGTTATACGGTTTAATCATCATTCTGTTTGAAAAATTAAAAAAGGGGGA
>Ga0114922_10001708_pt1 | contig 20789 bp, 21 predicted proteins | sample AartaG_FD_100975 | JGI IMG/M metagenome (GOLD analysis project Ga0114922, IMG submission 100975) | Deep subsurface microbial communities from Aarhus Bay to uncover new lineages of life (NeLLi) - Aarhus_00045 metaG | ecosystem: Environmental > Aquatic > Marine > Oceanic > Sediment | place...
ACTGCCCCCGCCGACACATGCCACCACCAGATCCGGCAGCTTGCCGATTTCCCCCAGGCACTGCACGCGGGTCTCGGTGCCTATAGGTAATTGAAAATGCTTCACTACGGTCGGATAAGGGTGCGGCCCGCAGACTGAGCCGAACAGGTAGAACGTATCTGTCACATGTGCCGTCCAGTATCTAAGTGCTTCATTGATAGCGTCCTTCAATGTGCCGGTACCGCCGGCGACCGGTATCACCTCGGCCCCGCACAGCTTCATCTTGTGAACGTTCACGCTCTGCCGTTCGGTATCCACTGTGCCCATGAAAATCTTCGTTTCCATCCCGAACAGCGCCCCTATCATCGCCGTTGCCAGGCCGTGCTGGCCGGCGCCTGTCTCTGCGATGAGCTTCGTTTTGCCCATGTGCTTCGCCAGCAGACCCTGGCCCAGGGTGTTATTTACCTTGTGTGCGCCGCCGTGCAGCAGGTCCTCGCGCTTGACATAGACCTTAAAGCCGACGTGTTCGCTGAAGCGTTGGGCAAAGTACAGCGGCGTGGGCCTGCCCGCGTAGTGAGCGGAAAGCCCGTCAAGCTCAGCTACAAACTGCGGGTCTGACTTGAATCGATAGAATGCTTCTTCGATTTCCTCAAGTGCCGGTATCAACACCTCGGGCACGTAAAAGCCCCCGAAATCGCCAAATCTGCCGTTATTTTTCATTTTATAGTGCTCCCAGTTGAGTTCTCCCGTTTGCTCGCGGGTAAGAACCTTATAGCAACAGGTTACAATCCCACTCGCGGGAATTTTATACCCTTAAGGGTATAAAACCTTTTAACCTCTTAAATGTTGAATATTTTCAAACAACAACCTCATCTTCCCATGGTCCTTTTTGCCGGGCTCCTTCTCGATACCGCTGCAGGTATCGATGCCGTAAACACCGACTTCAACAGCCGGGGCGGCGTTTTCAGGATTTATCCCACCGGCCAGAAAAATCCTCTTATGAATGTGTTCTATCATCTCCCAGTCGAAGGACTTACCCGTTCCGCCGTAGCTTTGTGAATCGAATGCATCGAACAAAACGGCATCGGTGTAATACTGCTGAGCCTTGTCGATATCAGTTGCGGATTTTACCCTTATGGCCTTTATGATCCTTGCGCCGGGACTGAAGACCGAATCGCAAAAGTCAGGCGTTTCGTCGCCGTGCAGTTGTATCCAGTTCAAAAAGCACTGTTCACTGACCTCTTTAATATGCTCGGCTGTCGCATTAACGAAGACACCGGCGACATCAACAAATGTCGGCAATTTGTCTATGATGACGACGGCCTCAGCCGGCCGAATATACCTTTTGCTCTTAGGGTAGAAATTAAAACCGAGAATGTCGGCACCCATATCGACCGCCGCCGCAGCGTCTTCAAGATTTGTCAGCCCGCATATTTTTACTTTCACTATAGACATTATTAGTTTTGAATTTTGAGTTTTTAGTTTTGAGTTATGAATTCGAGATTTCGACGAGTTCCTCAAGTGCCACGCGGGCCTTACCCTCCTTTATGGATGATTCGGCAAGTGCAATAGCAGAGGCAAAATCATGCGCTAATCCTGCGACTATTATCGCGGCCGCGGCGTTCAACACGACTATATCCTTTCTGGCCCCTTTGTCCGCACCAGTCAGAATATCTCTTACTATCTTTGCATTTGTCTGAGCATCGCCGCCTTTTAGAGAATCGAAATCAGCCGGGCTGATACCGTAGTCGGCGGGATTAAATTCGCCGGCGGTTATCCGGCCGTCCTTGAGTTCGAGTATTTTTGTCGGCCCCATCGTGCTCATCTCATCAAGGCCTTCACTATGAACGACCATCGCACACCTGGTCCCAAGCATTTTAAGTGTTTCGGCAATTCTGCTCATCAGGCCTTCTTCAGGTACACCCATTACCTGTGCAGTAACGCCGCCGGGATTCGCCAGGGGACCCAGGATATTAAATGCTGTTCTGAAATCCAGATTTTGTCTTACAGGCTGAACGTATCTCATGGCGGGATGGAACTTTGGGGCAAACATGAAACCGATATGCGCCTGCCTGATACATTCCGCTACACACTCGGGACCGGGTGCGATATTCACGCCGAGTTCGGCAAGAACATCGGCAGAACCGCACTTGCTTGTGATACCGCGATTGCCGTGCTTGGCGACATAGACTCCGGCTCCCGCCGCTGCCAGTGCCGCAGCAGTTGAGATATTGAAGGTCTTTAGCTTCGCGCCGCCAGTGCCACAGGTATCAACCAGGTTATCGATACCCGTATCAACACGCACAGCGTGGTCGCGCAGAGAGCTTGCAAACCCGGCAAGTTCGGATACCGAAGCGGTTTTGGCCCGCATCGCGGCAAGAAAAGCTGCGATCTGAACATCAGCAACCTCGCCTTCAAAAACAATATCCAAGAGATTCTTGGCCTGGTCAAATGTCAGGTCTTTACCATCAAGCAGGATTTCGAGATATTCGGTTATCTTTGCCATTTGTGTTTTGTTTCCTTTATAGTGCTCCCAGTTGATTTTTCCCATTTGCTCGCGGGTAAGAACCTTTATAACAACAGGTTACAATCCCACTCGCGGAAATTTTTTACCCTTAAGGGTATATTTTGCCGGCTGTTTCTGATTGTCGGTCGGACCTGCTGCAAAATCTGATTGTGCGATTTCAAGCAGGTTTTCTATCATTTTGCCGCCCGGCGGCGTAAGCACGCTTTCAGGATGGAACTGAACGCCGAAGACGGGCAAAGTCCTGTGCTGAATACCCATAACGACACCTTCAAACTCGGCGGTCTGCTCGAGACAATCCGGAAGTGATAAAGCACATAGACTGTGGTAGCGACCGGCCTGCAAAGGATTTTCAAGTCCGGCGAAAATGCCTTTGCCCGTGTGCGATATTCTCGATGGCTTACCGTGCATCACAACCGGTGCGTGGTCAATCTGCCCCCCAAAGTACTGAATGATGCACTGATGTCCAAGGCAGACACCGAATATCGACAGTTTGTCCTTGAAATACTCTATTGCTTCAAGCGACACACCCGCTTTGTCCGGTGTACCCGGCCCGGGCGAGATAACCAAAAGCACAGGGCTGAATGCCCCGGCGAACTTTTTCAGGTCGTCGAGCGGAGTGTCCGACCGGTAAACCATCGTATCACAGTTGCGCTTACCGAACTCATCGACAAGGTTGTATGTGAACGAATCAAAGTTATCTATAAACAGCACTTTTGTTCTTGCTGACGGCATGGTTAAAGTCCTTACACTTCGCCTCGAATCGCACGCAGACAGGATTGGGCCTTGTGCTGCGTCTCTTCAAACTCACTTTTCGGAATACTGTCATGTACAATGCCTGCGCCTGCACGGACGTACGCAGTATGGTCCTTTATCTGCAGACTGCGGATGGTGATGCAACTGTCGAACCAGCCGTCAACGGTCAGGTACATAACCGCTCCGCCGTAGTAGCCGCGCTTATTCTTTTCAAGCTCGCGAATAATCTTCATCGCTTCAATCTTCGGCGCCCCTGTCAAAGTGCCCATATTCATAGTGGCAAGATAAGCGCTCAGTGCGTCAAGGTCGTCCCGCAAAATCCCCTTTACGTTGCTCACTAAGTGCATCACCGATTCATACCTTTCGATAACCAGCATTTCGTTTACAATCCGCGAGCCGGAGTCCGCAACGCGGGCAATATCATTCCTTGCAAGGTCAACGAGCATCATGTGCTCTGCTAGTTCCTTGCGGTCTATCTTAAGTTCCGCCTCATACCTGCCGTCCATGTCAGGGTCAATTTTGCCGTTGACCCTGCCCCGCGGCTTGGTGCCGGCAATGGGGCGGATTTCGACACGGCGCTGTCCGCTGACGCGCAGATTCAGCTCCGGGCTGGCTCCCATCAATACGGTATTTGGCGTATTGAGGTAGAACATATAGGGTGACGGATTCAGTGTTCTCAGTCGGCGGTAAACATCTAACGGCTCATCGCCGCAGGGCTCTGTTATCGTCCTGCTTAGAACAACCTGGAAGATATCGCCTTCGATTATATGCTCCTTGGCGGTTCTGACCATCTGCTCGTATTCCTCCTGGTTTGTATCCGTGCCGGCAGGCGGGATTTGACCTTCGAATCTTTCAGGCGTTGGCGCAGCAGCTTTGGCCGCTTTGAAATAGCTGTCAAAACGCTCCTCGGCCCTGCCGATAAGGGCATCCGTCTCTCCGTCCGTTATCATCACATTGACGACAGCGTATCCTTTGGCCTGTTTATGGTCCATGATGAAGATATTGTCCGCGAAGTAGAGTTCATAATCGGGGTTTGCAAGTATGTCGGCCTTATTAACCGGCAGCTTTTCAAACTGGTCTATGAAGTCATAGCTCAGTGCCCCCAACAGACCGCAGGTCACGCGAAACGGTTTGCTGGCAAGCTCAAAGGAAAATGCCACCGCTCGAAGAACATCCATCTGGTTGACAGTCTTCAGACGCGACCCTTCGTCAATTGTCTGTTCGGTCAGATTCAGTGTACCTGTTATGATTTCGGCGCCAAGGTCCACTGATTTGCAGAAATCGAACCTGTTTTTATCCTCGGTGAGGTATTTGAGCATTCTTCTTCCGGTACTACTTAGCGCCTTGATGGTAAACTCCGCCCCCGTACCGGCCAGGTAAAGGGCCGGATTTGCCGTGCCGAAGGTCAACGTCCCGGTTTCATCTTCCGTAAGATGCTCGCGGGACTCGAAGAGGCAGCAATCCGTCTTTCTGCCATAGTCCGAAAGCCTGGCGAAAAAATCCACCGGACACTTGATGTCTATTTCCTTTACTATGGGAACAATATATCCCGGTTTTGTGGCGCGAATCAGCTTTTTGTAATCATCCATTTTTCCAACCTTCGCATATCTTTTATCGGGTTATCTTATTTCTACACAAGCAATTATGCAATAAAAAAATCGCAACCCGCTTTATGACAGGTTGCGATTTTTCAATCCAAATTTCGTGAGTACAGCCAAATACCGCTACCCGTCGAGTATCTCGACAGGCCACCACCAAACAAACGTGCTTTTGTGGTTATTGGTCTTCATATATCAACATTAAACCAAATCAGCCGGCAATTGTCAAGAAAAATCTTTAAGGAGTCAGAGGGGCTGTTGAAAAACATGGTCGTCTGAAGACTAAATACGCTACTGGAATTCAGAGCAATACTGCTTTACGGCTTCTATTATACTTTCAGCTTTGGCCAGAGCCATAGCGGCATCATTTTGTGAAACACTAATCAATCCCCCATAATCACCCGTTTCGCGCATATCCATTAGAAAATCATACGCCCGCCCAATCTCTGCGGGCCATTGGCCGGTTTTGATAAGTTCACGGTGCAATGACCCCCGCAGAGCAGAGTGCTTTGAAAAAGTTTGTCCCCGAAGAGCAAACAAAGCCATTAATGCATGAAAAGCAGCATAATAAGCACGCGATGCTGCAGAGTCAGGGTCAGTATCAACAAGTTGTGACCCTGAAGCTAACGTGCGAAGGGCACGTTGCCATTCCGTGGCAGCAAACTCTTTCATATCATTATCCCTTCACGACGGGCGTTTTGGTATAAGGGACAATCCACACTTTCATATTCCGAGGCAATCACCGGCTTGGCACTGATACGACGACCAAGCTGTAACGACAAAGGATAAAGAACGTCAAGATTTGTTTCCAAGTCATGGCCATAATCGAGGGGCCCATGCAGCAAAACAAGCACATCAATATCACTGTCAGCCGATGTGTCTCCGCGAGCCTCTGAACCGTAGAGTACCACACCACACAAGCGATCGTGGTATGCCGAAACTAAACAAGCCTTAATTTCTTCTAAAAGTTCTTTTGTAAGCATAAACTACGCTCCCACATCCTTGACATGTAATTTCCATTTGTAATTATATCTGATTTTAAAAAACAATCAACACGGAGAACTAAAGATTTTTATAAGCCAAAAGGTGCCCGACTTTTAATTCAATTCTTTAACTCATTACTCTAATTGCGGCGTTGAATCTAAAGAAAAGTTTACCTGATAAGTCATACATTTAATATTTTTTTGTCCGTCCAGTGCATACTGAAGCTTAAGGTCAATTTGACTACAAATGATTAGCCCTTCAACTTTTTCCCCATTTGAAGCAAGGTTTTTACGTACCCAAGACATATACCTTAATATCTGGCCTACGGTGCTATCGCTGGTCTGATTCTTCTTCAACTCTATGACAAGCCATTTTCTTTCGCTCTTATGTTTTGCAAGTAAATCGATCTCCCCAACTTCCCCTGCATAATAATGTGACCCTACGATTTCCCCATCCTCTTCAAGCAAGCTCCACTCTTTTGACAATTCTGTTGCACTCCAGTTGTCAACCAAGAATTCATGAAGGTATTTTTCAAGGGCAAAAACGCATTCACTGCCTGTTACACCCTCGGTGATTTCAGTTCCCTCATCTTCTGAGGTTCCGGAGACTCCCTCTTTCGATATCCCTTTAGGCGTATGTGTGTTAGATACCCGCCACCAAAGCATGTCGAGGGTCCAAAGGTCGAGATCAAGTTCTTTTGATACTTCTAACAGAACATGATTAATTTTTTCATATCTTTCACCAAAAGATGCGCCCCTTGGAAACTCCGGCCACAATTGAAGTTTCTTCATACCGGTTTCAGCCGTGTTATTTACCACCCCATACTTTTCAGGATGCATAATCTGCAGAACAGCTGTTATAACTGCCCGGCCTAAGCCTTTGACCATAGGGTCGCCATTAGTAGGTCTTAGCCCATCTAAACGTGTCTTAATGGGCATATTTTCATCGACCAATAATTTCAAGGCCTCTTTTAGCCTGCCCATATCTTCTGTCATCCAACCACCCTGACGATGTAAGCTATCCCAATGTTGGTTATTTTTGAATAAGAGAAGTCCTTTAAAATCATCTACAGTAAGATTATCAAGATTATCCGGCGAAAAAATCGGCTGATATTTGGTTAATACCTGCTCTTTAGCATTGCTGATTTGCGCACCTATTCGATAATACTCGTCAGTAGAATTGGAAGATACTTTTCCCAAAACACTTTTGAGCGTTTCAATTGCCTGTTCGTTTATAGCCATATCTTATTCTTCCTAATCAAAATGGTTTTGCGCCTTGTCTTGGTTCCAGCGGGTTGCCGTATAATACTCCCCGAAAACCGGGCGCACAGCCAAAGTGGATTTGTCGCCTGAGACAATAATAGTTCCAAGAGACAAATCATGAATCACGCATGACGCATCACAAATTATTAATGCTTAAAGTGTCTCTTGCCGGTAAAGACCATTGCGATGCCGGCTTTATCGGCGGCTGCTATTACCTCGTCATCCTTCTTTGAGCCGCCCGGCTGGACGATGCACGCGACACCAGCTTTAGCGGCGTTAACCACATTATCGGGGAACGGGAAGAAGGCATCGGAGCCCATAGCGCAGCCTTTGGCTTCGTCGCCTGCTTGCTTGAACGCTATCAAACCGGACTCAATCCGATTCATCTGGCCTGCGCCGACGCCAACAATTCTTCTGTCCTTAACCAGCGTGATAGTATTGCTCTTGACATGCTTTGCCGTTATCCACGCTATTCGCAGGTCCTCTAATTGCTTTTTGGTCGGTTTTGCCTTGGTCGGATACGTAAGCACATCGGGCTCCCACGCAACAAGGTCGCGCCTCTGCAGCAATAGTCCACCGATAATACAGCGAACATCAAACTCGCCGCAGTCGATCTTCGCACGGTCGATTAGCCCGGTTTCCATCAGCCTTACCCGCTCGCCCCAGCCCTTCAGCGTCCTGATTGTCTCAATCGCATCCGCGTCGAACTCGGGTGCTATAATCACTTCTGCAAAAAAGCCGCTCGCCCCCTTGGCCTTGCCGAACCTGCTGTAAGATTCCATAATCACCGTAGCAAGATTTTTATCAACCTTCCTGTTCAGCGCTATGATACTGCCGAACGCGCTGATAACGTCGCCTACGTACGCCTTTTCGTATGCAACGCAGATATCATCGTCAACCGCACAGCCGCACGGATTAAGATGCTTGACGACAACCGCAGCCGGCTCACTGAATTCCTTCACAAGCTCAAAGGCCGCATTGGTATCAAGCAGATTATTAAAGCTGATTCCCACCCCGCCTTCCAGGAGTTTACCACTACCAACACTCACCTCTCCGCTGGCTGACAGCTTATAAAACGCCGCATCCTGATGCGGATTCTCGCCGTATCGAAGCTCATTCTCCTTCGCAACCGCAATTGAAATCCGCTCAGGGAATCGGACACCGGCCTTGGCGCTCAGATACCTGGCTATCGCCGCATCGTATAAGGCGGTAAGCCCGAATACGACCCTGGCACAATCGGTCCGCAACTCTTCGCTAACCGCACCGTTATTCGCCTTCATTTCTTCGATAACCCGCCCGTACTGCTCGGGATTCGTTACAACCGTAACGTACTTGTGGTTCTTTGCCGCCGAGCGAACCATGCTCGGCCCCCCGATGTCGATATTCTCTATCGCATCTTCAAAGGTGCAGCCGGCCTTGGCAATCGTCTGCTCGAACGGGTAAAGGTTCACACACACAAGGTCAATCGGCTCGATATTGTGCTTTTTCAAAGCCGCTGCGTGCTCGGCCTTGTCCCGAAGCGCCAAAAGACCCCCGTGAATCTTCGGATGCAACGTCTTGACTCTGCCATCCATCATCTCCGGGAAACCCGTCACAGAGTCAATACTCGCAACTTCAACACCGCCGTCGCTGATCTTTTTGGCGGTCCCGCCCGTGCTGATTATCTTGACTCCCATCGAGCTGAGCTGCTTTGCAAACTCAACAATCCCTGTTTTGTCCGAAACGCTAACCAAAGCTGTCTTAATCTTAACATCCATTTCAAGTATTCTCCTAAATTTATGAAAGGTAGTAAGTAGTAAGTAGGGTATGCCACGCATACCAAAACACCGAAAAATCATCTCACGTTAATGCTCATTACCCTCCCCTTATCATCGGATACGTAGATTGTCGAATCCGTGGTATTTGCTGCATACCTCGTAACACCGGCGAAATTAACTGAATAGAGTTCCCGGCCCGTCTCGTTATCCATCACAGCCAACACGCCCGGCTTGGCAAATACGTATGCCGTTTCATCTTTCTCCGCAAGCAAGCCAAGCCCCTCGCTTACCTGCCAGAGCATTTTTCCGCTGTCTTTGTCGATAGCATACAAACCATTATTGCCGGCGTATTGATAGACCGCACGCCTGCCCACAGTCACCGAATCAGCCAACAGAGCACCCGCTTGAAAAGCCGTCTCCCAGCCGCTTCGACCGGATGTAATATCAAGTTTATACAGCTTGGTGTTTTCGCTGCCTACATATAACCAACGACCGTCTCTCACTATCGGTGCATTGATCCTGCCTGGAATGTCCCGCTGCCACAATCTCTTCGCCTTCTGCGAAGAGGTCATCACGATATTGCCGACAGAAGTGGAAAAAACCACGAACTCGTCATTAACTACTATCGAGTTAATCAGTGAATCATTATCCGCCGTCACCATAAACTCCTGCCAATACTCACCAGCAACTATCGCGTGAAGCCGCTTATCCAATCCCGCCACAAAAATATGCCCGGCATTTCTCTGGGCACCGCAAACCGCGCCCCTGCCAATGTTCACAAGCCGCCTCGATTCCTTCACAGCACCGGCCGTCGGGTCAAGAATAAAAATCCGGGTCCCTACCGTAAACAAAAGCCTGCCGGCGTAATACTGCGGCTCATGCACTTTCAGTCCCGGCCCGGCCAACTCCAGACAAAAGCGAATGCTGCCCTTGGTCCTGTCAATACAGAACAAATAATTCTGGTCGCTAAGTACATACAAATACTTGTCGAAGACAAACATACGCTCTACTCTTTCCGTCTCTTTCAGCGGCAGATTAATCTGCCAACCAGCCTGCAAACCTGCCTCTTTCAGCAAGCTCGGCGAGACCGGCATTGCCCCGGCGTTCGCTTCGCGGACCGAAGCACCACCGGCGACACCTGCACAACCGGCCACAAGAAAGACCACTAAAATAAATCTTTGCAGCATCTGATTATCCCTCAGCCATCTTCTTTTCATCATCCGGCCGCCCTACCGTCTTGCCCGAAGCATGTTGTATCAGGTCAAATGAACGTATTCGGCTAAATCGACCCCGTGCTCAGCCTCAAAACTGCGCATCTCTTCAATCCGCTCGATATCATCCCCAATGCGGTTGGCCAGCTTAAAGATGTACGGCTTACCAGCCAGTCGATTCTTCAGGTCATCCAACATCGGTTCCCAACTGCCGCCGTAAAGTTGGGCCTTAAGTACGACAAGCATCTTGTGCTCGTTGCCAAAGCCCTTTACGTAATTCTGAACGGCATCGACCGGCAAATCCTTACGACTTGCGCCATTTTCGGAGATTTTGGCCATCGCAAACCTCACTTGACCGAAATGATAATCTTGCCCGGCCCAATTTGCAAACAAATTTGCAATTTATACCAAATATACACAAGTCCTTTACAGCTTGGCGTTTATGGACTGCCCCGCCCCCACCTCACAGGCAGAGTACCGTTTTTTGGCATTTTCAACAGGCCCTACTCGTCACTCAGAATCGATGACAGACGTGCTAATTTGACTAATTGCTTGGCCCGTTCCGCATCACCGGCCCCGGTTTGCCCCCTTATATAAGCACCCCCAACAACAATACTGTGGGCCTTTGATGCAATTTTTTCGGCCTCATCACGCTCCATACCTTCGAAAGTGGTAACCTCATGGGCCAGGATTGTTACAAAATTCTCGCTTATCCGTGCAAATCCGCCGTCAACCAGGAAGAACGCATCACCCCTGCCGGCAATATCTTTTACCTCCACAATCCCCACACCCAATTTGCAAAGCATCGGAGCGTGGTTTCGCAAAACACCCCTCGAGCCGTCATGGGCAGGCAGAACAAGTGCCCCCGCCTTGCAATCCAATAACTTCCCGCCAGGCGTTAGCAAAACACAACGAAATGTCCCTCTCGACAAACTAACCATTATTCCTGACCCTACCTGTTTTCCTGCGCTTCTTCAACTGTTCCGATATACATGAACGCGCGCTCCGGCAAATGGTCCCACTTACCCTCACAAATCTGGCTGCAACTCCTGACTGTATCGGCAACTTTCACGTACTTGCCGTCCAGTCCCGTAAATTGCTTTGTCACGGTAAACGGCTGCGAAAAGAACCTCTCAAGACGCCTCGCCCTTGCCACTACCGTCTGGTCGGCCTTGCTCAGTTCGTCAACGCCAAGGATCGCGATAATATCCTGCAAATCGTTGTAACGCTGCAGGTACTCTAACACCTGCTGCGCCACGTCATAGTGCTCCTGGCCAATGATGTTGGGGTCCAGTATCCGGGATGAGCTTTCCAGAGGGTCAACCGCCGGATATATACCCTTTTCCGTAATCTTCCTTGACAGCACAATCGCCGAATCAAGATGTGTGAACGTCGCCGCCGGCGCAGGGTCGGTCAGGTCGTCGGCCGGCACGTATATTGCCTGAACCGACGTAATAGCACCGGCCTCTGTCGATGCTATACGTTCCTGCAGTTGACCCATCTCCGTGGCAAGCGTCGGCTGATAACCCACAGCAGAAGGCGTCCGACCCAATAACGCCGAAACCTCCGCACCTGCCTGACTGAACCTGAAAATATTATCTATGAAAAACAACGTCTCACCGCCGCCTGTCTGGCAGAGGTACTCGGCCATCGTAAGAGCGCTCAGGGCCACGCGCAGCCTCGCACCGGGCGGCTCATTCATCTGGCCGAACACCAGGCAGGTATTGTCCAACACGCTCATATCAGTATCACCGATTTTCGTCTTTTGCATCTCCAGCCACAGGTCGTTACCCTCTCTGGTCCGCTCACCCACACCGGCAAAAACCGAATATCCTCCGTGCTCGGTTGCAATCCGAGAAATAAGCTCCTGAATCAGAACCGTCTTACCGACGCCCGCACCCCCGAAAAGACCCGTTTTGCCACCCCTGGCGAACGGACACACCAGATCAACCACTTTAACGCCCGTCTCGAACATCTGTGCCCTGGTTGATAGCTTTGTGAACTTCGGCCCGGCACAATGAATCGGCCTTTTCTCCTTGGCCTTAACAGGTCCGCGCCCGTCCACCGGCTCACCTAAGAGATTAAATACCCTGCCTAATATCTCGGCGCCTACCGGAACCGCAAGGGGACCGCCCGTATCGACCACCTCCATCCCACGCCGAAGTCCCTGTGTGCTGCCCAGCGCAATCGCCCTTACCCTGCCGCCACCTAAGTGTTGCTGAACCTCGCCCACAAGCTCTTGTTTACCAGCCTCAAACTTACCGCTCACTTTTATCGCATTATATATACCCGGGATATCACCGCCGACGAACTGGGCGTCAAACGTGCTGCCAATAACCTGTATTATCCTGCCTTTATTCATATCGACACTTCACCGGGGCCCAGGCAAGTCAAACCATGAGCCGCTAAGTTATCGTTCCGCTGATTATTTCCAGCAATTCCGCCGTAATCTGGCTCTGCCTTGCGCGGTTGTATTCCCGAATGAGGTCCCCCGCCATTTCATTTGCATTATCGGTTGCGCTCCGCATCGCCACAACCCTTCCCAGGTGCTCGCTGACAGCGGCCTCCAGAAAACACGCCGACAGGCTCGAACGAACCATCAGCGCCGAAAGCCCGTCAAAAATCTCGGCCGCAGACGGTGAGAGCAGAAAGTCCTCGAACGCAAGCTCCCACGGCCAGATCACAGTCGCACGCGTCGTCAAATCATCAATAAGCTCGGCAACCGGCAAAACCACAAGGGTCTGCGCTCGCTGACTCGCCGGCGAATAAAAACGCGTATATACTACACTGAGCCGCCCGATTTCACCGGCGGCATATTGGCCAATGAAATTGTCAGCGATGGCCTTGACCTCGCCCGGCGTAGGCAACTCGGCAAATTCGTTGTATATTGCCTCCAACTCAACGCCCCGGTTGTTCAGGTAGCTAACCACCTTTCTGCCCCTGGCGTAAATCTTCACTTTCTTTCCAAACCGCCTGGCCATATCTGTATGGACTTCTACCAGGTGGCAGATATTGCTGTTATAAGCGCCGCACAAACCGCGGTCGCTGCCAATTACCAGTATCGCGTTGCAGTCCGATTCATTATCTAACATCAAAGGATGCTCAATTGCCTGCTCCGCCGTAACGATAAGATAAGCCAACTGTGCCAAAGAATCGTAAAACTGCCCGCCGCCGGCCCACCTCTTGTAATAATGCTGATACCGCACCGCACTGACTGTCTCCATCGTGTGCGTTACTTTGCCGACATCCTCTACGGCTCGGCGCCGCTCAAGTATCTGACGTGTCCCAGCCATATCTTGTTTTACTTTCCGTGCGAAAATTTATAAATAGTCTTGAACGCCGTGATTGCCTCGGTCAGGCTCTTCTCAAGGTCGTCGCTCAGCTTGCCCGTCGCCTCGATTTCCTCAATGTACTCGTTCGCCTCAAGTCTGAGCCAGTCTAACATCTCCTCGATAAACTGGCCCACATCCGATACTTCAACATCATCTACCAGCCCCGAAGAACCGGCTAATATGCTTATCACCTGCTCGGCTGACCCAAGCGGCGAAAACTGCTTCTGCTTGAGAATCTCAACCATCCGCTTGCCGCGCTCTAACTGCCCCTGTGCCGCAGCATCAAGCTCCGTGCCCAGACGAGCGAAGTCCTGCAGCTCACGAAACACGGCCAGCTCCAGCCGAAGTTTCGGCGCAACCTTCTGCATCGCTTCAGGCTGGGCGTTTCCCCCTACTCTGCTTACGCTGATACCCACATCAACCGCAGGCCTTACACCCGACAAAAACAAGTCCCGCTGCAGATATATCTGGCCGTCGGTAATCGAAATAATATTCGTTGGGATATAAGCCGAAACCTGCCCCTCAAGAGTTTCCACTATAGGAAGAGCGGTAAGCGACCCGCCTCCTAATTCGTCCGTCAGCTTGCCGCTGCGCTCCAGAAGCCTGCTGTGAAGATAAAATATGTCGCCCGGATAAGCCTCCCTGCCCGGGGGCCGCCGAAGAAGCAGGCTCAACTGGCGGTATGCAATCGCGTGTTTGGTCAGGTCATCATAAACACACAGCACATCTTTTCCGTGCTCATATACAAAATACTCAGCCACCGCTGTCGCCGCGTAGGGTGCCACAAACTGCATCGCCGCGCTATCGCCCGCTGACGCCGAAACCACAACTGTGTGCTCCATCGCACCGTGCTCTCGAAGCACATGCACAATCTGGGCGACGGTTGATTCCTTTTGGCCTACCGCGACATATATGCAGATGACATCCTTGCCCTTTTGATTGATTATCGTGTCCAGAACGATGGCTGTTTTGCCCGTCTTGCGGTCGCCGATTATCAGTTCCCGCTGACCCTTCCCGATGGGAATCATCGAATCGATGCACTTTATTCCCGTCTTCAACGGCCGGCAAACCGGCTCTCTTTGCGCGATGCCGGGAGCGGGCGACTCCACGAGCCGACGCGACTCGCACTTAACCGCCTCTCCATCGTCAATTGGTTCGCAAAGCCCGTTAACCACCCTGCCCAAAAGGCCGAAACCGGCCGGTACCGTCAGAACATGTCCCGTCGATCTGACCGTGGACATTTCCTTAATCTTGACATAGTCGCCGTAGATAACCGCGCCTACAGACTCTTCGCCAAGATTAAAAACCTCTCCGATGACGCCGCTCTCAAACTCCAGCATCTCACCCGCCATTGCACTGTCAAGACCGTATATCCGCGCTATACCGTCCCCAACTTCAAGCACCTTACCCACCCTGGCGACATCCATCTCGCCCTTATATCGCTCAATCTCAGCCTTTATCAGGCTGCTTATCTCATCTACATTAAACTTCATATATAGTGCTTCCAGTTAAACTTCCCTGTTTGCCCGCGGGTAAGAACCTTTATGACAACAGGTTACAGCCCGACTCGCGGGATTTTTTACCCTTAAGGGTATATCTTGGCTTCCAGATTCACCATAACAGCCGCCACCGCCCGCTGCAACGCCGTCCTTACAGAGTTGTCGATAACCACATCATCTTTCCTGATTATAATCCCGCCGATAATCAACGGCTCAACAACCACCGACAGTTTTACTTCTTTGTTTATCGCTTCACTTAAATCAGCCTTAAGCTTTTTCATCTGCTCGTCATCAGGTGTCTTTGCTAATGTAATCTCCACCAAAACCCGTCCGCGGTGCACATCCACCAACATTTCATACTTGTCCGAAATAGGCCCCAAAAATCCTATTCGGCTCCGTCTGGCCAAAACGCTCATAAAATCAAGGGTCAAAGCCTCGACCCTGCCCTCAAAGACCCTGCGCATGATTTGGCCCTTCTCGCCCGGCTTTATACCAGGTGATGTCAAAATCATCGCAAACTCAGGCTCGGCCTTTAACGCCTCACGGACGCGGGCCAAATCCTCCGTAACCGAATCGACGCACCCTGCCTGCTCGGCTAATTCAAACAGCACCTCACTGTAAACCTCATGGACAATTTGTCTTACCGACCCACTCACCACTGCTCGCTAATCCTCCTTACTTTCTTCCTGCTTTAACCGTGCTACCGCCTCACCTATCAGCTTCTGATTGTCTTCGTCGCTGATAGTTCTGCCCAATATCTCCTGTCCGAGCCGCAGGACAAGTTCACCGGCCTGGTCAAACAGTTCCGCCCTTGCCGTATTGCTGGCCCTTTCAATATCGGCCTCAGCCTTGACCATCATCGCGTCCGTCTTCTCCCCGGCCCCGGCTACTATCTCTTTCGCTTCCTGCTCAGCCCTGTTAACGTGGCCGGCGATTATCCCCTTGCCTTCACTTTCCGCATTTGCCAGCTTCGTCCTGTATTCGGTCAAAACGTGTTCGGCCTCTTTGCGAATCTCGTCGGCATCGGTGATCTGCTTTTCTATATGTTCCTGTCGTGCGTTAAGGGCGGCCAATATCGGCTTCCATGCCCACTTCCACAGAACCACCAACAAAACCACAAATGCTATTATCGTCCATAGTGCGTCGGCAAAACCCCCGCTGAAGGGACTAAACTCCCTACCCTCAACTTGCGCGTCGGCACCAAATGCCGCTGCGCCTGCCAAAAGCATGACTAACAAAATACAGAACGATTCAAATCGCACTATGGCTTTCCTTACGTCAGTAAGAATATCGCCACGAAACATACAATCAACCCGAAAAATGCTATGCCCTCGATTAGCGACGCCGCTATCACCATGCTCGTAAAAATCCTGCCCCCGGCCTCGGGCTGACGGGCAACCGCCTCTGTCGCTCCGCTGGCTATCCTGCTTATGCCAAGAGCGGCCCCGAATACTATTATCCCCGAGCCCAGCAAACCACCTAATACACCAAGCGTTTGAGCGTAAGAATTCGCGGTCGGGTCCGCTTGTGCTTCGGTTGCCGGCGATCCCTCTGCCGCTTGGGCCGAGGCCACAAATGAAAACATAACCACAATTAACAATACCACCGCCAAAATCCTGAATAGTAAATTGACCATCTCAAATAAACCTCCAAAATTTCAAACTACAAGGAAAGTGGTGCGATACATCGCACCCTACAAACTACGAACTTGTCATTCCCGCGAAAGCGGGAATCCAGAAACCGCGTGGGCCGCAGGCCCACCCTACAAACTACGAACCAGCTAATGTTCCGGCTTGACTGCGAAACCTATAAATATAGTCGTAAGAAATGTAAAAATATACGCCTGCAGGAACGCAATAAACAACTCCAGCAGGCTCATCAAAACCACACCGATAACCGTCGCTGCGCCAACAAAATAGTTCTTGAACAAAAAAATCAGTCCCAGAAGGGTCCCCAATACCACATGTCCCGCTAACATATTTGCAAAAAGTCGAATAGCAAGTGCAAAAGGCCTGACTATCGCGCCAACAACCTCCAGAAAATAAATAAACGGCACCATCGGCCACGGAACGTGGGGCGCAAAATTCCTCACATACCCCCATACCCCCTGCTGACGGATACCAAATATATGAATTGAAAGAAATGCAACCAACGCGAGGCTGCCGGTAACCCAGATATTCGCAGTTGCTGTCCCTCCGAGATGATTTTCCCGACCCGTCAGCAGAGTAATGAACTTATCAATCGGAACCATTCCCAACAGATTCAGCGTCAGCACAAAGAAAAAAACCGTCCACACAAAACCTATATGTCTGTCTGTCGCGTCCCCCAGAAAAGGCCTGACCATCTCCTCTCTGATAAAAACACAGACCGTCTCGATAACATTGCCCAATCCGCGCCGAACCAACCCTTTACCCCTGACAGTCGGCGGCAGCACAACTATCAACACTGCCGCCGCTAATGTTACCATGAACATATGATTGCTTACCGTTATCCCCCAAACACTGAAAAGCTCCCTGGCAACCACTTCTTTGAGTGGGTTGATCTGGCCTAAAGCAATACCGCCGGAATCAAACATTTTCGGTTCCATCCGTATAAAGGGCCGTTGCTCGCGCGATGATTCTCATTTCGATTCTTTGTAAAACAGGTACACCATTCCGATGAAGCCGATAAAAAAACCCGTTATAAGTAAAAAGGGCCCCCCCGTATCGAGAAACCTGTCAAACCTGTGGCCTATATAGCAGAAAACCGCGATAACACCGCAAAACTCTATACCCGCCCCCATCCACTGAAGACCGCTTCGCTGCGGCTCACCCTTTTGGCGGCCGTCCTTTGCCATATCCGCCTTCGCAACAAAAAAATCTGTTCAAAAAATCCGTCTTTGAAACTAACTGCTCGCCTGGTCCAGAATCAGGTCTTTTACTCGCCTGCTCGGCAAATTAAACGCACCATAAGCTGCGGCCGCGCCGCTTCGAAGCTGGGCGTCCGTGTCCTCGGAACCGATTAACGAATAAATCGCGTCTATCTGTTCATCTGCCAGCAAATTGGCATTTAACCTGGCCGAAACCGCTAAAGAGCCGAATGCATACTTCCGTACATCCGCAGAATTGTCCGCCGAAAGCGCCATAGCCGCTATCGCACGCTGAGCATCAGGGCTGTCAAGTCTGGCAAGCACCTCGCCGGCAAGGTTCTGCATCTGTGCCCACGAGCTTCTCGTTGCCTCTATCAACTCCGGCAGCGCCTGCAACAAATCGACAACCTCATTTCGCTTCACGGCAAGATTATTCATCACCTCCACCGCACGAATCGCGTATTCATCCGCCAACTCATCACCTAATTCCTCAGCCCCTTTTCTACTGGCCGCTTCAGCAAGATTCTCTATAACGAGTGTGCTGCCCATAAAATCAGATGTAGGACCTGCCGACCCAATTGCGATTGCCGCACTATACCTCACCGCCCGGTCGTCAAAACTAAGCGCTTTCACTAAAGGCTGCTCGGTTCCAACCCGCCAAAGCAGCGATTTTTCCCCCGCGTTGGCCGCTAAAGCCTCAACAACCCCAAGAGCGACATACGCATTGTTTTCATTCAAAGCCCTTTCAAGTGCCTGGTGCAGATATTCCGGCCCGGCCGTTGTTGCATACGTCATTGCGTCCGCGTGACCGGCGCCGAAATAGGCCGGCTGAGCCAGGCCCGCCGATTCCGCTTTGAAGAATGCGGCTAACCAGAGCGCAATCGCCTTGCCGAGATTCTCATCCGCCTTCAAAGCCCACTCGCAAGTACGCATCGCCATCAGCTCGTTGAAATAGGCCTTGTCAACCTCCTGGCGCACAAGGTTTCGCCCGCCTTCCTCCCAGAACCAGATGTTCGCAAAATCATAGTCCGTCGCCGGAGCTAACGATTCGGTGTGGTAGTAATAGCCCTCGGCCAAACTGAATAGCAATTGGGCCGCCGGCACTTTCGCCGCCGACGAGTCTATTTTTTCAATAGCCTCAAGCGCCAATCCTCGTAATTGTTCCGACTGGTCTTTCTCGGAAACATATTTGAGATATCCGAGCGATTGCGGATACCCTATCTCACCCAGCGCCCTGATTACCTCGGCCTTGGCCGCCGCATTGTCCATTTGAAGCGCCGACACCAAAGGCCTGATGGCATCACGACCGATCTTGCCTAATGCATCCGCAATGTTGGCCAACTCATCTTTTCTGCTTTCATCGGCTAATGCTTCGAGCATATATGGTATCGCATACTCGCCGGCGTTCTTCAGACGCTGCTCGGCCGCCAACCGGCCGCGAATTGTACTGCTGAGCCGTTTAATCTCCTGCATGATTATCTTCGCATCCGTGCGCCGAATAAACCTGCCCCGCTCGATGATGTCCAGAATCTGCCCGCTTACTTCCTTGAGCTCCTTGTTGGTCGAGTACATCCGCAGCAAAATACCGTAACCGTTGGGATTGGAATCGCTAAGCTCAAGCAAAACCACCGGGTCGGGGTTGCTTTCTATGAGATTCCGGGCGAAACCAGCCGCAAGGTCAAATCGGCCTATTGCCGTGTAATGCAGGAAATCGTTCCAGTCGTCCTCCGGGCTCTGGCAAAAACCCAAGCCCGAAACAAGGACTATACCAAAAAACGCAATAATACCCATTTTCTCACACATCAAACATCTCCTGTGATTCTCATCTCATCACTCGTCACCCAAGACCGGATGTCATTATAAATTAACTGACTCACACGTCAATAAAAAAGCTCGCCAATGAGCTAAAATCTGTTGGCTAAGAACCGTAAAGCCCGTTTTTTTTAATATATGCCAGAACTTTTGGCTCCAATATATCGCTGACATCGGCCCCACAGGCCAATTTACGCCTTATTTCGGTACTGTTGATGTCGATAAGTGGAGTCCGAACCACGTTTCGTTCGAGCTTTGCCACTCGCCCCGGACCCAGAACGCCCTCAAGGCCGCCAAAATCCGGACGCTCAAACCCGGCCCTGAACATCACACACAGAGTACACTCCTCAACAAGTTCGCGAATCCCGTACCAGTTACCTAAATCCTTAACCGCATCGGCGCCCACCAACCAGCAAAACTCGACACCTTCTCCATACTCAGCTCGAAAATGTCTTATCGTGTCGAGCGTATAACTCGGCTTGGCCCTTTTCAATTCACAATCACTCACTCGAAATTGCTTCTTGCCGGCAATCGCAAGAGATATCATCTCAACACGCCCAGCCCCATCAGCTATCGGAAGAGATTCTTTATGCGGCGAACGCCGCGCCGGTATTAACACAACCTCCTGCGCGCTTATCTGTTCGCATGCACAATCCGCTACGCGCAGGTGACCGTAATGAATTGGGTCGAATGTTCCACCAAAAAGTATAACTTTATCGTTCATCGCCGCAAACAACTAACAACAATCTGTTGATTTATAAAAAAATTCTACCACATCCACAAAAAAAATACTATTTATAAAAAAAATTTTTAACCGGCAAAAAACACCCTTCCCTGTTAAACTCGCGTAACATAACAACAAATAATATTAGCTGAACCGATGCATATCTTAAATACAATGAGAATGCTGAAACTGCCGCATAACGCCTCCAAACATATCTTTCAGGAAAATTATTAAAGCGTTGTTAGCGCCTCAACATATTAATCATTACTTGAACCAGGTACCTTCATGCAACACGATACGCTTTCAACCGTGAAACCTGAGTGACGAAATAAATTGCAGTTTTCATAAAACTATGAAGTATTTTTATTGATTTTGACGATAAATATATATAGTGTTTAAGATAGTTGTAACGTGCTGTTTAACAAATTAACAAAGAAGAGCCAGGTTAAGAAATGAATTGCCGAAAGGAGGTGATTTCCAGTATGGCAAAAAGGAAGAAAGCT
>Ga0114922_10001709_pt1 | contig 20769 bp, 17 predicted proteins | sample AartaG_FD_100975 | JGI IMG/M metagenome (GOLD analysis project Ga0114922, IMG submission 100975) | Deep subsurface microbial communities from Aarhus Bay to uncover new lineages of life (NeLLi) - Aarhus_00045 metaG | ecosystem: Environmental > Aquatic > Marine > Oceanic > Sediment | place...
ATCGTAGGGGGGCCTCGGGAAACGTGGCTCATGGTGGAACTGTGAACCCACCCCGCAACCGAAAGGGCGGGGCTGGAAACCCTCCACCTACAGGTGCACGCGCCCGAGTTCTATCCCGACCCCGCGCCACGCGACAGCCTCGCTGATTCGTGAAGACAACGACCAGAAACAATACGATCGCATCGAAAACGCTCTCCAACGCTATTTCGCTCTTATCGGCCTTGGTCCACTAATATACCGTCCCGCTGCGGTGATGTCAAGGGAGCGATCGGGGCCTTGTGGTGGAGGCAGGGCAATCGCATCTTAATTCAGACCGCGATTGGCAGCGTGAAAACGCAGATCAGAGCGACTGCACGAAAAATGCCCGATCTCAAGAGGTGCATCGAGATGCACCCTACCTGCTACCTGCACTGCAATTTCACCGAATCAGCCTGGGCCGCTCGAGGTTCTTCGGTTCTACTCCCTTTTAGCACCAGGCCTGAGTTTCGTAGTTTATCCCTCGCCACCCCCTGGTATCCGAAAGGAGGGGAGTATCGAATCGTGAATCCATTCCTCCATGATACGGTCGAGGTCGGAGACGTCGTTGACCATGATCGCGAGGTTTCTCCTCCTCCCGCCCCGATCCTTGACCATGCCCTCGAGGACGGCGGCTATGTTGAATCCGAACGCCTGGAGCATCTTGACCGCGGGCTGATTGTCCTCGATGACGTGGGCCTGCATCTTTTCGATCTCTCGCTCCGTGGCCAGCGCGACCAGTTCCCTGGTGATCAGGCCACCCAACCCTTTGTGGCGATACGCTCTGGCGGTTACCAGCCGGATATGGCCCACATGCCGCATCCACCCGTGGACCATAATGTGCAGGCTCCCATTGCCCACGACATCGTCGCCGTCCAGGGCCAGCAGTGGGATGACACTCGCGTAATTGAGTTCGTCGGTCCAGCGGCGCACCAGCTCGGGGTCGTGCACGTCGTGACGCAGGAAGATGCAGTCTTCCTCCGGCAGGGCCTTGAAGAATGCGAACAGCCCGTCGAAATCCTCGTGGGTAAGCGGGCGAATCACGACTTTCAGCCCGTCCTTGAGGGCGACTGTCTTGGGATACTCGTGGGTCAGCACGGGTCAACTCCTTGCGTGACGGCATTGGATGTAACCGAGAACACCGGCGCGACAGCCGCCGTCGTCGGCCGTGTCCTGGAACAAACCGCTTTCTTCGTTGGGGCTTGACTGCCGCAACGCGCGACTTCACTTCCGAATTGACCTAGAGCGTATCATAGCCAAGCCGTTGGCCGCAACCAAGAATTCGCCAGGCCGGCGAAGAAACCGGGGGGTGGCGCGGAGCGGTCGCGGTGTCCGGGTGTGCCGGTCCGTGGCCTAGGTCGATGAGGTTTCGCGTAACTCCTTTTCTTTACAGCCTTTATGAGCCCGTGGAGAAACCTCCGCGAGCGGCTAGCGCTGGCTGTGCGTCAGCGCCGGGGACCCGGCCCGCGGCTCCAGGCTGGCGAACGGCGTGGGGTGGTGAATTGAAGGCCCAAGTTTCTGACGGTCCTTGTCCACTTGATTCTCGCACCGTGTGACCCGATCCATAATCACAAAGAAAATGTGTCTTTGCTTCTGCCGGCGTATGCCACTATATTGTTCAGGATTCGCCCAACGGGAGCGCCCGGGCGGGTGAAAAGCAGATTAGGTGGCGTACCGAGGTTGTCCGTTGGCCTCGTAGGTCTTGTCGGACAGCTTGGTGAGGTTTCCCCCGGTGCAGCGCCGTTGGGCCGGTTGGGGTGCCTCTTGTGGGGAGTGTCAGATGAAATACTGGCGGAGACCCTTGGACTTGGATCAGGTCAAGGTCCCTCGCGGCGAGGTGGTGATCATTGCGGAGCGCTGCAAAGGCTGCGGGTTCTGCGTCGAGTACTGCCCGAAGGACGTGTTGGTGATGTCCGACAAGTTCAACCGCAAAGGGTATCACCCGCCCGAGGTCGTCAAGAACGGAGAGTGCGTCAACTGCGGCCTCTGTGAGATGATCTGCCCTGATTTTGCGATTTTCAGTGTGTCCGCCGACGAAGGCTCCGAGGGTGAGACTGCAGCGGAACCCGTCGGATCGGTCCGGCAAGGCGAAGCAGCGAAGGAGGATGACAATTGAAAACTGACCCTGCGGGCGTTTTGACCGGCACCCACTACCTCGACGGTGACTTTGCCTGCGGTGAGGGAGCGATGGCCGCCGGTTGCCGGTTCGTGGCCGGGTACCCCATCACCCCCTCGACGGAGGTCGTAGAGCGCATTTCTCGCCGATTCCCCATGATAGGCGGCACCTTCATACAAATGGAGGACGAACTGGCCAGCATGGCCGCCGTGGTGGGTGCGTCTTGGACGGGAACGAAATCGCTGACCGTCACCAGCGGCCCGGGTTTTTCCCTGATGATGGAGAACATAGGGCTGGGCGCAATGATGGAGACCCCCTGCGTGGTGGTCAACGTGCAGCGCGGAGGGCCTTCAACCGGGCTGCCGACGATGACCGGCCAGGCAGACATGATGCAGGCCCGCTGGGGCAGCCACGGCGACTACGAGCTGATCGCCATGAGCCCTCAATCACCGCAGGAAGCATTCGACCTGATGATAGACGCCTTCAACCTGTCGGAGATCTACCGCGTTCCGGTGATGTTCATGACGGACGAGTGCGTCGGGCACATGACCGAGAAAGTCGTCATTCCCCCGGCAGAGGAAATCGAGATCGTACCGCGCATACTCACGCGCACCCCGCCTGAAGACTACCTGCCTTACCGCGCCAACGGCAACGACGTGCCGGAATTCGCCAGGGCGGGGGACGGGTACCGGTTTCACACCACCGGCCTGACGCACGACGAGCGAGGCTACCCGGTAATGAGCGCGGAATGCCAGGAGAAATGCGTCCACCGCCTCATCAACAAGATCAAGAACAACGCCGACAAGATCGTTCGTTTTGAAGAGGAAGAGACGGACGGAGCCGACGTCGTCCTGGTGACCTACGGGATCACCGCGCGGGTGGCGCAGATGGGCGCGCAACTGGCCAGGGAGCGAGGTGTGAAAGTGGGGATGATCAGGCTGATCGTGGTCTGGCCGTTCCCGGAAAAACGAATCAGGGAGTTGGCCGACAAGATCAACGCCTTCGTTGTGCCGGAGATCAACTACGGTCAAATCGTTCTCGAGGTGGAGCGCTGCGCCGGCGGAAAGGCCGGCGCGATTCTCGTTCCCCACGGCGGTGGGGGCGTGCACGACCCGAATGATATTCTCGACGCCATAATGGGGGCAGTGAAATGAGCACGGTGATGGAACAAACCAAGCCGGCGACCGAGGAACACCCGATCGCACCTTATCTTCGCATGGATCGGATACCTCACATCTGGTGTCCGACCTGCGGTATCGGTACGGTGGTCAAATGCTACGCCACGGCGCTGGGGGAATCGGAGGTTGATCTGGACAAGGTCTCGATCGTGTCCGGGATCGGCTGTACAGGACGTGTGGCGGGCTATATGAAGTTGGACGCCTTCCACACCACTCACGGCCGGGCCATCCCGTTCGCAACCGGGCTGAAGCTGGGCCGGCCGGAGTTGATGGTCACCGTTTTCTCCGGGGACGGGGACCTCGTGGGGATCGGCGGCAATCATTTCATCCACGCCGCGCGGCGCAGGATGGACCTTCTGGTGGTCCTGGTGAACAACTTCATCTACGGCATGACCGGTGGGCAGAACGCCCCTACCACGCCGCTGACCGCCAGGACATCCACCATGCCGTATGGCAACTTCGAGCCGCCGTTCAACCTGCCTCATCTGGCAGCGAGCTGCGGGGCGACGTACGTGGCCCGGTGGACCTGCCTGCACACCCGCCGGCTGACCCGATCGTTCAAGGAGGCGATCGCGCGCAAGGGGTTCCGTTTCATTGAGGTTATCGCGCCGTGTTCGACGTTGTACGCACGGTTGAACCGTCTGGGTACCGGCTTCAACCTGATGCAGTTCTACCACGACAACGCGGAGATCATGCACGGCGCGGACCCCAGCAAAGTCGATATCGGCTATCAGGACAAAATTGTCTGCGGCAAGTTCGTCGACGAGGAGCTTCCTACGATGCTCGAATTGATGAACGCCCACTATGAGAAGACCCTTGGCGACAAATACGTGCCAATGTCGCCGGAGGGAGGAATGATCCATGATCCCGATCAGAGCCGCGACCGTGAGGAAGTGGCCGCCTCGAGGAGGGATGATTGATGAGAACTGAGATTCGCGTTACCGGCTTCGGCGGGCAGGGCGTGGTGCTGTCAGGCTACATCATAGGCCGGGCCTGGGCGGTCCACACCGGCAGACACGCTACCATGATTCAGAGTTTCGGTCCGGAAGCGCGGGGATCCGCGTGCAGTTCCACGCTGGCCGTTTCGGACTCTATGGTGTTGTACCCCTACATTCAGCGGCCTGACATCTTTGTGGTCATGTCCGCCGACGGCTACGACAGCTATCGAGACGAACTCAAGGACGATGGCACCCTGATCTACGAGAAGAACCTGGTTCACCCGATCTTCAAGGAGGGACAACCGGCGTTCGGCGTGCCCTCCACCCGAATCGCGGAGTCTTTGGGACGATCCATCGTTCAGAACATCGTGATGTTAGGCTTTTTCGCGGCGGCGACGGAGATTGTCCCCCGCGAGAAGATGCGCGAAGCGGTGGAAAGTTCGGTTCCCCCCGGGACCGAGGAGTTGAACCTCAAGGCTTTCGACGCCGGGTGCGCCTATTTTGACGAGGAGTACGGCGACAAGAAATCGTCATCCGCCGGCTCCGAGTCGTCAGCAGCGCAGGTGGCGTCAGAGGGTTGAAAGCCGGTCCCACAGATACTTGAGGTAGATTCTTAGTAATAGCAGGAAGAGGTGCAAGAGCGTGAACGCTCAACCCGAAGAATCGGGTGGTGTCCTCCAGCCGGTGACGGACAAGAGGGCGCTGGTCATTGGTGGAGGCATCGCCGGCATCCAGGCTGCCCTGGACCTGGCCAATGCACGCATCCGCGTGACCCTGGTGGAGAAGTCGCCCTCGTTGGGGGGTCGGATGGCCCAACTCGACAAGACCTTTCCCACCATGGACTGTTCGATATGAATCCTCGGCCCCAGGGCCATGGATGCCGGTCGGCATCCCCTTATCGAGGTCGTAACGAACGCGGAGGTCATCGGCTGCGTCGGTGAACCCGGTGATTTTCGCGTCCGGGTGCGCAAAAACCCACGCTACGTGCGTGAGGACCGCTGCGTCGCCTGTGGGTTGTGCGTGGATGTCTGCCCGATGGTCGGCGGCAACGAATTCGACGTCGGGCTCAAAGCGCGCAAGGCGATCTACCGGCCTTTCCCGCAGTCGGAGCCGGCTACATACGTGATTGACCGCGACGCCTGCCTCAACCTTCTGGGCTACCTCAGCGACAAACAGCGCAAAAGGCTCGAAAAGGTCCAGAAGATCAAGCATCGCAAAAGGGAAGACTACCAGCCCAATGTCCTGATTTGCGGCCACTGCACCAAGGCCTGCGAGGTTGACGCGATCGACTTCGACATGCGGCCTGAGGAAGTGGAGCTGGACGTCGGCGCGATCCTTGTGGCTGTGGGGTTTCAGGAATTCGACGCGAGAAAACTGGGCAACTACGGATACGGCCGCTTCCCCAACGTCGTCACCAGTCTGGAGTTCGAGCGGATGCTCAACGCCTCAGGTGTGACCCAGGGGCACGTGGTGCGGCCGTCGGATATGAAGACGCCCAAACGGATCGTATTCATCCAGTGTGTCGGCGCCCGAGGCGAGGGGGGGCGCCCCTACTGCAGTCGCTTCTGCTGCATGAACGCGGTGAAGGACTCGATGCTGGTGCGGCAGCACGATCCCGAAGTGGAAGATGTTACCATCCTCTATACTGACCTGCGGGCGTTCGGAAAGGGGTTCGACGACTTCGTGCAGCGGTCCCGAGACGAGAAAAGCGCCAACTACGTCCGCGGCCGCCCCGCCAAGATCGAGAGCGTCGCCAAGGACGACACCCTCGAGGTCTTCGTGGAGGACACATTGGGTCACCGGCAACGACGAATTCCGGCCGACCTGGTCGTGCTTTCCGTGGCCGCTGCGCCGAACGATGGAGCGATCAGGTTGGCCCAGCGACTGGGCATCGAGACGGACATCTATGGTTTCATCGCGCGGCGGGATTCGGCCGTCTCGGCGGTGGAGAGCACGCGGGAGGGGATCTACGTCTGCGGCAGCGCCGTCGGACCGCAGGTGATTCCAGACTGTGTGGCCCAGGCGTCGGCGGTGGCGGCAAGGGCCCAGTTGTTCCTCACCGGTCACCGGGTCGAGGAGAAGGACGAGTCGGTCGAGCCGCTCGATCTTTCTGGTCCGCCGCGGGTCGGCGTGCTCGTGTGCCATTGCGGGATCAACATCGCGGGTGTTTTGGATATCGACGACCTGGTGCGGCATGCGGCCACCGTCCCGGACGTGGTGATTGCCAAGGACAGTTTGTTCGCATGTTCAGGAACCGGGCAGGATGAGCTTGTCGAGCTGGTTCGCGAGAACAACCTCAACCGCATCGTGGTGGCCGCGTGTACACCGCGCACGCACGAGCCCATTTTCCGTGAGACGTGCGCCCAGATTGGGTTCAACCCGTACCTGCTGGAGATGGTCAACATCCGGGACCAGTGTTCGTGGGTGCACTCGAAGCAACCGGGCGAGGCCCAGGGAAAAGCCCGGGCCCTGATCCGCATGGGCATCGCCAGGGCCCGCCATCTTGAACCGCTGTACGGAGGCGAGGTGCCGATGACGGCGTCGGCTCTGGTGATCGGCGGCGGGATCGGGGGGATTCAGGCGGCCACCGACTTAGCCGCCCAGGGCTTCCCCGTCATCCTGGTCGAGAAGACGGGGCAACTGGGGGGACGTTTGACCGAGCCAAACCTGAAACATCTGTACCCCAGCATGCGGCTTGCGGCGGAGGTGCTGGAGCGGAAGATCGAGCGGTTGACCGAAAGCGGAGCGCGGGTGCTGCTCAACACTGAGGTCGAGGGCATCAGCGGCTTTGTGGGCAACTTTGAAGTGACTCTTAAAGGCGCCACCGAAGAGGTGTTCCCGGCCGGGGCGATCATCCTCGCCATTGGGGCCGATCTGTACGATCCGCAGGGGGAGTACGGCTACGGTGAGTTTCCGAATGTAGTAACCAGCGCGGAGTTGGAACGCGCTTTCTTCGAGAACGAAGACTCCGGCAGTGATGACCAAGAGGTAGCCCACCAACGATCGCGGTTCGCAATAGGCGACCGGCGACCGCAAAGCGCCTCGTTCATTTTGTGCGTCGGCTCGCGCGAGGTTGAGGGGTTCACCGGCTGTTCGCGATACTGCTGTCCCACGGCCATCAAGCAGGCGATCCAGCTCTGCGACCATGGGATCGACACGACGATCTTCTATCGGGACATTCGCACGATCTCCAGCGGGGCGGAAGAGATGTACCGCGAGGCACGGGGCAAGGGCGTGCTTTTCGTGCGCATTCCGCCTGGTGAAAGGCCAGAGGTGGTTGGCGATGGGCGGGCCCAGGCGGTGCGCTGCTTCGACGACCTGCTGGGACGGCGGCTGGAGGTCCCGACCGACCTGGTGGTCTTGAGCGTGGGCATGAGGCCCCGGCAACCGGACACCGACAAGTTCCACGACATGCTCAAGGCCAGCGTCGGGTTGGACGGGTTTTTCCTGGAGCGACACCCGGAGTTGGCCCCGGTCGAGACGGCGGTGGAGGGTGTGTTGCTGGCCGGCACGGTCCAGGGGCCGAAGGACATCGTGGACACGGTGGCCCAGGCCTCTGCGGCGGCTGCCAAGGCTTCGGTGTTCTTGGCCCACGAGAAGGTCAAACTGGACCCGGTGGTTGCGGTGGTAAACGAGGAGAAGTGCCGCGCGTGCGGCACGTGTGTCGATATCTGCCCGTTCCACGCCCCGGAACTGGTCGAGATTGCTGGAGGCATGCAGACGGCCCGGATCAATGCATCGTTGTGCAAGGGCTGCGGGACTTGCGGAAGCTGGTGCCCCTCTGGGGCAATCGCCTGTATGCACTTCACCGACCGCCAGGTCCACGCCATGATCGACGCGTTCTTCAGCGAGGAGGTGACCGCATGACGGCGCCGGTCAAGAAAAAGCGAAGACCCAAGCGCAAGCCGCCCCAGGAGACGGCCTGGGACCCCAGCATCGTGGTCTTTGCCTGCAACTGGTGCTCGTATGCGGGGGCGGACACTGCCGGCGTGTCTCGCATCCACCACCAGCCCCATTTTCGCATGATCAGAGTCATGTGCTCCGGACGCATCCAGCCTGGGTTCGTGCTGCGGGCGTTTGAGAAGGGGGCCGACGGCGTCCTGGTGTCGGGCTGCCATTTCGGAGATTGCCACTACATCAACGGTAACGAGCGGGCCGTCGAACAGTTCGAGAAGACGATGAACACGGTCAAGCTCCTGGGACTGGAGGAAGATCGTCTTCGCCTGGAATGGATCAGTGCGGCTGAGGGCCTGCGATTCGCCCAGGTCATCAACGAGTTCACCGATCAGGTCCGCAGTCTGGGGCCCAGCCCACTGAAGCACCAGCGGGAGTCAGCCTGAGGGTGGACGGTGAGTGGCACAGCCGCCCTCGGTGAGTGGCACAGCCGACCTCGGCTGTGCGAAGGCGCGACGGAGTCAACATCGATGCCGGAACTTGCAGAACTAGCGAAGAACACCAAGGCCTGGGCCTGCTACGACTGTGGGAAGTGCACGGCTACGTGTCCGATCTCGCGGATCGGCAGTGACTACAGCCCGAGGCGGCACGTGCTGGCTGCCAACTCGGGACAACGAGACCAGATCGTTGGGGACGGTGCACTGTTCACTTGCCTGACCTGCAGCCTGTGTGACCAGCGCTGCCCGGCCCAGGTCTCCTACACCCAGTTGGTGCAGAAGCTGCGCGAGCTTTGCCACCGCGAGGGTGTCGAGCCGGAATGCCCGCATGGGGGAGCGCTGCAATCGGTAATGCGAATGATGGCCCAAGGGGGGACGCAGCAGGATCGCATGGGCTGGTTGGGCGATGACCTGAAAACCGAGCCCCAGAAAGGCGAGGTGTTCTACTGGACCGGCTGCACGATGTACTACGACTCGTTTTTCACCGAGTTTGAACTGAAGACGCTGGAGGGGACGCGCGCTGCGGTTCGGCTGATGAATAAGCTAGGTCTGATCCCCGTTGTGTCGCCGAACGAGCGCTGCTGCGGTCACGACCTGCTATGGAACGGCGACCGCGCTAACTTCGAGCTGTTGGCTAGGCACAACGTCAAGCTGGTGGCCGACAGCGGGGCAGAGACGTTGGTCACCTCCTGTGCCGAGTGTCTGCGCACCTGGCGCATCGACTACGAGCCGTTCTTCGAGGCCCCCCCCCCTCGGATCGTGCACATTTCCGAGTTTCTGGCGGAACACGTGGACGCCCTCGAGTTCAAGACCGACGGTCAGCAGTGCCGCGTCACCTTCCAGGACCCGTGTCGCATGGGGCGTCATCTGGGAATCTACAAACCTCCACGGCAAGTGCTTGCGGCGATTCCGGGTGTCGAGTTGACCGAGATGCTACATTCCGGCCCGGGGGCGACCTGCTGCGCGGGAGGAACCTGGTCCAACTGCGACCGCTATGCCAAGCAGATTCAAGTGGGGCGTCTGCGCGAGGCGCGGGCGACCGGTGCGGAAGTGTTGGTGACGGCGTGCCCGAAGTGCCAGATCCACTTCCGCTGTGCGATGAAGGATCCAAATCTCGGGGGTGAGATTGAAATTGCGATGCGCGATGTGGCCGAACTGGCCGCCGACGCCGTCGCGTAGCGAATGAAACGTGAGGAGAGAGGTTCTTCAGATTCATCTTAAGAACAGGAAGACTAGCTAATGGTTTCTGAAGTAACGAACGGTGATCTTCGCATCGGCGTGTTCGTCTGCGACTGCGGGCTGAACATCGCCGGGGCTGTGGATACCGCCGCGGTGACCGAGTACGCTAAGACGCTGGCGGATGTGGCATGTGCCGTCCGGAACAAGTACACCTGCGCCGACCCCGGTCAAAACGAGATCAAGAAGGCGATCGCAGAGCACCGCTTGAACCGGGTTGTCGTCGCTTCATGCACGCCCCGGCAGCACGAACCGACCTTCCGCCAATGCGTCAAGGAAGCCGGGCTGAACCCGTACCTGATGGAGATGGCCAATCTGCGCGAGCATTGCTCCTGGGTGCATCAGGGTGACTGGGACGGCGCCACGGCCAAGGCGAAGGACCTAGTCGCCGGTGCGGTCGGTCGGGCACGGTTCTTGCAACCGCAGGAGGAACTCACCGTCCCGGTTACCAAGCGGGCACTAGTGATCGGCGGAGGCGTGGCCGGCATTGAGGCCGCCATCGAACTCGGTGACGCCGGACACGAGGTGGTTCTAGTCGAGAAGGAACCGACCATCGGCGGGATCATGGCCCAACTGGACAAGACCTATCCCACGATGGACTGCTCGATATGAATTCTCGGCCCCAAGGCCATTGATGCCGGTCGGCATCCCAACATCGAACTGCTCACCTACAGCGAGGTCGAAGACGTTTCGGGCTATGTCGGGAACTTCACGGTGAAGATCCGCAAGAAGGCCCGCTACGTCGACCCGGAAGTGTGCAACGCCTGTGACGAGTGCGCCAAGGTATGCCCGGTCAGCAAGCCGGATGAGTACCAGATGGGACTTTCCTCCCGCAAAGCGATCTACATCCCCTTCCCCCAGGCCGTGCCCTGCACCTACGTCCTCAAAATGGACGACTGCCTGGGCAACAACCCGATTGCTTGTGGGAAATGTGCCGAGGCTTGTGAGCAGAACGCCATCAACTACGACGACCACGACGAGATCGTGACCCGCGAGGTCGGGGCGATCATCGTCGCGATCGGGCTCGACGTGTACGACCCGACCGAGATGGACGAGTACGGCTATACCCGCTTCGACAACGTCGTCACCACGATGGAGTTCGAGCGGCTGATCTGCGCCGGCGGCCCCACCGCCGGGCACTTCGTGCGTCCCGGCGATCACGAGCGGCCAAAGCGTATCGGCTTCATCCAGTGCGTCGGCTCGCGGAACCCGAAGATCGGCCGGCCATACTGCTCCAACATTTGCTGCATGAACACGATCAAGGACACGCTGCTGCTGGCCGACCACTACCCGGACGTGCAGAACGTCGTCTTCTACCAGGACATCCGCGCGTTCGGAAAGTCGTTCGAGGACATGTTCCAGCGTTCCAAGGAGGCAGGCACGCGTTACGTCCGCGGCCTGCCCGGAGACATCCAGGAGGACCCCAAGACGGGCAACCTCACCATCACGGTCGAGAACACGACCAGCGGCAAGCTGGAACGACACGAGTTGGACATGGTGGTGCTCTCGGTGGGCGTCGTACCGCCCAAGGACCTCGCTAAAATCTCCCGGATGCTGACGCTCTCGAAGACCTCCGACGGCTTTTTCATGGAGTCGCACCCCAAGCTCAAGCCGATCGACGCGCCGACCCGCGGTGTCCACTTCGCCGGCTTCTGCGAGGCACCCAAGGACATCAAGGACTCGGTGTGCCAGGCCGGGGCGGCGGCTTCGCGAGCGGGCGCGCTACTGAATGCGGGCCAGATCCAGGTCGAGGCGATCACCAGCCGCATCGACGAGGAGGCCTGCAAGAAGTGCGGCCAATGCGCCGCGGTGTGCCCGTACGGAGCGATCATCTGGAAGAAGGGCGAAGTGGCCCGGGTGGTGGAGGCGGCCTGCGCCGGTTGCGGAAACTGCGGAGCCGCCTGCCCGTTCGGCGCGATTACGATGCGGCACTTTACCGATGACCAGTATATCGCCCAAGTGCGTGCCATCCTGGCGGAGAATCCGCAGGACAAGGTCTTCGGTTTCGCCTGCAACTGGTGCTCCTACGCCGGCGGCGACATGGCCGGGATATCCCGCATCCACTACCCGGCCAGCAACCGCGTCATCAGGACCATGTGCTCGGCCCGGGTCTCGGAGGAAATGGTGTTGGAGGCGTTCCGCTGCGGAGCGGCCGTGGTTTTGGTCTCGGGATGCCACTACGCCGACTGCCACTACATCAACGCCAACCGCCAGACGGTCAAACGAGTTCAGCGCTTGTGGGACAAGCTGGAAAAGGCAGGCGTGCGGCCGGAACGCCTACAGTTGGAGTGGATCAGCGCCGCCGAAGGGCAGAAATTCGCCAAGGTGATGAAGCAGTTGGAGGAACTGCGCAAGACCGTTACCATGGAGGAAATCGAGCACTCGCGAGAAGCGCTCAAGCCGAAACCCAAGAAGAAGGCGAAGAAAAAGGAAACGGTGGCAGTGACGGCGAGCTAGGAGATGAAGCTGTCAGCCGTCAGCTTTCAGCCGTCAGCCAGAGTGCTGATAGCTGATAGCTGATAGCTGAGAGCTGAGAGCTTTATAATGGCGACAGCGACGACAGAGACTTTTCGGTGCATGTTGTGCGGGTATGAATACCAGGAACAGGTGGAGCCTGGCGAGGACAAGGAGCGATCCTGTCCCAAGTGCCGCTCGAACAGCATCCGGCATTTGAAGAAGAAGGCGCCAGCTAAGCAGTGAGAGAGTTATCAGTTATCAGTTGTCAGTTATTAGTAAGGAAGGCGACGTAACACAGCGGACTGAAAACTGAAAACTGAAAACTCCGAAGGAGTAACGCAGATGTCCGAGACGCCCGTTGAGAACCCCCCTGCCGGCGATGCACGCAACGAGGACATCGTGCGCGTCGACTTCCAGTTCCGGCGGGAACTGGCCGAGAAGGTCGAGGGCAACCTGGCGAGCTTTTGCTACCAGTGCGGTGCCTGCGTGGGTGATTGCCCCGCAACGACGTACAGCGATGAATTCAACCCGCGTGAAATCATGCTGAAGGTCCTGTACGGCCTTGGCGGGGAACTACTGGTCGAAGACTCGATCCTCTGGCAGTGCACTAACTGCTATAACTGTCACGAACGCTGCCCTCAGGAGGTCAAACCGGTCGAGGTGATCATCTCGCTGAAGAACATGCTGGCCGATCTGGGGATCTACCCCGACCCTGTCCAGAAGATCATCAAGACGTTCGAGGAGACCGGGCGGACCACGCCGATCAACCCCGCAGTCGACCGCCATCGGGCCAAGTACGGCCTGCCACCGATGCCGCCGGTCCCCATGGACGAGATCCGCAAGCTCATCGAGCCGAGGACCTCAACCGGCGCGGCCGCGGAAGAAGGAGAATCCGAGTGAAGCGCTTCGCGTTTTTCCCCGGCTGCCTCATCCCGGCGCGGCACCCGGCGATGGAATTCGCCATCCGCCACACGCTGGGCAACCTGAACGTCGAGATCGTCGACCTGGAGGGCGCCTCGTGTTGCCCCGACCCGATCTACTTTAAGTCGAAGGACAAGCTCTCGTGGCTGTCGGTCGCCGCCCGCAATCTCACCCTGGCCGAAGACCTCGGGCTCGACGTCTTCACGAACTGCTCGGGATGTACCGCGACGCTGTCGGAGACCTACCACCTCCTGAAGGATGAGGGGCTCAGAGCCAAGGTCAATGAACGTCTCAAGCGAATCGGCCGGGAGTACCGCGGGACAAGTCGCGTGCGACACATCGCCACGCTGGTGCGTGACGAGGTCGGATATGATGCGGTCCGCGAGTCGGTCGTCCGCCCGCTGGAAGACATGAAGGTGGCCATCCACTACGGCTGCCACCTGCTCAAACCCAGCCGGATCATGCAGGTCGATGACCCCAACGATCCCAACGTGATGGAGAACCTCGTCACGGCGTTGGGCGCGACCCCGGTGCGGCACAAGAACTGGTACCTCTGTTGCGGCAAGGCCTGTCAGACCGAGGACATCCCGTCCAACATGATGCACGACCTGCTAGGCACGGTGCACGACGTACAGGCCGAGATCCTCTGCATGATCTGCCCCACCTGTTTCGGCCAGTTCGACCATGGGCAGATGAAGGTGTGCAAGCAGTTCGGCGAGGACTATCACACACCGCCCATCTACTACTTCCAGCTCCTGGCGTTTGCCCAAGGGGTGCCGTACGACGAGTTGGGCTTCGAGCGGCAGCGATTCAAGCCCGAATGCCTGCGCCGTTTCGAGGAGTCGGCGGAGTCGGCGGAATCAGCCGTAGCACTACCCCCTGGAAGCGGCAAGACGGAGTGATTCTCTTGGGCACGTACAAGATATCGGTCGATCGCGCCGCCTGCGTCGGCGCGGGTGCCCCGTCCTTCGCCCTTGAACGAGGGCGGGGGATGGACGGTCCCCGGGGAATGCGGGAATGATGGAGAATGCTCCGTCCCCCACCCATCGCTACGCGATGAGCGAGGCACCCAAGCTCCGTCCCCCACCCATCGCTACGCGATGAACGGGGCACCCAGGCTCCGTCCTCACCAATCGCTACGCGATGAGCGGGGCCACCCAGGCCGAGTCCGATTGGCAGCGGAAACTCACCGGCGAGTCGCCGGTGCCACAGCGGTGGTCAAGCAGCTCGCGCCAGTGTATATTGAGCAAATCCCTCGTTGCGAGGGGGAGGAAAACGGAGCTGATCCAGCGACGCTGGTCTCACCGGCGAGTCGCCGGTGCCACACGGTATTTGGTGAAAAAGGCCAAAGGGTCGACACGTTGGCGGCCCAGGGCATAACAATTCGTTTTTAGCAAACGGAGCAAATGCATGTCTACACTACAAGACGTACTGCAACAAAAGATCCCTGCCTATCGTCAAGAGACCGGCACGCTCCTCAAGACACACGGGAGCAAGGTCATCTCTGAGGTGACCATTCGGCAGGCCTACGGCGGGATGCGCGGTGTCAAAGGGATGATCTGCGACACATCCGTCGTGGAGCCTGACAAAGGGCTCATCGTTCGCGGTCATCCGCTTCTGGAGATCAAGGATCTCTGGCCTGAGGAAATCCTCTTCCTGCTGCTGACGGGGGAAATGCCCGACGACGAGGCTAAGGCCGCCTTGCAGCAGGACTACGACAAACGGGCCAACGTCCCGGACTATGTCTGGGACGTCCTCCACGCCATGCCCAAGGACAGCCACCCGATGTGCATGCTCAACACGGCCATCCTCGTGATGGAGCGCGAGAGCGTATTCAGGGCGTGGTACGACAAGGGCATGACCAAGCAGGAATACTGGATGCCGGCCCTGGAGGATGGGCTGCAACTGCTGGCGAGACTTCCCGGGATCGCTGCCGGCCTCTATCGCATCCGCTACGACAAAGGCAAGCCGCTGGCGTGGACGCCCGGGCTCGACTGGGGGGCCAACTACGTCAACATGCTGGGTATTCCCGATCCCACCGGCTCGTTCGCCAAGCTGATGAGGCTGTATCTGAACTTCCACGCCGACCACGAGGGCGGCAACGTCTCCGCCAACACTTGCCACACGGTGGGCTCCGCCCTTTCGGACATCTACTACGCTGTCTCGGCCGGCTTGAACGGTCTGGCCGGTCCGCTGCACGGTCTGGCCAACCAGGAATGCCTCGACTGGATCCTCGAGACGATGGAAAAATTCGGCGGCACGCCCTCCGAGCAGCAACTGCGCGACTTCGCGTTCGAGACCCTGCGCAGCGGAAAGGTGATTCCGGGGTACGGCCACGCCGTCCTGCGAGTCACCGACCCACGCTACGCCGGGTTCCTCGAATTCGGCAAGGAACACCTGCCCAAGGATCCCGTCTTCGCAACCGTCTCTCGCGTCTACGATGTGATCCCCAAGGTCCTGCAGGAATTCTCGGACGAGCGCGTAAAGGCCGGCAAAGCCCCGATTGCCAACTGCTGGCCCAACGTGGACGCCGGCTCCGGGTCGTTGCTGTACCACTACGGCCTGACCGAGTTCCCGTACTACACGGTGCTGTTCTCGGTGTCGCGATCCATGGGGATGATCTCCCAGTTGGTGCTTAATCGAGCACTCGGTACGGCCATCACACGTCCGAAGTCCGTGTCCACAGACTGGGTCAAAGGCCAGGTGCAGTAATCCAGATTGGATTGAGCCCTGACCGGGCTGCCTATCATCTAAGGAATCCATGTGGGCGGTCTCGCAATAGAAAGCGGGACCGCCCACGTTATACACCGTCGGCGCCGGTACGCCGGGCGCCGTCCACGGCCCGGCTTCGCTGGACCGTGCAACACGTGGCGATTCCGTGTGGCGTCACCCCTTATGGGTGACGTAATGACCTTCGTTTTCGTGTGGTGTCACTTCGTGTACCGTCACCCCTCGTGGGTGACGTAATGTGGCGTCACTTCGTGTACCGTCACCCCTTATGGGTGACGTAATGACCCGCCCAGCGCCACCCACAAGGGGTGACGCTACATGCAAAACGGAGCTTGCGTTATCCCGGGCTCGGAGGCTGATACCTGGGGATCGGCCCGAAAAGACGTTGGGTCTCGTTCAGGATTCGGGCGACGCGGCGGGGATCGCGAGCGGCGCGGAATTGGCCGGAGAGTTCCGCACGGGTGAACAGCGCCCTGCCGCCGTTGAGGCAGCGCTGAGGCGTGAGGTAGGCCCGCTCGAGTGTGCCGGTAAGAACGGTGCCTTTGCGGTTTTCGTTGTAGAACATCGAGCCGGCGCCCTCGAAGGCCGCCCCGACCTGCCCGCTGGTAATCAGGTAGCTGACGGTACCGTTGATCTGGGTGCGGTCGGCGACCGTCCGACCCGGAATCGGGCGCCACATGCTACTGAGGTGTACAACCTGCGTCACCGTCTGCCGAGGATCCTCGATACCCGGCTGCCGACGTCGCAGGACCACGTCCACGTTGCCCATCTCGTCGATGCGGTAATACGCTTCGTCGAACGACTCCGTGTAGACTTCGGCACGGCCCAAGTCGCGGTAGTCGATAATCCGGAACTGCGTGGTCCGCACGGTGCAGCCGGTTGAAAGCAGCAGCACAAGGGCCGGCGCCGGGCGGAAAAGCGCGGCGCAGCCGGTGGCTGCAAGCAAGGACATCGCAGTGGCGCCGAAACGCCGAAGCGACGTATCGACGAAGGAAGAAACGGCCTTCGTTCCGGAATTCGCGCGGGCAGCGAAGACGTCAAAGGATCGCACCATGAATGCCATGACCAATAGCACGGTCAATCTCCGATCATCCTGGACGAAAACGACCTGGCCGCGAGACACCTAACACGCAGCCAAAACGTATTCCAGAACTGTATCACAGGCATCTTGCCTGTGGGAAACTGTAGCACAGGTATCTTGCCTGTGGCAGAACTGTAGCACAGGCATCCTGCCTGTGGTTTCCACCGCCTACAAGCCGACGGAATCCACTATACGCGAATGGCGTGTTCCTGCACGCCGAGGCGAGATTCGGGTAACCTGGCTTGTGCGGGGGCGCCGTTAGCACTTCATCACGCAGGACGACGAAGACCGTGCCGCTCGGCGACTGAAGCAGCTTGAACAGCCTACTGGGATAGGTTCTTAGGGGCGGGTGGCACTGACAGACTGGTCTGTCGGTGCCGGCCGATGAAGACGGACTGCGCACAAACACTTTTGTGCGTGCCACCCGCGTCCCGGCCACCCGTCTGCTCTGCCAGCCGAACGATGATGGCGATCAAATCGGCCTTCGAGTATTCTTCCAGTTGCCTCATAGGCGTTCTTATCGGGCTCTGCCGCTGTCTTACGCCACAGGATCCTCGAAGGAAACCCGTGAACGGTTACTTCGGAGTTGGCTCTAACGCCCAGATGGGCCCGCCCCATTTCTCAAACGCCTCGGTTGTCAACACGCATCCATTTCTGCTACAATCACTGTTGATATGTTTCCACTCGGTAATGCATACGGTCACTTGGGATCCCTCACCTTTCGAGCAACAGGAGAGTACGATGAATAAGGACCTTTTCATCAGCATCGCGGCAGTCTGTGTCCTGGCGATTGCCTGCAGCAGGGCAATCAGTCAACCGGTGTACAACGCCAATCCTGATTGGATTTCCTCGGATACGCCAGTGAGTACCGGGGGCGCGTTTGTCGATCTGGATCGCGACGGCTGGCTTGACTTCGTGGTCTCCAACGGAAACGACATGCGGTGTCAGCGGGTGGCAGTCTACTACAACCGCGGCGACGGTACTTTTCCGGCTACGCCCGATTGGCAGTCCGACAACATCGCCTATCACGGCCATCTGGCAGTCGCCGACGTCAACGGCGACGGTTGGCCTGATGTCGCGGTGGCACACCTCGGTGAATACAATACCGTCGGTTCGATCGCCCGGGTGTACCTGAACAACGGCGGAACACTCTCATCTCAGCCGGATTGGACTTCGGATATCGATGGTAACGCCTTCGGCGTGGCCTTTGGCGACGTAAACAACGACGGGCGCCCGGATCTCGCCGTGGCTACCGGGTGGGCTTACAACCCGCAACACTTCTATCACAACTACGTCTATCTTAACGTCGATGGGGCGCTGGAGCCGACTGCCAGTTGGGAATCCGACGACACGCACCATTATCAGGGCGCTCTGTGGGTGGATGCCGACGATGATGGCTGGCTGGACCTGGTTGGCATCGGCTCGAACATCCAGACGCGGATATACCGTAACCTGGGGGGCGTACTGGAAACGACCGCCTCCTGGCAGACGGCGGAAGGCACCGACCAGGACGGCATCATGCTGACCGCCGGCGACGTGCAAGCCGACGGACTATTGGATCTCTTCGCCACCGATAACACCCAACTCGGCGGCAGCGGCCGCTTCAAACAGTACGACGGCCTGGCGGAAGGCATGTTCGAGACCACGTATTCCTGGAGCTACTACGAAGGCTATGGTTCTGCCATCGCCCTGGCTGATCTGGATGCCGACGGTTTCCTTGATCTGGCCACAGGTGCTTGGTGGGACCACACCCGCATCTTCATCAATAACGGTCAGGGCTTCGACACCCCGGATTGGAGTTCGCAGCGAACCAGCGTGATCGAAAAGATCGTCTTCGGCGACATCGATCGGTTGTGCCTGCACAACAGCGTGGCAGTGCTGAAGGGCGATGGTGAGCGGCGGTTGTTCTATCTGCCGGATCAGCAGATCCAATCCGTCAGCACGGTCAAGCGCGATGGGCGACCGTTGCTACCTTCCGAGTTCACCCTGGACCGCGAACACGGCTGGATTACCGTAGCCGACGCTCCACAGGATACACTGGAGGTTGCCTATGCCTATTCCACCTCCCTGGACATGGGTATCACCAATTGGGACAACTCGGTCGGAAACTTCCTCTACTACAACCAGCTCAACAACCGCTGCTGCAATGGCAAGGAGGTGATCAAGAGGGCCAAGTGCAAAACCCGCGGCGGCAAGGTCAAGAAGGTCATTGTAGTGGTCAAGAAGGCCACCCCCGGCGGGGAGTACACCGCCACGCTGGACACCGGCGAGAAGGTACGCGAGGCCGCCAGCGGGAAAGGCAAGGTCAAGTTCAAATTCTCCGGCAACAACGCTCCACCCTGCGGCCCCAACGGCGTCAGCGTCTGCGACGAGTACCGGGAGTTCGGGTGCGACTGCTAGCAGCAATCCGCGGCCGCCAGGTCGCGGACCTCATGGAAGCCGGTCCGGATGAGACGACCGCCGACGGCACAGGTATCTCCCACGGCCGCCCGCTGACGCTGCCGGTACCGAATGCTATGTCGATCTTTTCAGTCCGTAGGGCAGGACGCGCTCCGGGTGCGCCGGAGTAGAACCCGCCGCCACTCTGATCACGAAGTCCCCCAACTCGATCGCTGGCCTGCCGACCGGCGAAACGAGGGGGGACACCCGTGCCGGAAACGGTGTGTCCTCCTCCCCGGTGATCCGCTGCCCGGTCCGCAGACCCCTCCAGACCCACGTGACTAACGCCCGGCGGCCGGTGCGGCACCACGAGTGCCGGGATTGCGAGTTGGTGTTCAAGAGTATGGAGGAGGAGGGGGCGGAGTCACAGCGAGCGGCTCACTAAAACTCGTACGAGGCCGAGAGAGCGCGTCAAAAGCGGATGGTCGTCGACCCTTTTCGCTTGGATCGAGCAGGCCGTTCGGGTAGGATGGCCGGCTGAGGCTCGGTGAACGAGGAATCCTTTTTTTAGAGGACTCATCGATGAACGCCAAGGTTTTGACCGGAGCAGTTGTAGGGGCTGTCGTGGGTGCGGTGATCTGGGGCGCGATCACTGCCCTTACGGGTTACGAGGTGGGGTACGTTGCCTGGGGCATCGGCCTGCTGGTGGGGGGGCTTGCCAGGGCGGCCGGTGGATCAGGCCAGACCACCGGGCTCGCTTGCGTGGTGTTGGCCCTCGCATCGATCTTCGCGGGCAAACTGCTGGCGGTGAAACTCGCGGCACCCGAATGGATACGCGAGGCCGCCGCGGAAGAGCTGGACCTGACCCGGGATTACTACGATGTACTGATGACGGACAGCGAAGAGTTCGCCAAACTCCAGTCTGAGGATGATTACCCCCAGTTCATGGTCGTCAGCGGTTATAGCGAGGCGGAGAATCCCGACGACGTGGGCACCGACGAAGTCGACGGCTTCATTCGCTATCAAGTTCCGCGCCTCAGGCGGTTGTACGAGGACGAACCTGACTACTCAACCTGGCGCAAACAGGAGCTTGACCGGGTCGTCGAATTCTCGCTGAAAGACTTCTCGCTCACGGAGGAAGTTGTCAGCAGCCTGGGATTGTTGGACATCGTCTTCGCCGTGCTGGGACTGGCCACGGCGTATAAGATCGGCATGGCTGACGAGGATTAGCGCTGTGGGCCAGGCGCCGCATCGCTGACGCCAGGCGCCCGCACGGCCGCCCTGCTCAAGTCGGGCATGCCCAGCACCGTGGCGATGGCTCACTCGC
>Ga0114922_10001710_pt1 | contig 20764 bp, 25 predicted proteins | sample AartaG_FD_100975 | JGI IMG/M metagenome (GOLD analysis project Ga0114922, IMG submission 100975) | Deep subsurface microbial communities from Aarhus Bay to uncover new lineages of life (NeLLi) - Aarhus_00045 metaG | ecosystem: Environmental > Aquatic > Marine > Oceanic > Sediment | place...
ACTATGGAGTTGTTGGGTATCCTGACTTAGGAAATAGAGACTTTGCTATATTAGGATATAGATGTGAAGCCTTCGCATCAGGTGTTAATCCAGATTTCCGATTAATCATACAAAAAGTCCAAGATGATGGAAGTAAACAAATGAGTATTGTAATACTTGAAGATATAGGAGTTGACGCAGATGCTGCAGGCAACCAAATCGTAGATCATGTCAGAACCGGTGGAGACGACAGGTCCTATGATCCTGCTGTTACTGATATATGGGATAACAATACTCAGTTAGTCTTTAAACAATTGGACTTCAATCAATATTTTTCTGGTGGTGAAAACACATTCTTAGCAGAGAATAATGATGAAGGATATATCATAAGAATTGAAGGTGAAGGTGGAGGAATTTCGAACGTTGACTTCATAATTATCCACCTTTATTTCCAAATTATATAAATAAATATGTTCGTGTAAAGGAGAATAAGAATGGCAAAATGGTATAACCCTACAACGTGGGGCGAACAAGAACCTCAAACACTTGATGAATCAATAAGTGCTTTTGAGCAGAAACCAAAACCTAAATTAAGAGACACACTTGCTACGAGAGGTGAAGGTTGGGAAAACATTATGGACATTCCCGGCATTGGCCACGTAGGACTACAGTCATTTAATATGTTTTATAACACCTATATTAATAGGCAGTTTGAAAATGAAGTAGAAAGAATTTTTGAGTATAGAAACATGGCGTATCAAGCAGAGATCGCTGACGTTATTGAAGATGCTGTCAATGAATCAACCCAAGAGGACGACGATGGAAAAACTTTCCATCTTGATATAATTGATAAAGAATTACAAAAGAATGAAAACATTGTTAATAACTTAACAAAACAATTTAATAAACTCTTCATTAATAAACTAGATATGCCTAACTTTGTATGGGAACTTTTCTATAAGTACATGGTTGATGGTAGATGTTACTATGAAAGAATTATAGACACAAGACATCCAAAGAATGGAATAATCGGAATCAAAAGTCTTCCATCTGAAACAATGGATTACATTTATGATCCATTAGCTGGTACAGTAATACTTTACATGCAGTACTTAAAACCAAAACCAAAGAAACCCGCCACCGTTGAAGAAGCAATGAAAAGACATGGTGATGATCTAATTGTTTTTCAACCAGATCAAATTGGTTTTGTTAACTATGGTATCTTTGGTTCAACAAAATACAATATTTTTGGGTACCTTGAAAAAGCAAGGGTCCCATTTAACCAGTTAAAATTACTTGAAACATCAGTAATCATATATAGAATTGTAAGGTCGCCCGAGCGATTCGTTTTCAGAATTGACACAGGCAACATGCCAAGAGATAAAGCCCTAAAGTACGTAGAGAAGATCAAGCAGAAAATGAGTAAAAAGCAGACTTACGATCCTCGCTCGGGCACCCTTACAAACGAACCAGAAATTATGAGCATCCTTGAAAACTTTTATCTACCTCAGTCCGCTGAAGGTAGAGGTAGTCAAATTGAATCCATTGGTGGATTCTCACCAGGCTTTACAGAGCTTGATGACATTTACTACTTCGCAAGGAAACTCTATCGAGCATTGAAATATCCGGCTTCACGTGTCCAAGCCGCACAAGAAAGTAGATCAGCAGATATTACTTTTAATCAAGGCGACACAGGTACAATTTCAAGGGATGAAATCAAATGGAGTAAGTTCCTTGAAAGACAACAAAAGAAATTCTGTCAAGATTTTACAGATATGTTTCTACTTCATTTGAACTTTTTAGGTATTAAAAAACAATATGGATTAGATTCAGAAAAAATCAAAGTATCTATGAACGCACCGTCAAGATACAAAGAACAAATGGATCAAAGTTTCTTAAGTACTCGTTTTGATAACTATACTGCATTAGCTGATAGAGAAGAAATGAGTAAGTCATATCTTATGAAAAGATATTTGAAATGGGATGATGAAGAAATCAAAGCCAACGTTGAAGGCATGAAGAAAGACAAAGAGCTAGGATTCAGAGTAGAAGAAGGAGGCGGAGGTTCATGGTAAAACATTTAAAAGAAGATAAATACAAAGGAGGAGAAAATTGTTATGACAGTAGATAATGAACAAATTAAAAAAGCTTTAGATCATTTTGAGAATGACGAGTTTGTGGATGCTAAAGAAATTTTACAAAAGGAAATTCTTAAAGCCAAGAATGACCATTTAAAAAATAAGTTGGAACTCAAAGGCGATGCTGATTCAAGAGTAGAAGAACCAGCAGAAAAAGAGGCCGACACAGAGGAGTAAAAAAATGATGACAAAGGCAAAACTTATTACTGAAGTTAGCCATGATTTTGAAGTATCAGAATCCAAGGCAGGGGGCACGCACATCGTTGGTATCTTTAGCTCCGCGGAACTAGAAAACAACAACAAGAGAAGATATAAAAAGTCCATCTTGGAAAGAGAAGTTAAAAAGGTATCTGAAAAGATCACTGGAGAAAATAATTCTCTTTGGGGTGAGCTAGGACATCCACCGAATCCAGAAGTAAACCCAGACAAAATTGCTATCTTAACCACAAAATTAGAGTGGAGAGGAAATGACGTATTTGGGAAAGCAAAAGTACTTGATACCCCAATGGGTAATATAGCAAAGACTCTCATTAAAGAGGGCAGTATGGGTATTAGTTCAAGAGGTTTAGGAACTGTTGCGGATGACGGATATGTCAATGAGGATTATAACTTAATTTGTTGGGACTTAGTAACTGACCCATCAAATAGTCCATCATGGGTAAATGGTATCTATGAAGGTAGAACATGGGAATTAGAAATCCCGGATAGACCACTAACACAGGATGAACAGTTAGTAGAAGCACAAGAACATTTCAAAAGTCACTTATGGCAAGTGATTGAAAAAATTGAAAAGAGTCTCTAAACATAATAAAGACATATATTACCGTACGTTTCTGTAACTAAACGTACGTATAAATAAATACAAATGAAGTAAAAATATAATAGGAGGGAAATAGCATGGATAAACTTCTTGAAATACTTGGCGCTAACAAACTTAATGAAGAAGCGCAGGGCCAAGTAAAAGAAAGGCTTGAAACACTCATCGAAGTGAAAGCTCAGGAACTTTCCAGCAGCAAACTTCAGGAAGCAAAGGAACAGCTAGTCGAGTCCTACGAAACCAAATTTGAAGAATATAAAGAAGACATTACTTCTAAGTTCTCTAATTTCGTCGACTCAGTACTGGAAGAAGAAATGACAATTCCAGACAAAGTTCTTGAATTTGCAAAGAAAGGAGAGTTGTATCACGACTTGATCGAACAATTTAAAATCAGATTAAGCGTTGACGAAGGATTGCTGGACGATGAAGTAAAAGGTTTATTGAAAGAAGCTAAGTCAGAAATTCTTAAGCTTCGCGGTAACCTTGATGAAAGTATTGCTAAACAACTTGAAACCATCAATGATGCACAAGAGTTAGCAGCAGAACTTTATCTTAGAAGGAAATGTGATGGTCTTACAGAAGGTCAAAAGAAAAGAGTACTTGAAATGCTTTCGGGCATAAAAGACAGAGCAGAAATTGACCGCAAGTTTGACATCGTCCTTGAAACTTATGACAATAAGGATAAAGAGGAAGAAGAAGACGAAGATAAAGAGGAAGAAGAAGATAAGGACAAGAAGGAAGAGGAAGAAGATAAGGAAGAAGAAGAAGAAGACGAGAAAGATAAGAAAGATAAGAAAGACGTGAAGGAAGGCAAAGACACAGATGATGATCTGAATGAAGATAGCCCCTTCAAACAACACCTAAATCAATATGTACAAATATTGAAAGAAGGTAAATTTTAAAAGCAGTAAAATATTAAGGAGGAAAACAACATGGACGTTAGAGACCTAGTCAAAAAATGGGAAGGTGTTCTCAGTGAGGGTTCGGACATTAAGTCTGATAAAGTAAAGAAAAGTACTGCCATCATGTTAGAGAATCAACACAACTACCTCATGGAGCAAACCGCTTGGGGTAATGACTCATTTGGTACTGGTGACGGTCGTGGTCTGGCTAATTGGCCAACCTCAGGTATGTTTAACAAAATCGCAGTTCCGATGGTTAGACGTACTTTCCCAGAATTAGTTGCCCATCAACTAGTTGGTGTTCAACCTTTAACCGGTCCTGTAGGACTTGCTTTTGCCCTAAGGTTTAGAGCAGGTACGACAGCCGGAAGTTATGTAGCAAACGTTACAGAACTTGGTTACAATACCATCGACAGCACTTATTCAGGTTCTTATATCACCTCCGCTGGTGAAGCTTTAGGTTCTAAAGCTGGTAGCGGTGTAGGGGATGATATTGGACTTGGTGTAGGTTCTGGACAACATATTCGCGAAGTCAACTTGACCGTTGAAAAAGTACAAATTGAAGCAAAAACCCGTAAACTCAGAAGCCGTTGGTCCCTCGAAGTCGCTCAAGACTTGAAAGCTATGCACGGTCTTGACCTTGAGGAAGAAATGATGGATATTCTGGCTTACGAAATTACCCAAGAAATCGACCGTGAATTGATCGCAGCAATCGACGCTACTGTAACAGGTATCGTAGGTTATGACACAAACTGGGACTTTTTGGCATCAGCTCAAGGAGTTAAAGGTAGATGGGAGATGGAGCGTTATCGTGAATTATATCACAATATTATCCGTAAAACCCAAGACATTGCAATCAACACACGTAGAGGATCAGGTAATTGGATCGTAGGTAACCCACGAGGCGTTGCTATTCTTGAAACACTGGCAGCTTTCACAATTGCCCCAGTTCCAAGTGATGTAACAACCCAACCAACTGGTGTATCCAGGATAGGTTCCCTTGACGGAAGATTAGTAGTTTACCGTGATACTTTCGAAAGTAGAGATCAATTCATTATCGGCTATAAAGGCCCAAGTGAATACGATACTGGTGTAATTTATTTACCTTACATTCAGCTACTCGCAAGTAAAGCAGTATTCGAAAATTCATTCCATCCAACCGTAGGTTTGATGAGTCGTTATGCGATTCACAACCATATGTTCGGAGCAAGAGAATACTACCAGAAGATCAACCTAGTGAATATTCCGCAATAATCACTAAATAAAATAAAAAAGGCGGTGGACTTCGGTTCACCGCCTTTTTTTTTGCCCGAAATTTACAATCAACTATTTTTGTAGTATAATATAAATATCTGTGCAGGAGGAATAAAAAGCATGGAAATAAACAGAGATAATTTATCAGACGTATTTGATATGGATGAAATAGAAAGAGATGTAGAACGTCTTACCCTCGTTTCGAAAACAGACCCGGAAGAGTCATTGAAAGAGAACATTGACAGAGCGAATAGGATATTGGATAGGGTAGAAAACGAACTAGAAAACGGTAACTTTACTGCAAGGATGGTAGAGGTAGCCGGAAACATTCTCAATACTGTAACAAACTCTAGCAAGGAATTGATTACCAATATTAACTATAAGAAGTATTTACAAATTCGCGAGTCTATGGTAAAATATAAGTATGATGAATTGGAAGCCAAGCAACAGAAATTTCGTTCTCCAACAAGTCAAAACATTATCGTCTCCAACAGGGAAGATATAATGAAGCTAATAAACGGAGAAGTGGAACAAATTGAAGACACCAACTAAAAACAAGAAAGGAAAAAATGTTATGTTCGAAAACAACGCCGATTTTATGCAAGTAATTCTTGACCAGCAAAAAGGAACTGGTTTCAAGGAATGGGAAGGAACTGCTATCGACTACTTAGGTGAAGTCGAAAAAAGACCGGAAATCGCAAATTTCTCACCCGGCAGAATCTATAATATGATTATGAAGGTTGGGACCACACCGGTAAAAGAAGAATTAAAAACAAGAGGTTATGAGGACTTAGTTCAATATAACTTCTTCAAGGATAAAATTTTCGGTACCCTTGAACCAATCCATGATCTTATGAGATTTTTGAAAGCCGCCGCAAGAAGAACCGAAACTGGTAAAAGGATTCTTATCATGGTTGGTCCTGTATCTTCAGGTAAATCAACTATAGCTTCCTTAATCAAAAGAGGATTAGAAAAAGATTGTACCCCAAAGTTTGCAATCAAAGGCTGTCCTATTCACGAAGAAGCACTTCACTTAATTCCACTTGATGATCGACCATACTGGGAAGATCGACTTGGAGTTAAAATTGAAGGTACCCTTTGCCCAGTTTGTATGCAGATGTTGGATGAAAAGTATACAGAAGAAGTGGATGGTGAAGAAGGAAAAATCGTTCAATGGCATAGTGTCCCGGTTGAAGCTGTTAAAATCAGCGAACAACGGAGAACATGTATCGGTACATTCCAACCAAGTGATCCAAAATCACAGGACATTACCGAGTTAATTGGTCGAGTTGACATGACTCAAATGGCTCGTTGGGGTGAAACTGACCCACGAGCATATAAGTTTGATGGTGAACTTCAAGTTGCCAATGGTGGCATGATTGAGTACATCGAAATTTTGAAAGCCGATACGAAATTTCACTATGTTCTTATCACCGCCGCACAAGAACAGGTTATCAAAGCACCTGGTTTCCCGCAGATGTATATTGATACTTTGATTCTGTCTCACACAAACCAGACAGAGTTTGACTCATTCAAATCGGACAAAAAGAATGAGGCTCTGCATGACAGGATGTACAAAGTACATGTACCATGGAACTTAAGAGTGGATGATGAAATTAAGATTTATCAAAAGATGATTAATGAGTCTGATTTCAGAAGCATCCACATCGCCCCTGGAACTCTAAGGGTTGCCGCCGAGTTTGCAGTACTTTCAAGGTTGACCAAGTCAACTAAAGTTTCCAACAAAATCACCAAGATGAAACTCTACAATGGAGAAATTCCAACAGAGTTTAAAAAGACTGACATAGATATTAAGAAGTTAAGAGAAGAAGGACGAGATCAGGGTGAGGGTATGTACGGTATTTCACCAAGGTTCGTTATCAATGCTCTTAACCTCGCTCTTGGTGCCAAAGAAGAAAAGAAGTGTATCAATCCGATTGACATGATTAGAGCACTTAGAGATAACTTCGACCATCACATTGGTATCGCTGATGAAGATGTCGAAACCTTTATGAATATTCTGACTGGTAACAAAGAGTCAGTCGCCGCTGAGTATAAAGACTGGGCCAAAAAAGAAGTCAACATGGCTTTCTTATGGGCCTATGATGAACAAGCTCAGGAACTTTTTGAAAGGTATATGACAAATGCTGTCGGTTTCTGTAAGAACGAACAGATCAAGGATTCAGTTACCGAAGAGTATCATACACCCGATGAAAAGATTATGAGGTCTATTGAAGAACTTATCGGAGTTCCGATGGAGGCAAGAAAAGAATTTAGAAATGGAATTTTCGTTTATAAATCTGACTTCTTGTCCGAAGGTAAGGACTTCACTTACAAAGATTACGATCCTTTGAGAGAAGGTATTGAAAAGAAGTTAATGGGTGATTTGAAAAATGTTGTATCTCTTTCAATTGCCGATACAGCAAGTACTAATCCGAAGTCTAAAGAAAGAAGGTCAGCCGCCCTTGAAATCCTGATTGAAAAGGGATACTGTGAAAAATGCGCGAGCATGTTGCTTTCCTTTATAGGAGAAGTACTCAGGAAGGAAGACTAAAATAAATAGCAGACCAGAAATCCGTTGAGCTATTGGAGGTGAAAACCCCAGAGAAACCTCTGGGGTTTTCTTATTTGAAGTGAAGTAATTTACATTCAAATACCGTTGTGATATAATACAGTATGAATAAGAAAATTATAAATTTTGTTTTTACAATTCTTCTTATAAAGGTGTTTGTCACATCTGGAAGTGGGATAGGATTCGCTTTATTCCTATTATTTTTCTGTGCTGACTGGTTTATAGTATTGTGGTTAACCGATAAACTTAATTACGAAAGGAAACAAGATGAAACTCTACAAGGAAAACACAGGGTTTTTCATAAACATGGCTTTCTGGACATTGGCCATATTCACCGATCCGATTTGGATGCTGATTAAAGAAATGGGACCGGCTTGCCTTATTCTGCCGGCTTTTTTCGGATTACTTCTTGGACATTGGGAAGCAGATATTGATTGGACAATATAATGAGAATAATAACTTTATTAACATATATGGGCATATCATTCTATAATGCTCTCATAGAAGGATGGACTGCATTGAAATCCATGTGGATGTGTTTAGTGTGGATGGCAAATCTCTGCACCTATGAAGTAGAAATAGAGGATGAAGAAGGTAATATAATTCATCACTTCCCACAATTAAATCATGGAGACAACGAATGAAAATTGAAGTTACTTTAACTGTAGTAGAAAATGAGGCAGTTGAATATACTATCACAACAGGTGGAGAAACCTGGGCTGATATTCATACTATAATTGATAATGCCGAAGACATAAATCTTCGTAAAAACAAAACTCAAAGGAAAAAAGTACTTGGGTTTATAGAAAACGGAAAGAAAAATGAAAGGAAAAGATAAATGACAACGGTTTTTCATGACGACTGGGATTTAAGTGAGAAAGGTAAAAAGGATGCCGAACGTCACCAAGATAAAATCGACGATGCCATTCGAAAGAATGTTCGTGATGTTATTGGTGAGGAGTCAATCATTACTCAAAAGGGTAAACGAAAAGTTCGAATCCCTGTAAAGGGTATGAAAGATTACAAATTCGTTCATGGTGATAACAAAGGACCCACCGCCGGTGTTGGACAGGGTGATGGAGAAGCCGGTGATATTATTGGTCAAAGACCAAGACAAGATGGTAATGGTGATCCGGGTAAACCTGGTGACCAAAGAGGTGAAGACTATATGGAAGCAGAAGTCGATATTGACTACCTGCTTAAAATAATGTTCGAGGACCTTGGTCTACCCTGGATTGAGGAGAAGACTAAAGCCGCACAAATGGTTCCTAAAGGATGGAAGTTTGAAACAATTTCCAAAAAAGGTATCATGCCGAGGCTACATAAGAAAAGAACTATGATGGAGGCAGTCAAACGAAATATCATGTTGGCCGCTGAAATTATGAGAGTAACCGGTGTTGATGAGCCAACAGCATACAAGGCTTTGAACCAAGCCTTCGGTGATGTAAATTATGCTATTGACATCATTGAAAAGGATGAAGTCACATCAGATCAAGATACATTAGTTATCAATGAGGATGACTTACGATACAAACAAATTGAGCAGGATGTTGAATATCATTCTAATGCTGTAGTCATAGCAATGATGGATGTATCTTACTCAATGGGTAGAGAAAAGAAGTACTTATGTAGAAGTCTTCTTTTCTGGTTGACTGAGTTCTTAAAGAAACGATATGACCATGTAGAAATTAAATTCATTCAGCATACAACAGAAGCACTAGTTGTTGATGAAGATACATTCTTTCACACTCATACAACTGGTGGTACCATGTGTTATACTGCTTTCGAAAGAGCTAACTACATGATCGACACCGAATATCCTCTGAATGAATGGAATGTATACTGTATCTATGTTGGTGATGGTGAGGATTTTGAACCAAAGAAAACTGTTACTCATATAGATATTATGCTTAAGAAAGAAATCAACATGTTAGGTTATGTTGAAATTGATCTTGACCATGAAGAAGATGATAGTTTTGGTTATAGAGATATGATGCGAACTCTTCTGGTAGAAATTAAAAAGAAATGGAACTTCTTCCATAACCGTGAGAAGCAAACTGACTTCTATAAAAATGAGAAGAAAAGATTCCTTTGTGCAGTCATTCGAAACAAAACCCATGTGTGGCCAGCCTTGAAACACATGCTATTTGAAAAGGAGAAGAAATAATGGAAATATTAAAAGAAAAACAATTAGACAGTGGTGATTATCTATGGGATATAGAATGCACTGAAGAAGAAATTGTACACTTCAGAGCATATGCACTGGAAAAAGGACAGAAAATCCAGGACATGAGCGACGAGGAAATAATCCAATTCTCTGTCTTGGGAATGTTAAAAGAACAGATTGATAAAGACGAAAGGATTGAAAATGAACAAGACTGAGCTACAACGACTTGTAAAAATAGAGGATAGGATATATCAGATCGCGAAAGATTTTGGACTTGACTTCTGTGATATTGAATTTGATATTATTCCAGACCAGAAAATGCTAGAGATTATGGCTTATCGAATCCCTGGTAACATTTCAAACTGGAAATATGGTCGTGACTATGAACGACTCAGAACTATCCATGAAAAAGTTCATGCTGGTCTTCCATTAGAAGTCGTTATAAACTCAGACCCATCAAGAGCATATCTGATGAAAGACAATACTCTCGCAATCCAAGCACTAGTCATGGCCCATGTTGTTGGTCACGTTGCTTTCTTCACAATGAATAAGTACTTTCAAAATACAAATAAGGATATTATTCCTTATTTGAGTGAAGCAACAAAACGATTTAACAAATATGAAAGAATGTATGGCATAAATGAGGTTGAAAGAATAATTGATGCTGGTCATTCAATTCAGTTTCACTCAAGTCCATTTGATAACGAAACTGAAGATGAAAAAAGAGATAGAATATATGAACAAAAAATGAAACAGGCTCACACTAAAAGAGCTACTGAATTTGAGGATATTGTTCCTGTTGATGAGTCATACAAAGATATGGATGTTTCTCTTTTCAATCAACGACTATGGAGAGCATTGAAGTTAAAGACACCGATTGAACCAACTGAAGATTTATTGAGATACATAATTGATAACTCCAATTCTCTTGAAAACTGGCAAAAGGATGTTCTTGAAACAATGAGGGGAGAAGGTAGATACTTCTGGCCTCAAATGAGAACGAAGTATATGAACGAAGGTTTCGCAACTTTCTGGCATGAAAAAATTATGAAGCAATTGTTTGATGAAGAGTTGCTTAACATGACAGACCATGCTCAGTATAACTTTTCTAACTCGCTAGTCAAGGCCGCTAACAGAACAGCCTTGAATCCATATCTTGTTGGTTCCAAAATGTGGGAAGATATAGTAAACAGATGGGACAAAGGTAGACATGGCAGAGAATGGAACCAATGCAATGATAGAAAACAAAAAGAAGTCTGGGACAAGCATGACATGAAAGGCAAGGAGAAAATGTTCGAAATAATGAGGACCCATACAGACTGGCTCTTTATGAAAGGATATTTAACTCCAGATTTGGTTGATGAAATGGAACTTTACATCTTTGTTGAAAGAACAACTCCAATGACTGAGGACTTAGTCATTACAAAACAAAGAGCTGAGAAAATTGCTGAATTGATTATAACAAGTTTCACTCATAGTCATGTACCGAAGGTTGAAGTCACAGATGGAAACTACGATCAAAAAGGATATTTGTTCTTGACTCACAGATGGTCCGGAGCAAACCTCAAACAGGATTACTGTAAAAAGACCTTGCAACATATTGCTAACATTTGGGGAACCAACTGTTATCTTGAATCAAAAGATGGTCCTGATAAAAGATTATTATATAAGGTTGAAAGAAAAGCAAAACTTGGTGGTCCATCAAAAACCGGCCAACCACCATTAAATACTCCACCATCAAGTAATGTTTGGTCTACAATGACTGTTTCTGAATAAAAAAAACCCTGTATTTCTGCTAAATAACTAAGTATAGATACAGGGTTTTTTATGCCCTAAAGTTGTAACTTGGGGAGAAAGGAATGGCAATAAGATATGATGAGCAGTATGTAAAGAGACCAAGGGCAGAGCTAGAGTATGAACCAGATCAGATAATTGAACTACAAAAATGTATGGCGAGTGTAACGTACTTCCTTAAATACGTTAAGATTGTAAATCCAGATAAAGGGGAAATTTTATTCGAACCCAGAGATTATCAATGGGAACTCCTGGAAAAATTCCAGAAGCATAGATTCAATGTTGGATTATGTTCAAGACAGTCTGGTAAAACTACTATCGTTTCTGCTTATGTTCTATGGTATGCTATTTTTCATGCAGATAAAAATATAGGTATTGTTTCAAATAAAGAGTCAAGTGCTAAGATGATTCTAGCAAGACTCAAAAGAATGTATGAGTCATTACCAATTTGGTTAAAGCCAGGTGTTACTGAGTACTCAAAAACATTTACTACGTTCGATAATGGAACAAGAATAGTTATATCAGCAACCTCACCCGATGCCTTTCGTGGTGAGTCAATGAACCTACTATGTTGCGACGAGTTCGCATTCGTCCCCAGTATAGCAGCCGAAGACTTCTGGGCTGCTAACTATCCTACCATTTCCGCATCCAAAGAAGCAAAAATCATAATCATATCCACTCCAAATGGTTTGTTCAATATATTCCATAGAATATGGTCCCAGGCCAAAGCAGGTCTAAATACTTTTGTTACCACAAAAGTAAGCTATGAAAGAGTGCCAGGCAGAGATGAAGAGTGGGCAAAAGAACAGGTCAAAAACCTTGGAATGTTAAAATTCAATCAAGAGTTTGCAGTTGAGTTCATTGGTTCTACAAATACCGTTCTTAACTCAGAAACTATTAAAGTACTTTTGGCTTCTCATAAAGACCCTAACTACATGGACTTAGAAGATAGATTAAGAATTTGGGAGAAACCAAAAGAAAGATCAGTATATGCCATGGGAGTAGACCCATCAAAAGGAACAGGTGAACACTGGTCTACAATACAGATTTTTGAAATAATATCTTTAAATCCTGTAAGAATGGATCAGGTTGCCGTGTTCGAACATAACTTAACCGATGTATATGACTTCTGTGATATAATTGATAGACTCTCAATGTACTATAACGGCGCATATATTATGTGTGAAAATAATGGTGAGGGTTCAGCAGTTATTCAAAGACTATGGTGGGATATAGAAAATGAAAATCTAGTTAACTCTGGTGCTAAGACAGCAAGCCTTGGTATTAGAGCTTCAAGAATAACAAAACCAAAAGCTGTTTTACTTATGAAGAAACTTATTGAAGATGGTAGTGTAAAAATAATTGACAAAAACACCATCGAACAACTCAGTTCTTTTATTGAAGAAAAAAACAAATTCTTTGGTAAAGATAAACCAGATGACTTAGTCGCCGCTCTTTATTGGTGTTTATACTTATTAGAAATGGACATCCTTGATGAAAGTTATGGGTTTATTAAAAGAGAAGACGATGAAGATGGATGGGGTGTCTTATCAGACGTAGAATCAGACGTAGAAGATTGGACTTGGTTGACAGACACGGAAGTTTTTGAATAAATAGATAAATAGAAATAAGAGGAAACAAAATGTCTTTAACAAAACAACAATTAGCAGAAAACATAAAACGTAGACTGGGTTATCCTATGGTAAAAGTAGAACTTCATCCACGACAGATTGAAGATGCGATTGACTATGCCCGTGATAAGTTTATCAAGTGGGCCACAGGTCAAGCAACATCTGAAACATTTCTTACTATGTTACTTTCCGGTGGTCAAAACTTTTATGACTTACCAGTTGGCGTAACTGAAGTTTTATCTTATGATGATAAAGGATCATCATGGGGAATTAATACATTATTTACTATTGATAATTACTTATACAGTAGAGGAGTATTTGATCCTATAATTTGGGGATCAGGTGGTGATTATAACCTAATTTCATATCACATTGCTAGAGATTTTTTAGATACTCTTTCAAAATACACACCGAGTGTGTATAACTGGAAGTATCATAGATTTACAAATCAAATGGAAATTCATCCAAAACCACCATGTGGAAATGCTTTAGATGTTCCTATAAGTGGAAGTGAATGTGATGACACTATTACTTATGGCACCGCTGACTCACCTGGGTATGTATTATTAAGAACTTATATGATGGAAGGAAGTCAATATGCTAACACAGATAGAGGATGGGCGCCATTAGATAGCTTTGAAAATTTCTATACAAGCGATTGGATTTTTGACTATGCTCTTGCCGAATGCAAAATAGTACTCGGTAGGATAAGAACCAAATTTGCACAATTCGCGTCAATAGGAAATACTGGTATAGCTTTAGATGGAGACGCCCTCCTTAGCGAGGGTATAGAAGAAAAACGAGAACTTAAAGAAACACTACAATTAGAAGAAGTATGGGATGGCCTTGGTATATCCATGGCCTAAAGGAGATAAAATGTCAGAATTAAGCGCATATGAAAAAATGTTAAAAGATGGAACGGCTTTTAAACAAATAAAGATAGAACAACCAACACCTGATAACCCGGATGGTGGTATGGGTAGAGGAGCCGATCCAGATCGTGAAATAGACTACAGTGTATTCGACGACCACATGAAAGGCGTGATACAGGAAAAAATAGAAGCAAAGAAAGCGGCAGCCGGAACACCAGAAAGACCAGGTCCACCGCCTTCACCACAACAAGGTGATAAAATGGCAAGACTTGAAAGGAGAATTGAACTTCTTGAACAAGCACTCAGCCTTGTAATGGAAACTCAAACCAAATTAATGAGAGGATAAATTGGGTAAAGCAGCAAGACAAAGACGGCCTGATTGGCAGTTATATGACATTAGACATAATGTTGAACACGACTTATTTGAAGGTTATATAACCGAGTTCACAGACATTTCTGGTATAGTATGTGATTATTATATTAGAGATAGGAGAGTAGAGTTAGATACTCTTTATGGTGAGTCAACTAATACTAATTACTTGAAGCCATTAAAGACCAAACTTATCTATGAACCAACAGAAGAACCAACTCTAACAAGAGGGTTTGGTATTCATTCAGAAGAAGCAATTCAATATGCTTCAGTTCCAAAATTTACTTTCACTCGCGATGTAAGCGCTGGTTATCACCCGATTCCAGGAGACGTTCTTGTAACACTCTGGAATAATAGAGCATATGAAATAGCAGATGTTGCTGAAGAAGAACATATTTTTCAACTCAAAAAATTCATTTGGGGTTTTATACTTAGAGCATATAGATTCAGCGATCAATCAGATGCAGCAGTTGGACTTCAAACAACCGTTGGCGCTGAAGAACCTTTCAGAGATTTTAGAGAACCAACAGATAAAGATATTGATACGTTTACAGAACCACTTACAGCTTTCGGGGATAATGAGTGGTTAGAAGACGAGAGTGAAGATATATATGACTACGAAGGAATAGATACCAGTGTATATGGTTACTAGGAGATAAAATGAGATTAAGAATGTTTTTAGAAGGCAAGATGAAACAACTTCATATGGAAATTACGAATTTCCTAAAGAAGAATCCAAAACCAAAGGATACAGAAATTCACGCTCTTGCTGAAAAATTAGGAATGGACCCACATAAATTTGAAGAACAAGTTTATATGATACTTGGTGAGCTACTTAAAAAAGAAGATAAAATCCCGGGTGGTAGAGCAGATAAAATGACAGCAAAAGATATTGCTGATAAACATAAAGTTTCAGTTGAAGAAATTGAAAAACAAATAGCCATGGGTGTAAAAGTAGAAATGGAACATGTTGATAGTAAAGATTTAGCAAGAGAAATTTCTTTGGATCATCTTGAAGAAATGCCAGACTACTATACCAGATTAGCAAAAATGGAAAAGGAAGGTGGTGTATCACATGAGTAAAGATATATTAAGTAAAATTAATAAGCTTCTAATAGAAGAAGTTGACATGGGTAAATGGAAATGTCCATGTGGATGGGTCTATGATCCAAAAGATCATGGAGGAAAACCATTTAGTGAATGGCCAGGTCCATGTCCAGAAAGCGGTACACCAAAAAGTAAATTTAAAAAGTTAGGCGATTAATGAAAGGTTATTACTACTATGAAGTAATCAGGAAAATGACTATCCAATTTCTTGATGCTTTCAATGATATACAAGTTAAAAGATTGCAGCCAGATAGCAGTACTGTAAGAGAGCTAGTACATGTTCCAATTAAGCTTGCGGTAAAAGAAAAATTCTGGTATTGGCTACAAGAACGTAAAGACGATGAAGTACTTCCAATGATAACTACTTGGTTGAGTACAATTGATTATGCTTCTGATAGACAAGTCAATACCTTTTATGAGTTATGCAAAAGTACTGATCCCGAAACTGGGACTTATGAAAAGTTTCCACATCCAACACCATATAACTTTACTTACTCTATGAACATTTGGTCCCTTTATCTATCTGATATTGACCAGATACTGGAACAAATTCTACCGTTCTTTGCACCACATATTTTTATACGTATTCGTATAGATGAATTAGATATTGAATATGATATTAAAGTTATCTTTCAAAGCTGCACACCAGAACTAAGCCTTGAAATGCCTGACGACCAATACAGAGTAGTTAATTACTCACTTGAATTTGTTGCTCAAGCCTGGTTATTTAAACCAGCTGTAGAAGAAGGCGGTCTGATAAATTGTATATACACAAATTACTTTCCAACAGTAGAAGGATTTGCTAGATCACTCACAGACACATCAAGTACTTTTTCATCTGGTGCTTCCGGTGGCGAGGCAACACAACTTTGTTGTTATTACGACCCAGATGCACAAATCATATGTGATTATGAAACGTTTGGGCCTGGTGAATCATCAGGTGATGCCTGTCAGGAGGATACATAATGCCATTAGTTTGCGCCGATAGTGGATTGGTAAATTTGGGTAAAGCGACACCAAGTAACTATGAGTTAATCATTCCAAAAATACCAACAGAAACTACAATATCTGCAATCAATCCACTCATACTAAATATTTTTAGTACTGTTATACCTAGTGTTTCCATAGCCGAAGAAGTATTGAGTTATCAAGCGGCCCAGACAAAACGTGCACAGGGACCATTGGTCTATGAACAAATGTCAGTGAGTTTTGTCGTTGACTCTTTATTTGCAGACTGGAAAATTTTAGTAAACTGGTTGAAGTATATAAATGATAACTCAGAAAAAATGGCAGAGCTGCATAAAGAATATTCAGTAGACGCAACGCTTGCAATTACTGATAACTACAGACAACCACTTATGGCTATAAGATTTGTAAGCCTCTGGCCTATAACTGTAGCTGAAGTAGGATTGAGTCAAAGAGAAGGTGAGAGCCAGTTAGAATGTTCAGCGACATTCAACTACGATTACTTTTTAATAGAAGATTAATAAAAACTATAAATATGACTAAATATAAATAGTAAAGTGAACAAAAGCTTGCCTGAGAAATTCAGGCATAAGGAGGAAAGAAATGGCACTATACTTAAGCCCACTAGTAGATGTCAACGAGATTGACCTATCTACTACAATTCCAGCTGTGGCAACCTCCATAGGTGTATTGGTTTTAAGAAATACATGGAAAGGTCCGGAACTAAAAAGACAACTAGTAAACAATATAGATGAGTTGATTGAGATATTTGGTGAACCAGAAGATGCATCATATCAAGATATTTTTTCTGGTATAGGATTCTTGAAATATGGTATTAATTTGTATTGCACAAGAGCATTAGCTCCAAGTGCAACATTTGCTGGTCTATATGGAATAACAGCATCAGCAGGAACACTAACCCAATATACTTCTGGAAATGCTTATCAATTAAGTGACTTCGCATCAGAGGACTCAGATGAGTTCAATAACGAAAGCACTGTATTTGATCCAGGCAGGCCAGACTTTGGAGCCGAAGTAGCTTTCATTGCGAAGGACAGAGGTGAATGGGGTGACTACGTACAAATAGCTTATGTAGGCAGAGATGTTTATAACGGTGTTAGAAGAACTAGTGATGGATCATCAGGAGGAGGAACATCCGCTGCATCGTTAGGTATTTCAGCAAGTCTTTATGATGATATTGCTGATATTGATAAAGCCTTTAACACTGATGATTCCGGGAAAAAACAATTCTTAGTAATTGTAAGAACAGCACAACAAGAAGACTTGAATCTAAATCCTGTTCCTTATCAAGTAGTAGAGTCTCATTTAGTATCAACGGACCCACGATCCATTGATGATGGAGGCCAAAATACATATGCACCAATTTGGATTAACATAGTTTCAGATGTTATAAGAATGGCTGCATCACAGTCTGCGGGCTTTGATAATAAAAACATGAGTGCTGTTTATACAGCTGACTACTCAAATATGGGTGGGGGTGTAAGAGATCAAGGAGATTCTGTAACTGACGCAGATATTATAGAAGCCTATGAGTTATACTGTGACCCAGAAGTAGTAGATGTTAACATCTTTATTGATGGAGCCAAATCAACAACTGTTCAAACAGAAATCGCAGCTATTTGCGAGAGTAGAGCAGATGCAATGGCCTGTCTTGATGTACCATACTCACTAGTAGTATTTAATAAAGGAAACGAAGCAACAGATTGTAGAGATTTTAGAATTGGAGAACATAGTACTTATAACTTAAATCTAAATACAAGTTATGCAGCACTATATGCTCAATGGCTAAATGTATATGATAAATGGAATGCAGTATACCGTTGGGTACCATCTTCGGGATACGCTGCAGGAATTTTCGCAAACACAGATGATGTAACCGATCCTTGGTTTGCACCTGCAGGACTCAACAGAGGTATTCTAAATAATATTAGAAAGCTAGCTTGGAATCCAACTCTTGGTGAAAGAGATATTCTTTACAAGAACGGTTTGAATCCAATTGTATCATTCGCCGGACAAGGAAAAGTTGTCTGGGGTCAAAAAGATATGCTGGATAGGAACTCTGCTTTTAATAGAATTAACGTTAGAAGATTATTTATGATTATAGGAAAATCAGTATCAACAGCATTGAAGTACTTTCTATTCGAACCTAATGACTCATTCACAAGGTTACAAATTATCAACATGGTCGATCCTTTCCTTAGAGATATTAAGGGTAGAAGGGGAGTCTATGACTACATGATAGTTTGTGATGAAAGAAATAACACACCAGAAAGAATAGATAGAAACGAATTGTGGTGTGACATTTACATCAAACCTACAAGAGCAGCAGAATTTATAGTACTTAACTTAATAGCTACCAAGACTGGAGCATCATTCACAGAATTGATAGCGGCACAATCACCACAATAATAAAAATGGGGGAGAACACTCTCCCCCAAGTAACAAATAGGAGAGCAAAATAAAATGCCATCATTAGATAGTTTCAATATTGAAAAATTCAAAGCAAAGTTTGGAGACGGAGCGAAAGGTTCCCTGTTCTATTTTCAGCCTCAATGGCCAGCCGGTGTAGAAACTTCATTGAGTCCAGAAGATGTTATTTATTTGGTTAAAACGGCAACGATTCCAGATACGACACTCGACGAAGCAACTATCAACTGGCAAGGATTTGACTACAAGTATGCAACTAAACATACATATGCCGACCTAGCAGTAACATTCTATGTAGACTTAGAAGCAAAAGTAAGAATGTTATTTGAAAACTGGTCAAATCTAGTACATGATCCTTTATCAAATGTATGGGCGACAACAGCCGAGTATATGATGGATCAAAAACTACAGATGGTTGGTTATCAAGGTCAAACAATTATGGAATTTACTATGCACCACGCATATCCAAAAGCAATTGGAACAATTGCTATGGATTATGCTTCAAATGAATATCTTACATTTGATGTAACATTTTCATATCTATACCATACATTGTCGTTCAACGAAACAGGTGGAGCAGTAAACGTATAAAATAAATAAGTGAGGTAAAAAATGTTAGAACAACAACAAAAGCAACAAGCAAAGTTCCGTAATATACTTAATGTGTATAGTTTCACTTGTGAGTTACCAGGCTCAGGTGAAGAAGTAGAATTTAAACCATTAACAACCGGACAACTAAAAAGACTTTTAACATATGAAAACGAAAAAAATCCGGCCATTCAAGAAAACGCAATAGATGAAATAATTAACTCAGCCATTATAACAAATGGTATGTCATCGGAAAAAATGTTTCTTGAAGATAGATTTTTCTTCTTAATCCAAGTAAGAAAGAAGTCAAAAGGTGAAATCATTGAATTTACTAATGACTGCTCGGAATGTAAATCCCAAAGTCTTATTAGATTAGATTTAGGTGATCTTCCAATTATTAATAAGAAGGAAGATGAAGATAATGAATTAGATTTAAATAATGGAATAAAAGTTAAATTAAAACATATAACTCGTGGAGAACAAAAACAAATTCATCCTCGAGTTTTCAAAGGATTATCTGAAACACAAATGGGTGCTGAGATGCAATTATTCACAACTGCAATCGGTATAGAATCTGTAACAACAGAAGACTTTGGTGAAGAAACAGAATTAACTTTAGATGATAAAAAGTACTTAATAGAAAACATACCAACAAATGAGTATCAAAAGATATTAGACTGGAGCGAAGACAACTTTTTTGGAGTTAAATTTGACACTCAATTTAGTTGTGTTCACTGCCGTCACACAGAAAAAATTGACATACCAATGGAACAGGCTTTTTTTTTCTAACGAAAATGTTTGAAACAACTCTTGATGGAATAATTGATGACCAATATTGGCTATCAAGAAGAGCTCATATTAGTATATCTGAATCAAATGAAATGGCAGAGTTTGAACGATTGTTTTTTGTTAGCTTACTTCTTAGAGATATTAAAGAAGAAAGAGAATCATATGAAGGATTAAGTAAATAAGAGCTCACTTAGCCAATGGCTAATGGATCAAAAGGTCTCAAGACTCTACTTGAGACCTTTTTTTATTAGAGGATTAAATGGCACAACAAGATACTAACTTACCAGAGATTAATAAAGGAATCCAACAGGTAGTAAAAATACTATCCATTGGGGCGAGCCCGGCTGACCAGAAGAAGCTTGCAGAAATG
>Ga0114922_10001711_pt1 | contig 20763 bp, 15 predicted proteins | sample AartaG_FD_100975 | JGI IMG/M metagenome (GOLD analysis project Ga0114922, IMG submission 100975) | Deep subsurface microbial communities from Aarhus Bay to uncover new lineages of life (NeLLi) - Aarhus_00045 metaG | ecosystem: Environmental > Aquatic > Marine > Oceanic > Sediment | place...
AATAACAAAGTACAGATTCTTTCAAACAATGAAGCTTTCAAAGCAAACGAAGTCATTAATGAGTTAATCAAGAAGTATGGGGGTAAAGGAGGCGGAAGCCCAAGATCAGCTCAAGCTACGATAAATAAAGAACCCGCGAATATTATCTCAGAATTAAATTTCTAGCAATTTCATGGCTCTATCAATAGTTAAATCCTTCAACTCTTTAGCTTTGACATAGTGGTCTCTACAAAACCATTCTGCATAAGGAGGATGTCCGACCATTCCATTTTCTTCCATTACTTTATCCCATTTTTTATCTGAAGGTCTTTTTTTAAAATAGATTAATCCCCCTTCATCGGGATATTCTAAGCTTTTTTCGCAAATACAACAAATTGGTGGTTTCATCTGATAATAGATGTTTCATTTTATTTTTATGTGTTTGTCCATAATTTATTCTATTTGATTATCTTCCAACCTTGTAAGTTAGCAAAAATCTCAAAAGGTTTAATGAAATCTCCATATACAACAGATATATGGTGAGCAATACCGTTCTGGATTATTTTGTCAAGTACGTCCTTGATGTGTTCTTCAAATGTCACTTTAACATAAGTTCCTTTAAGATCCTTATCCATGGGAACACCTAATCCTTTTTGCAAAAATACTCTATATTCTCCAGGTGCGTAGTCAATTCTCAACAACGATATTTCTCCGGGTTTCATCACAAAATCAGCGGTTACTCCCTTTCCTCCAGCAAAATAACTATCTAAAGATCTATTGCACTTTCCATCCCAAAGGTTGCACGCTGCAACACCACAATGCCATAGAAGTCCGAAGTTCTCTTTAAGATCCACTTGCGAAAAATCAGCTAGGAAAGGTGTTTCCCCGCCTATAGCTTTATGGGCTAACATTGATAGAGATCCTAACAAATCACCCTCACAAGTCAAAATTTTTCCCTCTGATTGCAAAATTGACATTGCAGCACAAGGTGAGATGCCAAAACTTCCTGCGAATTCTGGCCAACATCTTATAGCAAGAGCACCTAATTGGTGTTTGTCAATAAAACCCTTAAATTTTACGGTAAGTTCGGCGACTTTAAGAACTTGTTGTTCGGTAAGATCGGACACATCAAAAATCGATCTAATTTGTTTACTTCTTTCCTCTACTTTATCGTTATCAACTTCAAAATCGTAAACCTCGTCTAACTCGAAATGATCAACGAGAACTCCTAACTGTTTGTATAGATCCAATTCATCTACATCCAAGTTAAAAAAACCTCTAGCTCTGTATCCTATAATCCCTACGCGATTAGTTGAAAAAGTTTTAACGATTCGAATTGCGTTTAACCAATCCTCATCAATTTTGTTGCCAATAACTACTTGGTAATCCTTAACACCTGCTTTATACAAATTACTCGCGTTTAAGTTAATTCCACATACAGAGTTTAGCCGAATTTTTCCGCCGTCATAAGGTAATTCTTCCAATCCCCACAATAAGATTGGTTTTTTAATAACCTTGTTCAATTCCAATATTAAATGCCCTAATGCGAAAGTTCCACTAATGCATACTAGAGCATCAATCTCTTTTGAAGCTAATTTATGAGCGGCCCTTTGAGCGTCGTCTACTTCGATAACTAGATCATCTACGATTTCCCATTGAACCTGCTCTATCTTTTTTAGATCTTCTTTAATGTTGTTGTAAATTTCTGCAGCTGCTTGATAATCAAAAGTTTTACGAGCTATGCAAACCAGACCAACACTTATTTCTTGTTTCAATTTAAAATTCCCCACCAAGTATTTTTATAACGATCCTAGTTCCGTATCATCCCAAGCATCTTGAAAAATTTTAAGCCCTTTATCAGTAAACGGATGCTCAAAACTGTCTTTATAAACTTGAAAGCCTGCAGTGACAATGTTTGCACCATAACGGGCTGCTTCGACGATTTGTTTAGCGTTTCGTACAGCAGCTACTATCACTTCAGTAGTGATATCAAAATTTTGATATATTTGCATGATATCTGAGACTAATAGCTCACAATCAACACCAGAGCTTTCTTGCCATCCTATGAAAGGGGAACAATACGCTGCTCCAAGTCTTCCCACCTGCAAGGCCTGAGACGTCGTAAAAACTAAGGTGACGTTTACCTTTACACCTGCTTCTACTAACTCTTTAGTAGCAATCAATCCCTGTTCCGTACAAGGGATTTTAATAACAAAGTTAGGGGATAATTTAGCGATATCCTTGGCCGCAACTACCATCTCTTTAGCATCATTTATATGTGGGTTAATCTCAACCGAAATTGGAAAGTCTATATCTTTAAATTCTTCAGCGAATTCTTTTACTACGCTATAGAATGATTTACCAGAAGTTTTCACATGTTTTGGATTAGATGTTACTCCATCAATACCCCAATTATCTAAAGCATATTTAATTTCGTCAATTTTAGCACTGTCTAAAAAATATTTCATAATCGGTTTTCTCTATTCTATTTTAGTATCAAATTTAATTGAGAAAAGGCATTATTGATATTAAATCTATTTTATAAACATTATAAGTGAATGATAGAGTATGGATATAGAAAAATTCCTTAACGATATTTTAGGCGTAATTAATGGCCAACGAGCGTGGGATTGGGTTGCTAAAATATCCCAATATAATCGGATTCAAGCATCCAATGGATATCACGATAGTCTTGAGGTCATTAAAGAAGAATTGATCGCTTTAGGGTACGACGATATAGAGCATTTTAAATCTCCGGCTGATGGAGAGACCACTACTTGGGGGTACCAAGCATCGTATCAATGGGAGATCGAAACTGGCGAATTATGGATTACAGAACCTGAAAAGACTAAATTGTGTGATTTTAACGACATTGCCGTTTCAATCTTTACCCATTCAAAATCGTGTAATGTTACCACTGAAATAATAGATATCGGTGTAGGGGATAAAAAAGAAGATTACGACAGAGACGATATAAATGGTAAAATTATATTAATGTCAGGCTCAATCTTTTTATGCCGCTCATACATCGAGGAAAGTGGAGCTATAGGGGTTATATATTATCCTGATTTGAATCGAACGAAAGATAATTTTGATCGTCGGATTTATAATGGATTATTTATTACAAAGGAAAGAATGGATAATGCTAAATTTGGTTATAGTATTTCATATAACCAAGCGATGCATTTGAAGGATTTGTTGAAAAAGGGACCTGTGAAAGTTAAAGCAACCATAAAAGCAGAATTTATGAACGGTAACCTAGAAGTACTAACAGCTCCTATTAAAGGAAGTGAATTCCCTGATCAAGAAATAATTATTATTGCTCATCTGTGTCATCCCCTCTCAAGTGCTAACGATAATGCTAGCGGTGCTGCCGGTCTACTTGAATTAGCACGATCTTATAAATACATGATAGATAAAGGTATTATAGAACGCCCTAAGCGAACTTTAAGATTTGTATGGGTTCCAGAGTTTAATGGAACAGTACCGTGGATGAAATACCACGAAAATAAGATGAGAAAAGTATTAGCGTGTATCAACTTAGATATGATTGGAGAACATCAGTTAAAAATAGGTCAACCGTTAGAAGTGAACTTTGCTCCTCGTTCTACACCATCAATTATTAATGAAATCGCTTCACTCTTAGTAAAAAAAATCGCAGATCACCCAAAAGGAATTGCCATTAATGGAACTAAAACTCCAATGTCTTATCGCCTTAGAAGCTACGATGGAGGTAGCGATCATGTCCTCTTTATAGATTCCTATTTTGGAATTCCCTCGCTAATGTTTGGTCATAATGATCCTCATTGGCATTCAAATGTGGATACGGTTGAATATTGTGATTCCACTGAATTAAAACGAGTAATCGCGATGGCTATGAGTATATCCTATATCCATTCAATATTTGATGATAAGCTTATAAAGAAATTTTGGCCTCTAGTTCATCGGGGGTTATTTAAAAGACTTGGTGATGCGATTAAACTTATAGAAGAATTATTTCTGTATATTTCCTATCCTGTAGAAGCCAATACAGAAGACTTTGGAAAAGATTTGTTTTTATTGGGTCGTGAAATTTTAAAGGCGTGCTATCAATATGAGATAGAATCGTTGGAGTGGATAAAACATATTGAAACTTCCTCAGAAATTATTGATCTAATAGTATCAGCAAAAGAGGAAATGAAAGGATTATGTGACTATCAACTTTATAAGTGGAATGAAAAATTCAAATTTGACGAAAATGATATAAAAACTCTCAAGGTGAAGTACGCAGACATTTACGAACCTAATTACGAAGGACCCTTTTATGTTAATAGAGCTTTTAAATTACTAAAGTATCCAATTTTTAAGCAATTTATGGAAGAATTACAATACGAGTTTTTAGGGCCAATTAACGAGCTGATTAATCTGTTAGGAAAAGGTAACAATGCTTTACAAATATCCGCTTTCCTATCCTTGGAATATGAGACAATAGTTAGGCCAGATAAAATATTGAAAATGGTTAACCATCTCGTAATGGAAGAATTGATTAAAAAAAAGTAATAAAAATTCTATTGCTTAGTGTAAATCGATATAATCTTGATTTACTTTTAACATTTCTTCAAACATTTCCTCGGCTTTTGAAGCGTCATTTATCGTAGGATCTAAAAGTAAAGCTTGAAACGCGATCTCTTTTGACTTTTTAAGAATTGCTTCAACAACTAAATCTTGCACTGTAGCTTGATTACGTAATAATCCTGCTAATCCTTTTGGATAATCTCCTAACTTGATTGGTTTTAATCCGTTCTTCGTGACAATTGCGGGACATTCTACAACTAAGTCGCGTGGTATGTTGGTAATTACATCATCGTTAGGTAGATTAACAGAAGCCTCCTCGTGATTAGAATCAGTTTTAATACCTTCAATAATCGGTATTGCCCTCTCGTAATCTGGTTTTACAAGTCTTGCGCCTTTTCCTCTTTTTAATGACTTTTGGATTCGTCTTCCTGATAATAGTGTGAGCTCCTTATAACTGTTGTAAAAATCTCTTACACCCTCGAAGTTAGCTTTTTCCCATCCCCAAGAAATATACTCCCCATAATGGGAATCTTGTGTATAAGGAATGTACCCAAACTTTTCGAGGATAAAATTAATCAAATCAACATCGTATGGGTATCCAATGGCCCCTTTCAGATATTCTGGAGCGTTTTTTCTAAGATCAGGATACGCGTCTTTATTCTTATCGATATATCGTATTGATAAGAGAACACCAAAATGATTTAATCCTCCAGCTCTCATCTCAAGATTGGAAAGTGGAGTGTTTAAGATCTTGGAATAATGTCGCACAAATCCAGGAAATTCGTGACATAAACCCACAAAGTTTACCGAAGGAAATTTTCTCTTAACGGCTAAACAGATTCTACTCATGGGATTTGAATAATTAATAACATGAGCATCGGGGCATATTTTATTGATATCATCACAAATTTCGAGGATCGGAGGAATCACTCGTAAGGAATGAAATAAACCTCCTGGCCCACCATTCTCACCCATAACCTGTGTATTTCCATATTTACGAGGTATTTCGTAATCTCTATCCCACAATTCAAATCTTGGAGAGACTTCTATGGAATTTATAATGAAAGTAGCATTTTTTAAGGCCTTTTTCCGGTCAATTGTAGATTCTAAATCAAAATCTAAATTCTTTTGCTCAATTGCTTCTTTGCACGATAAGGTAACTAAATCCAGATTCGTCTGATTGATGTCGTGCAAACTTATTGTAGCTCCTTGTAACACTTCGCTATTTATTACGCTTCCTACTGATCCTAAACCAAATTGAAGGGAACCAGCGCCTATTATTACAATCTTATCCTTTTTTGTCAAAATTTCAAACCTTGACTTCCAAATTAAATTAAGTAGTATATTCAACTAGAAAGTAAAAAAGTTATGAATTTTCCAATAAATCGTATAATGATTCTACTGTAAAATCGTCTCTTTTAACTCCTTTATATTCCGGTTCTGAAGAATAAATCAAACCTAAATTTTTCAGCCTAACAATTCTCGTTTCGCCAGGTGCTAAGGAGAAGAAATTATCTGAAGCAATAAAATCGAATTTATCAGAATTTATGTGAACATAGAGCGCAATAATATTAGTCGATATTTGAAGTTCAAGTTCTATTTCGTTGGATTCTTCGCAGAAGTATTCGTTGAGCTCCCACGATAAATTAGGATTACTTAACAGAAACTTCTTTGGAGCTGAAAACAACCTAAATCCGTGGAGCTCATGCTCGACTTCGAGATTTTGGTAATGTAATGTAAAAAAAATAACATAGTCCGATAAATTCTTGTCAGATTGATTAAGATCAGAAATGTCTATCTTGCCAAGGTTTGTTGACGAACAGGGAAGAACTTTTGAATCATACTCACCACTTTTTTCAACTTTTCCATCTGATTTATAGATTTTCCATTCAAACTGAAATTCTTGAGTGGTACGAAGATCGTTTGACACCCAAAATTCTACAGCTTTAACATCTTCTTTAACACTAGGAAAAACGGGATGATAAAACCTTTTAGCATAATAGTGTAATGCTTTCCACCGATTGTAATAATCTAAAGACGACCAACTAGCTACAGGCCAGCAGTCGTTTAATTGCCAATAAAGGGAGCCCATACAATGGTAGTCGTTTCGATTTCGACGCCAATGTTCGACACCATATTCGATGGCTTCGGCTTGCGTTATTTGAGATAAAATAACTTGATTTTCGAACTTGATAGGAATTTCAAATCGTTTTTTCATATAATTTAAAATTTTTTTGTTACCCGCAGAATTCTTTTGATGGTTTTCCATTATAGGTGAGAAGAAATCAAACTCTTCAGTCGGACATATATTTTCAATAGTTTTAATGGAGGGGAAAGATTCGTATCCGAATTCCGACATAAAACGCGAATTAAATTTTCGATAAGCATTAAAGGGTTTGTTTCTATGCCAAACATCCCAGAAATGCGAATCTCCGATATCGGGCGAGTTGGAATTTTGGGCTCCAAGAGCTTCTCCCGCAAAACCGTTAGAAGGAGAACTGGGCCAATACTGACGGTTTGGGTCATATAATTGTATTAATTTCGGAAGAAATTTTTCAAAAATCGCTAAATAACCAGATTTAAATTTATCTTTTTGATACTCATCCGTAATTTGTGAAAGCTGCATTTCCATTTTTAACAACCATTCGACTTCGTTATTTCCACACCATAACGCCAAACTCGGATGATTCCTCAATCTTTGAATATTTTGTGAAGCTTCCTGTTCAAAATTCTCAACGAATTCGTTTTCATAGGGATAAACAGCGCACGCAAACGGGAAATCTTGCCAAACTAAAATACCTAATTCATCACATATTTCGTAAAACAAGTCATCTTCATAGATTCCTCCGCCCCAAACGCGAATCATATTCATATTGGCTTCTTTAGCGTTAACTAAATTTGATTTATATAACCCTCTTTTTTTCCCTCGTGGGATAAAGGAATCGATTGGAATCCAATTGGCCCCTTTCGCGAATATTGGGACGCCATTTAACCTAAAATAAAAGGATTCTCCCCATTTGTCAGGTTTCTGTATTAAACGAATCTCTCTTATGCCTAACTTTTGCTTAACGGTATCGATTATGCCATTTCTATTAATAGTAACATAAAGATCGTAGAGATTAGGGGTACCAAGATCATGGCTCCACCAAAGATAAGGATATTCAAGGTTAAATTCGGCTTGGAGAATTAAATTATTAATAGGAATCTCCTTAGTCATAATTTTACCATCTGGTGCTACTAGTTCTATTTTCAAACTAAATTGTTCCATTACTTTAGCAGATAAATCAGACTCCAGATTTATTTTGATTAGCAAATCGGCTGATATAACTCCTATATCTGTGATTTCTCGTAGTTCTACTATATTATCAACATTTGAATTATAATTTAATTTTTGAGTTACATAAAAAGATTCAATTCTAATATTATCATATCCCATCAAATCAACAGGTTTCCATATTCCTATATCGGGTAGTTTAGGCCCCCAGTCCCACCCAAATGAATACTGAGCTTTGCGGAGATACGGTACTCCTGGAATTGCAGCGTAACCCGTGTTTAGGTTAATCCCCTTTTTTTCTTTTTGTTCTCTCGCAGTCAAAGTAGAGCTTTTAAATTTAACAACTATGCGATTTCCTTTAACCTTTAATTTTGATTTCACTTCGTAATCGTATCTGGTAAACATGTTATGTGTAACTCCTAAACTCTCCCCGTTTAGAAAGATCTCCGAAATTGTATCTAGTCCGTGGAAACGAAGTAGTATGCTATTGTGCTCTAAAAATCCGAGATCCAGATCAAATTCCTTTCTATAAACCCACTCTGACTCGTAAACCCACGAAACATCGTGTTCTCTCAAGCCATAGAAAGGATCTTCAATTATTTTATTATCATAAAGTGCTTCGAATACCGATCCCGGTACTTCGACTGGTATTTCAATTGATTTTTTTTTATTTATTAGAAGCCAATCTCTATTAAGAGATAGATTTTCGACCTTTTCTGGAATAAACAACGACTCCTATTTAATTTTTTAGATTATATATTTAAAATTCTCGTCTTGGACAATCCAAGCCTGTAGAAACTTGTTTCTTTCCTTAGTTTCCCAAATGTTTTCAATATTATTAATACCATTATAGAGATCATCGAATAATTCTCTTCCTACGGGAAATTTTTCATGAGATGGATATACTTCTTGAATTATTTGTGCATCACACATCTCTCGAAACCTAGATATACTATGGAGAATTATTGGAAAATCCTTCTTCCTCGGGAGATACATTGTACCGTAATGAGCAGTATCTCCAGTAAATAATTCACCCTTACTCGTCAAAAGACAGATGCATCCTATTGAATGTCCCGGCGTGTGGATAACTTCGATTGATATATCTCCTAATTCAAATCTATCTCCATCATATATTGGTTTTACATTAGCAGAAGGTTGATACAAAAAACCTCTAGTTGAATAACGATTTACGATCTTTTTAGGTGAATCATTTAGAAATGAGATGTCGAAAGGCATAGAAGCGTTTTTCAATTCGTATTCGTGAACATAAATCGTTTCGAATTCGTCATTTGATCCCCTATGGTCAAAATGGGTATGAGTGTTAATCACTACAAGCTCTCGATGTTCGATTAAATTATCCACAACGGGTTTGATAGGAAAAAGACCACTTCCGGTGTCAATCAGTAAGGCTTTTTCCGTTCCAAGAATAAGATAAATATTGGTATAAGTTGTAAGAAAACGAGGATCAATCTCGTCAAGGCGCTCTCGGATAACGTATAAGTAATCCTTCTGTTTTATAACTTCATACCAGTCATTATCTTTAGACATAAACTCAATAATTAGAAAATTAATTTAAAATTTATTAATAAACATATTTTCTTATTGTATCTAATTCTCTTTTCATACCGCTTAAGAAGTTTATTCCTATAATACCAATTATGAATTATTATCCAATAACATTTTTTTAGGAATTAAAATTAATTTAAAATTATGAAAACAATAATAATTTATTTTACAATGTCAGGGAGAACAAAAAAAACCGCAGAGGCTATTAGTGGTACTTTAACCAATCATGAAGCGAGCTTCTTACCAATAGAACTAACGGGTAAGTTTATTGCAAAAATAAAACAGTTAGATAAATTCGAAAAAAATGATTATTCCGCTATTGAAGCACAATTTAGCGATTTTGATGTTTCAGATTTTGATTTGATTATAATTGGTATGCCTACTTATGGGAATTTTCCACCGAAGGTATTTGGTGAAATATTAAGGCGGATGGGTGATTTAAGTGGAAAAAATGTAGTCATTTTCAATACTGCTCGATTTTCAGGAGGAAAGTGTCTTGATTACATGAAAGATAAAATTGAAGAAACTGGTGGTGAAGTAATCAATCAATCTAAGTTTAGGAAAGTATTCTGGATTGGCACAAAAAAAGCTATTCAATTTGGAAAACAAATCAATGAAATTAAATAAATGGGAATAAGAATTTAAGGATTATTTTAACTACTGCTATATCAGTTTACTGTAGCAAGACCATCTAATTCTTCAATTAACGCATCAATATTGCTTGAGTCATTATACTTTATAGAGATTGCATCGTTAGGGCAGGCTTCCACACACCTTCCACAACCAAGACATTGGTCCTTAATATGTGCTATCCCATCTATCATTTCATTGCCGTTCCAAACGCAAGCATCAATACAATCTTCACATCCAACACATACATCTTCATCAACTACCACATTAAGCCCTTCTATCCTTTTTATAAATCTAAGCTTACTTGTGGCATGATTCAGAATTGGAATATCGATGCAGCAGCAAGGACAACAAAAGCATGCCGACATGAATTTTCCTGTATCTTCAATACCAGCCCCTACAGCCTCATCCATGGCTCGTCCGATTAGTGGAATCAAACCATTATCAATAGCCCTTTTCACAAGTTCTAAAGCTTCTTCCTTTGTTGCAATATGTTTTCTTTCTTCATCTATCGGCAAATTTAACGTATCATCGCCCATATTTAAGCATCCTATCGAATGATCGTGTTTCTGACAGTTTTTACTGACTCTACAGCCACATTTATTCAAAATGACGATGTTGCTTGCTTTATCAATAAAGCGTTTAAAAACAGCATAAGGAATAACAAGGTTCTCGTAGGTCCCAAGAGACTGATTGATTGGGATGAAAAATCCAAGATCCTCCTCAGACATTCGTGTTGCCACCAATTTTCGAATAATTGGTAATTTTGATAGTATGTAAGGATGATATTCTTTCTCTTTATTAAATCGAGCAGTTACAAATGGTTTATTGTTTCTTACTCGCTTTTCTCCTCTTTCCACTTCGATCTTCTTCCATGAATCCGTGTAAAGTATTTTAAACGCTCCATTATAACCCGGACCGTAGGTAAACTCAAAGACTTCCCCTCTTAAGAATCGAAGGGTTAACTCTTTATTCCTGATTACCAAAGAAATATCGGGTTTTTCTAAATTTTCACCGAACTTGTAAGATATTGAATCTTTCTTAAAAATTTGAGATCCCCGAATTTTAAAAGGTAATTTCCATTGAACGTGTAATTCTCCAATATCTTCCATATCTTTCTTTAAAAATTCGTCACTTGGTGCTTTTTTCTCTTGATCCTTCAACATTTCTAAAAATGCTGATTCGATTTCTTGTTTATCCACCATAATATCACTAAATTTAGTTTTAAAATTTCTTTTATTATTTATTTACAAAAAATTTTTTATTCTTTAAAAGACCTTTGTCCATTAAAAATGAATGAAAATTAAGGATCCGTTTCAAAAACTCAATGGTGCTGATGTAGTTATAATCTCAACCTTACCATTACGAATGAGGATATCGTTCTCAAGCCGCTGACCACCTAATCCCTGTTTATAGGCTCCTGGCTCTATTGTAAATACCATCCCATCTTGAACTACCTCTTCTTTCCAATGTTTTAACGAATGTTCATCTGTTGGTTTTCTACTTATATATGGGAAATCATGCTCAGTTAGGCCTAACCCATGACCTAAAGAATAAGGCATAGGATATCCCGCGTTCTTAAGTATTTGTTCTGCTGTATCATGAATTCTCCACAAAGGTACATCGATATCAATCATTTCTATTGCAGCATCATAGGCTTTAATAGTTATTTCACGCATTTTGATCTGTTCATCTGACATTTTCCCGAAACTTATTGGAACAGTAATGTCACTGCAGTATCCTTGATATTTTGCACCAAAATCAATTAGCCCTAAACCGGGTAAAGAGAATTTTTGATTGCTTGCAAAAGGATGTTGGTGTATCTCGTGAGCGCGGGAAGAATTTGCTACAAGCGGTTCGAAAGAAACATCATCAGCCCCATATTCACCAATCTTTTTTCTTACCAGAAACGATAAATCTTTTTCGGTACCATCAGGAGTATTCGCGCAAAAATCTTGGATGTCTTTAATCGTTTTTGTTCCAATTTCCGCTGCTTTTATTAATTTTTTAATCTCGAACTCAGTTTTAGTTGCTCTTAATTCTCCCAAAAAATTCTGGATTTCGAGTGGTTCTCCGTAAAACTCAACTCCGGGAATTAATGCCTTCATCTTTACAATGAAACCATAGGGGGTGTTTGAATGAACCCCGACTGTAAGAGATGACTTTTTCCAGCGATTTTCAAATAAGTCTTTCATTACTAAAAATGGATTATAGCTAAAATTAGCGGGATTTATAATTTCATCGACTTGGGAATGTTTTTCTGCTAAAGCTACATCCCATGGTATTAAAATTGTTTCTCCACTTGAGTTTGTTAATATCGTAGCGTCAGTAGGATGACCCGAAAGATACTGTAGATTAACATTCCGACTGTTCTCGTAATCGGCAATCAATAAAACATCGATTTTCTTTTCATCTATAAATTCTAAAATTGATTCGAATTTCTCTTCTGTGATTGAGCGCATTTTCTCAGATTTTTTTTCTAATTATGATAATATAATAAGATCTTACATTTTGATTTATAAAACCAACTGTTAAATTTCAATTACAATTACATCAATCTTAATATCAAATGAAATTTAATTATTTAAGAAAATGAAAATACCTCGTTGTATGAGTACCCAACATCCCGATAATGTCCACCTTCCTTTTTTCGCTGAATCTCCCGATCTTGGAGGTGACGACGAAATTCAAGAAGCTTTTTACGCTTATTCACATCTTGGGTGTGATGAGCAAATGTGGGATGCTGAAGGCAAAGAAGTAGACGCTTTTGTTGTAAAAAAACTCTTGACAAAATACCCCGATTTTTTTACCGATAAACGATTGGGAAAAGATATCTTCTTAACAATAAGAGTTCCAAATCCAGCAGAAGAAAAAACAGAAGCAAAAGTTCTAGTTGAGACGCTAGAAAGTATCCCTCGGTCATTTGACGCCGCAAAGCTCTATTTTGACGACGACATCGCACCAATTTTTGAAGTGATCCTTCCAATGACAACATCAGAACAGGGACTCGACAGGATTTATAATTATTACCATAAGTTTGTAGTCGGAAAGCAATTTTATCCTACATCTGAGGGAGATATTCTAATCTCAGATTGGGTTGGTGAATTTAAACCCCACTATATAAATGTGATCCCCCTTGTAGAGGATAAGCAACACATGCTTTTTTCTCATTTACTTTTAAAAGCTTACTTAAGCGACAAAGAAACTGAATCCCAAAGAATTTTTTTCGCACGTTCGGATCCTGCTCTAAATTATGGGCTCTTATCCGCCGTAATAGTAAATAAAATCGCTCATCAAAGAATTCATAGATTGTCTGAAGAAATTAGCGTTGATTTATATCCAATAATAGGTGTAGGTTCGGCTCCTTTTAGGGGTAATTTACGCCCAGACACAGTAGAAAGGGTAATAAAAGAATACCCGAGCGTGCAAACATTTACACTTCAATCGGCTTTCAAGTATGATTATCCCCCAAATGTCGTCTCAAAAGCAGTAAGTCAACTTTGCGAAACACCAAGAAGTAAACCACACTACATGGAAGAAGAAAGATGTCTTGAAATTGTAGAAAGATACGCAGAAGAATATGGAAAACAAGTTATGGAATTAGCACCGTTAATTAACAAAATTGCAAAATTTGTCCCAAAGCGAAGAAAGAGAAAATTACATATTGGGTTGTTCGGCTATGGTCGTTCAATGGGAGAACACAGTTTACCTCGAGCAATTGGGTTCACAGCGGCATTGTGTTCTATGGGATTACCCCCAGCATTACTCGGAATTAACGCTTTAACTCAGAAGGATTACGATTTTATTCTTACTCAGTATATAAATTTTGAAGAAGATCTTCGAGACGCTCTCAAATTCTATAATCCCGATCAATCCTTTGCGCCCAAATCGATAACTGAAAAGTTAAAAGAACTAGCAATTGACTCCGAAATGGATGAAGAGCACAAAAAATTAAGTGATTACATTCTAGAATCGCTAAGAACTAAAAAGATTGAAGATCTGTCTGGAAAAATCCTAATGGCTGCTAATCAAAGGAGATACCTTGGTTAAAAGATTTTTTTTTCCAAAATCTTGTCATTAACTTAATTCTAAAGATATTTCATGCATTTTTGACGTAATTTTACGATATATGGCTCTTAATACAATCTCAAAAGCTTTATTCTCAATATTTTGGGGAATTCCTAAATTCTCTAAAGTTTCTATGATTCTTCCAGGCTTTTTTAAGTCAAACCCAATTGAATATTCATCAATACCAGAAAATGCTGTGGAAATTTCTTGGATATGAATTTTAGGGACATTAAATTTAAATTCGATATTATTAACTAGAGGTTTTTTTTCGAATTCATCGTTGCTTTCTACTTGTTGTGATAAACTAAGATCGTCAAGAATTTCTTCTTTAGATTTACCTCGTAATTCTAACAATAAAAATGGATTGTAGTCTAGCACACGAGCAAGATATAAAATTATAGCAGCAATATGTTTGCATGGAACTGCTTTATCAGGACATGAGCAAGTTGAATTTAATTTATTAGCAGCATCAGGAAATAGGGAATATCCATTACTCTCAAAAATTGTAATGACATTTTGAGGTAGGGAACCTTCCAATAATTCTATGATATATCCCAATTTTGTTGATAAATCTTTAAGTATTATATCCCATCCTTCATCAGGGATAAGGTCAAAATTTATTTTCACACGATATGGTGTAGGAGCAGTGCCTTGTACAGTCGCAAAGATTTGACCTTTATTCATTGAGAAATTATCAATACGATCCTCGTCTTTAGCATATTCAATTCCTCTTTGCATTCTGAATGGACGTCCAATTTTTAGGTTTGAGATGATCCAATATCTGCCCCAAGGTGTCTTGGCATAATCAATTAGGTTTTTTTTTATTTGCTCAACTTCTTCACGGGTTCTTTCTTTTTCATATTCTGTTTTTCTTTTGGGGACATCTTTTTTCTTGTTTCTTCTATTATCCATGAAATATTTTTTTCTTTCATCCATTTTTTCATTCACCTAAATTTAACAAGTTCCTTAATTTATCATCATCTAAGTCTGAAATCCAAGATTCTCCTGTAGAAGCTACAATCATCTCAGCTAATTCGCGTTTTTCTTCCAAAAGGGTGTCGATCTTGTCTTCGATGGTCCCTTTTGTAATAAATTTAAATACATTTACGACGGATTTTTGACCAATTCGATAAGCTCTATCTGTGGCTTGATCTTCCACTGCTGGGTTCCACCATCTGTCGATATGTATAACTGTTGTTCCTTGAGTAAGGTTTAATCCCGTTCCTCCGGCTCTTAAAGACAAAATCAATATTGGGGGACTATCTATATCGCTTGATTGAAATCGATCCACAATTTCCCGTCTCTTTTTTTCTTGTACCCCACCGTGGAAGTAGAGTATTTCGAAATTGTACTTTTGTTCAAGAACTTTTTTTAAAATATCTCCCATTTGCGTGAATTGAGTAAATATTAAGACTTTCTCTCCATTTGAAAGGACTTCGTCTGTCATTTCAATCAGTCTTTCTAATTTTTGCGATTGAGATATGAATTCTTGTAAATTATTATCTAATTCTAAATTTTCCATGTCATGTTTTAGAAATTGAGAAGGATGATTGCAGATTTGTTTTAGTTTTACTAATAGAGCTAAAATTGTTCCCTTCTTTTTCTTATCTGAAGAAACATTTTCTATTTCTTTCAGAGTATTCTCTACAAGTTCTTTGTATAATTGAACTTGTGTTTCGGTCAAATCGACGATAACTTTCATTTCATTTTTATCGGGTAAATCTTTAATAACGGTTTTATCCGACTTTACACGCCGTAAGATGAACGGAGCAATTATTAACCTTAATTTCTCAACAATATCTTTGTTTTGAAAGCGTTCAATTGGTATGACGTACTTGTTTTGAAACTCCTTTCTTCTTCCTAAAAGACCAATATTTAAGAAATTAAAAAGTGACCATAATTCGAGTAAACGATTCTCAATTGGAGTGCCGCTCAAACAGATTCTAAATTGTCCTTTGAGCTTACTTACAGCTTTAGACTGTTGTGAAGTATAATTTTTTATATTTTGACTTTCATCGACGATAATTCCGCTAAAATTTATGGATTCTAATAAATCAATATCATTTCTCAGTGTTCCATAAGATGTGAGGATAATTTTGTGAGGTTTAAGGATTTCTGGAATCTCCGACGCGTCCTTTATCCGGGATGATCCGTAATGGAGCATTACTTCTAAATCGGGAGCAAACTTTTTTAATTCTCGATGCCAGTTAAACAAAATTGATGTCGGACATACAATCAGTACGCTTCCAGGTTTTTCTGGATAATGTTGTTTAAGATAACATAGAAGTGCGATCACTTGAATTGTTTTTCCGAGCCCCATGTCATCTGCTAGACACAATCCAAAATTGAATTTCGTCATATTGCCCATCCATGTTAGACCTTCTTGTTGATAATGTCTTAAAGTGCCATTAAATGATGACGGACAGGGAATATCTTCAAATGAATTAATAGACTGCAATTTGCTGATAATGTCGTTGAAATCTCCTTCGATGATTACATCGTACTCGGTACCGTTTTCTTGTAACTGTATCTTCCCGAGTAAGCCAACTTTCAAAACATCCATGTAGTTGTCAAACTCAGGGATTTCTGATTGTTTAAAATCATCTATTGATTGTTGATCTACTAATATCCATTTTCCGTCCATATTAATTAAGGAGTCTTCTGAATTGATCAAATTTTTAAATTCCTTATCCGAAATCTTTTTTCCTTCGATTGTTGCCTCCCATTTAAAATCAAGCATTGAATGGACATCAAACATCGAAGGTAAACTTTGGAAGGAACCTTCTTGCGTCTTAATACTACTATTTGAACGAATGATTAGTTTAGCTGATAACCGTTGTTTACCATCTCTTCTGAAGACCTCAGGGAGAATGATGTTAAATCCACTTTGTATTAATAGATCTTTTGGGTATTTTAGAAAATCAATGACTTCAGATGAAGTGAGCTGGATTTCATCTTGTAGATTTCCTAACAGAACTCTTTTTATCGGGGTGAATATTTTTGAAGCTGTACCAAGAGCTCTTAAAATTATTTCTAAAAATTCACCTTTTTTTTCTATGATCTTTAAATTTTTTAGTACTTTTTGATTATTTTCTCCCCACAATTCTTCCAAAGGAATGTTTTGTGCTCCATCCTGAAAAGATATGTAAAAAACTAACGGCCAATCACTCTCTGGATTCTCTGGATATTTTAACTCTAGATTAAATACAAAACCATGTTTTAACGTAAATCCCCTAGCAGATTGAGTCCAATTTTTAATCAAAACTGGTAAGATAGTTTCATGGAACGATTGTATAGTGAAATTCGAATCTTTGGTAATCAAGGATTTAAGAAATTTATAATCCCATCCTGGTCTATAATCTGGAGTTTCTTCTTTTTTTAATTCTTTGCTGTAAAATTCACTAAAAGTGCGGAATTTCATTTTATTTAAGGTTGATCGTACAAGATAATCTCCAACCGTGTCTATATAGAAAGTAAATAAATAGGATGGGTGCCATAATCCACTAGTTTTATAACCGCTGTTAAACGGGATGAAATCGCTAGGAATACAAAATGATTTCCAAGAAGCCCTTTTCAATATTGTTTGAAGTCGATCTCTATCGTTTTGAGATTTTAATAATAATTTCCACCTTCCATAGTAGCCCTTATTATTATTATTATTAGGTTCCAAGCTAGGTATGAACTGACCTTTATTCAATAATTCGAAAACAAGTTTCGTTAAAAAAGACCAGGTCCTAATTGAATTGCTATAATGCTCAATTCCTCTAGCTGAATCATCTAGAATCTCCATCTGAAAAAGTAGTTTTACAGCAGGACTAATTGGTATGATTTTTCCAATACATGAAGAAATTTCATGAGAAGCTGCCGAATTCTCTTCCTGAGAATTATGTGTAATTTTTAAGAGGTTAAATGCTAAGTTTATATTGCAGCTAATAAGTTTCTTAACGGGTATTCCCGGAAAGATTTCAGCTATTTGTTTTGAAAGAACATCCTCCGAACTATTTGAGGGAATCCACAAGACAAAAAAGTTGGAGTCGCTAGGCAAATCCGGTCCTTTGGAAGTTAGCTTAAATCCACTTAAGGCTTCATTCCAATAAGAAAAGGGGATAAAAATTAATTCTAGTTTATTACCAAATTTCATGTATCAACTGAGCTCCAAATTGTAATGTAAGTCTTCTTTCTAGTATTTCAAAACATTTTTCTCAAACATTTCTTTATTAATTTCTATTCCCAAACCTGGTTTATCAATTGCTTTGAGTTTTCCTTTCTCACATCTAATAGGTTCCTCAAGCATTTGAAATTCTTCAGGATAGAATGGGAATTCACACCACTCGCATCTGGAAGCCATAATAAAATGAAGGTTCGCTAGTAAAATGTGTCCAAATCCAAAAATGTGAGGAATGCATTGAACTCCTTTCACCTCTGCCATAGCATCAATCTTTTTCAATTGTAAAAATCCGCCACATCGAGTAACATCTGGTTGTATTATGTCAAAGCAATCTCGCGAGAGAATATCTTCAAACCGAAAGATACCCATATCGTTTTCGCCTCCAGCTATTTGTACCGGGGAATTTGCTCTTATCTTTGCTAACCCATTTAAATTATCTGTTGGTATAGGTTCTTCTAGCCACCTAACATCATATTTATCGCATATTTTGGCAAGGCGAAGAGCATCATTAACGGATTGATAGGCAGAATTCGCATCAACCATAATGTCAATATCAGGAAAAACATCTCTAACTTCTTTCAATATTGCTTCGTCTTGATCGATACCCATTCCTATGCGCAATTTTACCGCTTTAAATCCTCCCAATTCAGGGTTCACAACATTTTCAACCGTTTTTACTGCCGGTTTCGGTTTATATCCTCGTAGAATAGAAGCGTAACATTTTACTTCTCTCTTTCGACCGCCTAGTAATTTATAAATCGGTTGGTTAGTTACTTTTCCCATTATATCCCAGCATGCAATCTGTATTGCAGAAGTGGCCTGGGCAATTCCAAAAAGAATTCTATTAGTGTTTTGATATATTTCGTGAAAAATTTCCTCGACCATAAATGGATCTTTATTTAAAACCAGCCTTTTCAGGGCGTCATCGATGAATTGCTTTTGAGCAAGGTTGCTCAGATTCCAATGAGTCAAAGCCCATCCATCAATTCCCTCGTCGGTTTTGAGATTTGTATAAAGGCCACTAGCTTGAAGCCTTGGCATACTTCCAATTTTAACTTTGAAATCCATTTTTAAGACATGTGTCTTAATGTCTGTTATTTTCATAAATATTCACTTCAATTATGATATTATTTATAATACATTTTTTTTAATTAAATTTTAGACAAAGAATTATTTAATAATGGTACTATTACCATAGTAATTACCATAGTATATTTCTGAAAAAATTGCTTGGAAGGGTAAGTTTTTGGCTGATCTATTTGATTCCTCATCGGTAAAAAAACCTTTTGAAGAACTAGCTGTAGTTTACGTGTTATATTTTGACGAAGCTCAAGGGCACATGCCCTTACTTATTTTCCCCGAAGAAAAATACAAAAACGATAAAGCGTTCATGCGTCCCATTAAATATCATCCTATTTGGTTTTTAAGCTTGGATGAATCAGATGCTTTAGATCATATAGACCTTGAATTTAAAGGCTATACTTTCTTTGGTAAGAAATTTTTAACAAAATCTAACCGCGAGAAACGAAGGTCTGGACTCAAAGAGGAAACTCCCGAAACAATAGTGATAGTAGTATCTCTACCAAACAAGATAGAGCTTTTTGGCGACGAGCTTATTAGACTTTTAACCCAAGAAGTAAAAGATAAATATGAAGACAAATTGTTTGAGATTATAGACTCTGAGATTTTAAAGGAAGAAGTAATTAAACCTCCTAACATTAAGAAACGTATAGCTAAAGGGGAATCGATTAAGAAGGATCTTAGAAATTCAATTGAAAAAACCACGAATACTTTTTTTTCTGATGTAATAAGGAATTCTGATACCACTTCAATAAGAATGCAAAAAGCTATAGCATATTTGGCGTTCAAAGGTATAGATGTATCGCATATTGATGGTAAAGATTATAACGGGACCTTCTCAAACATTCAATTATTTGACCCTAACATAAAAGGAGAAGTGAACTTTGTCGATAAAAAACCCTTCATAATCCTTAAAATTAATATTATAGAAGATAGCCAAGAACTAGAGATACTGGTCCAGAATAATTCTCTCAACACAATCAAGGGGTCAGTTGTAAGGATTAATCACCTTAAAGAATATTTTGAGAAAGAATTGATGATTGAAACAATTGATATCTGGGACGCTCAAGAAGAATTGGTATTTATCTCGCCGATAATTCCCTACATAGAAGAATATATCTTCTTTATCATTGACGAGGTAACGAATGAAAAATTATTATCAAAAAGGATTGATTTAAAACTTTTAAAGAAATCATAATTATTAAGGGAATGGTGTATGATAAATGGCTGAAGAGAGATTAAAAGAAGAAGATATAATTATTAGGAATTATAGAACGTCTGATTTTCAAGCAACATTAAAAATATTAAAAGAACTCCAAAGCCAATATAATATTGGATTCGTCGAATCTAAATGGAGAGAAACTTCAGGATTAAGACAATTTAAACCTAACTTGAAACGAATAACTTTAATAGCAGAACTTAAAACAACGGGCCAAGTTGTTTC
>Ga0114922_10001714_pt1 | contig 20738 bp, 20 predicted proteins | sample AartaG_FD_100975 | JGI IMG/M metagenome (GOLD analysis project Ga0114922, IMG submission 100975) | Deep subsurface microbial communities from Aarhus Bay to uncover new lineages of life (NeLLi) - Aarhus_00045 metaG | ecosystem: Environmental > Aquatic > Marine > Oceanic > Sediment | place...
AATGTAGTGTGGTCACCAGGTTATTTTGTATCGACGGTAGGCATTGACGAGGAAAAGATACTGAAATACGTGGAATGGCAAGGTCGCCAGGATTCAGGTCAAACGAAGTTTGAATTTTGATTTTTCAAGTGCCACGGGCTTGCCCGTGGGTATCTACATGTTTGGAATTTTGAATTTCTTTATTTGGGTTTGTTTTTATCCGCCTCCGGCGGATCGGATTTCGAAACTTGTCTGACGACAGTCAAGATTCGAGCTTCGGATTTATCTATTATGCTGCTGAACAAACGCAAATTATTGGCAGACCCAAAGCTCCTCGGCCGATGGGCCGAAAAACGCTGCGAAAAATTCCTCAAAAGAAAAGGCCTCAAAAAACTCGCCCGCAACTTCGCCTGCAAAACCGGTGAACTCGACCTCGTTATGGTTGACACCGATGGCTCGATTGTTTTTGTCGAGGTAAAAGCCAGGGCCGACGAAAGCCTCACACCCGCCGAGTCCGTCATCACGCCCCCAAAGAAAGCAAGACTGGCCAGAACCGCCCGCTACTTTTTAGCAACCCACAACATCGAAGACCGACCCTTTCGCTTCGACATCGTCACCCTAATCCTCGGCCAAACCGCCCCACCGCAAATAAGACACTACAAAAACGCCTTCGTACCTTGATAACTTTCGCAATCCCAGAAAAATACTGCAGTTTTTCGTTGGTTTTCACGATTATAATAGTAGTAATGCAATAACCGTAACAAGGATGCGGACAATAGCCAGAAAGGATTTGACGATTAAGAAAACACTGTTCTCTTTGGTCTTTGTGGCGACATCCGCTCTCATTTTGACCTCATATCTTTTCTTCCGTGAACGCAATTCTGGCCGCGAAACACCCGACATAATCATTAAGGCCCCGTTCGACTTTGCCAGCGACTTCTCCTCTGGGCTTGCCCTTGTACGCATCGGGCGATACGAAAACGAGAAATCATACTACATCGACCACACCGGCAAGGTAGTTATTGCTATTGCTTCTGATTCTCGGACTCCGTTTCGCGTTTTCCCATTCTCCGAGGGTTTGGCGCCAATAATGATTGGGTTTACTGACTGGGCCTACTATAAGGGCGGAAAATGGGGATGCATCGATAAGACCGCCGAGATAGTAATCAAACCCCGGTTCGACTATGCTGATGCATTCTCGGATGGCATGGGCAGGATCCGCGAAGGCCCCCACAGAGGTGGAAAATGGGGCTTCGTTGACAAAACAGGAAAGCTCGTCATCCCGCCCACATTCATCCACGCCGAAAACTTCAAAGAAGGCCTCGCCATTGTCTATGTTGATGGCCTATGGAAGGACGGCTCACTTGCTGGCGGAAAATGGGCCTTCGTTGACAAGACCGGCAGACTGACAAACGTTTTAAAAGTTGACTATCTCGAAAGTTTTTCCGAAGGGCTTGCCAAAATCCGCGTTGGAATGAAGTGGGGCTTCGTCGACAAGACCGGACAAATTGTCATCGAGCCGAAATTTGACGATGCATCGCATTTTTCTGAGGGGCTCGCATGGGTTAAGGTCGGCGTCGAGAGAGTGAAAGGGCTTCCAAGAGGTGGCAAATACGGTTATATCGACAAGACTGGCAGCGTTGTCATTGAACCTATATATGATCAAGTAAGCAGTTTTTCCGAAGGACTTGCTGTCGTATTGATAGGCAGTTCAAGAAAAGGTGATTACTGTAACTACATCGATAGATCAGGAAAGGTCGTTATCAAAACCAAATACAATCTCGCTGGCGACTTCTCGGAAGGCCTCGCCTGCGTCGCTATCGGCGTCCTCCACGAACCCAGCAAGCCCCTCGACACCACCTGGGGCTATATTGACAAGACCGGCAAAACCGTCATTCAGCCACAGTTCGTCGATTTGGTCGGCGATTTTCATAACGGCTTGGCATGGGTCGACGTCTCTCCTAACAGGTGCAGGTACAACTATATTGACACGACAGGAAAGTTCATCTTCACTCCTGCTAGCAACGACTTGGCTCCGAGGCTTGTCGCTGACCTTGGCCGCGGTAGAACCGATGCAACTAATTGACACCCATTGCCATTTGACCTTTGACGATTTGGCCGGCGACATAGAAGGTGTTATCGAGCGAAGCCGTCGGGCGGGCGTCACCACCTGGCTCACCGTCGGCACCGACCCCAGCGAAAACCAAAAAGCCGTCGAACTCACAAACAAATTCGAAAATCTCTATGCCGCCGTAGGAATCCACCCCCACGATGCCAAAGATGTGACGGCCGACACAATAATCCAATTAAAAGAGCTTGCCCAAAACGTTAAGGTCGTCGCCATCGGCGAGACCGGCTTGGACTATTATTACGACAACTCACCCCGCCAGGACCAAAGACGAGTCTTCGCCCAGCAGCTAAGAATCGCCGCCGAATTAAATCTGCCCGTCATCATTCACTCCAGAAAGGCCTTCGATGAAACCATCGAAATCCTGGACCAGCACGGCCAGGATGTCAGAAAAGTCGTCTTTCATTGCTTCTCCGGCTCAGCCGAACAGGCAAAAATCATTTTAAGCAAAGGCTATCATATTTCCTTCACCGGCGTCGTAACCTTCAAGAATGCCAATAAGACCCGCGAGGCCGCAAAGGCGGTTCCCTTGGAGCGCCTGATGCTTGAAACCGATTGTCCTTATATGTCACCTGAACCGATGAGAAAGCAAAAGATAAACGAGCCGGCCTTACTCATTCACACCGCCAAATTCCTCGCCGACTTAAAAGCCATGGATTTGGAAGATTTCGTACAAAAGATAACCGCCACGAGTCGCGCCTTCTTCAACCTCACCTAATCCCCTTGCCCCGCACCAAACCTGTCCTGCCTGCCCCATTGCTTAGAGTGTCGTCTACTCTAATGGGGTCATTACCCACCTATTTTTATTTTGGCCTATAAGTCTCAAAAATCCTCTCTTTTCGAGGCCCGCCTTCAGCCGTGTTCGGTTTACAGGAGAAGTAGCAGCCGGCTAAGGTTATCGAGCTATACGCCTTCGGGTTCGGAAAATACATCGCCATCGCATCAATCTTCTTCGGCTGGTAACGCGGGTCATCGTCGATGTAAACATGCGTGACATCATTGAGCGTGACGCTAAACAGCAATGTCGTCGGACTTGTGCGTTTGACCCGCAGAATCAACGGTGTATATACGCCGAGCGGCAAACCGAAACCGCTTATGTCACGCGACCTTCCATAAGGCCCTGCCTTTTGAACCAGAGATTCGCACACACCTTCTTCAAAGGCCTTTGTGCGTTTCATAATTTTACCTGGAATCGCGTCACTGTGTTTCCTTCTTGTCCCCACCGGAAGATGCGGGCAAACCCGGGCGCAATAACCCAGATAGCCGCACCAGACTTTATTTCTGTATCCCGTGTTATCTTTCTTGATATGTCCCTTTCCGTTCGAATCGAAGAACCCTATCCGAATGTCCCCTGTCCCCGAAAGCAGTGTCGGGTCGGTCGAGGGTTTTCCGGTCTTGACCCCTTCGGTCTTGAATAAATACACCACTTCCGCAACATCATTAACATCACTGACGTCCATTGCCGGCAGCCGAACTGTTACCTGGTCCGGCGAGTGGGGCCTCAACCATACAAGCTGGTGGTCCTCGTTTATAATCAGCCCGTTCGGGTCCTCCGAGTGATACCACGTCAGCCCGTCAAAACGAACCGCTGCCAAAGCCGGCGATACAAAAAAGCACAAACATACAACCAAAACCATTGATACCACCTTGACTGTCTTCATAACTCTACTCCTGATTTAACAACAAGCTAAACAACACTTTTGCCGACCCATACCAACTATTCATCACACGGGCGGCACGCATTAGTGCACAAGAGTATATCACGATATGTATATGACGCAAACCGGCGATGTTGACACCTTACAACGCGCTCGTTACACTGCTCGCTGAATCACGCGCTTATGTCTTTAGGATCTTTGTGATTATCTATTTCGGCGACAATTATGAAGATTGTTATCGCAATGGACTCATTCAAAAACACTACCCCCGCCACTGAGGCGTGCGAAATTGTAGCAGATATCATTGCCCAACACATACCTGACGCACAGCTTTCGATAAAACCAATGGCGGATGGCGGCGAAGGTACAGCAGAAGCGATGCTCAAGTCAGCCTCCGGCCAATGGGTGCCGGTGACAGTGACAGGCCCGTTGCCTGATATGCAGGTGCAGGCCGGCTTCGCCTGGTTCGAGAACACCAGCACGACTTTGGTCGAAATGGCCTACGCCAGCGGGCTTCAACTGCTCTCGCCCGACCAGTACAACCCAATGAAAACAACCACTTATGGCACCGGCTGGCTTATAAAGGCTGCGCTGGAATATAAGCCCTCGAAAATTCTATTAGCGGTGGGCGGCAGTGCCACCGTCGACGGCGGCATCGGCGCTGCAACAGCGCTCGGCTGGAAATTCCTCGACCAAGAAGGCAACCAAGTGACGCACAGTGGCCAAGGCCTGATACAAATCGCCAAAATCATCAAGCCGCCAGAGCCGATTTCGGCCACCGTTGAAGTTCTTTGCGACGTCACAAACCCTCTTTGCGGCGATGAAGGCGCTGCCAGAATCTATGCCCCACAGAAAGGTACAACGCCCGAAATGGTTGACAAACTTGAAAAAGGTCTTGAACATCTCGCTGAACTCGCGAAAAACCAGCTTAGCAAAAACATCGATGTCCCCGGAGCAGGAGCCGCAGGAGGATTGGCCGCCGGCGCGATTGCATTTATGAACGCGACACTAACGTCCGGCGTGAAGACCATAATAAGTTTCTGCAATCTCGAAGCCGAACTTGCCGACGCCGACTGGATTATCACCGGCGAAGGCTGTTTCGACCGCCAAAGTCTTTACGGCAAGGTCGTCGCCGGCATTGCCGAAATTACCGCCAAATCCAACACCGCCGTAGCCGTCATAGCCGGCCAGGTCGATTTGCCCGAAACCGAGTATCAAAAAATAGGGATTCGCACAGCTATCGCCTGCAAACCAAAAGATATGTCCCTTGACGAAGCGCTTAAAAACAGCCGTGCTCTTTTACGCTCCGCCGCAAAAAAGTTTGTAAAACAGAACCTTACCTGACAGGAACCACTTGCTTTCACTCCTGACTCAATTACGGGCCAAGCGTTTGACACGATTTTAAGATAGATAGCGCGGGCCGTGCCAACCACCGGTCGTCCAAACGAGATACGATTCACGAGATACGAAAAATACGGGTCACGAGCGACGAGCGACGGATTTTTCCTTGCCTTTACCGACAATCCCGACCATAATAACACCCGCATAAGCGGAATCGACTATTAGCCAATGTAGGGTGGGGTTTACCCCACCTTCTCGCTGTCAAGCCTGCGTCCCTTGACAAAACGATAAGATTGTAGGCTGGGCTGTGCCCACCATTTCGCTAAACAAGAAAGGAGAGTGAATGAGTCCCGAAGAAAAGAAGAAATCGCAGCGCTACTTCTCGCTGCAGCCGAGTGAAAAGGCTGTGTTCAAATGTGCATCGCAAATCTTCGCTGCATACATTTGTTCAGGGAAGGTGACCGAAGAGAACAAAAAGGACTATTACAAAATTGCAATAAAAGATGCGATAAGAATCGGCCAAATAGTGGAAAAGAGCATTGAAAGCGACGATGAGCTGCCCGCGGCCAAAGGAACCAGTGGTTGAGAGACGACCTGACCAGTCACTCAAGCGGACGCAGGTATTAAAAAGCTTTGGCAGGAAAGGCACATTCCACTTTAAGTAGGCGCTATAACTAATCTACCCCTGCCGAAAGCAAGATGTGGTAAGGTCTGAAGACCTGCGAACGCTGGAGTTTCATCGGGCCGCGAACAGCAGTCTTATCTCGTCGTGGGAAAGAGCACGGTCGTAGATACGCACGTCGTCGATGCAGCCCTCGAAGCCCTTTCCTATTGCGACATCCATACCACTGGGCGTATTGATCGGCCATAGGGGCAAAAGCCCGATGTCGTGGATAATGGCCACCTCGCCGTCCTTATAGAGCGTGACATCATCATGCAGATTCGGAAGTTCCGCCTTATGCACCACCGCCGCCACGTGGTGCCACTTGTCGTCACTGACCTTGTCCTTCATATAAAAGTAGCCGCCCTTGGGCGTGACGCCCACGCGTCCACGTCCCGGTATAAAGCCGAAGATAAACATTTGGCCGCCTTCATCCAGGCCCCAGTCCAATATATGGCCGTTGTCACTCTTTGTTTTGACCCACGCCGCCACCGTCCGCGGCTCTGTCCCCGTAATTCCCTTGTATCCGGTTATCTCTACGTAATCAGCCTTGCCGATATTCAGCGCTTTACCTATCTGCCCCTCCACCGGACCATTATCAATAGAGAGACTCTGCTTAAGTGCCCCGTCCCGGCTGTGCCCCGAAGAATCCGCAGCCCTGATGCCCGTAACCTCATCGAGCTTCCACCAGCCCACAAGACCCCGGCTGATATCAGGCTCCTGAGGCTTCTCTGTGTCTGCGGGCTTGGCAAAATCCTCTGTTGCCTTTTTCTCCGGCCCTTCACCTGCCGGCTCAACCGCCTTCTTCTTGCAGCCGGCAAGAAACAGTCCCATTTGAACGACCAGAACCACCGTCAATAAACGCTTCATAGCAAACCTCCTTAAATTTACGTCCCTGAACTCGTATCTCGAAAGTTTACCAAATCTCCCACGCCAATGCAATGCTAACAATTGCGTTTTTTTGCATAGAACGTGCATTGCTTGCTCCCGCCATTCGCGATGCAGGCGAACACCGTAGTGTGTGATAAATGGTTTTTTAGCTGAGCCGGCTTCACAAAAGCTCGGAATAAGAGTTCGCAACGGCAACTCCTAAACGGCCTCTGCCCGGAACACTCAGCCAAAATCCTGTCTTGAACAACAGCAATTTGCCGTTAAACCATTTTACTTGCCGAAAAGAAACAATATCAGCCAGCCGAATCGTCAAACGCTCGCCAACAAGCGGGCACAGAACTATTTCATCATCTTTGAAAAATGATATCCCTGGCGATTGAATTAGACCATTTACAATGAGGCTCTGTATGCCCTCTTCCCCCTCGGCGCTGATGAAGAGCCGAAGCCTTTCAACCTTCATTCCCACTATGCCGTAGACAATCCCGCAGACAAGCCCGACGCCAACAAAAAACAAAGCCACAAGTGACTTCCTCCCGAATATCGGATAAAGGACACAAATCAGTACAACCGAGGCCAAAACCATCAAACCGACAAAGACCCTCAAAGCCTCTCGCTCCCACAACCACTTCTCCCGGATACTTCTCTCATTCTCTACATTCATTGAGACCTGCCCCTTACGCCAATTTCAATCCTTATCCAAACTCTTAAGAGGCTCTAACAAAACCCAGTTTGTCATTTCGAGCGAAGCCGAGAAATCTATTAGAATGGCTCCGCGAAGCGGCTCCTTGTATTCGAGTCGGGTTTTGTTAGAGTGCCTAAACATCGCACAGTAACTTCACCCAACCGCAATTCAATTATTTCGGCGCATCAAAACATACGGACCAGGACCAGGTGCCACGCCGACCACAAAATCGGCAGCAAGAGCACCATTAGCACAATAATCAAAGCGTAGCATATCGAGACCTTTTTTGCCGTTTCTTGCTCGGCATCGCGTATTTCCGAAAGCAGCTGGCTGATTCTCTCATCATTTTCCATTTTTGTCACCTCATAATCATCACCAAAGACCTTCGTGTAATTGCGAAAAACGTACCGTATTTGCCCAAAAAAGTCAATGAGGCGGACATTGCCGAACCGGCCGGCGCCGATACCGTCCCAAAATCAATCAAATCCGCAGGTATCTGCGCAAAAAAATCAAAAAACTCAAAAATTTTTTATCTGCTCTCCTCACAGCAGCTTACAGCTCCCTGATAGCCCAAAAACACCCTGATTTTCAGCGCAAATGCGCAGGTTCAGCCAATTATGGAGGAGCAAAAAATGTAGGAGTCAAAATCTAAATAAAATCACAACTCATCAATTAACCAATTAACCAACTCCGGGGGGCAATTATCAAAGTCGTTCTCAACATTCCTGATTTCCTGGCAAAGCCGATGCTTTCGATAGTGCTTTTATACCGCCGCCTCCGCTTCGGATATCCTTTCCGCAGAATACCTTTAACCCAGGGCAAATACGCCATCGTCGACCCGCAGGATTATGACCGTTTAACCAAATACAAATGGCACGTCCACAAAGCCCCACACACCTTTTACGCCGTCCGCTCTCTCACAAATGGAAAAAAGCAGCCCCGAAAGAACGCTCAAATGCACAATCTCATCATCAAAATTCCCACCGCAATGTTCATCGACCACATCAACCACAACGGCCTCGACAATCGAAGGGCAAACCTACGTCCCGCTACCCGCACACAGAACATCTGGCACAGAAAAAAATTCAACATACCTTCACGTTCCAGATACAAGGGCGTCGACTGGCTCAAATCCCAAAAAAGATGGAGGGCACGAATCCGCGTAAACCACAAAAGAATATATCTCGGCAGTTTTGCTGACGAGATATCTGCTGCCCAAGCGTATGATGATGCCGCCAAGAGATATCACGGTGAATTTGCGGTTCTGAACTTTGATTCGTGACCCCACGCTCAAAGCAGGGAGCTCGCCCGCCGCAGGCGGGCCTGTCCGCCACGCTGAAGGTCCGCCACAGGCAGAGCGGAACCAGGCTGCACGCAAATATCACGGTGATTTTGCGCTCTTAAACTTCAAAAAATGAAAATATTTAGCACAACGTTTCACGTGGGGTTTTCCGTGATGTTTAGCCACCGGCTGCGCCGATCTTGAGCAAGGCCGGAAGGTTCAGTTCGACACCGGACAGGGCAAAAAAGGACCCTCTGCGACCAACGTAATCCCTGCTTAATCCAAAGCAACACGTTGACGAAACCAAGGGGCTCCGCCTTCAAACAGAGCCCCTCTTATTTTCACACTTACCCACAAATCTTTCAGCAGTACTGCTCGTTAGTACCGACCTCCGCCACCTCCGCCACGGCCACCACCGAAACCTCCGCGGCCGCCACCTCCGCCACGGCCGCCACCGAAACCTCCGCGCCCGCCACCACCGCCACGGCCGCCACCACGACCACCGCCACGGTCGACCTTCGGCCGCGCCTCATTCACATTCAAAGCTCGTCCCATCAAGTCCTTGCCGTTCATTTCTTCGATAGCTTTTGCTGCTTCATCTTTAGACGGCATTTCTACGAATCCGAATCCTCTTGATTCGCCGCTGAACTTGTCCATTATTAGACGAACCTCTGCAACCTGTCCAAATTCTGCAAAAGCCTGACGAACTTCATCCTCGGTTGCCTTATGCGGCAAATTTCCTACATAGATATTCATTGTGTTTATTCCCTTTCTTTTAAGAAAACTCTTGCCGGTACTACCGCCGTTCAATAGTTACCTGCTGTTATATTATTACATCCCCTCGAAAGTGTCAACCATTAATTCTCATTAATTTTAAATACCGCCACGAAGCTTGCCCCTACCTGATTGGGGGGCGACCTAAACCACAATAATCAATATTGGAGCGAAGCGAAAATCCGCCGTTCGGCAGGCGGAATCAGTCATCAATTATCAATTGAAACGCCCCCCTTGCCCCGTTAGAGGCCTTCTCTCCGCTCTCTAATGGGCTTGCTTGCCACTAATGGGCCCCCGTACACTTCAACATTCGACATTCCTTGTTGGGCATTCGATATTCATTCCCACCCTCACCCCCTGCCCCGTTAGAGGCCTTCTCTCCGTTCTCTAATGGGGTTGCCCTCGCACAACATCGCCCGCTCCAAGTTGCCAAACGGATTGAAGCATAACGGTTGAGCTCAGCGGCTGGCGTTTACGCCAGTCCGCTGGAGCGTTTGGTTAGGCATCCTTTTCCATTTCAGTGCACAGTTTCTACGAAGGCGCTCCACCTTCTCGTTGTTGGCGTCGGGAGCTCCATCACCAACGCTCCGCTCTTCCGATGACCATACGCGCTTGAAGCGGTCCCTGGCACTGACGTACGTCCGGACATACCCATGATGCCCCCCACAGGCCTCGTAGACAGTCAGCGTATTACGCTTGGGATTAGTAATCCTGTCCCGGGATGCATCGAAATTACCGATGTACCGGTATCCTCCGCGAACCCGCTTGAAAGCCAATATCACGTGTACGCGTCCTGGCACGTCCGCATGCACAAACAACTCCCGTGTTCCGTCACCGTCGATGTCGGCCTCGGCACTGCACAGCCCGCCGTCCTTGCCAATGGATGCCGCCTCTCTAATCTCGACACGGGACCACTCGTAAGGTTCATCAATAGTGTGCAACCAGGAACGATTGCTCTTCAATACGTATGGGTCCACTGGCGGCATTATACCACACCCACAGGTGAGAGCCAGGATAGCTATAACGATTACGTACCTTCTCATATCCATGTCGTGTCTAACAATGATTATACAGTTTTATACGCCTCTGGCGGACTGTACAAAACGGGTCAATGCCCATCGCCGCAGGCTATCCCGCGGACTAAATACTAACGACTTTCAACTAAAGACTATACGTTCCCGTTGCTTCTTCAATATTTACCCTGAGCCAGTCGAAGGACTCGCCTGTCCTCCGTAGCAATTCCTTACGAAGGAGGATACAATCTCTTGCGTTTTAACGAATTACGTTCTTTTGCCTTCTTGAAAAATTATAGTTTACAGGTCTTGATGAAAGCTAATTATGGTTCTATAATGATGTTGCCTCCACCATCAATCAAAGATGCGCCGCCGCACTTAGGTCCTTTTAAACCGCCTTCGATGTTGCAGTAACCCGTCATGAACGTATTATTTTCATTACTGTATATTTCACCACCCTTATCTTTGGCATTGTTGGCCCTTAGGGTGCAGCCAGCCAAAATCGCACGGCCTTTTTTATCATTGTATATCCCGCCGCCGCGTTGCGCTGAATTTGCTGTTAAAGTGCAAGTTGTCATTCTTGCTCTGCAATTTAAGTACAGTCCGCCACCGTCATTTGCTTTGTTATCCGTTATGAGGCAGTTGGTAAGCGTCAGAAGGTTCCAAAAACAGCAACTGTAAACAGCGCCGCCGCTGTCAGCGGCTGAGTTTTGTTTGAATACGCAATTAACTAACGTGGGATTGCTAAGGTAATTGTATATCCCACCACCATTTTTGTCTGCTTTCTCATCTCCATTTGCGTTACCGCCGGTAATGGTGAACCCATCGATCAAAGCAGCCTCCCAGGTGTCTTTGAGCATAATAACGTGATAACTATTATCAGAACTATCACCTTCAATTCCAATATCACCACTAAGAGTTGTTACATTCTTAATCGGGTCTCGCTGGTCCAACTGCATCTCGTTTCCAGTAAATCCACCATATATTCGTATGCCTTTATCAAGTCTAAAAGTAGTCTGGCGTCTTCCCGTACCCTTGTCGGGCTTATATGTTCCAGCAGCTACCCAGATTTCGTTGACCATACCGGGACGTACAATCTTATCCAACACGTCCTGTAAATCCCGATAGGCGGTCTTCCAGCTAAGTCCATCACCACCAGGTGCTGCCCTGCAATTAACAAATCGTCGCCGTGAACGCGGCTCAGATGGAAAGATAGACACCGATGGGTCTCCATAAAGGTTGAATACGTTTAATGAATTCCAACCGACTCCATGCTGCCAAAGCTTAGTCTCATACAAGGCTTCACCAGCGCTCATACCTTCAACAAGCCTTGAAACAAAATCACGTCCCATCCACGACATTTTACCTGCCCCCCTTGTTGCTGCAAGAGTACAAATTGCTCCATGTTTTAACAACGAATAAGCCAGATTGTCGTTACGTTCCACAATAGCATTACCGCAACCAAGTCCTACTACAAAAACTGGATAATTATCATTTAGGTATGGTACATGTAAGGTATCCATAACATCATAAGCACTATCAGCTTCGCCGTGTGTCCACCACAACACCAGTCCGAATTTATCATGTTTCCATACATTTGTTACTTTCTCTATTGTACAGGGTTTAGTTTCCACTGATGGATTAATTCCCCATTCATGGTCATGTATAATGTGGTAATTCCATCCCGCAGGCATAAGAAATCGCTTGATTATCTCCTTAGTGTAGTCACCGGATTTCTTATCCGGCATGACAAAAAGAGCTTTTTTCCGCCATTGTATCTTATCTGTTTTCTGCAGTTCGTATTGGATAGTTTTTCTGAGAATGGTATCGAGATCCTTTATCGAGGCATAGACGGGAATTCGACCGACCAGCACCTCATAAAATATGTCCACACCTCCTGGCCCACAATCCTCCGGTTTCATACCACACTGTCCGTCACCATTCCAGTCCCAATTGCCGGTTAAGTCCGCATAGTAATAGTCTGAAGGAACGCCTTTGCTCCATGACGACGTCCAGACCATCTTCATCGGAATTTTTCCACTGACCGGGTGAGCGTCTCCTATCAGCAGGACATACTGAATGTTGTCTTCAAGATAGTGTTTTTGCAGCCAACCTCGGATGTTTTTCGCTGCTCTATCACCTCCTCCACCACCGAAGTCCCTTTCGGTGACAACCCTAACATTAAAACCCCGTGTTTTTTTGTGTCTGACAAATCTGGGCAATTGACGAGAAGCTGCTTTAATTGCTGATGTAGTGACAATGACATAAGCTTTTTTCCGCTCTTGTTCTATGGTTTGGCGTTTTACTATTTTAAGTGGATTATAACCACTATGTTTTTGCCGGTTATCCATTCGTGGCTCTGGGAATTTCCATTTCGTTAAGTCTACTTTAATAACGGGACTTTTCCTTGAACCAGAGCGAGTGCGAGAACGGGTACCTGAACGACTTCGTGTCCTTTCTCTGCCAGCCGCAGCACCTATAACCACCAAAAAAAATAATACAATCATCAACTTTAAAGTTTTCTGCTTTTTGTTTTGTGCGTCCATGTCTGCCTTGCTCAATTTCTTTACAAAAATCTGTGAAATTCATCCTTCGTAGCTTGCCCCCAAGGGGCTTGCCCCTGCGGGGCCTTGGCGGCCATAAGGGGCAATTCTACTGCGGAGAATGGACCTGTGGCTAATAAATTCTTGATCTATTTGTGTTTTTTGTGCCTCTTCGTGGCTATTTTTGATTTTTTCTCTGTGTCCTCGGTGGCCAATACACCCAAAAAAACAAGGGCATAAGCCAAGCCTTATGCCCCTTCTCAATACCCTACTCCCTAACGAGTATTAACTAATCACTATAGACTAAATACTATTCACTATCTAAACCTTTTTGTGGTCTAAAAACCCTTCGAGCTTTCGCGAACGCACCGGGTGCTGGAGTTTTCTAATGGCCTTTGCCTCGACCTGTCTGACCCGTTCGCGGGTGACCTTGAAGATTCTGCCCACCTCTTCGAGCGTGTAGGTATAGCCGTCCCCGATGCCGTATCGCAGCTTGATAATCTCACGTTCGCGGTAAGAGAGCGTTTTCAGAACTATATCAATACTTTCTTTGAGCATCTCCTGCGAAGCCGACAGCACCGGCGAATCGACATCCCCATCTTCGATAAAGTCGCCGAAGTAGCTGTCCTCGCTTTCACCGATAGGCCTGTCAAGGCTGATAGGGTGCTTGGAAATCTTCAGCACTCTGCGGGCCTCTACGAGCCCCATTTTGGCTTCCTCTGCGATTTCCTCAATGCCCGGCTCTCTGCCGAGCTTTTGATGCAGAGTTCTGCTGGCGTTTCGCAGTCTGCTCATTGTCTCTATCATATGCACGGGGATGCGAATCGTCCGCGCGTGGTCCGCAATCGCGCGGGTAATTGCCTGGCGAATCCACCAGGTCGCGTACGTGCTGAATTTATAGCCTCTGCGGTATTCATATTTATCGACCGCTCTCATTAGGCCGCTGTTTCCTTCCTGGATTATATCCAGAAAGCTCAGGCCGCGGTTGCGATATTTCTTCGCGATTGAAACCACTAACCTGAGGTTTGCGCTTGAGAGCGCCCGCTTGGCGTCCTCGTACTGACCAAAGAGCCTGTCGATGATGCGCAGTCTCTTATCAAGCTGCTTCGGTGTCTCAACAACCAAATCCTGAAGGCCCTGTACTTCCTGCTTCATTGTTCCAATATCATCAGCGGTATAATCCCCACGGGGTCCGTGGGCGATAGTCTTTTCCAACTGGTGCATCTTTTGACTGATACCGTGAAGCTTACTTTTCATTGGCAGGATTCTGCTGGTTCGCAGGCTAAGCTCTTCGAGCAGCGTTGCGATTTTGCCTCTGTTTCTATGCAGTTGCTTTAACAACTGTTTACTGCCGGTGCTGTTTTCGGCCTCAAGAAATTTCTTAAACAAATTTTGGTTGTTCTTCAGAAGTTTGTTTACCGTTTCAACGTTGTTCGGCAGCCGCTTCCTTATCACCGACCTTACCAGGTTCTCAGCGGTGCTGATTTTCATTGTTCTATCGAATGACAGAGTGCCGTCGTGCACCTGCTGAAGTATACTCACGGCGTTCCTGCCGCAATAATCACATTCCAGCATCTTCCTTCTAAAAGCCATACGAGCCAGTTCTATTTTTCGTGCAAGGCGAATCTCATCTTCTCTTATCAGCAGCGGAATCTCACCCATTTGGGTCAGGTACATCCGTATAGGATCATCCACACGTGGGGCGACTACCTCTCCGACGAGTTCTTTTTCAAGCAGCTCATCTTCTTTGAGCTGCTCTTTAGCAGTGGGTTTTTCTTGCTCGAAAGGTTCTTCGGCTGATTCAAACTGCTCTTGTTCTGCCTGGACCTGCTTTTCGACATCAGCTTCATCAAGCAAGGTAATTCCCATTTCATCGAGCGTCATCAACAAGCTGTCCAGGCGAGAGGGAGTTACGGCCTCCTCGGGGAGCTCCTCGTTCATCTCTTCGTATGTGAGATAGCCTTTTTTCTTGCCCTTTTCAATGAGTGCTCTTATCTGACCTTCAGCGAGTTTGATTCTGTAGTTCGTTGGGGAGCCGCCACTAACGGCGGTTTTGTCCTGGGTATTTGGTTTGTCTGTTTTTTCTGCCTTTTTTGCCACGATTGGCACCTCTAAACAATTGATTATCGATTAATGGTCACTGGTTATTGCTCACGTAACTGTTATCTATCAAACCATACCTACGTTATGTGGGTTTTGTTTTACAGTATTCTCGGCGAGATGCTGGAGTAACTGAGTTTTGTCTTCTATCGCTTTGATTTCGGTCTTTCTTTTCTGGGCCTGATATCTCTGTACTGCATCCAGGGCCCCGGTAAGGCGGGACTGAAAGTTGGCTTTTTCCTGGCCGGCCTGGGCTAATTCGACGATGGCGCTGCCCGCCTGCGGCGATTCAGCTTTAGCTAAAACGGCTTTAAGAGAAGCTCCGGGTTCTGCACTTAATGTTTCAAACAGTATAGCTGCTATCTGCTTCAACATCGGCACGTCAAAAGTTTCTGCTGTAATTTGCTCTTTCGCCATCTCGAATAGTTCAGGCTTGTTCAGCAGGACTTCGAGTATCTCGCGCTGGGCCGCGGCAAATAAGCCCTGGCCGAAATCTACAGGTTGTACTCCTTGGGTTTTCGAGCCCGTCGTATCGGGGTATGTTGCGGCTTTGGCGACCCTTGCGATTCTTTTGCGCAGCTCGGCGTTTATCTCTTTACTGCCGAGACCGATAATTTTTGACAACTGATTAACGATTAAACCTCTGTCTATGGGGGCGAGCTTTCCCGCCCATAAGCCGGTAGCTATGGTTTGCAGGAACTCTTCGATAGCCGCTTTCTTATCTACGAGAGCGCCGTCGGTGCTGAAACTTTCCGTCAATCTGTTCCATTTGAACTCGAAGACGTCGACGGCATTGGCCAGTAACTGTTCGAATCGCTTTTTGCCTGCGCTTAACAGGAAATCACAGGGGTCTTTGCCTTCCGGCACTGACGCAAGTTTGATATCTATGCGCTGGGCGATGCAAATTTCGAGTGCCCTGTTTGCAGCTTCGAGGCCGGCGGCGTCACTATCGAATATCAGGACAATTTGTTTTGCGTATCGGCGCAGGATGCGTGCCTGGCCGGCGGTGAAACTTGTACCCAAGGATGCAACGACGTTCGCGACGCCTTTGCTGTGGGCCATTATGACATCGGTATAGCCTTCGACGACGATGGCTGTGCCCGTCGAGACAATCTGGTGCCTGGCGTGCTCGAGGCCGTACAGTGAATTGCTTTTGTCGAACAATGGTGTTGTCGGCGAGTTTATGTACTTGGCGCCTTCATTGGTCAGGGTCCGTCCGCCGAAGGCGATTACTCTGCCGGTCGCATCTGTTATGGGGAACATCAGGCGATTTACAAATTTGTCGCGAAGGCTGCTGCTTTCCTGACCTGCGACCAGGCCTGCCTGCTGGAGCAGTTTTTCCGGAATGGCTTTGCCTTTTGCCGCTTTGATTAAATCATCTCCGGAGGTGAGGGCCAGGCCGAGCTGCCATTTTTTGGTGCTTTCGGAATCTATTTTTCTTTCTGCCAGATAGTCACGGGTTGATTTGCCTTTTTGCTTATCGTGGAGATTCTTCTGGAAAAGTTTAGCGGCCCAGGCATTGGCCTTGGCCAACCTGTTTGGGTCGACGTCCGGCTGTCGGCTTTTATCCTTTTGAGTTTTAACAGGCTGAATCTTTATGCCGGCGCGCTCGGCCAATCTTTGTATGGCTTGGGGGAAAGTCAGATTTTCGCGCATTTGAACAAACTTGAGGACGTCGCCGCCGGCGCCGCAGGCGAAACATTTGAAGATTTGCTTGGCGGCATTGACGTACAGACTGGCCCGATGGTCGTCGTGGAAGGGACATAGGCCGACCATCTCTTTGCCTTTCCTGGCCAGGCTTATATGCTCGCCTACCACGTCGACGATATCGTTTGCCTGCTGGACCTGATTGACTATTGCCTGGTCAAACACCCCGTACATAGGACAGCCGTAAATCCTTTCTACTCAGCACACAGCGCTTACTTGTTTTCCTCCGTAAACCTACGTCAAGCATCCGCATAAGGCAAGACCCCTCCCTAACCTCGAAGGGTGGTCATATATATATAGCCGGGAATAGACAAAAAGTCAAATCGGGCCCTCAAAACCCCGCTTGTTATACTGATAAAGCGGTTTTGCTACATTTTGGACACTTGGCTGAATAAGACAATTTAGCCGGGACTCGTCGCTCGTGGCTCGTGATTGGTGAGTGGTTAAATGGTGAGTGGATGAAAAGATTATGCTCGATACTCGATGCTCGATTTTGGGTTGCGGTCGCTTCGCGAGGGTTTTTGAATAGATATAAGCCTTGAGGATATGCAGAACGGGGTTGCGGGGGGGGGCATGATAACTGATATTACCTTGGCTAAAAGTATAGGCGGTTTCAAAGCCCACCTAATGTTCTTTGGGCCTACTTTGTCCGGTCTGACAACCTGTTTTTCCGGCTTGTCTATAGACTATCCCTTATATAAACCGCAAGTGGTCCCAGATGCTGATTTACAAGAGCAAAGCCTACCCCTACAGGGGACTTGTCTCGGCTACACTCAAACCAGATTAGAAAGCTTAACTTTCTTGAAGGCAGCTCTGGCCCCCGCAACGACCTTATCGTAAGCCCGTTCAGCACCGGCGGCAAATTTGTCTTTAGGTGCATTCTCCTTCAGGGCCACTGATACGTTCATCGGTCCTTCAATAGCCTCGATAACGTCGAGCATGGTGATTTTTAACAGCGGCCTCGCCAAAGAGAAACCGCCACGGGGACCTCTCTTGCTTCGCAGTATTTGGGCCTTCGTTAATTGGTTCATTATCTTGAGCAGGTACTCCAGTGGAATATTATATGCCTTGGCTACGTCCTGAGATAAGACAAGATTCTTGCCCTTATGTTGGCCAATATAGCCAACTGCCAGAAGTGCATATTTGGTGGATGAACTTGTTCTCATTGCTAAGCTCCTTAATTAATGAAACTGAAATCACCATTTGGTTCAGACAATAGCAATTTGTACTCTATTAACTTATGTACAGTTTGTCAACTCGCAAATACAGCCCGCTCACACGCCGACCAGCAGCATGAAGATAACCGCCACCCACCAGCCTATCTTGTGCAGTATCTCGCGTTGGCGGTAAGTCATCTCAACTCCTCATGCACAGTTTTGCCTTCTCCACCACCCACATATACTCCTTAACCCTAATCTACCCCCACTTTCTTGACTTCCCAGCCTGCATCCGCTATTACTCTACCACCATCATATTGACTATTTTGGAGTATTACAAAGAACCAATGCTGAAATCCAACATTATTACTATTGACGGACTGGGCCCCGTCCTCTTCACTACTTCCCTACGAGCCAAATATCTTTCCATAACCATCAAACCTGACCAGACTGTCAAAGTAACCATCCCCAAAAGAGTATCTCTCACTACCGCCAAGAAATTCCTACAATCTAAAATCCCTTGGGCGAAGAAGCATCTCAACAGACTACAAAAACTACAGCAAAACTATGCCCAGACTCCTTTACCACCTATCAATAAGAGTAAAGCCAAAACTGCCCTGACTACAAGACTAAATTACTTAGCCCAAAAATATGGCTTCAAATACAATAAGATATTTATAAGAAATCAGAAGACAAAATGGGGAACTTGCTCAAGTAAAAACAACATTAGTCTGAATATGGATTTGGTAAGACTGCCTAAAGAACTACAGGACTATGTTATCTTACATGAACTTGTTCATACTAAGCATAAGAACCATAGCAAGAAATTTTGGGCACAGATGGATAAATTTGTGGGAGATGCAAAGAGGTTGAGGAAGAGGATGAGGGAGTATAGACTGGGAGTTGGATAAGGCTTCGGGAACAGAACGGCTGGGCAAGATATATGATTGACTTTGGAGTTACAGAACGAAAAGTAGTAGAGCTTGAACAGCGGATGAAGAAGTGCAAATTGTTTGAGAAAGATCTTGAGGAGAAGTTCATCCGAAGTAGTGGGCCAGGGGGTCAGAAAGTAAACAAGAGTTCCACTTGTGTTCATCTCACACATGTGCCGACTAAGCTGGTGGTAAAAATGCAAAAGAGCCGTACCCAAGGACTAAACCGTTATTACGCCAGGAAACGACTGTGTGAAATGCTGGAGAAAGAGCTACTTGGAAAGGAAAGCCCTGAAGCAAAAAAGCTAAACAAGATTCGTAAGCAGAAAGACAGAAGAAGACGTAGAGCCTCAAGAGGATATGCACAAAAGTAAGGGCTGAGGTAATCAAGACTTAATCTGACAGAACTACCCCTTTCGATATTTTGTAGGTATTTGTGGTTGTTGACTTGCGCGTGCGGATGTCAAACCATATGAGGAATACAGTAGATATAAGTTTTTGCTTATTCGGCAAGAGGTAGGTATAGTAGGGAAGAAGTTGAGAAGGTTAGACAGGATTTGTTGGATTATTGCAAGATGGATAGTCTGGCGATGGTGCGGTTGCGGGAGCGGTTGGAGGTGATGGTGAGAAGGAAACGCTGTTAAGGCAGCCCATAGAATCTCACAGGACAGCTCTCAGGGGGGGGTTACGCTCGTAGGACGGCCAAACGGCTTTTGATGTGTGTCATACAGCCTATCTTCCAAAATCCGCCTCAAAATCCGCTAAAAATAGCCCTACCTCCCTATTTCTTGCCGATAAGAATTGTCCACAATCTGTAATTTACTGGAAAAATATCTCTGGGACTCCAAAAAAATTTGGCTCTACCCCCTATTTCTTGCAGACGTAAATTGTCCAGATTTTGTGAAATTGAATGAAACGATTGGCTTTTTGCTTAATGCGGCACCCTCGCGAAGATCTACGATTATTGATAAATCTATGGTTGCTGGGTGGTCTGCTCAATTCTCTCATAAAGCTGCTCCAGACAGTCAGGTGGCCAAAAAAAAGTGCTTTCCCGCTGCGACCAGTCGCGACGAGGCGACTCGGCGGACGAGCGCCAGCCGCGGCGAGACCGCGTCTCGACGGGCAGCGCGGCGAGTTTGGCGTTTTTGCTAAGAAAGACAGAATTATTATGCTTCTTATTTATGCCCAAGGTATCCGTTTGCCCCGTTAGAAACGTGCATTCTCTTTTTCTAATGGGGTGAAATTTATGCCCAAGGTATCCGCGCTAATCCGCAATAATCTGTGCAACTTGTGCCTATGGAATCGGGTATCCGCGGCTAATAAAGAATCCCTCTTTTGCTGGCCTGCATATTCTTATGCGGGCCATCAGAGATGGCCCAGCGGATGCTGGCCGCAGGCTTCACAGATACTGGTATCGAGAAAGCCGCTGCCAAGTCCGCACCGGCTGGCAAAATAAATCCGCGTAATCAGTGAAATCCGTGGTTAAACTTTAAATTCTCTTCGTGCCTTGGTGTCTTCGTGGCAATAAATCCGCGAAATCCGCGAAATCCGTGGTTGGAAATCGACCAAATGCGCAGGGGGGTAAGAGTAAAAATCTAATAACCCGAAGGGCAGAGTTCCGCGGGCTTGCCCGTGGGTGAATGAGTAGGCGGCGATATGGTATACTGTTTGAATGGAGATTCGATTATCAGGACAAGGTGAATATCGTACGGAGTACCATATTGTGTGGATACCCAAATATCGCCGCCGTATCCTGAATCCTGGCGGGAGGGGATATTTAGCCAAACTTTTTCCGAAAGTTGTCAGGAGCATGCCTGGATGCGAAATCGTCAGCTACAATATGCAAGTTGACCATATTCACATGCTAATGATAATTCCACCGAAGTATTC